>Ga0210409_10003465_pt1 | contig 17601 bp, 11 predicted proteins | sample IncBWH17MmetaG_FD_161649 | JGI IMG/M metagenome (GOLD analysis project Ga0210409, IMG submission 161649) | Forest soil microbial communities from Barre Woods Harvard Forest LTER site, Petersham, Massachusetts, United States - Inc-BW-H-17-M | ecosystem: Environmental > Terrestrial > Soil >... | reverse complement strand
CAAATTGCTTCCGGAGCGCTACCCTATTGCTGGCCTGCCACCGGTTCGCACGGTCCGCCAATTTGATGATGTCATCACCGCGCCCCAGTTTGGCTATCGCGACGCCCAGGACTATTACGACCACGTCGGCGCGAAGCGCGTGGCCGCGCAAATCCGCGTCCCCACACTGATGATCACCGCGCAGGATGACCCCTTCGTTCCCTACGCTTCCTTTTTAGCCGCCAAAATCGGCGAGAATCCCGCCATCCAGTTTGTCACGCCCCAATATGGCGGCCATTGCGGCTTCATCTCAAAATACTCTGGCGGCGAGCGTTTCTGGGCCGAGCAACGCATCGTCGAATTCTGCATCGCTCTCGCAAACTCATAGCGATTGTCATCCTGAGACGATCCGATAAGGATCGCCGAAGGATCTCAGCTTTAACTTCGAGCCAGGCGAAACCGGTGGCCAACCGCTTTATTGCGACGAATTACCCCAACGGTTTTTCCAGCGAAACCGCAAACCCTGCCGTCAAAAGCTGTGCCGGCCCCTCCCCTGCTATCACCATATCGTCTTCACAGCGCAGCCCGAACTCCCCAGGAACATAAATCCCCGGCTCATTCGAAAACGTCATCCCCGGCTCCAGCACCGTCTTGCTTCCGCGCACCAGATAAGGATGCTCGTGACCGTCCAGCCCAATCCCATGCCCCAGCCGGTGCGTGAAGTACTTATAGTCCGGTCCATACCCCGCGTCCGTGATCACTTTACGCGCCGCGTCATCCACCGTGCCCGATAGCCGCCCCGCCCGCGCCGCATCGAGCGCCGCATCCTGCGCCTTTCGCACGATTTCGTAAGCGCGCGCCACTTTTTCCGGCGCTTTGCCGAAGATCCCCGTGCGCGTCACGTCCGATTCGTACCCTTCCACCGTGCACCCACCGTCAATCAACACCACGTCGCCATCTTTCAGCTTCTGTGGTTTGATTGTTCCGTGAGGCAGAGCTGCGGATGCTCCCAGCAAAACCAGCGCCCCGCCCCGCAAACCCATCTTCGAAAAACCTCCTTCCACCAGCTTGCCGATATCTTCCTGAGACATGCCGGGCTTCAACGAAGCAAACACCGCGCGAAAAACGTCAAACGTCGCCTCGCAAGCTTGCTGCATCAACTCCAGTTCGTGCGCCGACTTCCGCCCGCGGCACGCGATGGTCACCGGGTCCGCCGAAACGCATTCGAATCCCGGAGCCGCGCCGCGCAAATGATCGAAGAATGTGAACAGCGCGGTCTCCTCCACTCCGATCCGTCCCGTTCGAATCCCCCGGTCCGCCAACGCCGCCGCCGCAATTTTCGTCGGGCTTTCATCCTCTTGCCAAGCGCGCACCTCTGCCGCGAGATGCAGCCTCTCCCGCATGCGCCCCTCTTCAAACCCCGGGACGATTACGATGGGATCACCCGTGCGCGGCAACACCAGCGCCAGCAATCGTTCGCTGATTCCCCAGCGAATGCCCGTGAAGTAGTAAAGAGACGTCCCGGGAGCAACAAATAGCGCGTCGTATTTGGGCGTCAGCTCCGCCATCAGCTTCTGGGCATTCTGGAGCCGCCCCCGGAACTCATCCGCAGTGATGGGATGCATGCGCGCCCCAAGTGGCTTTAGCCCCGAGAATGCTGGAGGCAGTGCATTGGCACCGTCTTCAGCCTTCGTCGCAGCCTGGGCATTCACCGGCCGGGCCAGCGCCAAGGCCGAAGCCATGGCGCTGCCCTTCAAAAAATTTCTTCGCGAAGCATTCAAACAGGAATCCAAAGAGGGTTTGTCCATATCAGCAAAGAGGTTTATCCGGAGCCGCCGCAACTTGTCAAGCAGGATGAAGTTCTCATGAGGGAACAACTCGGCGCCCCACTTTGCCTTGAAACTATTTCGACTGCACACAAAAACAGAACGGGGAGGATCTTGCGAGCCTCCCCGTTCTGGTCCTCTTAATTGGGTTCTAAATTACCAGACCAATTTTAGCCCCAGTTGCATGTTCCGGCTGCCCCCATTGAATAGACGCGAATTTAGGAACTGGCTTCCTGAATCAACGTTTACGTAAGCCGCGCTGAACGGATTGGGGTTGGTCGTCTGATCGAGCGAGCCGTTGTTCGACGGCAGTCCGAGGCTGAAGTTCGGGTGATTGAAGGTGTTAAACGTGTCCACGTGAAATTGCAAGCTGAACCGCTCGTTGATTTTTGTGTTTTTGAACATGGAAGCATTCCAGACGTTCAGTCCTGGGGTGCGAATGGTGTTGCGTCCCACATTGGGCTTTGAGCCGGTCTGGGCTTGTACATAGCGTGCGCCTGGATTGATTGGCCCGCCATTCACTCCAACACTCGCCGGAGCGATCACATATCCGACGATGTTGGAGTCGTCTTCGGTGCCGCACTGCCAGCTGCCCGTTTGCGGGTCCAGCCCCACGATAGTCGTTGCCCCGCCCGCCCCGGCGTTGCAGACGGCGTTCACCGCCGTACCGGTTAGTCCTGCGCCCTTTGGGTTGAAAATGGTCCTGTCCCCGGCGCCGTCGCCGTTGGCGTTCGAGTCCGCATCCGAAAGCGCCGTTACAGGCTGGCCCTTTTCCGCGATGTAGGAACCGCTCAACTCCCATCCGTGTGCGAAACCCCTTACGAATCTATTCTCTGTTCGCAGGTTCGGGAGGTCATAGACCCAGCTGATGGTTAACTTCTGTGGAATGTCCAGTGCCGACAAGCCGCGCTCGTTGGCGAAATCATAAGCGTCCTGCGCACGGCGCGGGTTTACGATGCTGCTGAACAGTTCGTTCGTAGCGTTATCGATGTTCTTCGAGAATGTATAGTTGGCACGGAAGTACAGACCACGGGTCAGACGGTGAATGAAGTCCGCCGAAACCGCGTGATAGATTCCGGAGCCCAACGCGGGGAAAGTGGTTAGATTGCCGAGGAATCCGTCCACCGAGTAGGGCTTGTGATTGAAATTGTCAAAATTCAGTAGTGTGGATGCAGGATTCGTCACCGTTCCTGGCACGCTTGCCGCATCGAAATACGTTGGCATCGGCGTCAGTCCGCCCCCGAGGCTCTTGAACTGGGGGTCAAATGCGGACGCTGAATTCAGGCGTTTCTGTACCGGCAACTCGAGACTGCGCGTTCCAACGTAGCGCACTTCGATGCTCGAATTGCGGAACAGCTCATGCTGTACACCCAGAGTCCATGTGATGATCTTGGGATCTACGCGATCCAGAATGATGTTTCCGGTCTTGGCTCGGGCCGCCGCCTGCGTCGTCGGTGGCACGTTGGTCGTCAGCAATCCCCCTCCCGCCAGGAACCCCTGTCCGGAATCGGTCATGCTCTTATTCCAGGTTGCGCACCACGCCGGCTTACCCGGCAATCCACAAGTCACCGCGGGCGATTGCTCCGTTTGCAATTCCGGAGGCAGCGCATTGATCGCAAAATTGTTGGGTATAACATCATAAGCAAACCCGGCCCCGCCGCGGATGGCCCACTTTCCGCGGCCCGTTGGGTCGAAAGCGAAGCCGACCCTCGGCGCGAAGTTGTTGGTATCCGGTTTGGGCGCACGGAAGAAGATACCCTTGGCTGGGTCGTCTGCGATGGCGTTGATCGCCTGAAGGTTATCCGCACGCGGTGTGCCGCTGTATTCGTAGCGAAGTCCCAGATTCAAAGTCAGGCGCGAAGTTAGTTTCCAGTCGTCCTGGCTGAACCAATAAAACGCGTTGTAGTTCTCCGCCACGTTGCCGGAGCCGGCGCCTCGCAGAGCTTTGTTGGGAGCGCCGTTCGGAACGAAGTCGTTCACCAATTGGCTCAACGTCGTGTAATCCCATTCGCCGCGCGCTCGCGGGATGCCGTTAGTGGGAGCAATATATTTTTTCCCCTCGAGCCCGACCTTAAAAGTATGTGGTCCCCGAATGTAGGTAATGGTGTCAGCCAATTGGTATACGTTTTGCGTGTACGACTGCGGAGCATTCTGCTCCGGACCAAGATTCAGGCTCGAAAGATCATCAATAACTACGTTCGGGAAGTTTTCGAACCCAGCCGGTGCGGTTAATTGCGGTCCCTGCGACCGGGAATACGACCCTCGTAGATTGTTGATGACCCGGCTGGAGACCGTCCATACGTCGGAAATAATAGCCTTTCGACCATCCACGCCGTATGTTCCTAGAAACTGCGGTGCCGGCAGTGATGCATTGAAGTCCGGCGCGCGGAAGCGGTCATAGAGGAATCGAGTGCTGAGAGTGTGCTTGCCAAGATTCAAGTCTGAATTGACGATGAAGTCGTGCTGATTGGAAAACGCCGGCGCCGTCGTTGTTAAGCTGCCAACAGGGATCGCCGTGCCATTCACATTTACGCTGCACGTAGCGGCGCCCCCGCAAGTGTTCTGTGTGGGCGCCGCTGGTAGCTGCTTTAGGATCGCCCGCACCGCGTCATCATGGGCCAGCGTGTCCAGCATGGTCTTCCCACTGGCTGTCGGCAGCAAAACCTGCGGGCTCGACGCTGCCAAGCCCTCATTCTGAAACTCGTAGGCTCCGTATATAAACCAACGGTCGCGCCGAATCGGCCCGCCCGCGCTCGCACCGGCCCGGTTATAGTCAAAGCGGTCCTTACTGCCGCGGGCTTTTTGCTGATTGTCGAAAGCATTGTAATTGCGATTGCGGTTATTCCACCATCCTGTTCCATGGTAGTTGTTCGTGCCTGATTTGGTCACCACGTTGAACAGTCCGCCCGCTGAATGCCCGTACTCCGCGCTGAACTGATTTGTGAGCAGCGTAAATTCCGCAACCGATTCCTGAATTACGGGCTGCGTGGGGCCGTTCGTATCAAGCTTGTTGTCTTCCACTCCGTCGATGTTAAATCCGTTGAATCGCGGACGCGTTCCGCCGATCGATCCGCCGGACCCAAGTACGCCACCCTGCTGTGTGGTCGTTCCGGGAGCAAACACGGCGAATTCCTTCACGTCTCCGCCCAGTGTGTTGATCGGAATATCCTGTACCACCTTGCCGCTGAAAGTCGCGTCCAGGGTCGATGACTCCGTCTTCACCAATTCGGCGCCTGCCTCGACTTCCACCACCGCGGAAACTTCGCCAAGTTCCAGCGCCAGTTTCGCTTCTGCCACCTGGTTGGATTCGACGGTTACGCCTTTTTGAATCGCCTTCTTGAAACCCGGTTTTTCAACGGTGACTGTGTACGTGCCAACGAGCAAATTCGGGAAAACATAGGTTCCTGCGCTTGATGCCGTCGTGGAAATGGAAACGTTGGTCGCTTCACTCGTGACCGTCACTTTCGCATCTACGATGGCTGCGCCGGTGGTGTCGCCCACTTCCACGCGCAAGCTGCCGTCCAGCCGCTGCGCGCGCGCTACAGAAGTTTGCATATGAAACAGAAACACTCCCAACATCACCATGAGAATCCGGCTTACATTCGAATGCCGGGATCTACACGGATCAATACTCGTTGCTCTCTCACGATTCATTTCCGCCCCCTCAATTTGAACTCAACAAATGCTGCGTCCCGCAGCGCTGATGCGTGGAACCTCGCAGAAAACCCTGCAGTTGCGAGGAATTCGCATCAGAGTTGGTGAGGGAGAATGCAGGTCGTTCGCCAATGAGAAGACGGATTAAGATGTAATTATATCTATGACTTACGAGCCATTTTGGACGGCTGGTTCTCTAAACTTCGATACTTCTGGAGGGTTTAGCTAATTTAGATTCAGGTATGCGTAGCGTCGAAGTGGCTGGGAATTGGCAAACTTACTTTCGCCAACTACTCTGTCCTTACGGCGAGGATTTTCTTGCCATCCACTTTGATTTCGATGCCCAGGGGCGGCCGCAGGTCGGAGCCCTGAACAATCGATCCGCGCACCCAAGCGCCGCTGCCAGGAAGATTGTAGGTTTTGAGCGGGTCGAACACTGTGCGGCTGCAAGGATTTCCGACCATCGGATGTTTCGGGTCGCGGAAGCCGTAATCCTTTTTAAGCTTGGCCAGATCGGCGAGGTATTCCAGCTTGCAATTGCCGTAGGGGGACTTTTGCTCGAAGGCCCAGTAGCCGCTTTCCTGGGAAGGGGAGCCGGTCGGCAGACGCACGAGCAATCCCGGTACGTTTTCGCCGGTGAGGCGATTGCGAATATAAAACTCTTTCGAGGTCCACGGTTTGGCCATCTCCATGGTGTCGGCGACCCCGGGATTGGCATCGGTGGCGTGCGGCAGTAATGTGCTGGGATCAGGCGCGGGCGGAGGGACTTCGATCTGCGGTTGTTCGGAGGCCTGCGGTTCCGCGTGCTTGGGGCGCAAGGCCCAGCGTGCTCCCAGAAAAACGACGAGAAGCACGGCAAGAAGTCCGATGACCAGCTTGACTGCGGGATTGGCAGGCGTGCGCGAGCCAGGGCCGGAAACGCCGGGAATTTGCGGCATCTCCGTCTTGAAGCGATCCGATGGGGGCTGATCGGTCATAAGGCTTCGCTCCGATTCTATACGTAAAGAGGAGAAAGTCGAGAGTTGACAATTGAAAGTTGCGAGGCGAGAAACCGAAAAGATAACGCGGAGACGCTGAGAACTCCGAGGGTGGCAGCGCAGGAGAAGACTGGTTCTTGGCTCAGATGACAAGATGAGCGGTACAGGTTGGTGTTGGAGCGGGTTCGCGAGTAGTCTTGAAATAGCCGTGTGGAAAAGAGCGGGACAAAGGGCAGAATCGCGGACTTACTCGGAATTCCGGCGGTGGTGGATTGTTTGTGGCGTGACGTTTTTGGGGATTGGTTTTGGGGGAGCCCCGCTTGGGGCGCAGGAGGCGCCGCAAGCGTCAGCGCCGCAAACATCGCAAGGAGCAGGAGCGGAGCGCGAAGTCTCTTGGAGGAGGCTGCCGCGAAATTTCTTCGAGGATCAGAAGGATATTTGGTTGTTCCCGGTGCAGCTGGGCAAGGGGAGGCATTGGGTGCCGACGATTGCGGTCACTGGTGTGACGGGGGCGCTGATCGCGGCCGATGCGCACGACACGCCGTACTTCCGACGCACGCAGCGATTCAAGAGATTCAACGATGTTTTTTCCGGGCGCAACACGGCGATAGGAATGGTGGTGGTGCCGGCGGCATTTTTGGTGACGGGACACTTCCGGCATGATTCGTACGCGGAAAAAACGGCGCTCTTGGCGGGGGAAGCGTACGCCGACAGCGCACTCCTGGACATCGTGATGAAGGTAACGACGCAGCGGCTGCGGCCTTCCGACATTGCACCGAACGGAAATTTTTCCGATACATTTTTCAGCAGCCCGAAGCCGCTACACACGAGCTTTCCCTCGGGACACGCGGCGGCGGCGTTTTCCATTGCGACGGTGTTTGCGCACCGGTATCGGCGGCATCGCTGGGTGCCGTGGGTGGCGTACGGCGCGGCCGGAGCGATTAGTTTTTCCCGAGTGACGACGCAGTCTCACTTTCCGTCGGATGTGTTCCTGGGAGCGGCGCTGGGCTTCACGATTTCCGAGTTTTCCGTGCTAAGACCGCGATAGTTCAAACTTACAACGCCAGGCTGGGGAGAGAGTCAAAGGAACGGGGCCTGAAGACCACCAACAGCGGCGCCTGCGCGCCACTCAACGCTGATGGACGTGTCCAGCGTCGAGAATGTTTCCAAAAGGATACGGGAAACTGTTATTGAGATGGGTACAGGAGGCGTTGGGAGGCTTGTCTCGAGGCGCAGGTGACACTACTGTAAGGAGAGCGTGAGGAGGGGCAGGGGCTTGCCCCGACAGATATGAGTCAGGAACCACGAGGCGGGGCGCGGTCGTTTGTCCGCAGCCTGAACATTCTGCTGAAGTTCGCGCGCCTGTACGAGTTTGGGCACGCGAAGACATCTTCGCAGTTTGAAACGACTTGGAAAGAACTGCGCAACGCGCTGGACGACAGCAGCGGCGGCGGTGTGCTGCTGGGCGCTTCGGGAACGCAGATTTTGCTGGACGGGGTGCCGCTCGGATCAGCTGCGGGTGAGCGGAGTTTCGCGCAACTGCTGACTTCCTCAGGAATTGCGAGCATTCATTTTTCTCCGGCGCTGACGCAGCCGCAATTCGCGCGATTTGTGCGCGCCTTCCCCAGCGGAAACGCCAAGCCGTCTTCTCTTGCCGAACAATTGAAAACCGCGCTGGCGGGCGAAACGGGCATCAAGGTGAATGAAATCCGTTACGTGGCGGAAGATTCGTCAGTGGCGGGCATCAAGGTGGCGGCGCAACTGACGCAAAAGGTGCTTGGGGCGGCCGGCGACAAGTTCAAGGATTTCTTTGAAGACCCCAACAAGATGCTGCAAATGATTCTGGCGGCGGAGAGCATGCGCTCCAGCGGCGGCGGTGGCGGCATGGGTGGACCTGGGCACGGCTCGGGTGGTCCTGGGCCGGGATTCGGATTGGGTAGTGGTGGAGGATCGGGCGGCGGGGGTGGTGGCACCGGAGGCGGCGGTGGAACTGGCGGGTCAAGCGGGTCAGGGGCCGGTGGCTCCGGCTTGTGGGAGTCGGGTGTGTCCGGAGGGGGCGGCGGCGGAGGTGGCACGGGGACGGGCACCGGCGGCTCTGGTGGTGGAAGCGGGTCCGGTGGGGGGCCTGGCGGTGGCGTAGGAGGCGGCGGTGGCGTGGGTGGTGCAGGCGGGCGCGGCGGAGTTGGGAGTGGAGGTGGTGCGGGCGTTGGTGGCGGGATAGGCGTAGGTGGAGGCGGAGGGGGTGCAGGCGCTGGCACTGGGGGCGGTGAAGCCCAACCGCCGGGAAAATGGCTGACGGCTTCGGCATTGTTACGAAGCGGGGCTGCACCGGGAGTTCCTGGTCTGGGAGGAGCAGGGGTTGGGACCGGAGCAGGAACGGGTAGTGGCGGGGGATTCAACGTCGAAGAAGAGGATGTTCGCTCGATGCTGGGATTGTTCGCGCAACTGGGCAAGTCGCGCAAAGATTCTGAAACTCGAATGGATGTGCCGACGTTCCAATCGCGCTTGAGCGCCATGCCGGTGCGCGCGCAGTTCACGTTGCAGCAAGCACTGGCGGGGCTCGCGGCGCAAGCTCCTGACGCGAAACCCGACAAGCCGATGCTGCTGAAATTGGCGGAACACGTGGCGATCCGGTTTGCGCTGGACAGCTACGAAAAAGGCGAACTGCGCGTCAATGCAGTGAAGCAGCTGCTCGATCGCATGAACACCGAAATTGAAGCGCTGCGCAAGATTCTGTCGACGCAGGAAGAGATGATGTCGCAGGCAGGACTCTCCGTGCAGTCGTACACGGAGCTGCTGGACCAGGAATTCTGGGAGCAGGTACCGGAAGAGAACAAGAAAGAAGTGCTGACTTCGGACGAAGCGTGGTGCGTGCCGCCGCGAAATGTTCGCATTTTTCTGGAAGACATGCTGCGGCGCGGGGAGTTGAAGACTGTCAATGAAATTTTGATGAAGTACGCTTCGTGCGTGGGGCTGGAAGCGCCGGAAGCGCGGCGAACGACAGCGATTGGACTCTCGGATTTAGGCGAGCTGTATGGCAGCGGAGATGGCAGCGCGTTAATGGATGCCATCCGCCGGCTCGGCAATCAGTTAGCCATCGAACGTGAACCGGAATTGCAGACGTTGGTAAGCGCGGCGTTTGTGCGTTTGAGCCAGGAAGCGGCGTCCAAGCGTTGCTATCCGGCGATGCAGCAGGCACTGTCCTCGCTCGATAGCGTGGAGGCAATGCGGCCGGGATCGACGCAGAGCCTGCGGCCGCGCATCGGCGCGGAAGAGCGCCTGCCGGAATTCATTGAAGAAGCAATGCGCAGCGGGCAGATCGCGGACGGAATGATGGACATCCTGAGCCTGATGCCCAAGGCCACCATCCAGTATGCGACCAATCGATTCGGGCATTGCGGGTTTCGCGAAGATTGCGAACTGCTGACCACGATGATGCATAATCTGGGAGACGATGCCACCCAACGTCTGCTGGAGACGTTGCAGACGGCGCCTGCCGCCGAAGCTGCCGAGGCCATCGGACTGGTGAGCCAGCTCTCTCCCGAAAACGTGGAGAAGATTCTGCCGGCGAGGCTCTCGCAGTGGCCGCGCTCCGCGCATGACCGCGCCGTGCGGCAACTTTCCGCGACGCCGCCGGAGCAGCGGGCGCGACTGCTGGTAGCCATGTACGATTCACTGGACGTGCTGATTCGTCCGCTGGCCATCGATGAAATGGGCATGAGCGGGCAGTCCAGCTGCATTCTGAAATTGATCCAACTGGCACAGAATGACGATACGCCCGGCTTCACCAGACTGAAAGCGGTTGAGGCGCTCGGCCGGTTGCGTGCTTCGGCGTCCAGCGCGCTTTTCCAGCACATTCTGGAAACCCGGCAAGTTTGGCGCTGGGTGTATCCAAACGAATTGAGAATCGCCGCGGCACAAGCGCTGCTGCGCGTCGATCAGGCCGTGGGCATGGAAAAGGTCGCCGCCAGCGGAATCGACAAGAAGGAATTGACGCTGGAACCCACGGAGCCGGAACCCAACGCATCCGTGATCCGGCAGCGGCGCTATGCGCGCTTGAAGCTCTCGCGCAACCTCGTTGCGGTGACCACGAATTTGCGGGAAAACTTCCGCATGTCCATCCCTGAAATGAACCTGGGAGGCGGAATTGGTTCGGGCGAGCGACATCTGGCTCCTGGCTCGCTGCTGAATCTGAAGTTCACGCACGGAGTGCGCCACATCAGAGCGCAAGCAATCGTTCGCGGAGCGCGGCCTCAGGCGATGGCATTCGAATTCGTGGAAATGGATCTGGATGAACGCTACCGCATGCGGAAACTTTTGCTCGAGCTGGGCGGGCTGCCGATGGTTGCGCAGGTTACCAACCGCACGCGGCGCCGCGGGCGCGTGGCGATCTCCAAGAACTAGACCGCGAGATCAGGAATTCTCACGACGGGGACACTCCCTTCCTACCTGTCCTCTCTCAGCCGTTACCCGTCCGTTTGGTCAGGGACCTTCCCCGTCCTGATGGTGGCTTGACCGCAGGGACACATGGGACTCCTGTACCATTGCGGCAAACTATGCCTAACCCTACGGTACTAGTGAGGAAGTCCTAGACAGGGAGTACTTGGCGCAGGATGAAAGCAGACCCAAAATCAGCGGCAGGACGCGCCTTCGTAAGAAGCCTGAACATTCTATTGAAGTTTGCCCGCCTGTACGGCTACGAGCACGCCCGGACTAACGAGCAGCTCCAGATCGCCTGGCAGGAACTGCGCACGGCTATTCCCATGGGGACGGACTCGGGGCTGTTGCTCGGAGCGACGCATTCCCAGCTCTTGCTGGATGGCGTGCCGCTGGAGGGATCGCCAGCGGAGAAGCAATTCGCCCAACTGCTCTCCGCGGCAGGCCTGGCTAGCATCCAGTTCTTCGCTTCCGTAACAGAAGAAGAGCTTGGCCGCTTTGTCCACGCATTTCCCACCGGCAAAGCCAAACCAGCAGAGTTAGCGCTGCAATTGAAGGCCACGCTCGCCGGCGCGCAAGGAATCCGCATCAATGAAGTCTGCTTTGTGGCCACCGATTCGCGGCTGAAGGAAGCGAGCATGGCCGCACAATTGGCGGTCGCTTCGCTCGGCAAGGATCAGGACAAGTTCACCGATATGTTGAACGATCCCCACAAACTGCTCGAACTGATTGCAGCAGCCCAGGGTGCCAAGGGCGAGGGATCGTCGGGAACGGGAGCGGGTACAGTCGCTGGAAGTGGATCTGGTGCTGGTGGGGGCGGACTCTCAGGCGGAGGTGGTCTTGGTGGTTTCGGACCAGGACCTGGCGGACTAGGTCCAGGTTTCGGGCCAGGCTTGGGCCCGGGTCCGGGTGGAGGAGGTCCAACTGGTGGTTTCGGGCCAGGGCCGGGCGGACCAGGGGGTGGACCAGGTGGCGGTGCATCAGGCGTGGGCACGTGGACTGGCGCTGGCAACGATGGCGGCGCAAGCCTTGTTTCGGGAGTGGTCGCCGGCCTTGCCGGGGGAACTCCTAGCGGGCGCGGCGAGCCGACGGAAGAAGAGCTTCTCGGGATTCTCGGGGCGTTGACGAGCTTCGGGAATGTCAGCGCGGGGCAAGGCGGCATGGCCGCGGCCGGGGCCTTTCAATCGCAGGTGGCGCAGCTACCAGGCCGCGCGCAAGACACATTGAAACAAGCGCTCGCGGCTCTGGCTGCGCAAGCACCGGATGCCAAGCCGGATGAGTCCGTGCTGGTGCAATTGGCGGAACAGCTGGCGATTCGCTTCGCGCTGGAGCGGTTCGAACGCGGCGAAGTGAAAGTCAATGCCGTTCGCCAGATGCTCGACCGCATGAACCAGGAAATCGAGAACCTGAGAAAGATTCTCGGCGCTCATGAAGACAAGATGACCGAAGCGGGCATCCTGGCGGAGTCGCATCGCGAAATTCTGGACAGACAGTTTTGGGCCGCGGTGCCGGAGAGCGGCAAACGCGCGGTGTTGCTTTCGGGAGAGGCCTGGTGCATCCCGCCGCGGAACGTGCAGTCCTACGTTGGCGAGTTGATCGAGCACGGGAACATCGCGGAAGCCATCAGCATCCTTCAGAATTATGCGGCTTGCGCGGACAGCGAGGAGGTCGATGCGCGGAAGAAAACCGCGGTCGGACTTTCCGAAATGGCCGAACTGTATGCCAAAGCCGATCCGAAATTGCTTGGCGAAGCGCTGCGGCACCTGGGTCTGCGGCTCAGCGTGGAGCAGGACTCGGAACTGCAGGGCCTGGTGAGTGCGGCTTTCGTGAGGTTGAGCCAGGAAGCGGCCACTAGCCGGCAGTTTCCGGCGATGGAGCAGGCGCTCGACCTCATCGCGGGGGTCGAATCGCAAAGGCCGGGAATCGCGCGTACCCTGCGCGGAAAAATGGGAATCGAAGAGCGCGTGCCGGAGTTCGTGGAGGAAGCGCTGAAAGCGCGCCATGTGGCTGCCGGGCTTACCAATGTTCTGAAGCTCCTGCCGCAAACGACTATGGAACAATTGTCGGTGCGCTTCAATCGCTGCAGCCTGCGCGATGATTCCGAACATGTGGCGAATTTGGCGGCGGACTTGGGCGAAGAAGGCGTGCAGTATTTACGGAGCACGGTGCGCGGCGGGCCGGTCGCCGAAGCCGTGGACATGGCCGGGCTGCTGAGCCGTCTTGATCCGGAATCGGTGATGGTCTATCTGCCGGGCCGGATGAAAGATTTTCCGCGGTCTTCGCAAGACCGCATCGTACGGCAGATTTCCGCGAGCGGAGCGGTAAGGCGATGCCACATTTTGCTGGAATTGCTGGATCACGTGGACCCACTGGTCGCGCCCCTGGTGATCGACGAAATCGGCGTAACCGCGGACCGCGAAGCGCTCGGCAAATTGCTGACCATCGCTGACGGCGACGTGCCTACCGGCGGCGGACCCTATTTGCGCGTCAAAGCCATTGAAGCATTGGGGAGAATTCAGGCTCCTGAATCGGCCAGCACCTTGAAGCGGCTGATCGAGGCGAAAAAAGTATTCCGATGGGTCGAGCCGCAAGAACTGCGCATTGCCGCACTGCAGGCGCTCGAGAAAATAGATCCGAAATGGGTGCGCAATTATCTGGCTATCAGTGGAATCGATAAGGAAGACTTCACGCTTGCGCCGCTAGATGTTCCAGTCACGTCGAAATTCGTGCGGCAACGCCGGCATACGCGCGTGCGCCTCAGAAAGACCGTCCGGGCAGTGTGCACCAACCTCAAAGAAGGTTGTTCCATGGAGATTAAAACGGCCAGCCTGACGGGCGGCGTTGCGACCCTCAGCAGGCACCTCACACCTGGAACGCAGGTGCAATTAAGATTGCAGGTGGGAATGAGGAACTTGCAGGCCACGGCGCTGATGCGTGATTCGCGCGCGCAGGACATGGCCTTCGAGATCGTGGACATGAATCTGGACGAGCGCAGCAAATACCGCCGCATGCTGGCTGGGAACCTATCTCCGAATTCCATCTCGCAGGATCCCGCCGAAGCCGAAGTCATCGCTCCTGCCCGCGTCGCCAGCTCCCGTTAGCTTCTCACTAGCCACTCGTCACTCGCCACTGCTGTATAGCCATAGCCATGTGGATTACCTGCGAGTTGCCCGTCATCCGGCAACGTTGCGAAGTGCTCGGTCCAGATCGCTCCAAAGGTCCTCGACGGCCTCGATACCCACGCTCAGCCGGAGCAGCGCCGGGGGCAGGTGCTCCTGCCCAGGAATGCTGGCCCGCCGTTCGATAGTGGACTCGACCGCGCCCAGGCTGGTGGCGTGTTGGATGAGCTGCAGTCCGGCGCACACGGCGTCGGCGGCCGAGGCGCCGCCACGCACGTCGAACGAGATAATCGTGCCGAAGCCCTTGAGTTGGCGTCGCGCGGCCGCGTGAGTTGCATGGCTCGCCAGGCCGGGATAGCGCGTCAGAGTGACGCTTGGATGTCGCGCGAGCCGCTCGGCCAGTGTCATCGCGTTGCACTGTGCCCGCTCCAGCCGCAGTGCCAGCGTTCTAGCCCCGCGGACCGCGAGAAACGTTTCGAGGGTCCCGGGTGTTGCACCCGCAAGCTCCCGGGCCTGCCGCAGCGCCGCCAGCAGGTTCGCGTCGCGCACGGTGACGACCCCGCTGAGCAGGTCCGAGTGTCCACCGATGAACTTCGTCGCCGATTGCATGGCCACGTCGGCCCCGAGCGCCAGTGGACGCTGATTGAGCGGCGTAGCGAAGGTGCTGTCCACACCCAGGATCGCGCCACGCTTCCGCGGTGCGGCGCAGATGGCGTCCAGGTCAGCCACGGTCAGCAGCGGGTTCGAGGGCGACTCCAGCCAAATCAAGTCGGCCACGCCACACATCTCGATCCAGCGTGCGGTGTCGGCCACGGCGACGCGATGCACGGTCCAACGGCCGCGGCTTTGGCCAGCTTTGGCGATCCCCGCGACAGCCTGGTAGCAGTCGTCCGACAGGGCCACGACCGAGCCTGTGTGGAGTTGATCGAAAATCGCCGCGATTCCCGCCATGCCAGAGGCGAAGGAGACCGAAGAGCCACCTTCGAGGCCGCCGATGATCTCTTCCAGTGCCTCCCAGCTCGGCGTGCCATCGTCGCGAGCGTACGCACGGCGCTCGCCCAGCACGAAGTTCGACGCCAGGCATGGCGGCACGTTTAGCGGCGAGCCCGGGCGCCGGTCCCGCCCTGCCGAGACCAGCCAAGATTCGACCGAACCTGGATCACTCGCGTTGTGCCCTGTCCTGTCCCTCGATGTCATTGCTCGATCTTAGCAAATGACATGGGGCTCGGTCCTTCTGGGTGCTGGGGGACAAACAGGCTGGGTGCTGGGGGACAAACAGGAAGTTTCCCTTACTCATTGCGAGCCACGCAGGGTTGGCCTGTGATATCCTGCTCGGCCTGCTACGAGTTGGGCGGATCGGAACCGTCATGACCAAGACAGCCGTCACAGAGCAAATCACTCACCGGTGGTACGCGCGCCCCGTGCTCTTCGTTTCTGACGTGAACCGTGCACTTCGGTTCTACATCGACATGCTCGACTTCGAGAAGACTTGGCATGAGGGCGACGGCGCGGGCGGGGTCTGCCAAGTCAATCGCGCGGGATGCGAGATCATCCTTTGCGAGGATGCCACGCGAAGAGACAAAGCGCGCTTGTTCGTGGAACTGACCGTCGCTGGACTCACCACGCTTCGCCGTGAAATCGTCGAGCGCTCGGTTCCGACCGAGAAGTCCTGGTGGGGTTACGACGTGATCAAGATCGTCGATCCCGACGGAAATGAGTTGTTGTTTCCCACGGCCAAGTAGTCCAAGCAGTGGGGTTATCTCTTTTTCGACAAGCTGTCCCGCCCGAACCTAAGGACGCAACAGCAAATAGAATGCGACGATATGCGTGATCATCAGCACGGGCACGTAGATGATCGGGATCGCGTACGTGGCGCCCAACTGCCCCGCCAGCGCAGGAAGGCCAACCTGGATGGCGTGGTAATAGTCGAGGATGAGGTCGACTATCCCCACGAGATTGAACGCGACAACGAATAGCCAAAAGAGCGGACGTATCCTTACTGTGAGAAGCGCGAGGATGGCCAGCACCCCGGTTGCCAGGTCCCAATAAGCGGCGAACGTCGCGAAGCCAGCGATTGGCAGATTCGGGCCGACGACCCCTGGAAGGATAAAGACGAGCCCGAAGAAGCGGAAGCTGTGCAGCGTAGCGATGGCGCGTTGCGCTGCGACCAGGTCCATCGACTTGAGCCTGGGCATGACATACACGACGAAGCAAAGCAGCCACGCGACATAACCTAGAATGAGTTGCAGATTGAAGATGATTTCCGGTGACATTTTGGCCTCCTATCGGCTTGATTTCACTTATTGGTTGAGCTATCTCGCAATAGGATCCCGAGCGGCAAGAATGGCCCGACCGGAATGAACTGCTCGTCCACGAGGTTTTCCTTCAAGAGAGGCAGGCTCTCGATGAGGGCCCGAGCCTCCGCCACGTCCTTGCAGTTCAGTAGGAGGATGACGCCTCGGCCGTCGCCGCGCGCGAACCACTGCTGAATCTTGCCGTCGAGATACAGGGGAACGGTCGCACGAATTTCGGCGGGCATGATTTTCATGATTTGCTCGACCGTAGCCCCCGCTTTTGGCGTAAGGATCGTCAGCACGCCGGTGATCTTGGGCTGCGGCGGTGTGGACTGGCCTTGTGCCATGGGCGCCAGGACCGTCGCGAACGCCAGCAGCAGGAAGGACATTTCAATCGTTGACATTGTTCAGCTCCTTTTGATTCCTCACGGAATTTGCATCTTGCGTGGTACCAACGGGTACCACACTGCTAGTTTAGACGCTCGTGAGGAGAAAAGGTTACGTCCGAGATAAAGATAGTGGTACTATACGGTACCATGGTCGGCAAGGAGAGGGTGATGGCTACGGCATCAAAACGCCGCCAGAAAGACACTGACGAAACCGTGGTGCGAGAGCGCATCCTTGACGCGGCCTTTGCGGCGTTCATGAAGAGCGGCTACGCAACGGCCAGCACACTTGAAATCGCGACGCGCGCGCGCGTTTCGAAGCGAGAGCTTTACGGGCTAGTTGGCAACAAACAGGAAATGCTGATCGCTTGCATCAGCGAGCGCGCCAAGCGATTTGACGTGCCCGCTGACCTGCCCGTGCTGCGCGATCGCGAGACCCTAGAGCAGGTGCTGGCTTCTTTCGGGACGAAGCTCGTCCGCGAGATAAGCGATCCCGCGGTAATTGCGGTATTCCGGCTGGCGATCGCCGAGGTGGCCCAGGCCCCCGAAGTGGCGCGTGCGCTCAACTCTATAGGACGGGAGGCAAGCCGCGCCGCCTTGCGTAAAATCATGGCCGGGGCCCAGGCGTCCGGGCTGCTCACGGGCCGTCCTGCCGAACTTGCCGAGCAGTTCGCCGGGCTGCTCTGGCGCGATTTGATAGTCAGCCTGCTGCTCGGCGTCGCTGAGCGACCGAACCCACGCGAAATCGCGGTACGTGCCCGCGACGCTGCGGCCGCCTTCCTGCAACTTCATCCGCTACCGAAGACGCTCCGGCCTGAAGTTACGTTTTAACGCGGACCCCGAACGCTGTCCCGAAGTCCGCTTCGAGGACATCATTTACGGTTTCCCCGAACCCCGTTCTGGTCCGGGACCGGCTACTGCGTTTAGAC
>Ga0210409_10003464_pt1 | contig 17608 bp, 14 predicted proteins | sample IncBWH17MmetaG_FD_161649 | JGI IMG/M metagenome (GOLD analysis project Ga0210409, IMG submission 161649) | Forest soil microbial communities from Barre Woods Harvard Forest LTER site, Petersham, Massachusetts, United States - Inc-BW-H-17-M | ecosystem: Environmental > Terrestrial > Soil >... | reverse complement strand
TCCAAAACGCACTGCGCCGACTGCCACAACGCCGAACACTGGGCCCCATCCACCTTCGACCACGACACAAAAACACATTTCGCGCTAACCGGCGGCCACGCCAAAGTCCCTTGCATCAAATGCCACACGCAAACGAAACAGGCCGGCGACAAGTTCATCGTGCTGTACAAAAACGCCTTCTCGAAATGTGCTGATTGCCATGGCAACAACCCGGATTTCCGTCCATAAAATCCAGCCATCTCTAGACCCGCCCGGAACCCACCCTGTTGACCAGTTCGCCGCTGCCCCACGACTGCACTCCCGTACAGTTGTGGGCCACTTCTTCCCCTCCGACAATTAAGGTCAGAAAAGTGTCGGCCCCCGAGACGCCCAGTGGCTCACGGGGCGGGGGGAGTTGTTTACGCTCAGGTTCCGCCATCTCGTGCTCTGCGCCTTGCTGGCACTGTTTTTTGTCGGCGCAATTTTCACGGTGGCCAGCGCCAGCCCCGCTTCCAGCGCTGCTTCTCCGCAAAAACAAACCACCCGCAGCCCTCACGGACCGCTCGCGATCCCCTGCGAAAATTGCCATACCTCAGCGGGCTGGCGTCCCATTCGCGCGGTTCCCGAGTTCGATCACAACAAAACCAATTACCCCCTGCGCGGCATGCACGAAAAAGTGCAATGCGTGCAGTGCCACGCCAAACCGGTCTTCACCAACGTTGGAAAAAATTGCTCCGATTGCCACGCGGACATTCACCGCCGCCAGATGGGTTCCGATTGCGCGCAATGCCACACCGTGCAGGGCTGGAACATCGCCACGCAAAGCGTGAAGGATCACCAGAATCGATTCCCACTACTCGGCACGCACGCTGCAGTCCCTTGCGATTCCTGTCACAAGAGCGCTGCCGTCGGGCAATTCCTCGGTCTCTCCACGCAATGCGATTCGTGCCACCTGAAAGATTGGCAGAACACCACCAATCCAAATCACCCCAGCGCCGGCCCAGCGTTCGCCTCCAGCAATTGCCAGGGTTGCCATCTGTTCGACACCTGGCTAGGCGCAAAATTTGACCACAGCACCACGGGCTTCGCGCTGACCAATGGCCACGCCAACGTTCCCTGCGCTTCCTGCCACATCAACAACAACTACAATCTGACCATCGCGCCCACGGATTGCGGCAACGCCGGCTGCCACCTTACCACCTGGCAGCAAACCAACAATCCAGCTCACTCCAAAGCGGGTCCATCATTTGCTCTAGCCAACTGCGCCAATTGCCACAACACCATCAGTTGGACCACCTCCACCTTCGATCACACCACCACCGGTTTCGCGCTAACCAACGGCCACGCCAACGTTCCCTGCGCCTCCTGCCACATCAACAACAATTACAACCTGCAGATCGCGCCCACCGATTGCGGCAACTCCGGCTGCCATCTCACCACCTGGCAGCAAACCAACAATCCAACGCACTCCTCTGCCGGTCCTGCCTTCGTCGTAGCCAATTGCACCAATTGTCACAACACCGTCAGTTGGACCGCCTCCACCTTCAATCACAGCACCACTGGCTTTTTGCTGACCCAGGGCCACGCCAACGTCCCGTGCGCCTCCTGCCACATCAACAATAATTACAATCTCACCATCGCGCCCACCGATTGCGGCAATGCTGGCTGCCACCTCACCACCTGGCAGCAAACCAACAATCCCGTTCATTCCACTTCCGGCGCTGCCTTCGCTGCCAACAATTGTTCGACCTGCCACACTCCCGCCGGCTGGGACTCCGCATCCTTCGATCACAGCACCACCGGTTTCGCCCTCGTCGGCACACACATATCGCCTTCGCCCACGCCCTGCGCGTCTTGCCACATCAGCAACAACTACACCCTCAGCTCCGCGGACTGCCTCACCTGCCACCAGCCCGACTGGAACAAAACGCAAACCCTAGGCGGCAATGTGCCCAACCACATCACTTCGAATTTTCCGGCTTCCGCCGCGGCGTGCTCCAGTTGCCACACCATCACCGTCTGGTCCGACGGCAAATTCGACCACAGCGCCACTGGCTGGCCGTTGACCGGCTCCCACCAACTCGCTCCAGCCGGAAAAGTTTCCACCTGCGCGCAGTGTCACGTCGGCGGCAACTACACGCTCACTTCCGCCAACACCGATTGCTACGGCTGCCATCAGACCGATTGGAACAGTACCGCGACCCTCGGTGGCAACGTCCCGAATCACGTCACCGCAGGCTTCCCAACCGCTCAATGCTCCACCTGCCATGACACATTGCTCTGGGCCGACGGAAAATTCGATCACAGCACCACCGGCTGGCCGCTAACCGGCGCTCACGCCGATCCCACCAAAGCTCCTTGCTTTTCGTGCCACATCAACGGCAACTACACGCTCACTTCCGCGAATACCGCCTGCTATGGCTGCCATCTAGCAGCATGGCAGAGCACGCAAACCCTCGGTGGTTCCGTACCCAATCACGTCGCCGCGGGATTTCCGACCACCTGCGACACCTCCGGCTGCCACAACACCACCACCTGGCTCGGCGCAACTTTCAATCACGGCCCATTCTTCCCGATCCCTCACCACGGCTCCGTGTGCAACGACTGCCACCAGGTCTCCACGGACTTCAGCAGCTTTACTTGCATCAACTGCCATACGCAGACGGCGCACCAGCAGACGCAAACGAACAACACTCACGGCGGCGTAACCGGTTATTCCTACGGAGCCACCACCTGCTACAACTGCCACAAGAATGGCGGGGCCGGCTGATATGCGTACCTCCGCGGCGTTTTCTCAGTCCATCTTTTTTCTCGCTTGCCTGCCGCTGATGCTCGCGCTGGTTGCAGCACGCACGAATGCACAATCTTCGTCGCCATCGGAAAAGCCCGCGGTTTTTCGCATCAAATACCTTTCCGAAAATTCCGTTTACATCGACGCTGGACGCAACGCCGACTTGGCCGAAGGCATGAAACTTTCCGTCGTCGCCCCACCGCCTGATGATGTCGTCGCGGATGGCGTTCGCTTTCGTGGCTATCCGCATATCGCGGAACTCAACATTGTCTCCATCGCGGATTCTTCTGCGGTCTGCGATGTCATTTCGACAAGCGGCGAATTGCAAGTTGGCCAGCTTGCGTTTCTTTCTCCGCAAAGCGCCGAGGATCGCCACCTCTCCGAAACTGCTCGCGAAACCGACAATTATCCCGTGCTCGTCGCTTTCACTTCCGGCGATCCCATCGACGAAGAGCTGCGTTCTACACAGGTAGAACACCTGAACGAATCGCCCGTCGGCGTCATGCGCGGCCGCATCGGATTCAGCTACGGCGGCATTCAGGAATCCGGCATCAACTCCGCGCAAACGGGCATGATGATCGAAGCCGACATGACTCACATCGCCGGCACTTACTGGAATTTTAATGGTTTCTGGCGCGGTAATTTCACCAAGACCTCCTCTTCCCTCACCAGCAGCTCTCCAACCACGCTCACCGACCTGATCAACCGCACCTACACGCTCGGCCTCACCTATCAAAATCCCTACTCGCCAACGACCATCGGCATCGGCCGTCTGTATCTCCCCTGGGCGCCAAGTCTCAGTACCATCGATGGCGCTTACATTGGCAGGCGCGTGGGCCGTTCCTTCACCGTCGGCGCCTTCGGCGGCTCAACCCCCGACCCCGCATCGTGGAGCTACAATCCCGACCAACAAATCGCCGGAACGTTTGTAAATTACGAGACCGGAGACTTCGATCATCTCCACATCCTCAGCACGACCGGCATCGCGCTGACCAGCATCCAGTGGCGCGTCGCACGGCAATTCGCGTTTTTCGAAAACACCATAAATTGGAAGCGCTACCTTTCCGTTTACAGTTCGCTGCAAGCCGACGCCGCACGCACTTCGCCTCTCCCAAACGGTGGCAGCAACCCGACCGGCATCTCGCAAAGCTACAACTCCGTCCACTTTCAACCCATCCGCATCGTTGGCTTCGGCGTGAACTACAACTACTTCCGCAATCTTCCGACCTTCGACCCGCGCCTCATCGGCACCGGTCTGCTCGACAAATATTTGTTTCAAGGTTTCAGCGGCGATGTGCGCGTGGATCTTCCCAGGCACATCAGCGTATACGCCAGCCTCGGCCGCAGTAAAGCCACTACGGACAACAAAAGCTCTCTGAATCAAGCCTACGGCGTTACCTTTGCCAATATCGCCAGCACCGGCCTGCTGCTGGATTTGCACTATTCCAAATTCGATAGCGATTTCGGTAGCGGCCAATACGAAGCTATCTCTCTTTCCAAAAGCCTCTCGGAAAGTTTGCGCCTGCAAGTCATGGGCGGCGACCAGAAATTCAATTCCCCGCTCACCACCAACACCAACGCGAAATTCGTGAACGCCACCGTAGATTGGTCCATCGGCAGCCGCTACTTCGTCGAAGGCCTCTTTGGTTGGTACGACGGCAACGCCATGAGCTACAACCAGTGGTCCACCACCTTCGGGTACCGCTTCGGAGGACTCCGCAAATGAGCCTCACGTCCCCCCGTCGCGCCACAGCAATCTCTCTCTTCGCTCTATCTGTGTGTCTCTGTGGCTCGACAAAATCGCTGCGCGCACAAACAACTCACGACGACCCACCCGCCGTCACGGACGCAGCAAGTTCACCCGATCCTGCATTCGTCGCGCGCGCCAATGAAACGCTCCTGCACGCGCGCGCCCTCATCGACAAATTCTTCGAGCAAACCTCCAACGTGGTCTGCAACGAAGATGTCGCCCAAACGTTCGTCGGCAAAAATGGCAAGACCATCTATCGCGAAGAGTCGGTCTTCGAGTACCAGCTCCTCGCAAACAATCACAGTGGCTCGCTGCGTCTCGTCGAATCGCGCGAAGCGCGCAAGGCCGCCTACCGTGACCCCGCCAAAACGTTGCTCATCACCAACGGCTTCGCCAGCATGCTGCTGGTTCTGCATCAGAATTACGAGCCAAGCTACGTCTTCACTCCCGTGGCGGAGGAAACCGCCGACGGCCGCTCGCTGGTCAAAATCCATTTCAAACCCATTGCAGGCGCCGCTTCCCCCGCCGCCATTCAACTGCGCAATCGCAACTATCCGCTTGCTCTCAACGGTGATATCTGGATCGATAGCGAAACCGGCTCGGTCGTCAAACTGATTTCCTCGCTGGAATCCAGGATGGATGATTTGGGCCTACACAGCATTCGCAGCGAAATCCATTACGGAATCGTCGATTTTCACAATCCCGACGAATCCTACTGGATGCCAGCGTCCGCGGTCATCGACGTGGAAACGCCCAAGCAACACTGGCGAAACGTTCACCGTTTCTCCGCTTACCGCCGCTTCCGCGCAACCATTCAGGTGGAAACGCCCAGTGGGAATGACCTCGTTGGAACTGTCCCTTTAGAGATGGGAGATAAACCATGAGCGCTGAAGCCGCAATCCGAACCGCTATGCTGGCCCGCGAGGATGACGAGCGCGGCCATCGCCTGCGGGTGAAACTCGCGTGGCTGCTGGCTCTTGCCGTCGTCCTGATCATTGGCGGGTACGGTTTCAACTACTACACGCTCAGCGCCGTCGATCGCCCGTATTCGCCCAAATTCGATCAGCTCAAGCCCAGCGGCACCATCGGCATCAAGCTCGGCATGCTTGGTGTATTCCTTTTCTTTCTCATTTATCTCTATCCGCTGCGCAAGAAATGGGGCTGGCTCGCACGCCAGGGAAATTCCCGCCACTGGCTGGATTTTCACGTGGTCCTCGGCACCGCCGCGCCGCTCATCGTCGCTTTTCACGCATCATTCAAATTCGGCAACATTGCCGGTATGGCCTTCTGGAGCATGCTCTGCGTCACGCTCTCCGGTTTCGTCGGCCGCTACCTGTATTCCCAGATTCCCCGCAATCTCAATGCCGCCGAACTTTCCATGAAAGAGTTGCAGGATGTCGAGAGTTCTCTGCGACAGGACCTCGCTGCGCAAAAACTGACCTTCGGCAAACGCCTGGAAGCCCTCTATGATTTTCCGACGCGTCAGGATGTCCAGAACATGCCGGCGCTTCTGGCTCTCCTTCGCATGATCGCGATCGACCTCAAGCGCCCCTTCCAGGTTTCTCTACTTCGCTTGCAAGTCGCGGGATTCGGCTCCTGGCTTATTTCTATCTTTGGCCTGCGCCGCACTCACGATCGCAGCGTGGAAAACGCTATCACCGTCGCCCGCAAACAAGCCGCGCTTTCCAAGCGTATTCTCTTTCTCTCGCGAACCCAACAGGTCTTCAAGCTTTGGCACGTAGTGCATCGTCCCTTCAGCTACGCCTTTGCGATTCTCGCCTTGGTCCACATTGGCTTGGCTCTCTACATGGGATATCGCCTGTAGGCACTTAAAGATGGATACTTTCTTCTCTTTCCTGATCGCCGTCGCCATCATCAGCGGATTTCTTTTCTATCATCTGCGCAAAGAAAAGAAAAAATCCGCCCAGGTTCGCGAATCCGCGGAGCGCGGCAAGTTGCGTTCCGACGGTCCGCAGTCGCAGCACCCGCACATCGACAACAATTACTGTATCGGCTGCGCTGCCTGCACTATGGTCTGTCCGGAAGGCGATGTACTCGGCATGGTCGGCGGCAAAGCCATGATCATCAATGGCCACAAATGCATTGGCCACAGCTTGTGTGCCGACGCCTGCCCTGTTGGCGCCATCACCATGGTGCTTGCCAAGCCCAGCGTCGGCGCCAGCTTGGCCACGCTGACCTCGCAGTATGAAACCACCGTAAAGAACATGTTCATTATTGGCGAACTGGGCGGCCTCGCGCTCATCAAGAATGCAGTCAATCAGGGCCGTGATTGCGTGGACACCATCGCTTCGCGCATTTCCGCCGGTACCGCATCTTCCGTCGCGGGTCTGTACGACCTCATCGTCGTGGGTGCAGGACCTGCCGGCATCAGTGCCTCGCTGCGAGCCATCGAGAAAAAACTCAACTACATCACTCTCGAGGAGTCTGAAATCGGCGGCACCGTCGCCAAATATCCCCGGCAGAAACTGGTTATGACCAGCCCGGTACAATTTCCCTTGCATGGAAAGTTCAAGAAGACCGAACTCTCCAAGGAAAATCTGCTGGAATTCTGGCGGCAGATTCTGAAGCGCGCGGATTTCAAGTGCCGCACCGGCGAAAAAGTGGAAAACATCGTCAGAGACGCCGATGGATTTTTCACCGTCACAACGTCCAAGGGCCAATGCCGCTCTCGTTTTGTGGTTCTTGCTCTGGGTAAATCCGGCAGTCCGCGCAAACTCGGCGTCAAGGGCGAAGACCTTCCCAAGGTTATGTACCGGCTGATCGAAGCGGATCACTACGTGAACAAGAAGATTCTCATTGTAGGTGGCGGAGACTCCGCTGTCGAAGCCGCCATGGGCCTGGCCAGCCAGGTTGGCAATTCCGTTACGCTCTCTTACCGGCAGTCTGCCTTCTCCCGTATCAAGGACCGCAATCAGCAGCGCGTTCAGGAATTCATGCGCAAGGGAAAGCTCGCCGTTCTTTTCAACTCCACTCCCGTCGAGTTTCGCGCGGATTCCGTTGTCCTCGAAGTGAATGGTGCCAATCGCACCATCGCCAACGATTTCGTGTGGATTTTCGCCGGGGGCGAGCCACCCACCGCCTTCCTCAAAAAGGTCGGTATCGGCTTCGCCGACCGGGACCTGACCGGCGAAGGGTCTCGCGAAGCCAAGCGCGCCGAAGAATCGGCCCTCATCCCCGCCTGATTCGCGTGGAGTGCGGCGGCTTGCCGCCGCTTTTCAGTTTCACCCTTGAGTCGAACTTTCTGTATTCACCTCAGTCTGAATCTGCCTCGGAGTAGGGGCGCAGCACTGCTTTACCCTGACCTCCGAAGGGTGTGCCCCATTTCCGCGAGGTCAACAAATCTTGCGCAATTGCTTATCTTGCTTTCGAATCTCGATTTCTTCTTCGTCCTTGCCGCTTTGCTATACAATCTCGCTTTATTTATTCCCAATTTCCTTTGCTTTCTCCAAGGAGTTCCATGTCTTGCGACCACTCGCGCACGTCCCGCCGTCAGTTTCTCGAAAATTCTACGGCAGCTCTAGTCGCTTCCTCCTTAGCCGCAATTCCAGTTGGATCTTTCCCGGCCGCAGCGGCATCGGCCACCTTACCTTTCACCAATGCGCCAACAACACCGCGCCGCATCATCCTCGATACCGACCCCGGCGTCGACGACGCCATGGCCATCTTTCTTGCTGTTCGTTCCCCAGAGCTAAAGATCGAAGCGATCACGCCGGTCTGCGGCAACGTTCCGCTCTCGCTGACGCTGCCGAATGCCTTGCGTCTGCTGGAAATCGCCGGACGGGCGGATATTCCTGTCGCCGCCGGTGCTTCCACACCTCTCGTCCGCCGTCTGATCACCGCGAAATATGTTCACGGCAACAACGGTCTCGGCGGCGTGGAATTTCCCGAGCCGAAAATCCAGCCGGTTGCCGCTCCGGCCGTGGAATTGATACGCAGTATCGTTCGCAAGAATCCCGGCGAAATTACCATTGTCGCCGTGGGCCCGCTCACAAATATCGCTACTGTTCTGAAGACTGACCCTTCGATCGCCACTCTCATCAAGGAGATCGTCGTGATGGGCGGCTCGCTCAGTGGAGGAAACATTACTCCCAGCGCCGAATTTAATTTTTACGTCGACCCAGAAGCCGCGCGCATCGTTTTCGATGCTGGCGTTCCGGTTACCATGGTCGGGCTCAACGTCACGGAAAGAGTTCTGCTCCGCGAAGAGCAGGTCCGCGCCCTGGAAGCGGCGCAAAACCTCGTGAGTCAGGCTGCCGGAAAAATCATGCGCGCAACGCTGGAACGCATGCGCAAAGGCCGGGATGTGACTGTAGTCGCCATGCACGACCCGCTCACCGTCGCGCATCTGATCGATCCCACCATTCTCACGCTCAAGGATTATTATGTGCAGATTGAGACCACCGGCGAACTCACCGCCGGGGAATCAGTCGCCTTTTCCGGTGCCTCTCCCGTTCGCCGCTCTCCTCCCATGGATACCGGCAAGCTGCCGCCAGAACTACCCGAGGAACCATTCGGCCCCAATTCCAAAGTAGCCGTCGACGTAAACGTCGACAAATTCTTCAACCTGCTCCTCTCGCGCCTCACAGCGTCGGCGTAACTCTTCGCCTTTGTAGGGACCGCCTTTTGCTTGTCCAGACGGAGGAAGGGAGGCGGTCCGCTCAATGAACGCACACCACTACGCCAAAGCAGCAGCAAGATTTTCGTCCTACTCTATTCCTGGATTTGTCATACTGAGCCCGCGTAGTTTGCGGCCGAAGGATCCCAACCGACAATTGTCTAAACTCTGTCCGCTGCGATCGTCCACTCTATCGCCGGAACGATCCCCACCCCAAGCGCACCTGAATCGTATTGATCCCCGGATTCGGATTGGACATCCCTGCATTGGAAATATGCATGAAGCGCACTTCCACGCTATACGTGTGATTCTCGCCGGGAATGTGCAGTCCCAACGCTCCGCTCGTCGTGAAATTTATTTGCGAAGTCCCTTCCGGTACTTTCGTATTCGTGAACAACGTCCCACCCTCAATTTCAAAATACGGTTTCACTTTTCTAGGCGTGGTGAAAATCCACTTGAACGCGAACGGATTCACTCCGCCCCCATATGCGGTATTGGTTTTCTGAATGATCGCCCACGCGGGCACTACATCGAACGCATACTCCAGCCGCCCCCGCAAAAATCCCGGCCCATGCGGAGCCGTCAGCACTAATCCATACCGCAATCCCAAATTCCAAACCCCCGTCCCGGACTGGCTTCCATTGATCCCATGCCCTCCACCGGTCCAGACCTGCCACTCGCTTCCGGCCACGTTCAGATCCACCTGTGCCGCCGCCTTTGCAGGAATGATCCCTGCCACAACGGCCAGTATCACCGCGGTCCACCAGAACCTCTTCACCGTGCGCCCTCCAAAAATCTCAGAGTCAGCACCATATCCGAATCCGTCCCCGCCCACAATCCCGCGTAACTATGCGCGCTGCCCGGCGTTCGCATGGCAGCAGCACCTATCACGCCTCGTGGCGTCATCCCGAGCGAAGGTCTGCGCCGTTTGCAGACCGCAGCCGAGGGATCATGGCAAGATTGCTCACTTCGCGCAATCGATGTGCGGGACGAACAACTTCAATCAAAACCATGTCGTAATTTGAGGAAGTCTCACAAAAAAGGAGAAGGGAGGCGGGCCAGGTCTTCCCGCCTCCCTTATATTTCCCCTTTCGGGGATGCCGACTAGCCTGACGGAGGGCGGCCAGTCGGTTGTGTTGGCTGCTTATGAAACCGCTGAAATGCAAAAAAAGTTACAGCCGATTGAAAAAAAATGACTAAAATCTCACCGGACTTGTTGCCTCCAGGGAAAGGGGTCTTTCGCATGCCTCGGCCGTCTCAGCTCAGCCCGGATAACATACTGCGTTTTCTGCAACTTAAGAATAATCCGGTGGCCCTGGAAGAACTGTCGCGCGCCCTACAGATCAAAAAGTCCAATCGCGGCGCTCTGCTGAAAATGCTCGCAAAACTCAAAAAGCGTGGCCTGGTCGAGGAACTTTCCCACTCCCGTTTTCTCCTGCGCAGCTCCAGCAAGCCTGCTTCTTCCGCTCGCGCTAATCAGAACGAGCCAGCCGCCGCACAAAAACCCGCGCAGCATCAGAGTGCTGCTTCGCGCGACGAAATTCCAGGCCGCCTTGTTCTACATCACGATGGTTACGGCTTCGTGGTTCCCGATGTCGCCATCCCCAATCTCGATGGCGACCTTTTCATTCCGCGCGATTATGTCGACGACGCCATGCACGGCGATCACGTCATCGCTCGCATCGCGCGGCTCAGCGGCCAGTCCGGTGCGCGCCGCGCCGAAGGCCGCATCATTCGCGTGGTAAGCCGCGCGCACCCCACTATCGTCGGCCAATTCCGCTACGTCTCCCGCGGCCCGGTGGTCATTCCTTACGACCCGCGCGTGCAAACTGAAATCGAGCTGACTCCCGGCGACGAAATTTCCCCCACGCTTCGTGAACAACTCGCTCTCGGTGCGCCCACGCGCGGCAAACGCCTTCCACACGTCGCCAAACTCGACGGCGCGGTCGTCAACGTAGAACTCATTCGCTTCCCGCGCGGCGGCTCTTCTCCTACCGGACGCGTCATCGAAATTCTCGGCCGCCCCGGGGATCTTGGCGTCGACACCGAGATCATCATTCGCAAGCATCATCTCCCACACGTTTTTCCCGATGACGTCATCGACGAAGCCAAACGCCTGGCGCTCCCCGTTTCCGATTCCGACCGCGCCGGTCGCGAGGACTTCCGCGATTTCCCCATCGTCACTATCGACGGCGAAACCGCGCGCGATTTCGACGACGCCGTCTACGTCGAGCGCCGCGGCGACGGCGGCTGGCAACTCCATGTGCATATCGCCGACGTGGCCCACTACGTTCGCACCGAAGCTCCGCTCGATCGCGAGGCGCGCCTCCGCGGCAACTCCGTTTACTTCATCGATCGCGCCATTCCCATGCTTCCCGAAGCGCTTTCTAACGGCATCTGCTCGCTGAATCCCCGCGAAGATCGCTTGGTGATGAGCGCGCTCATGCAACTCGATCCCGCGGGCAACATCACCAGCGCCCGCATGGTGCAGGGCGTCATTCGCTCCGCCGAGCGCATGACCTACACCAACGTAAACAAAGTTTTGCAAGGCGATGCCGCAGCCACCACGCGTTACGCCGCGCTTACGCACCATTTTCAAGATATGCGCGAACTCGCTTTGTTGCTCAACGCCCGCCGCCGCGAAAATGGTTCCATCGATTTCGATCTGCCCGCCCCCGTCGTCGAGTTCAACGACCAGCAGCAAATCGAAACCATTTCCCGCAGCGAACGCAACATCGCCCATCGCTTGATCGAAGAATTCATGCTGGCCGCCAATCGCGCCGTCGCGCACTATCTAATCAATCGCGGCATCAAAGCGCTGCATCGTGTGCACGAAAAGCCCGACGCCCGCAAGGTTCTGGAGTTCGAAGAACTCGCCCGCGCCTTCGGTTATTCTCTCGGCGTGGAAAATCTTCATCAGCGCGAAGTCGCCGTCCGCCACGGCAATGTTCCTGCTCCCGCCAAACCTGGCCGTCCCGATTCCTACGGTCACGGCCGCGAGCGCCAGATGCGCATCGCGCTTCCCGGCGCCGATCTCAACCTTACGCCGCAACATTACCAGCGCTTGGTCGCCAAAATCGCAGGCAAGCCCGAAGAGCGCATCCTCTCCTACCTGATGCTCCGCTCTCTCAAACAGGCGCGTTACGCCGCCGATCCACTCGGCCACTTCGCGCTCGGTTTTGATGAGTACACGCATTTCACTTCGCCCATTCGCCGCTACCCCGACCTCGTTGTCCATCGCGTTCTCAAATGGGCCATCGCGCATCCGCAGGAAAGACCACCCGCGCAAATCAAACCGGCCATCGGCGCAGAAGCGGTGCTGTACTCCACGCCGCACCTCGAGGAAATCGCCCAGGAAACTTCGGAAACCGAGCGTCGCGCCGCGGGCGCCGAACGCGAACTGGTCGATTGGAAGACCGCGCAATACATGGAGCAGCATCTCGGCGACGAGTACGACGCGCTGATCATCTCGGTCCAGAAATTCGGCTGCTTCGTGGAACTCTTCGAAGTCTTCGTCGAAGGCCTTCTGCCCATCACCGCGCTGGAAGATTCCGCGGGCACCCGGGTGGTCTATCGCGAAAACGACCACTCCTTCATAGCCATGGCCGATTCCGCAGGTTCGCGCCGCGGTGGAAGCGGGCGAGGCCAGTCCGGCCGCAGCGAAGCAGGCCGCGATCGCGGCGGCTCCAAGCGCAGCAAACCGTCCAGTGCGCCAAGCGGGAGCCAGCTTACCTGGAAACTAGGCGACCAGGTCCGAGTTCGCGCCGAACGCATCGACCCCATCCGCCGCCGCGTCGAATTTTCTCTAGTCCCCTCCGTGTAGTTGTAGTGGCCAACCTTCAGGTTGGTCTCTTGGGTTACATCTCCTCTCAGCGCCGGAGGTGCGTCAGAAGTTAGCCCAGCCCGTAAGGTCTGGGGGAAACATAGCAAACAAAATTCCGAGCGCCGTAGGCGCGACACATCTTTTCCGCCTCTGTCATCCCGAGCGCAGCGACCCGACTTTTTCCCCGCGCCGTAGTTTGGCGCGTCGGGTCGAGGAGTCGAGGGATCCTGGCATGATGCATACCTAACCCAGATCGGTGTGACATCCTTCGCGTTACTCTTCCCTCACCTCCGTCACCCTTGCATCCCCTCCGCCCTCGTAGTTGAATGTTCCTTCTTCGCAGGAGCCCCATTGCACGCAGCATCATCGCAACTCGACTCGCGCCTCCACGGCCACCGCTTCTTCCTGCTTTTCCTCTTCCTCCTGGCCACGCTGATTCTTTACCCCTACGCCGAAGAGAGCCGCTTCAGTTACTACACCCTGCGCATTCTGGGCAGCGCCGTGATTCTTCTCAGCGTGTACGCCGCCGGCTTCCGTCGCAGTTTCCTCATCCTCGCTCTGCTGCTAGCGGTTCCCGCGATACTCCAACGCATGCTGCTACCCACCTCGGAGATCAGCTTGCTGATCGTAGTCAGCAGCGTGCTCAGTTTTATTTTCGACATTTTCATCGTGGTGGTCCTTTTCCGCCACGTTTTCTCTCGCAGCGAACCCAACTCCGAAACCATCTTTGGAGCGCTGTGCATCTACCTGCTCATTGGATTCAGCTTCGCCAGCGTCTACCGCCTGCTGGCCGCCTTCCACCCAAACGCCTTTTACATGGATCCCATCACCAACGCCCACACCGTTCCCAACCGTTTCGATTTCGTGTACTACAGTTTCGGAACCATCACGTCGCTGGGCGCCAGCGGCATCACCGCCGCGCTGCCCCAGGCGCGCTCCTTCACCGTCCTCGAAGCCATCCTCGGCGTGCTGTATCTCGCCGTCCTGATCGCCCGCCTCATGGGCGCCTACCGCCCCAACCCACCCCGCTAGCACCCAGTAGTGGCCGATCCTCAGATTGGCACTCTTGAGCCCGGCCCGGCCTGCGTAGGTGTCGGGGTTTAGTTCAGCACTCTTGAGTCAGTCCGAGTAGCACAGGCATTCAGCCTGTGTTCTTGGGTTTCCCACCACAACAAATCACCTCCACTCACGGCGTTTCCGCCGCTCCAACCCCCCGCTCCGGCCACAACTTAGTCGCCAACAGCGCCACTCCGATTCCCAGCGACACCTCCAGGAACCGGTGCGCCGCAATCGCCCACGCAGGTTCCGTGCCCGACACCAGCAGCACCAGCGCCAGCGTAACTCCCGCCAGCGCCGAAGCCGGCCGGTCCAGATGCAGCAGTGTGCACACCACCCCAATCGCAAACACCCCCGCGCCGAACACCAGCACACCCGGCCCGAAGCGCGACGCCAGCAGCGCACCCGCAAGAGCGCCCACCGCTGTTCCCACAAAGCGCTGTCCAGAAACCGTCAAGGTCGCCCCAAACGTAGATTGCATTACGATCAGCGTGGTAATCGCCGCCCAATACGCATTGGGCAGCTTGCATAGCTCGGCAGCGTACAGCGAAGCCATCGCCGCAATGGTGGTCCGCGCCAAATGCTCCATCGCCACCCGGTTCAACCCATTCGGCATCCCAAGTCGCATGCTGCACCCCCGCGCGCGCCATTCTAGCTTAGCCAGCGTAGGTGTCGGACTTGAGTCCGGCACTCTGGGGTTCTCAGGAGGGCCGAAATGGAACGAGAGAGGGCCAAGGCTAGGCGGGGATGGGATTAACTAGAGAGTTAATCAGAGATGCCAAAATCGCTCTTTCGCGTAAGTGCGGATTCTAAAGGGGGTTGTCCGAAACGAGCTTCGTAAAGGCAATTTTTGACGGGGCGCTTTGGACCGTACGGCGAGATGGCGGTTGTGGTTGCAAGAGAGATTCTTCAGGAGCTCAGGCCGAGGAGAGGACGTAGTTCAGGCTGGGGCTGAAAGCCCCAGCCTCCTAAGAGAAGGGCGAAAAAAAAGCGCCCGCCCCGGAAGGCGGCCATTACAAATGCGGAAGGATTTTTAGATGAAGAAGTCGAGGGCGAAGAAGGCGAAGCCTAGGAACAGGAGGAAGGCTCCCCAGGAGAAGCGGCGGCGGGGGAGTTGAAGGGCGGAGCGATAGAAGGTGGCGGGAATGACGCGGAGCCTGGATTCGAAGCGCGGCTCATAGAAGGGGCCGGCAGGAACGTGACGCGAGAGATTGCGGCGCAGCATTGCGACTTCCGCGTCCATCCAATAATAAAATTCCTGCCGATGGCGCCAGAGGAACACCGCGCCCACGCAGAAGAGAGAATAGCCGAGACACGTTAAGAGCCCCAGGCTTGAACCTGCACCCCAATTGAACATGAGCTGTCTCCGCGGGCTGGGCGGAAGAAATCAGGCGTCTTCGTGAATGGTGGCCAGGCGCCTGACTTCAAATTCTTTTTGGCCAGCGGGGGTGGCCACTTGCACTTCATCTCCAACTTTACGATTCAGCAAAGCCCGCCCGATGGGCGAAGTAGTGGAGATGAGTCCCTTTTCCGCATCCGCTTCTTCGGTACTTACGAGTTTGTACTCGATTTCCACGCTGCGTTGCAAGTCCATCACGACGATGCGCGAGCCGTAGCCCGCGCGATCCTTCGGAATATTGGTGAGGTTGAGCATGCCGAGGTCGCCCATGCGCTTTTTAAGATGGCCGATCTTGGCGTTGACGTAGCCCTGACGTTCCTTGGCGTATTTGTACTCGGCGTTTTCAGAGAGGTCGCCGTGGGCGCGAGCGACAGCGATTTCCTTGGGAAGATCGACGTTGAGTTCATGCTCAAAGGCATCGAGTTCGTCCTGGAGCTTTTTCTTAATTTTCGCGAGAGGGTCGGACATAGTTTTCCACGCTAAAGAAAAATTATGCGGAGCCGGACGGTGCCGGACTCCGCGCACACATTATAGACAGAGAGGAAATCAGGGGACAAGAGCAAGGAGCAAGGGGCGAGCGGCATGCTGCTAAAGTATGTAATATCAGTTAGTTAGCAATCATCCGGGCGAGTTCAGCGAACCTGGAGGTCGATCGATTGAGAGAGCTTCTGGCCGGAAGCATCGGCAATGGTTAGCGTGTATGTGGTGGACTTTTTTGGAGACAAGTTTACGCAACGCGAATGCGAAGGCCAGACTTCGGCTTCGGGCGGATCGAGCGTGACGGTTTTTGCGTTGGCGACGTCGTAGCAAAGCTGAGCACTCTCTCCGCGGCGAATGGATGCGGGCGAGAGAGACACGCCGCGAATGCCGAGTTCCGACCCACCAAGCTGCTCGATGGCCTTGCGATCATCTTCGCGGCGCTGCTCCGAGGCTTTTTCGACGTTGCGACGCTCGAAGTCGCGATTGGATTCATAGCGCGTCACCAGCACGTAAGCGACATAGACAACCACCGCAAGAATCACGATCGAAGAATAGACATATGGATTCTTCAGGAGAGATTTCTGAGGAGCATTTGTGCCTGTATCCATGAAACCTCACAACAAAAGTAGCGCGCCTCACACTTCACAAGCCATACACATTTTAATGGAGCGACGTTCGCTCGCAGAGCATTTTGCCACGGAAAAGCAGCGTATGAAGCCGGCTTTAAGCAACCAAGGCAGGTAGTCCAAGCGTTGCGGCAAACTTACTGACGCTAATTTTCAGAAATCGACTACAATCGGGCCAATTTCCCGCCGGGGGGAAGGCTTCCTTCCGTTTCTTGCGTATCCGAAGGATTGACGTGGAACGAGTTTCGAGTTGTTGCTGAAGTTCTAATGACGCCATGAAACTCAATTCTTATTTGCTACGCAGTACGGTAGTGGCCGCGTTGGGCGGACTGCTATTTGGGTTTGACACGGCGGTCATCGCTGGAACAACGCAAGCGTTGACCGAAGTGTATAGCCTGACGCATTTCACGCTGGGAGTGACCGTTTCCAGCGCACTGGTTGGAACGATTTTCGGAGCGATGCTGGCGGGAATTCCCGGCGACAAATACGGAAGGCGAGACAGCCTGCGGGTAATGGCCGTCTTGTACCTGATTTCGGCGCTGGGTTGCGCGTTTGCGTGGAACTGGGCGGCGCTGGTGTGCTTCCGGGTCATCGGCGGGCTGGCCATCGGCGGCTCGTCGGTACTGGGGCCGATGTACATCGCGGAAATTGCTCCGGCGAAATGGCGCGGCCGGCTGGTGGGGTTCTTTCAGTTCAACGTGGTATTCGGAATTCTGGCGGCGTATTTTTCGAATTACGTCGTGGGTTCCTTTGGGCTGGGAGCAACGGAATGGCGATGGAAACTTGGCGTGGCGGCGATTCCCGCGGCTGGATTTTTCCTGATGTTGTTTACGATCCCGCGCAGTCCGCGGTGGTTGGCAAAAAGAGGAAGGGTTGAGGAGGCACGAGGGGTTCTTCAGCTGATCGGCGAGGAAAACTATGAACGGGAGCTGAAGGAGATCGTGGAATCGATCGACGCCGAGCATGTGACGGACGAGGCTTTTTTTTCGCGAAAGTACCGGTTGCCGATTTTCCTCGCGATCACCATTGGATTGTTCAATCAGCTTTCCGGGATTAACGCGATTTTGT
>Ga0210409_10003463_pt1 | contig 17611 bp, 17 predicted proteins | sample IncBWH17MmetaG_FD_161649 | JGI IMG/M metagenome (GOLD analysis project Ga0210409, IMG submission 161649) | Forest soil microbial communities from Barre Woods Harvard Forest LTER site, Petersham, Massachusetts, United States - Inc-BW-H-17-M | ecosystem: Environmental > Terrestrial > Soil >... | reverse complement strand
TGCGGCGCTTGCGCCGCCCAGACCCACCGTCAGGTCGGCGTCGGCGTGACCTGGCGTTTCTGAGTCGCGGCAGCGCCGGCACTGCGGTTGCGCCAGGAAAAATAGACACGCACCAGCAGCAACCCGGCGACGATAGTGCCGAACAGGATCGGCTTTTCGAAGTTATGCTTGCCGGCGCGCATCCACCAGAAATGCAGAATTCCCAGCAGCGCAACCGCATACACGCTGCGATGCAGCCACTGCCAGCGCTTGCCGCCGAGGCGACGGATCATGCCATTAGTGCTGGTCAGCGCCAGCGGCAGCAACAGCACGAAGGCGATGAAGCCGACCGTGATGAACGGCCGCTTGACGACATCCTTGAACATCTCGCCCAGATCGAAGAAATGATCGAACCAGAGGAAGGTGGTGAAATGCAGGCTGGCGTAGAAGAAGGCAAACAAACCCAGCATACGGCGCAGCTTGACCAGCCAGTTCCAGCCGCTAAAGCGCCGCAACGGGGTTACCGCTAACGCGATGCACAGAAAATAGAGTGTCCAGTCGCCGCTGCTGCGGGTGATGAATTCGATCGGATTGGCGCCCAGCTGGCCGGCAAAGCCTGCCACCAGCAAGCGCAGCGCGGGCAGCAAAGCCAGCGCAAACAGCGCGACCTTGATGTATTTGAATTGACGAGGAGTGGGGTTGAACATGCCTTAGCTTCCCAAACTTAAAAAAACTTCTTCAGGTCCATGCCCGAATATAGCGAAGCAACCTCGTTATAACCGTTGAACATCAGCGTCTTGCGCTTCTTGGTGAAGAAGCCATCCTCACCGATGCGGCGCTCGGTGGCTTGCGACCAGCGCGGATGATCGACCTCCGGATTGACGTTGGAATAGAAGCCATATTCGCGCGCCGCGGCGATATTCCATGCGGTTCTCGGCTGGTCTTTGAGGAAGCGGATCTTGACGATAGACTTGGCCGACTTGAAACCGTATTTCCATGGCAGCACCATGCGCACCGGCGCCCCGCTCTGGTTCGGCAGGACCTGGCCGTACATGCCAAAAGTCAGCAAGGCCAGCGGATGCATCGCTTCATCCATGCGCAAGCCTTCCACATAGGGCCACTCCAGCACCGGGGCACGCAAACCCGGCATCTGACGATTATCGGCCAAGGTGGTGAACTCGACATACCGGGCATTCGAGTTCGGTTCGACTTTCTTGATCAGCGCCGACAGCGAATAGCCGATCCACGGAATGACCATCGACCAGCCCTCGACGCAACGCAGCCGGTAGATGCGCTCTTCCAGCGGCGCCAGCTTCAGCAGGCTGTCGATATCCAGCGTCAGCGGCTTCTTGACCTCGCCTTCGATCGCGATCGTCCACGGCCGTGTCTTGAGGCTGCCGGCGTTCTCGGCAGGATCGGATTTGTCGGTGCCGAATTCGTAGAAATTATTATAGGTAGTGGCGTCTTTGTATGAGGTCGCCTTGTCCGTCACGACATAAGCAGGATTGGCCTTGGCCGCCAGCTTCTGGCCGTCTCCGGTTTGCGCCCAGGCCTCGCCGCCAGTCAAATGCAGCAGCGAACCGGCGCCGGCGGCGCCTATGGCAATCCGCTTGATAAAGCTGCGGCGCGATTCGAATATTTCCTGCGGCGTGATTTCAGAAGCAAACGGCAGGTCGATTCCGTTGGGGCGACGATATAGCGGCATGGGATGTTCCGGCAAGGTAGATGGGACTTAGTCAGAGAAAATGCCGATTCCTTACAAACCTGCCGGAAAACCGCTTATCCGGCAATGCTGATATGGTCGTGCAGCTCCGCCAGCCGGGAAATGACGGTTGCCTGTTTCGGCAGCAATGCTTCCACCTGTTCCGGCTGCAGGGCGAATACCTGCATGCCGGCGGCAACCCCTGCCTGGACGCCCGGCAAGCTATCTTCGACCACGGCACAGCGGGACGGTTCGACGCCCATGGTCCTGGCGGCGTGCAGGAACAAGTCCGGCGCCGGCTTCCAGGAACCGACGTCGTAGGCGCTGAAGATGCGTCCCTCGAAATACGACCATAGGCCAGTGACGCTGAGCGACACCTTGATCTGATGCAAGGGACCATTGGAGGCCATGCAGAACGGCACCTTGAGCGACTGCACCAGTTCCAGCGCACCTTCGATCGGCTGCAGGCGCTGGTGCAGCACCGGGGCGATGCGGTCGCGCAAGACCTTGGTGAAATCGGCCGGCAGGGAACGACCGAACATCTGTTCCAGCTCGGCCACGCAATCGGCCATGCGGCCGCCCTTGAAGCGGGCCAGCGCCACTTCGGCCGACAGCTGCATGCCGAGCTCCGCCAGGTATTCCACCATCACATCGGTTGCCACCGTTTCACTGTCGACCAGTGTGCCGTCGCAATCGAAAATCACCAGTTCTACCGGCGCATTGCTTTCATCTGTAGCAGACTTCGTCATCCGTTCACAGCTCTCCGTAAGAATGCAGGCCCGACAGGAACATGTTCACGCCGAGGAAGGCAAAGGTAGTCACCAGCAAGCCAATCAGCGCCCACCAGGCCGCGACCTGGCCGCGCAGGCCTTTCATCAGGCGCATGTGCAGCCAGGCTGCGTAATTCAGCCAGACGATCAGCGCCCAGGTTTCTTTCGGATCCCAGGACCAGTAACCGCCCCAGGCTTCCGCCGCCCACAGGGCGCCGAGGATGGTGGCGATGGTAAAGAAGGTGAAGCCGACTGCGATCGCCTTGTACATGACATCGTCCAGCACTTCCAGCGCCGGCAGGCGGTCGACCAGGTAGCCATGCGATTTCAGCAGGTAGGCCACCGCCACCATCGCCGACAGCGCGAAGGTGCCGTAGCCGATGAAGTTGGCCGGCACATGGATTTTCATCCACCAGCTTTGCAGCGCAGGCACCAGCGGCTGGATTTCCGCGGCGTCGCGCGACACCATGTACCACAGCAGGAAACCGACCGCGGCCGAGATCACCAGCAAGACAAAAGCGCCCAGCTGGCGGGTGCGGTAATGCTGTTCGTAGTAGAGATAGAACAGCGCGGTGATCAGGCTGAACAGGACGAACACTTCGTACAGGTTGGAGATCGGGATGTGGCCGATATCGGCGCCGATCAGGTAGGACTCGTACCAGCGCACCAGCATGCCGGTGAATCCCATCACCACTGCCGCCCAGCACAGCTTGGAGCCGATCGAGGCGCCGAAATCCGAACGCGTGATCAGGCCGCCCCAGAAGAACAGGGTGGAGAGGAAAAACAGGGTGCTCATCCACAGGATCGCCGACTGGCTGGAGAGCATGTATTTGAGGAAGAATTTCTGGTTGGCCATGTCCAGCACGCCGCCGTACATGGCAATGGCCGACAGCGCCAGCACCGCCAGCAGCGCCATCAGCCAGCGCACAGATTTCCAGTGCCAGCCGAGCCACGCGAAAGTCGGGCCGGCCAGCACCAGCACGCCCTTCTCGTAGTAATCCATGTGGCTGCCGTAGCGGTTCAGGGCGAACAGCGAAGCCGCCACCAGTGCGATGGCGAACAGCCAGTCGATCGCGGACAGGCGCTTGAAAAAGCTGCCGGGCGGGGAATACGTTTGCGTCAGTTCCATCATTTTCTCCATATCGTTCCGCTCCTGCGGGGGAAACGCAGCGGAACGTCCATCTTTTCAGCGACAGGACAGCGTACAGCCTCGGGGGCAATGCGACTAGGCCTTGGGCGCCGCTTCTGCCTGCATCAATTGTGTTTTCAATACTTCAAATTCTTTTTCAAAATCCAGCGTCTTGCGCTGCGAACTCAAGGCCATCAGCGCATGCGACTGTCCTGCCGCATCCTTGTCGGGACGGATCCAGACCCACAGTCTGCGCTCGCGCACGTACAGCATCGAGAACACGCCCAGCACCAGCAGCAGGCAGCCCAGGTAGACCACCTTCTTGCCTGGCGAGCGGGTAACCTGGAATACCGATGCCTTGATTTCGTCAAAGCCTGTCATCTGCAGGTACACAGGCGCATTATAGAAGCTTGCATCCGACAGTGCATTGGTGCTCAGCTGCAGGAAGCGCGCATGCTTTTCGTCTGCCGGCATTTCCTTCAAACCGTCTTTCTCACGCGCAACCTGCCACAGATCCCACATGCTGCCGTTGAGAATCTTCATGAAGATATCCGCGGCCTTTTCCTGCTCCTGCTGCGGCACCTGCTCCAGGAACCTGGAAATAGCCATGTAGCCGGCCTCTTTACCGTCGCCGGCAAACAGCGACAGGCCGCGCAATGCCGATTGTTCCAGTTGTACCCGCAAGGTGGCGATGCCTTCGCGGCTCTCCGGGATCGCGCGCTGCGCGTAGCGATGTGCCGCCGCGCTGCGCAATTCCGGATTCATCAGGGCGGCGCGCAGGCGCATCCACTCTTGCAGGCTATCCTCGTCGTCGGCAGGAATGCGCAGGTAGCGGAACGCTTCGTCCGGCGTGTCGCGCACGCCGGCCAGGAAGACATAGGCATCGTCGACCTTGATCGACTGCATGTAGTTGCTGAATTCGCGCGCCTGGCCAGTCTTGTCGCGCAACTTGTACTGCACGCTCGGGCCGACATTGCGCAGGTCCTTCTTGACGGCGCTTTTTGCGGCATTGCCAAGATGGTTGCTTAAATCGTCGCTCAAGCGCTGGTTGAGGCTCTTGGACTTGGTCACGGCACGCAGATCGTCGCCCGACTGAGCCATATTCTCTACGTTAAACGGGCGGAAACCAGACCATTCAATCGTATAGTCGTTATTACCGTTGTGCGCTAAAGGTGTCGTGCCGTTGACTTCGCCGCTGACCGGGAAGGTGGTCTCGGCAGCGCCGCTCATCGGATAAGCCGTCAGCCTGAGCTTGCTGCCGCCATCCTCGAAACTTGACTGGTACACCGCGATGCCCTTGTAGATCAGCGGCTGGTTGACCTTGATGGTGGCCGGGAAAGTATGGCCGTCGGCGTTATCGCGGATCACGACTTCGCTGGCGAACAGCTTGGGCATGCCGGTGCTGTAGAAATCGATGATGAATTTCTTTAGCTGGATGGTGAACGGCAGGTCCTGGATCATCACGCCATCCTTCTGCGGAATGATGGCGGTGCTGCTGGCGGAGCCTTCCGGTATCAGGGTATTGCCGCGGAAAGTCGGGTTGCCCAGCCCCAGCCGATGTTCCGCGGGAATATCCGCGATGATGCCGCTGCCGTTGAACGGCGTCTTGCCGTAGATCCATTGCTGCACGCGTATCGGCAGGTCGGAATCGAGCAAGCCGCCTATGCAGATGATCACGATGGCGCTGTGAGCAAAGATATAACCCCATTTGTTGGCGGCGCCTTGCTTGGCGGTGATCAGGGTGGCGTTGTCCTTGGCCACCAGCTTGGTCTTGTAGCCCTTGGCGGCAATCCGCGCCACCAGTTGCCCAGTCAGTACCGCCGGCGCCGTCGCCGAAGTCCACTCCGCCTTGTGATGGAAGTTGCGCAGTGATTGCTCGCGGACGTTTTCACGCCAGCTGCGCATGTCTTTCAGCATCTTTGGCGCATTGCGGGCGATGCACAGCGAGGTCGAGATCACCAAAAAGGTCATGATCAGCAAGAACCACCACGATGAATACACCGCATACAGGCCCAGTTTGCCGAACACTTCAAACCAGAACGGTCCGAACTGGTTGACATAGTTCGGCATCGGCTCGTTTTGCTTGAGCACGGTGCCGATCACCGATGCCACCGCGATAATCGTCAGCAAGCTGATGGCGAAGCGCATCGATGACAATAATTCAACGGCATCCGCCAGCCAGCGGCGGCTGGTTTTCAGCTGTATTCCGGCGGTGTTGATGTCGTTACCTGCGATCTCGTTGTTGCTTGTGCTCATAGCCTGTTTGTCTTTTGAAAAGAAAAAGGGGTGGCCTAGGCCACCCCTGAATGCATTTTTATTATTATTTTATTACTTCAGGCCGGCGATATAGTCGGCGACTGCCTTGATTTCATCATCCGACATGCGTTTTGCAATCGTCGTCATCATCGGCCCGTTCTTGCGTGCGCCGCTGCGGAAATTGGTCAGCTCGGTCACTGTATAATCCTGGTGCTGGCCGCCGATGCGCGGGAACTGGGCCGGAATGCCGGCGCCGTTCGGGCTGTGACAGCCGGCGCAGGCCGGTACGCTCTTTTCAGCGATGCCGCCGCGATAGATCTTTTTGCCCAGGGCCAGCGTATCCTTGTCCTTGGCAGCGCCCGGCTTGGCCGGCTGCGCATTCAAGTAAGCGGCGATGTTTTTCATTTCATCGTCAGTCAGCATCTTGGCCAGCGGCGACATGATCGGATTATTACGGTCCGCGCCCTGGAAATTCGTCAGCTGCTTATGGATGTATGCCTCATGCTGGCCGCCCAGTTTCGGGTTGGCGCTGATGGTCGAGGCGCCGGCGGCGCCGTGGCAAGAGATACAGGCGGTGATGTTGCGGGCCGGGTCGCCATTCGTATAGAGTGCTTCGCCCTTGGCTGGATCGGCTTTGGCGGGCGCCGCTTTTGGTTCGTCTGCTGCATGAGCAGCAGTGGAAAGCGCGACGACTGCAATGAAGAAAGCTTTCACTACTGGAAAAAACGCACGGTTCATTCAAACACCCTGACTTGATTTTAGAATTCTGCCCTGATGGGTACCATGCTGGGGCGACCCCAGCCAACTCAATCGATTGCCCGACTCCCAAAAACCTTCACGTACATCAATCACGCTAAGCGAAACAGCAGTACATAACCCCTTATTGTACAATAGCTTTCCGGCATTTTTGCCTCCCCTTACCGCATTTTCTGCTCATTCCATGTCCCTACTTTGGCAAGCCCGCTTCTTTACCACGGTCAATCATCTTCGTGACTTGCCAACCTTGCAAGTACCCGAAATCGCTTTTGCCGGCCGTTCCAACGCCGGCAAGTCGACCGCCATCAATCTTTTGTGCAACCAGAAAAAACTGGCATTTGCCTCCAAGACCCCGGGCCGCACCCAGCACATCAACTATTTTTCCATAGGCGGCGCCCACGTCGCCCAGCACCGCAAGGATGAAACCAAGACCGACGAGATCCGCACCCTGCTGGTCGACCTGCCCGGCTACGGCTATGCCGAAGTGTCCGGTTCCGCCAAGCTGCACTGGCAGCAATTGCTGGGCGACTACGTGCGCCGCCGCCAGCAGCTGGCCGCGCTGGTGCTGATCGTCGACTCGCGCCGTCCATTCACCGAACTCGACGTCCAGATGGTGGAATGGTTTGCGCCTACCGGCAAGCCCATCCATTGCATATTGAGCAAGTCGGATAAACTCAACCGCAACGATGCCACCAACGCCTTGCGTCAAGCGCGCACTTTCCTGGCAAGCTATGTTAACGAGAACAATGAGCAGCTGCCGTTCACCGTGCAATTGTTTTCGGCGCTCAACCGCAGCGGCCTGGAAGAAGCGAACGACAAGATCGTGGAACTGGCCGGCCTGAACAAGCTGGCCGAAGTGGATAGTCAGGAAGATGATGCCGACGACGCTGCCGGAGAACAAGACAGCTCTGTTTAGTCCGGACGCTAAACATAAAAAAGCCCTGGAGAAAGGGGAATATCTCCAGGGCACAATGCCTTATCACCAAAAGCGATACGGCCCCGCTCAGGGAGGGAAGCGGGAGGCGAATGATGCACCTATTGCTAGGAGCCAGTAGAGGCCGAAAAAGTTCACGAATTTTTTTAATTTCGACGAAAATATTAGCGATGCCTGTATGCAAGGCCGCTCCCACCCACCCGACATCTCAGAAACCGCCATGCCACACTCACATAAAACCGCCCAGTTCCCCGCCATCCGCATGCGCCGCATGCGCAAAGACGCATTTTCACGCGCCATGATGCGGGAAAATGTAATCACCACTGCAGACCTGATTTATCCGGTCTTCATTCTGGACGGCAAAAACCAGCGCGAGAAAATCAATTCGATGCCGGGTGTTGAACGGCTGTCAATTGACTTGCTGTTAAATGTGGCGGAAGAATGTGTAGCGCTGGGCATTCCGGTCATCGCCTTGTTCCCGGTGATCAATCCATCCCTGAAAACACCGGACGGCATCGAAGCCACCAACCCGCAAGGATTGATCCCACGCGCGGTACGTGAACTGAAGCAACGCTTCCCCGAACTCGGCATCCTCACCGACGTCGCCCTCGACCCCTACACCAGCCACGGCCAGGACGGCGTGCTGAATGCGGACGGCTATGTCTTGAACGACGAAACCTGCGCCATCCTGGTCAAGCAGGCGCTGACCCAGGCCGACGCCGGCGTCGACATCGTGGCGCCGTCCGACATGATGGATGGCCGCATCGGCGCGGTGCGCAACGCGCTGGAAGCGCATCATCATATCTACACCCGCATCATGGCGTATTCGGCCAAGTATGCATCGGCGTTCTATGGTCCGTTCCGCGATGCCGTCGGTTCTTCCGCGACGCTCGGCAAGAGCAACAAGAACACCTACCAGATGGATCCGGCCAACAGCAACGAAGCCTTGCATGAAGTCGCGCTGGACCTGGCGGAAGGCGCCGACATGGTGATGGTCAAGCCGGGCATGCCTTACCTGGATATCGTCCGTCGCGTAAAAGACGAATTCAAGGTGCCTACCTTCGCCTACCAGGTCAGCGGCGAGTACGCCATGATCAAGGCCGCCGCGCAGAATGGCTGGCTGGACCACGACAAGACCATGATGGAAGCCATGCTGGCATTCAAGCGCGCCGGCGCGGACGGCGTGCTGACTTATTTTGCGTTGGATATTGCGCGCCACTTACGCAAAAATTAAGGTAAAACTCAAGGCATACTAGGCATATTGTCCCCGCGAAGCGGGAACAATATACCTTTTTCCATCTTCGACTATGCATTGGTGACGGGACATGAACGTCACCTATTTTGCTGCGGTTTAATCCGCGTTCCCCGCTCCCGAACGCACGCCGCGTCCCGGGAATGCTGTTGCCACGATCGCGCCGTGGTCGACCACCGGCACGCCTGCGACCAGCACGTATGGGATTCCATATGAAGGTTTCGCGGGATTCCGATAAGTTGCCTTGTCGATTACAGTCGCTGGATCAAACAGAGTCAGGTCCGCATCGGCGCCAACCTTCACACGGCCTTTGCGACGCATGGACGGTGCGATGTTCTCAAGGCGCTGAGCAGGCAACAGTGTCATCTTCCCAATCGCGTCCATCAAGGTCAGCGCCTGCTTCTCGCGTACATAAACGCCCAGCACGCGGGCAAAGGTTCCCGTGCCACGGGGGTGCCCCGCGCCATTGACGAGCGGTATTGCGTCCGAAGCGATCATGACTCCACGATGCGCCACCGCTGCAACAATCGACGCTTCGGGAATATGATGCAAGATAGCAGCGGTGCCTGGACTCTCACGCCGAAAGCGCGCGAAACTTTCCGCCGTCATTCGTTCGCCGGTCGGGGGCCATTCGAAGTCTTCGAATTTTGCACCCAGACGCTCTTGCCAACCGGGATTGTAGACTGCACTGCCAATGGCCGTACTGCCGGCGTCATAGGGATAAACCTCGGTGCTAACGTCCACGCCGTGCTTGCGTGCGCTGTCGATCAGATCGAGTAACAAGCTCACCGATCCCAGTCCCTTGCTACCGATGTGGCAAATGTGGATCGGGGCACCCGTGGCGGCCGAGTCTGCGATCAGCTCCTGTATTGGCGCCATCAAGTGGTCGGGGTCGGCTCGCTCTACCGCCCGCGCATGCACAAATACAGGCGCCTTAAGGCGTCCGGCAACTTTCAATACTCCATACAGCTCGTCTCGCCCCATGCCAGGCAGGTATTCATATAGCACGCCTAGTCCGAGACCACCGTCGGCAAAGCCTTGTTCGAACAGGCGATCCTCGTCTTCACGTTCCGCCGGCGATAGTCCGGATTCGGCCCACTCCGCCTTGCGCGGAAGGATGTCAGCCCAATGCGAGAAAGGCGCCAGCGGAGATTGCGGGTCTTCGATGCCAGTTTTAATTTTCACGCGGATGCTCTGCAGACCGACGCTGGCGCCGAAATTGATCCGGGTGCGCCCCTCCCTTTGTTTATAGAAGGGCTTTACCGGATAAACACCAGCTTCCAACTCAAGAGCAGTAGTAACGCCATCCAGCGCCTGAAGATCGTAACCAAGGGCATATTGTGCGTGAGAGTGCAGATCGATGAAACCCGGCGCTACGACCAGGCCTTTAGCATCTATCGTTCTCATTCCTGTCATGGATCTCGCGGAGATCTCTGCAATGCGCCCGTCACGAATACCAATATTGGCGATCCGATCGGTCATGCTTTCTGGATCCATTACGCGCCCCGACAATATGACTACATCAAAGGCAGGCTCAGCAGCAGTTGATTGCAAGGTTGCAAAGCAAGAAAAGAATACCAACATTACGGCTGCAGACAATTTTCGGCTCATCGACCCTCCGTGTGTCATTCAGGTTATTTGTGCAGTTTTAAAATTTAAAAATAGTCTGCGTTTGTTACATCAAACCAGTCAAACCGATTTCAGGCTGAAGTAGCCCTTCTGGGACGGCTTTTCACAGCCAACTTTCAAGGCGGCTTTATTGCGACATTCACTGATATCTTGCGATCCGCATCGGCAATGTTGGGGAAACTGGGGTGTACTGTCAATGGTGGACATTCCCGTCTCAAGCAGCCAGCGCAGTTCTTCTGAAATACGTCCTTGATGCCCGCCAGGTAAAGCCCCCCACCGGTGGACACGTGGATGATGTAGTTACCCAAGCCTCGTTAGGCCACAGCGACGTGATCCGCGTCGCGCTGGAAGCGCACGTCACTTGAGGCCGCCATAAATTGATCGAGCGCGCTTATCTATATTGTTGTCTGCGGCAGCATCTGCAACTAAGCCGCGCGGCGCAGCTCTATTTCCTGCCATAATTCATCATCCGGCTGCCGGCCACGACCTGCGCAAGCCACCATCATCATGCCATCGCTGATTTCGACGATGGCGTTCCGGCTCATATTTAAACGCTCATCGACAATGCATGGACATCTTTCTCATCAGTGACAACCAGGTCAGCCAGAGCCTGGAAATTCCGGACGCTGTCCCGCTCAAGGGCTTTCTCTGGATCGACGCCACCCACGAAGAAGTAGGGGCCGACCCGGAAGCCTGGCGCAGCGCTATCGAGCGCGCTACCGGCGTGCAGATCTACGATCCGCACATGACCGATACGCTCAATCCGAATCATCCTTCGTATTTCGATTCAACCCAGGATTACGGCATGGTGGTGTTCCGCAAGCTGATGCTGAACGGCGCTGGCGGCAATGGTAATTCTCAAGCAGCGGCAAGCAGCGGCGACAAGCCTGCGGCGGCGCCGGCAGCTACCATCGACAGCGAGGGCAGCAAGCGCAAGATTCCAGCCGCCCTGAGCAAACTGGCGACCCAGCCGGTGACTTTCCTGATCATGGATCATGCCCTGGTTACCGTCCACGAGCGCTACAGCCGCACCATCGACGCCACGCGCACGCGCCTGCTGGACCTGTGCAACAAGACCGAGAAAACGCCGCACGCGATACGCCTGCCGGCCTCGCCGGAGGATTTGCTGCTGCGCCTGATCAATGCCATGGTCGACCAGTACCTGGACCTGCGGCAGCCGCTGACCACGCAGCTGGACCGCTGGCAGCGCGCCCTGCTGGATCCGCGCCGGCCGTTCAAGGACTGGATGGCGCTGCTGGATGCGCGCATCGAATTGCGCAAGCTGGAGAACCTGTGCGAAGAGCAGCACGACGCCATGCAGGAGCTGCGCGACTACTTCGTCGACATCGACGACGGCATCGAGATCAGCCGTGCCAAAGACTTGCTGCTGGTGCGCATCAATGATGTGATGGAGCATATTACGCGGGTGCTGAACCACGCGCGCCGCCTGGAATCGTCGATCGAATCGGCGGTGCAGATTCATTTTTCCGCAGTCGCCCACCGCACCAACGAAATCATGCGTACGCTGACCGTCATCACTGCATTATTCATGCCGCTGACCTTGATCACCGGGATCTTCGGCATGAATTTCGAAGTCATGCCTTTGCTCAAAAATGCGCTCGGCTTCTGGCTGACGATGGGCAGCATGGCGCTGGTGATCGTTGTCATGCTGGTCTTCTTCCAGCGCCGGCGCTACCTGGAAAGCCAGGCGCTGGACCGGCGCTAGCGCTTTCCGGCGTATCAAGAAAAAGCCCCGCAGGGAAACCGGCGGGGCTTTTTTTCGAGATGCTGCAAAAAACTGCAGCAGGCAATCAGTCGCGATTAGGCTGCGGCGTCAGGCGCAGGTAAGGACGGATCGCCTTGAAACCCTTGGGGAATTTCTGCTTGAGCACCTCGGGGTCCTGCAGCGACGGCACGATCACCACATCCTCGCCGTCTTTCCAGTTGCCGGGCGTGGCCACCGAATAATTGTCGGTCAGCTGCAGGGAATCGATGACGCGCAGGATCTCGTCGAAGTTGCGGCCGGTACTGGCCGGATAAGTGATGATCAGGCGTACTTTCTTGGCCGGATCGATCACGAACAGCGAGCGCACGGTCGCGGTAGCGCTGGCATTCGGGTGGATCAGGTCGTACAGCTCCGACACCTTGCGGTCAGCGTCCGCAATGATCGGGAAACCGACCACGGTGTTTTGCGTTTCGTTGATATCCTTGATCCATTCCTGGTGCTTGTCGGCAGGATCGACAGACAGGGCAATCACTTTGACGCCGCGCTGTTCGAACTGCGATTTCAGTTTCGAGGTCAAGCCGAGCTCTGTCGTGCAGACAGGCGTGAAATCGGCAGGATGCGAAAACAGCACCACCCAGGAAGTCCCGGCCCAATCGTAGAAATTGATCTTGCCGAGCGAAGAGTCCTGCTCAAAATCGGGGGCGACATCGCCAAGGCGTAAAGTCATTTCAGTCTCCTTTGGATTGCATGGTGATTGCGGAACGCATCGAACTAAAACTATAGCCTTGCGACGGCCACAGCCTAAAGAATTTTATCGACTATCTACATAACCCCAGGTTGGATAGAAGATGGGCCGATTAGTTTAGAAATTTCCGCTTGAAAGCGAACGGTATAGCAATCAGCTATCCAGCAGCGATAACGATTGCAGGAACTTATCGGCATTCTGGTAACCGATCACGCGCCCATGTGGCGCTTCCTGGCCCTTGCCGTCAAAGAGGATGATGCCTGGCGGCCCAAACAGATTGAAGCGCTTGAGCATGGCCTTATCGTCCGCATTGTTGGCGGTGACGTCAATCTGCAGCAAGACCATCTGGCCGAAGCGCGCCTGCACGCGTGGATCGGTGAAGGTGAATTTTTCCATCTCCTTGCAGGAAACGCACCAGTCGGCATAGAAATCCAGCAAGGCGGTCTTGCCATTGGTCTGGGCCAGCGCCGCATCCAGTTCCGCCACCGACTTGACGCGGATGAACTGGGCCTGGGCGCTTTCCTGCTTGCCGCCTCCCAGCTGCGCCAGCGGCGCCAGCACGTCGCGGCCGCCGGTCATGGCGCCGGCCAGCTGCACCACGCCGCACACCATGAATGCCACGCCAAAGGCCTTGGCGAACCAGGCGGTCGATGATTTATCCCACAGCAGGTAGGCGCCGTAGCCGATGCCTATAGCCGCCCAGCACAGCATCTGCGCCAGAGCAGGAATCACCGGCGACACCATCCACACCGCCACTGCCAGCATCAGCACGCCGAAGAAGCGCTTGACCGACTCCATCCAGGCGCCCGCGCGCGGCAGCAGCGAACCGGCGGAGATCCCCACCAGTATCAAGGGCACGCTCATGCCGACCGCCATCGCAAACAGGGCGCTGCCGCCGATCACGACGTCGCGTGTCTGACTGATGTACACCAGCGCCCCGGCCAGCGGCGCCGCTACGCAAGGGCCAACGATCAGCGCCGAGATCGCACCCATCACAAACACGCCGAGCAGCTTGCCCGCGGATTGCTGGTCGGAAGCCTTGCTCAGTCTGGTCTGGAATGCGGCCGGCAGCTGCAGCTGGTAAAAGCCGAACATCGAGAACGACATCAGCACCATCAGCAGCGCAAACGCCGACAATACCCAGGGATTCTGCAAAGTCGCGGCCAGACCTTCGCCGGCCAGGCCTGCGGCGACGCCCAGCGCGGTGTAGACCAGCGCCATGCCAAGCGCATAAGTAACCGAGAGCAGGAAGCCGCGGCGGCGGCTGACTTGCGTGCCTTCGCCGACGATGATCGACGACAGGATAGGCACCATCGGCAGCACGCAAGGCGTGAACGCCAAGCCCAGGCCCAGCAGCAGGAACAGCGGCATGATAACCAGCAGCTTGCCGCCCTTCAGCGACGATTCGATGCGGCCGCTTTCCGAGTCAGGCGCAGCGGATGGCGGCACGCTGGCCGCAGCCTGGGCGACGTCCGCGGCATTGCTGGCTGCCGGCGCTTGCGGCGTATCCATCGCGGCGCTGCCGCCTTTGGCGATACCCATGGCGCTCAGCAGCCCGCCAGCTGCGCTGCCGCCGGTAGGGGAGAGACTGATGCGGGAATCCATGGGCGGGTAGCACAAGCCCTTGTCGGCGCATCCCTGGCCGGTGGAAATCAGCGTGAAGCTGCCGCTAGCCTCGACCGGCAGGCGGATGGTGACCGTGTGATGATAGGTTTCGACATTCTTGTTGAAGGTCTGGTCGAACTTGACGGTGCCGGCCGGGATCTGCGGCTCGCCCAGCGTAGCGCCTTCGGCCTTGAAGTGGAAGCGCTCGCGGTACATGTAGTAGCCGTCGGCGATGGCGTAGGTCACCTCCGCGGTCTTGGCGTCGGCCATGCGGGCGGAAAACTTGAAGGCCACTTCCGGCGCCAGGTAATCGTCTTCATCGGCATGCGCCAGGGTAAATGCGAACAGCATGGCGAACAGCACAGACAATTGCTTGAGAGACTTAAACATTCACGTCCTTTTGGGTTTCTGCAGTAATCCAGTTCAGGTAGGCCGGCAAGCCGGCCACGATCGGTAACGCAATTATTTCCGGCACCGCATACGGATGGGCGGCCGTGATAGCACCTTCCAGTTCCGCGTAGCGATGTGCGGCAGTCTTGATCAGCAAGGTCGTTTCGACCGCTTGTTCAACCTGGCCTTGCCAGCGATATACGGATTGCACCGCCGGCAGGATATTGACACAGGCCGCCAGCTTGCGCTCCACCAGTTGCCGCGCCAATGCCTGCGCGCTGGCGAGATCGGGCAAGCTGGTGAGTATAAGCAAGGCTTCTGACATAGTCGAACTCTTTGATTTATCCTTACAGTGCGCCGCATGACTGTACATCAGCGCGCAGAACGCAAAAAAGCCAGGCTAGGCCTGGCTTTTGATTTTAACGCAGCTTGGATACTTAAGCTTAGTCAGCTGTCGGTACTTCAGCGTCGTCGCTGATTTCCGGACGGTCCATCAGTTCGATGTAAGCCATTGGCGCGTTATCGCCAACGCGGAAACCCATTTTCAGGATGCGCAGGTAACCGCCGTTACGGTTAGCGTAGCGTGGGCCCAGTTCAGCGAACAGCTTCAGGACCATTTCGCGGTCGCGCAGGCGAGCGAATGCCAGGCGCTTGTTGGCCAGGGTGTCGGTCTTGCCCAGTGTCAGGATCGGTTCGATCACGCGACGCAGTTCCTTTGCCTTAGGCAAAGTGGTCTTGATTGCTTCGTGACGCAGCAGCGAAACAGTCATGTTGCGCAACATGGCCAGACGGTGGGAAGAGGTACGATTTAATTTACGAAGGCCGTGACGGTGACGCATGGTAATTCCTTTCAGTTTTTGAGTTTACATCCAGCTCTTCGATCGACTTTGGCATTGCCAGGTCGCGGGCCGGTTGAAATTAGTACAACAATAAATACAGCAATGGATACAACAAGAGCAAAACAAGCTCAGGGGCAGGATTCTATCCCACCCCCAGGCTAACTACAAATATTACTTTTCCAGGCCTGCAGGCGGCCAGTTTTCCAGCTTCATGCCCAGTGTCAAACCACGGGATGCCAGAACTTCCTTGATTTCGTTCAAGGACTTGCGGCCCAGGTTTGGCGTCTTCAGCAGTTCATTTTCGCTACGCTGGATCAGATCGCCAATGTAGTAAATGTTTTCTGCTTTCAGGCAGTTGGCCGAACGTACTGTCAGCTCCAGGTCGTCGACCGGACGCAACAGGATTGGATCGACTTGCGGTGCGCGGGATGGCGCTTCAGCAGCAGCTTCAGTGCCTTCCAGTGCAGCGAACACGTTCAACTGGTCAACCAGCACGCGCGCCGATTGACGAATCGCTTCTTCCGGTGTGATCACGCCATTGGTTTCAATGTTGATGACCAGCTTGTCCAGGTCGGTACGCTGTTCCACACGCGCCGATTCAACAGCGTAGGAAACACGGCGTACTGGCGAGAACGATGCGTCCAGAATGATGCGGCCGATAGTCTTGTTGGCATCTTCAGTCAGGCGGCGAACGTTGCCCGGCACATAGCCACGGCCTTTTTCAACCTTGATCTGCATGTCGAGTGCGCCACCGGCAGTCAGGTGAGCAATCACGTGATCCGGATTGACCAGCTCTACGTCATGCGGCAGATCGATGTCGGAAGCCAGCACAGCGCCTTCGCCATCTTTTTTCAATGTCAGTGTTACTTCGTCGCGGTTATGCAGCTTGAACACGACGCCCTTCAGGTTCAACAGGATATCGACTACGTCTTCCTGCACGCCGTCGAGCGACGAGTATTCATGAACCACACCGGCGATAGTCACTTCAGTCGGCGCGTAGCCAACCATCGATGACAGCAGGACGCGGCGCAGTGCGTTGCCCAGCGTGTGGCCGTAGCCACGTTCAAACGGTTCCATCACGACTTTAGCGTGGCCGGCACCCAGTGCTTCTACTTCGATAATACGTGGCTTCAACAAGCTGTTTTGCATGAAATGTCCTCTTCAATACCCTCGGCTCGTTACACCGATAAGGCTGATGGCATTAAGGGCGCCGCCGACCATCGCTAGGATAGTCAGAGGCACCCTGATGAAACGGCCGCAGCTGCTTCCAGCTGCGGCCGAAAAACTAAAATTAACGCGAATACAGTTCGACGATCAGCGATTCGTTGACGTCGTTAGCGATTTCGTTACGGTCTGGCAGGGACTTGAAAGTACCTTCCATCTTCTTCGCATCAACCGAAACCCACGATGGCATGCCGCCTTGTTCGGCCAGTTGCAGCGCTTCAACGATACGCACTTGCTTCTTGGCTTTTTCACGAACAGCGATCACGTCGCCGGTCTTGACTTGGTACGAAGCGATGTTGACAACGTTGCCGTTGACGGTGAATGCTTTGTGCGAAACCAGCTGACGGCTCTCAGCGCGGGTCGAACCGAAACCCATGCGATAGACGACGTTGTCCAGACGCGCTTCCAGCAAACGCAGCAGCGTTTCGCCAGTGTTGCCCTTGCGACGGTCGGCTTCTGCGAAATAACGACGGAACTGACGTTCCAGAATGCCGTACATACGCTTGACCTTTTGCTTTTCGCGCAATTGGTTACCGTAGTCGGAGGTACGTGCACCGGATGTGCGGCCATGTTGACCTGGCTTGGAATCCAGTTTGCACTTGGAATCCAGCGAGCGGCGTGCGCTCTTCAGGAACAGGTCCGTACCTTCACGGCGGGAAAGTTTTGCTTTAGGTC
>Ga0210409_10003461_pt1 | contig 17618 bp, 14 predicted proteins | sample IncBWH17MmetaG_FD_161649 | JGI IMG/M metagenome (GOLD analysis project Ga0210409, IMG submission 161649) | Forest soil microbial communities from Barre Woods Harvard Forest LTER site, Petersham, Massachusetts, United States - Inc-BW-H-17-M | ecosystem: Environmental > Terrestrial > Soil >... | reverse complement strand
CATGCTGGTGGTTGGCCGCTTCATCGACCGCCTTGGCACTCGTGTCGGCTACGCGGTCACGATTGGGTTTTGGAGCCTGGCGTCCATCGCGCACGGTTTCATGAATTCACTTGGCGGATTTCTCGTCGCGCGTTTTGCGCTGGGTTTCGGCGAATCCGGAGTTTTCCCCGCGAGTCTGAAGGCAGTCGCGGAATGGTTCCCTAAGAAGGAACGCGCTTTGGCCACCGGAATCTTCAATGCCGGAACAAACGTCGGTGCTGCGTTGACCCCGTTGCTCGTGCCGTTCATCTTTGCGCGTTGGGGCTGGCGCGGCTGTTTCTTCTCGGTTGGAGCTGTAGGTTTCGTTGGCCTTGCGCTGTGGCTGTGGCTTTACCGCCCGCCCGAAGAACATGCGCAGTGCTCCACTGAGGAACTGCAGCATATTCGAAGCGACGGTGCCGAGAGTTCCGGCAGATTTAACCTGCGCGAGATTCTTCGCCATCGACAGACTTGGGCCTTCGTCAGCGGCAAGTTCCTGATCGATCCCATCTGGTGGTTCTACTTATTTTGGATCCCGGATTTCCTGGAACGCAGGCACGGTCTGTCACTTCGTCAGATTGGTTTGCCGATCCTGGTCATCTATGTGCTCGCCGATTTTGGAAGCGTCGCGGGTGGGTGGCTCTCCTCTTTCCTTCTTCAACGCGGCAAAACTGTGAACCTGGCGCGCAAGACCGCCCTGCTGGTCTGCGCCATCTGCGTAGTGCCGATCATCTTCGCATCGCGAGTAAATTCCGTGTGGGCTGCAGTTCTATTGGTTGGCTTGGCCGCAGCGGCTCATCAGGGTTTCTCGACAAATTTATTAACTCTGCCTTCGGACATGTTTCCCGCACGGGTTGTCGCTTCGGTGGCAGGTCTTGGCGGAGCAGCCGGAGCAGTAGGCGGCATGCTGATCGCAGAAGGTGTGGCGCACATTCTTCAGTGGACCGGGAGCTATACGATCCCTTTCTTCATTGCCGGGTCAGCGTATCTCCTCGCTTTGGCCGTCATGCAACTTCTTGCGCCCAACCTGGAAGCGGTGCGCATCGCCATTCCACCGACCGCCTGAACGCCTGGGGCTCTCTAGCTGACCTAATGCCCCGATGTCACATTCCGCGCGAAGCGGGGAATCTGCTTCTCCCCAGCGCCAACGAAATTCACTCACTGATTGACGCAGCTGGCCATAAACCCGCCGTCCACCACCAAAAGATGCCCGGTAACAAAACTTGCAGCATCGGAGGCCAGAAAAACCGCAGCTCCCGCAAGTTCATCCACTTTCCCAAACCGCCGCATCGGCGTCCTCATCAAAAACTCTCGCCCCCGTTCCGTGCCGTCGAGCAGTTTTTCGTTCAACGCGGTGCGGAGCACGCCAGGCACAATCGCATTCACGCACACGCCCTTCATCGCCCACTCGATGGCCAGCGATTTGGTAAGCGCTGCCACGGCCGCTTTGCTGGCCCCGTACGCAGCAACCTCAAACGCCGCCAGCAATGAAGTCAGCGAGCCGATGTTGATGATGCGACCATAGCCCCGTTCAATCATGTGCCGCCCAAAAACCTTGCAAGCGCGAAGAGTCCCGTTGAGATTCGTCTCCAGGATCGCCTTCCAGTCTTCCTCGGAAACATCCAGCGTGGGCATACGCTTGGTCTGTCCCGCGCAGTTCACCAATATTTGAACCGCGCCGAACTTGGCAATCGACTCCGCCAGGAGGCGCTCGATTTGCTTCGTATCGGTCACGTCACACGGGCACACCAGAGAGCTCCGACCCAGCTTCTCAACTTCCGCCGCGGCCGCTTGCACCCACTCTGTTCGTCGCCCGGTCGGAACCACGTTCGCGCCCGCCTCGGCCAGTCCCTTGGCCAGCGCCAGGCCAATGCCGCTGGTTCCTCCAATCACCACGGCATTTTTGCCGGTCAGGTCGAGAAGCGCATGGCCCATCGCGAATCCTCCACTGTTGTTCCGCAATTTCGTGTAAGAAGCAGCCAGTGTAGCAAATATCCCGCGGCGCCGATGGCATGCTCATCACCACGAAATTGCTCTGGATTTGTGAAACGGCCCTGTAGTATAGAAATGTTGACCCGGTGAAGCGCAGTTTTGTACTTGCGTGGCGCACAGCCTAGCTTCACTGGCAGTCCGGACAATTGGCCGCTTGGTTTGCCGCCGGTTCTTTGCTTTCCTCGCAGGCAGGTGTGGCATCCGCAAAACCGCTCCGAAGGGCAATGATGGTGTACGAGAGTGACGACCGCAATGAATATCAAATCAAAAGATAGGTGCCGGTGGGACCTGGTCAGCCTGGGCGAAGTGATGCTACGCCTCGATCCTGGAGACACGCGCATCGCCACCACGCGAGAGTTTCGCGTGTGGGAAGGCGGCGGCGAATACAATGTGGCGCGCGGACTGAAGCGCTGCTTCGGCATGGACACCGCCATTGTCACTGCGCTGGCCGACAATCCCGTGGGCCACCTGGTGGAAGATCTGATGTTGCAAGGCGGCGTGAATCTCCAACACCTGCGCTGGGTGCGCTACGACGGCGTGGGCCGCAGCGTTCGCAACGGATTGAATTTTACGGAACGTGGATTTGGCGTTCGCGCAGCGGTGGGATGCTCCGACCGCGGCCACACCGCGGTGTCCCAGCTGAAGCCGGGCGAGATCGACTGGGAAGGAATCTTTGCGCGAGAAGGTGCGCGATGGTTGCACACCGGCGGAATCTTCTGCGCTCTTTCGGAAACGACTCCGTTGGTCGCCAAAGAGGCGATGGAAACGGCCAAGCGCAACGGTACGATTATTTCCTACGATCTGAACTATCGCGCGTCGTTGTGGGAATCGATTGGCGGAAAGAAAAAAGCGCAAGAGGTGAATCGCATGCTCGCGCCGCTCGTGGACGTAATGCTTGGAAACGAGGAGGATTTTAACGCGGCTCTGGGATTTGCTGCTCCCGCTGTCGACGAATCCCCTTCGCAGATGGATCACCGCGGCTTCCAGACGATGATGCAGAAAGTGGCGCAGGAATTCCCCAACTTTGCCGTGATCGCCACGACCTTGCGCAATGCACGCACGGCCACGCAGAACGATTGGAGCGCTATCGCATATTCCGCGGGGAAGTTCCATCAAAGCCCCTTGCGCGAGAACCTGGAAATCTACGATCGCGTTGGCGGCGGCGATTCCTTTGCTTCCGGGCTGGTTTACGGCCTGCTGACCGGGAAAGACCTCGCGTGGGCCGTCGATTGCGGCGCCGCTCATGGAGCCTTGGCGATGACCACGCCGGGCGACACGTCCATGGCCACGTTGCCGGAAGTGCTGCAAGTAATGAAGGGAAAAAGCGCGCGTATCTCGCGCTAAGGTTCGAGCCAAGCAGAAATTTCATCGGAGGGCTGAACTATGACCACGGAAAGTGCGCGAAAACGAATTTGGGAAACGGGCATCGTGCCGGTGGTGCGCGCATCCAGCGTGGACGAAGCGCGTCGCGCCGTGGAGGCCATCCATATAGGTGGAATTCCCGTCATCGAGATCACCATGACCGTTCCCGGCGCCACGAAAATCATTCAGGAACTGAGAAAGCATCACGGAGAGAAAGTTCTGATTGGCGCGGGTACGGTAACGAACGCCAAAGCCGCGGAAGAGTGCATCGACGCCGGCGCACAATTTTTGGTCAGCCCAGGGCTTTCCGTCGCCGCGCTGGAAGTTGCGGCAAAGCGCGGCATCCTGGCGATGCCTGGCGCATTGACGCCCACTGAAGTGATGCAAGCGCGCGAAGCCGGCGCGGAAGTGATCAAGATATTTCCCTGCAGCAGCGTCGGCGGCCCCAAACATATCAAGTCGCTCAAAGCCCCTTTTCCGGATGCACAGTTCATTCCAACAGGTGGTGTAAATCTTTCGAACGCCGCTGAGTATTTTGCGGCTGGCGCTTTTGCGCTGGGAGTGGGAGCTGACCTGGTAGATCTGGCAGCGCTCCGGGACAATAATCCTGAAAAAATAGTAGCCGGCGCCAGGGCTCTGGTGTTGGCCGTCGAACTCGCCCGGGCATCGCGCTCCTGAGCTCGGCGCGCTTGCGGTGCGGTTTAGTGCGCCGCCTTTGCGCCACTCTCGACGGCCTTGATGTTTCCGCGAAAAACGGTGATGGACGCGGCGGGTAGTGTGAACGATGTTCCCGGCGTCGCGGTTACCGTAGACACGGCGATCGGACCATCGGGATCGGCAGTTCCGCCGGTCGGATCCGGGTGCCACACATACTGCGCCTTGCCGAAGGTTTTCGCGCTGACCGGACCGAAAAATTCCTCTCGCGCATGCTTGGCATCATCCACAAAAGAAATGTGCACCGTCTGCGCGTTTTCCTGATCCTTATTAATGACCAGCAGCGACCAGGTCCCATCGGGCCGCGCCGCCGCATACGCCGTGACCAGGTTGTTGCCGGCAGTGTCGTGAATGTCGCTCTCCGCGGAATACAGCTTGTGCACGCCATCGCCGGGCTGCAGCCACTCCAGGTTGATCAATTGGCTGGCAAAAAATTGCGAAAGCGGCTGCTTGATCTGGAGATTGGCATCGGTAGAAAACATGCCAAAGGTACCCATGGAGCCATTGGCGCCGCGATGCACTCCCAGCGGCAAGTAGTGGAAATAATAGACCGCCTGTCCGCCGCCATTCAAAAACGCGCCAATATAGTCCGCAAGCCACAGCCCTCCCCAGATGTCCACGAACGCTTCCGAGCTGACCCACGAAAGATTGGACTCGGTGATCAATAGTGGAACATTTTCCGGAACGCCATCCTCCCGCCACACTTTCATGATGTGCGTCACCAGCTCTGCCTCGTGATACAGGTTGCTCCACTGAATTTTCCCCGGCTCCATCGGATAGTGCTCGAAGGAAAAGAACGCCAGTTCGTCAAGCTTCCCATGGCTCTGCAGATAGTCGATGAACCGGCGCGTCCACGACGTGCGCCCCTCCGCATCAGGCCACGTCTCGATGTCTTTGTTCACGCCAGTGAAAATCGGCCCGCCCAATCTCAGCTTTGGATCAACGCGGTGCAACGCGGCCGCGAATTGTATGTACATGGCCGCGTAATCTTCCGGTGGCATGAAGTGTCCGTCGGGCTCCTCGCCCATTTCTACATGCGAGATGGGATATCCGCGCTTCTCGATGTACGCAATTTCCGCCGCCGCATCCTCCGGCGTGCCGTAAATCATGGCGATGGGAATCATGGCGGGAAGGCCGCGGGTATAGCCGCCGGTATAGAAAAGGTCGAAGCCCACCTGGTCGCCGGCTTTTTCGTCCAGATCTTTCGGTTCATGCCACGGATCGACGGAAGAACAGTACGTCATGGTCTGATCCTGGTCGGGAGTGTGTCGGACCAGGTCGTGAAATTTTCCGTCAGCGGTGGCAGTGCCGATGTACAGCTCGCGAATCGCATAACCAAGGCAATTCCGTTTGTCGCTACTCCCGTGTGTGTCGCACGTGTTCGAGGATTGCGTCATCAGGAGGCGCAGGTGTTGCACGGCAATCGGCGCACCCGCCAGATGCAGCACAGCCGCCCCGCCCTTCCCGTCTGTGACAATTCCTCCGGGAAATGTTTGCCACACTCCCTCGGTGGGCTTTTTGATGGGATCACTGCCGGTGAAATATTGCACCACGTAACGAACCGCGTAAGGCTCTACCCACTCGATGCGGATGGCATCCACTTCATGCCGGTTGGCCAGATCGACGATCACCCATTGCGGGTGCCGGGCGTCATTCTCGCCGGTGAACGCGGCGGACAAGTACGGATTGCTTTTCCAGTAGGTATTCGCATCGCCATCGGTCAGCCGCGAATAGCCTTCCGTGTCGGTGCCGTCGTCGCGCGTCACTCCGCGATGCGGCAACGGATAACCGTACGAGTGACGAATCAGCTCGGCGCCGGGTGTTGCGCTCCCCGTGAAATATCCCTTTCCCGCAGGATCGCTCCACGTCCCTTGCGGGTTCCAGTGCCACGCCTCCATGTGCAGCTCAGTGTTTTGCCGATAGGTGACCGTTTGCCAGCCCGCCGCGAGTACTTGCTTCACGGTCGAATCGACATACAGCTTGTCCGCCGCCCCGTAAGGGATACGGTCAATCCCTGCGCCCAGCGCCTCGGTAGGACGGATCGTGTTCGTAACATGGCTGGGCGTGGCGTCCACAACAATGTTCTGCGCCCATGCGGTCGAGGCAAAGGTCGCCAGGAAAAGAAACACCACGGCGGGTACGAGCCAAAGTCCAGATTTTCTGGGTCTACGTTGTTTGGTGGACAAGCAAGCGAGCGCTGTGGTGCGATTGTGATCTAGCCGGGTCATTAGCATAACGAGGCCTCATCGAGTGCATGGCTAAACCAAGCCAAATGCGCTTATTTAAAACGATTCAATATACACCGAATGTAGCCTCTGCCATTTCCCTCGTCAACCAAAATCGATACTCCTTCGGCGCTGCGAATTCGGAAGAGCTCTGCTGCACCGACGCTTTCGCAAATGCGCTCCAATGCGCCGGCCCTGCTCGCTGGCTGGCGTTGATGTCTGATCTTTAATCAGGCGCCGTTACACCTGCCATTGCGTTCAAACGCCCAGAGGAACATATCCAGTTACAGAAGAAGAAAGTCGTGGATTGCACGCCGGACCCGCTCCTGTCCGGAGCGACGGAGAGATGTGACACTCTCTAGGGCGCCTCGGGGTCTCCGCCCGGTTTCCCCACCGCAGGACCATGGGGCGGACTTGCCCTACCGAGAGCCGTTGGCTCGAACTTGCCGATCCTGTTTTGCCCGATGCTGCCAGCGCACGGAGTCATACCGGCCCAGGATCACGTCGAGACCGCATGTCGTGTCACGGCAACGTTGCGGGTTAAGGAGAGGATGTCCTGATTCAAACACTGGAATTAGTGATTAAGGAACATCCGTTTTTCCACGGATTGTCGGACAAACATCTGGACTTCATCACCGGGTGCGCCAAAAACGTTCGGGGCCCCGAAAAACAAGTGGTGTTCAGTGAAGGCGATCCGGCCAACGAGTTCTAAAGCCTACTCGCGCGCTCGTTTTTGATGCCAATTGCCTGCGCGCCAAATGCGAGGAAGACCACCACCTCGGCTACGAGATGCTCAAGCGCTTTTCCAACATGCGTTTGCGTTTTTCCCCCAGGGGAGCGCCGTTTTTTTCTTAAATGTAGCTCTGGCTTTCATGCCCGCAGCGAAGGGGACACGACCTCGCGGCCCAGACTTCTTTTGCTTCTGTCCCTCTCAACTTGATTCCTTCCCTTTACTTGGATAGGCTCCATTTGTGTTTTCCGTCCTCGCCCGAAACGTTGCCCGCATTCCGTTCGTGTTTCATACAAGGAGACTCCAGTTGCTGAAGCACTTTCGCCCAGCCGTTTTGTTCCTCGCTCTGACCTCCCTGGTCCCGGCCACCCTTGCTCCCACGCTCGCTCAAACAGCACCCCCCAGCCTCACCATCGAGTGGATTTTCAGCGACGCGGGTGAACGCCTCACCGATGTCCCCCAGTTCACGTGGCTCGCGGACAATTCCGCAATTCTCTACGACATCCGCCAACCGGAAACGCAGCGCACCTACGAGCGTCTCGATCCCTCAACAGGCGAGCGCCGTCCCATTCTCGACATGCACAAAGCGGTTGCCTCCCTCATGGCGGTAGACACGGCTGCCGAGGTCCAACGGGCTCTACCGTGGCCTGAGGCTTTCGACGCCAGCGGCCGCCAGGCCGTGTTTCTTTTCCACGGCGATATTTTTCTTCTCGATCTTCCTTCTTCCAGCTTTCTTCGCGTCACCAACACGCCCGCCGAAGAAAAAGATGTGGAATTTTCGCCAGACGGCCATTTTCTTGCCTTCGTGCGCTCCAACGACCTCTACCTCTTCGACATCGCCGCAAAGAAAGAATCCCGCCGCACCTCTGACGGTTCCGACAAGCTTCTGAATGGCACGCTCTCCTGGGTCTACTGGGAGGAAATCTTTGGGCGTCGCGACATCGGCTACTGGTGGTCTCCCGATTCCCACTCCATCGCGTATCTCCAGACAGACGAGACCGACGTGCCCGAAAGCACCTTCGTCGACTTCCAGCCTGTACACGAGCGCATCATCCATCAACGCTATCCCAAAACCGGTGATCAGAATCCCCGCGTCCGCGTTGGCGTCTTGAACATCGCTTCTCCGGAAACGCATTGGATCAACCTCAGTGAAAAGCCATTCGAATGGATTCTACGAGTGAAGTGGCTCCCGGATTCACAGCGCGTCAGCGTGCAAACCATGACGCGTGCCCAAACCGAAAGCTATCTGTTCTTCGCCAATGTCAAAACCGCTGAAACGAAGCTGATCCTCACCGAAAACGACGCCTACTGGGTCAATGTCACCGACGATCTCTTCTTTCTTCCCGACGGCAAACACTTCTTGTGGGCCTCCGAGCGCGATGGCTTCATGCATCTGTATCGCTTCAACATCGACGGCACGCTGGTCAACAAGATCACTGCGGGCGATTGGGCCGTCGCTTCTTCCGGCGGGGTTGCCTTTTGGGTTCGCCAGGCCATCGTCGGCATCGACCAGCAGAACGACTGGCTCTACTTCACTGCTCTCAAAGATTCTTCCATCCAGCGCAATCTCTACCGCATCAAGCTCGACGGCTCTGGCCTCACCCGCCTCTCACCCGAATCCGGAACCCACGGCATTTCCATGTCGCCCAACGCCAAATTCTATTTCGATGATTTTTCCAACGCCCGCACGCTTCCCGCTCTGCGCCTGCACTCCGCTGACGGCAAGCTTCTGCAGACTCTCGCTGCGCCTCGCCCGGAACTGCTTCCCGCAGGAATTCAGTACCCTGAATTCCTCACGGTTCCGGCGTCCGACGGCTTCGCCATGCCCGCGGAAATCCTCAAACCCGCCAATTTCGATCCCGCGCGCAAATATCCCGTGATTCTCTATGTGTACGGCGGCCCTTCCGCGCCTTCCGTCCTCGACGCCTGGAATACGGGCGACCTGCTTGCCGATCAGTTGCTGTTGCAGGATGGATTCATTCTCATCACCATCGATAATCGCGCCGCGACCGCCATCAGCAAGAAACTGGAGAACACCATTCCCGCCAATCCCACTCGTTCAGAGACCGACGACCTGGTCGCGGGCATTCGCTGGTTCAAATCGCAGCCGTGGGTCGATCCCTCGCGCTTCGGCGTGTGGGGCTGGAGCGGCGGCGGCACGATGACCCTGAACATCATGACCCGCTCGAAGGAAATCAGGGCTGGCATCTCCGTTGCTCCCGTCACGGACTGGCACTACTACGACTCCAAGTGGGGCGAATCTCTCATGAAGCTGCCTTCCACCAACGGCGAATCCTACGATCGCATCTCGCTCGTCAAACATGCGAGCGACCTCTCCGGCCATCTGATGATTATCTACGGCACGCACGATGACAATGTGCATCCGCAGAACGAGCAGGCCTTCACCAATGAGCTCATCGCCCACAACATTCTTTTCGAAACCATGGTCTACCCCATGCGTAAGCATGCCATCGCCGATCGCCCTGCGAGCATCCATCTCTACCGCACCATGCGGGTGTTCTGGCAAAAGAATCTCTAGCTCGCGGAAATCTTATGGCAACAATTTCTATCTCTCCCGCCGACCGGCTTTTCATTCTCACCGGTGCCGGCATCAGCGCGGAGAGCGGCATTCCCACGTTTCGCGATGCTGGCGGCCTCTGGCGGAAATACCGTATCGAGGAAGTTGCCTCTCCTCATGCCTGGCGCCGCGATCCGCGCCTGGTTTGGGATTTCTATTCCATGCGCCGCCGCGTGGCCTCCGAGGCCAAGCCCAATCCCGGACACTTCGCCATCGCCGCCCTTGAACGGACCCTTCACGACCGCTTCTTCCTCTGTACCCAGAATGTCGACAATCTTCACGAGCTTGCCGGCTCCCAGCGTGTCCTCCATATGCATGGCGAACTCTTCAAAAGTCGCTGCGATCCCTGCCATACGCCGCCATTTGACGACACCAGTCTCTACGAATCACCTGCGGATCTGCCCCGCTGCTCATGCGGCGCACTCATTCGTCCGCACATCTGCTGGTTTGGCGAAACGCCCTTCGATCTCGACCGCACTTTCGACGCGCTCCGCCAATGCACCGTGTTCCTGGCCATCGGTACTTCCGGCACCGTCGAACCCGCCGCTAGTTTCGTTTCCCAGGTCGCCGCTCGCGCCAGAACTTTCTATGTCGGCCCGGAAGCTCCCGCAAACAGCGCCAGCTTCGACGATTGCATCCTCGGAAAATCCGGCGAACTTCTCGCGGCTCTCTTCACGCTGGGCTGATACTCCCGTCTTTACCCGATGGTCCACTCGGCACTTCTCGGGCAGCATTTGATGATGGCGCCTTCGACAAACCCGGTTTCTCAAGAATCGCGCAAATCACCCTGGAAGAACCCGTTCGTCTATTCGGGTGCCGTTCTGGTGTGCGTGGCTATTTACGTCGGCTTCGTTTTGCTCACGCGCTATGAGTCGAACCGTGAATTCGAACGGCGCGATGCGGCGCAAAAAGCCGAACAACGCCGCGCAGACGATCGCCGTGCCGTCGAGCAACTGGGCGGCTCGGAACTCGCCATTCGTTCTCTTTATGTTTCGCCCGGGATGATTCATCGCGGCGAAAAAGCGCAGCTTTGCTACGACGTCGCCAACGCGAAATCCGTCACGCTCGATCCTCCCGAGGGTGAAGTGTGGCCCTCCCACTCGCGCTGCGTGGATCTCGCGCCGAAAAGAACAACCACGTACACGCTCACGATTACGGATGCCTCCGGCAAGACGGCCACCGAAAGCGTGGAACTGCAAGTCCATTAATCAACCGGGAGGTTTTATAACTAACTGTATTATCAATAGCCTACGAGTGCACAAAATTGCCGCGGCTTCTGTCGTTCTTCCCGCTCTCTTCTCCTCTTGTTCCTTCATTTCTCTACCCTCTATAATAAAGGGACGCGGAGTCCGGCCAGGCTGGACTCCGCGTCATTTTTCTCGATAGCGGAAAATTATGTCTGATCCTCTTGCAGCAATTAAGAAGAAGCTCCAGCAGGAAATTGATTCGCTGGAACACGAACTCAGCGTCGAACTCCCCAAGGAGATCGCCGTTGCCCGCGCGCATGGCGACCTCTCGGAGAATGCCGAGTACAAGTTCGCCAAGGAACGCCAGGGATACGTCAACGCAAAAATCGGCCACCTGAAAAAGCGCATGGGCGATCTTGGCATGCTCAATCTCACCAATATCCCGAAGGACCGCGCCGGTTACGGTTCCCGCATCGTGGTTCTCGACATGCAGCGCAGCGTCGAAGTCGAATACAAGCTCGTTAGCACGGAAGAGGCTGACGTGGAAAGGGGTCTCATTTCCACCACTTCTCCCATCGGCCGCGCTTTGTTGAATCGTAAAGTCGGCGACGAAGTCCAGGTCGCCACACCCGCTGGTAAAAAAGAATTTGAGGTCGTGCGTCTGGTGACCATTCACGACGAGGTTTAATTCCTTCCGCTCAGCCCGCGGAGAGGTGCAATGCTTGATTGGGGTTCAGGACCGGCTCTCGGCCTTTTGACCTTTGTCGGGTACCTTGTCTTTGTGATCGGGGCCGTCTATCTTTGGCGCTATCGCGAAGAGCTATCCTACTGGATGGAAACCGAATTGTCGGTCCTGCGCAGAAGTTTTTCCCGCTACGTGCCCTCAGGGCCTTTCTATGAACCTCGCGGGCAGTCGCGACTTCGCGTCGTCCCTTCCACGGTGTTTCACTCTGTCACGAAACTGCCGCAGCGCCGTTTTTCCTGGGGCGCCGCGCTTCTTTTCCTCGGCGTCTTCCTCTTCTTCCTCGATTTCTTCATTTGATTCGCCGCCCCCGGTGAGGAGGCTCATATCACGACCAGTCGTTACGAATCTTCTAGTGGTCTGTAGCTTCCTGATAGCGCCGGTTATGGCTGAGGTTTGGAAACGCCGTTAAGCTGCCGGTCACGTTGACAGGAAAATTCTGTACCGCTGGCACGCCATCCACTCCATCTACCGTCAAACGAACGGTGAATTGCGCCGCGTGCGTGTAGGCGTGAGAAACCTTGGAACCGTTTGCGCTCGTACCGTCTCCGAAATCCCAATGATAAGCCACAGCAGGCGAACCAGCAGTTTCGCTTTGCGCCGAAAGATGAATGATCTCTCCAGCCTTTGCGGCCCCCGGCACCTCGGCCTTCACCATTGGTGCGGCCGGCGAAACGCTGCTATCGATCAACTTGATCATGTTCACCGATTCCGGCGCTTGAGCCGCGATCCGCACGGTCCCGTCTGAAATAATTGTTGGTGCATTTTGCTTCAGCACGTCGGAAGCCGCGTAGGTGTGCTCGCCACGCAAGCCAAGGTCCGCCAGCTTCAACGTGTGCGATTGCGGACTCTTCGTCCAATTGAACACCGTCAAGATCGACTGCCGGGGGCTTTCCGGCAGAAAGAAAATGCCGGGCTGCTCGTCTTCGTCCGCATACGTCATCAAATCGATTGGCACAGAAGCCCTTCCAATCTTCGCCATCGCAAGCAAATCTGCGTTTTCAACCAGCGCCAGCCGATCTTTCTGCGAACCCAGCACAGTCATGTCGTCACCAATTTCATACATCCCCCCGGACACGGCCGAAAGCGCAATGGAGGCTTGCGCTGCCGCTAGTTCAAGTGAAGCCGACAGCTCGCGGCGAATATCGGGAAACGCTTGCGCCGTTGTGTTGAACGCGTCCGGATCATTCACGAAAAAATTCCGGTGCATGTAAAAGCGCGCGGCGATCCCCGGCCCCGCTTCCTTCGTAGCCTGAAACGCGTGCGCCGTGTCCGTGGAGATGCGCCCCGTATCGACCAATCCCACCGCATTCAGCATCGGGCTTCCATCTTTGTCCAGCACCACGTCCTCGCCGACCGTGTCGCGAATTATTTGCAGGCCGATGCGCTGCGCTTCCAGTGCCGTCGTATCCGGCCGGTAGCGATACCCTTCGATCGCAGTCGTGTCCATAAAATCGAGTTTGATGAAACGCACTCCCCATTCCCGCACCAGCGTTCTGTACGTCTGCCGCAAATACTCCTGCGCGCCCGGATTTGTCGTGTCCAGCGTGTACAGCACATCCGTTTTCTGGTCCCACACCTCTCGATTGCGGATGGGCTCGCCCTTGGCGTTGTGCACCAGCCAATCCCTGTGGTGTTCGTAAACCCAGGCCCGGCTGGTCACCTCAAACGGTCCGGTCCAGATCCCGAACGTCAATCCGTCTCCGGTAATTCGGTTTCCCACGAACCGCAAGCCATCGGGAAATTGCGTGGCGTTGGCTGTGGCGTACTCTCCGCGCGCGTATTGATAGCCTTCATCAATCTGAAAATATTTGTAGCCCAGCGCCTTCAGATGCTCGGCTTGCCAATCGGCATTCGCGAGCGTCTCCCCTTCATTGATGCCGCCATAATACGCGGTCCAACTCCACCACCCGATGGGCGTGTCAACAGCAACCCGCGCGTGGTGCAGCCGTCGTATCGCCTCGCCGTACGCCAGCAGTTGGCCGTGGTAGTCCGGCCCGGCCTGCAGCAGCAGCCGCTCGGAACGCATTTCTCCTCCCGGCGCAAGCGCAAGGCTCAGCTCGATCAGATCTTCTGCCGGAGCATTTTTCATATCGAACTCTTTTTGCACTTCCGTGGTTCCGGTGGAGTCCGCGCTAAACGATACGATCTTCGTCTCTGCCCCCGTGCCTGCTGCCTGCAAATGCAGCAGCGTCAGAAACCGGTCGGAGCTCAGTGCGCCGAGAAACAGACTCTGCTTGCTGTCGCGGTTGTAAATCAATTGACTGCCCGCACCGCGATGCATTCCCGCCGGCGCCTTCCCCAGGTCATAGAGGTGAAGCTCCGGCCAATCTTCGCTGAAACTGTCGGAAAGGATGCGGTCGGCCGACGCCTGACCACCCAGATTGACCAGTGGATCGCCAACCGCCTCGACGCTCCGGATGGCCTCGACCGTCAGTCCCCGATTCGTTGTGTTGCGCACTTGCACCTGCACGGCGGCGTATGGTCGCTGGTCATAAACCTGCCCGACATAGATCAAGTCGGGTTTGCCGTCGAGTCCACTGAACGTCACAGTGACCGCATGCCCCGGCCCCAGTTCATCGCTGAAGGTAGATTCTGCAACTTGATGACGAGGATACTCGCTCGAACGCAGCCATTGATGATCGACCTGCGCCGCCACACGGCTGGTGAATATCGGCTGACCACCGCGCACGCCCAGTTGGTACCATCCATCTTTCGCGTTGACGCTCAGTGACAGCTTCTCGTTCGTCAATTGCTGCGCCTCACAAGGCATGGCAACAATCAGTCCTACAACAATCGCGATTCCCACTGCGCCAAGCAGCCCGCAGATCTTCGTCCACACGGCATTGCCTCTCTTCCGCCCATCTTCTTATTAACCGACGCCAATACTACACCGCCGACCCCCGATACGGCGAAGCCTGGGTGAGATTGACTTCGCGGACCGACGCACCTACAGTGGCGTCGCCAAGAAACAACTGCACAAGAGGCGGCGGGCGCCCACATTGATCGAAAAATTGTTTCAACTCAAACACAATCACACCACCGTGCGGCAAGAAGTCCTGGGTGGAGTGACCACGTTCCTCACCATGGCCTACATCGTGGTCGTCAATCCGCAGATCCTGGCGCAAGCCGGCATGCCGCCAGACGGCGTGGTCTTTGCCACCTGCCTTTCCGCGGCCGTCGCCACGCTGGTGATGGGCCTATATGCGAACTATCCCATCGCCCTGGCCCCGGGAATGTCCCTGAACGCCTATTTCACCTACTCCGTCTGCCTCGGAATGCATGTGCCGTGGCCTGTGGCCCTCGGCGCGGTCTTTTTTTCGGGCGTCCTGTTCGTGCTGCTCACCGTCACACGCGTGCGTGAACAAATCGTGAACGGCATTCCGGAAAGCCTGAAGCACGCCACCGCCGGCGGCATCGGAATGTTCATCGCGTTTGTGGGATTGCGCAGCGCGAAACTCGTCGTGGCCAATCCGGCCACGTTTGTCAGCTTGGGCAACTTCAGCAACCGCGAAGTTCAAGCCGCGTGCGTTGGCATTGCTCTGATACTGGTGCTGATGGTCCGGCGCGTGAATGGAGCTATCCTCCTCGGAATCCTCGGCGCAACCTTGTTTGGGATTCTTCGCGGCCTGGCCCACTGGCCAACGGCATTTATGGCTTTACCCCATCCGTCGGCCACCTTTCTGAAGTTGGACTTGCGCCGAGCGGTGCACCTCGGCCTGATCGAAATCATCTTCATTTTTCTCTTCGTGGATTTGTTTGACAACGTCGGCACGCTCGTAGGCGTATGCGAGCAGGGCGGCTTCGTCAAGGACGGCAAAATTCCGCGCGTTGGCAAAGCGTTGCTCGCCGATGGCGTCGGCACAATCTTTGGAGCCCTCACCGGAACCTCGACGGTAACCAGTTACATCGAGAGCGCCGCGGGCGTCGCTGCAGGCGCGCGCACTGGCCTAAGCAACGTGGTGGTAGCAGGACTATTTCTGGCAGCCATGTTTTTCTCACCGTTGGCCGCATCCATTCCCGCATTCGCTACCGCGCCGGCCTTAATTCTAGTCGGCGCCCTAATGACCCAGTCCATCGCCAAGGTCGATTGGACCGAGTTCACCGAAGCGTTTCCCGCGTTCGTCACCCTCCTGGCCACGCCTCTGACCTTCAGCATCGCCACAGGACTAAGTTTGGGAGTGATTAGCTACACGCTAGCAAAGGTAGCCGCCGGCAAGTGGCGCGATGTCAGCCTCCTGCTCTGGATCCTCACCGCGCTGTTCATCTTGCGCTACGTCTACTTGGCCGCTGAATGAGAGACTCATTGGGCTTCAGCCCCTGAGGAAATGGTTTTGGCATCCGCCCTCCGGCTCGGGAGGGCATGGCTTCAGCCGTGCCGTATGTGTTTGCCCCGTAGCCCGGCTTCAGCCACTGAGGGATCCTTCCGCTCCGACACCGTCATAGCTCAAAATCGAACGATTCTCGCGGTAATCGTAAATTGTTTTCCATCGCGCTCGAGCAACAGAGTGCGCGTCGCGCCGGGCGGCCCGTCCAGTGCATCAATTACCGCCCCAAACGTTGCCGGTTTGGTCGCCAGGTCTCCCACCTTGACGAGCTTGTACCCAACCAAAACGCCATCCTGTTTCTTTCCATTCCTCGTGAAAATCCCGATCACGGTGTAGTTGCCGTCCTGCGCCGGTTGCAGCACCAGCGGAAAGAGGCCCGGGCGAAATTTGCGCTTGGCGGGCGCGCAAAGCAAGAAAAACATGCCGCAAATCAGAAACGCGAGAACCGCGATGCGTTTGAAGAGTCTGCACAGAGAATCGGTGAACCCGTGTCGAGCGCGGATCCGCGCAGGCATTCCTCCGTAATTCCGTTTGAGAGGACCCCACACCATGGCCGGATTGCCTGGCCTTAGTTAGCGTGCGCACACCGTGGCCAGAAGAAATAACAGACTACCGAGTGTGGCGAAAGCTGTACGGGAGACCAGATAAAGGAGGGGAAAAACGAACTGGACGCGAAGCAGATTGAGAGCCAGGAGCGAATGTGGCAGCGAACGCTTGCTTTGATTCGTATGGTGCCCGAAAGAGGACTCGAACCTCCACTCCCTTGCGAGAACCAGGTCCTGAACCTGGCGCGTCTGCCAGTTCCGCCATTCGGGCACGGTTTTGATTCTACCTTGTTCGCGCTGCTTTCCGCAACGAATGCCAGCCAGTGCAGAAATTCGCCCCAGCATCGTCTATCTGCGCGTATCTACGCGGAATCAGGTGCGTCGGGAGCAAAGACAACCGGAGGCGGTCAAGCCATGTCGCCCTGCACCGCCAACCACCACATTCGGCACGAGCATTCTAAGCCATTGATTACACTGGACTAATATATGTCCATGAAGCAATGGCATAATTGTGTTTCTGAGTAGCCCCGCTCCCTATTTATCACCCCGATACTTTCCGAATCAGCCCTGCACGCGTCCCCCGCCAGGGCTTTTCCAACCTGGTGCTGGGCCCTCTGGGCCCAGCGATTCCGCAACGAAGATTGTTAACCGATCCAACCGTATGATTCCATTCATGCTTTAGCCGAGGTCGCTCGGAGAGCAAATTCGCATTGTTCTTTTGCCCTTGACTTTTCTTTTTATCTTATATATTGTTTATATATAAGATATGAGCGACCCTCTCAGCCGTACCAAACTCTCCGCCGTCGAGCGCAACTTCCGTTCCCGCATTGCACAGCTTTCCTCCGGTCAATGGTTTCTTCGTGGCACTCTCTCGGAACGTTCTGGCACTTGTGGCAAGGCGAATTGCCGTTGCGCCCGTGGGGAACTGCATAAGTCTTTGTACCTAGTGCAGAGCCAAGCGGGGAAGCTTCGCCAGATTTGTGTTCCAAAAGCCTGGCAGCAACGCGTTCGCCAAGCCGTCAACGACTATCGCCTGATGCAGAAACTGATTGAGGAAGTTTCCGAGCTGGAATGGAAACGACTTCAGGAAAAGAAACGATAACGGTTCTTCGCCGCCTGATCGCCTATTCGGAAAAAATCTTTCAGCTTTCCAAAGATATCGTCACTCAGGTTTCCGACCGCAGAGAGAAGCCGCGC
>Ga0210409_10003460_pt1 | contig 17619 bp, 21 predicted proteins | sample IncBWH17MmetaG_FD_161649 | JGI IMG/M metagenome (GOLD analysis project Ga0210409, IMG submission 161649) | Forest soil microbial communities from Barre Woods Harvard Forest LTER site, Petersham, Massachusetts, United States - Inc-BW-H-17-M | ecosystem: Environmental > Terrestrial > Soil >... | reverse complement strand
TACGGCGCGGCCCTCGGCACCGGGGACGTGATCTTCGACAACCCGATCGGGCGGGAGTTCGGGGTCCTCAGCTACTACTGGATCGACCGCAATGGCGACAACGTCGTGCAGCGCGGGGAACTAGATGCGGTGCACGGGCTGCTCGGAGCTGCGGGCCTGAACCCGCAGGACCCGGCCTCCACCCGGAGCCCAAACCAGATAGACCCCAACTTGCGATCCCCGCGCACGCACGAGGTGGCGGCCTCGCTCGAGAAGCTCTTCGGCCCCTCCCTCCAGCTGGGCGCCCACGCGTCCTTCCGCCGCCTCCTGCGGCCGCTCTGGGAACCGCTCCTCGGCCTCACCCTCGCCGACTACATCGTGACGGGCGGGGTCAGCGGGCAGCTCTTCGGCCGACCTTACAACGTGGCCTACTTTGCCCCCGCCTCGCAGTCGCAGATCGTACCCGGGAGCGGTCGCCTGCTCACGAACCGCGAGGGCTACTCCCAGGACACGATCACGCTCGAGCTCACGGCGGGCGGCCGGGCGGGCGCGCATCTCGAGTGGCAGGCCTGGGGGTCCTTCCTCGACTGGCGTGAGCGTTTCACCGACCGCAACCTCGCCGTGCAGGACCCGACCCCCCTCGACACCGGCCCCCAACAGGACCTCGGGGTCCTGGCCGTGCAGCCGGGCGGGCTGGGGCGGGAGGACGTGTTCGTCAACGCGCGCTGGACCGCGGGGGCCACCCTGCGCGCCCACCTGCCCGGGCGCGTGGAGGCCACGGCCCGGGTCTGGGCCCGGGACGGCTTCCCCATCCCCTACCTCCAGGTCGGCAACACCGGGGATCCCACGGGGGCGGCCAAGAACGTCCTGATCGCGCCCCAGCTCGACAGCTACCGGCTGCCGAGCCTCGCCCTCCTCGACGCCCGGATCAGCCGGGGCATCTCTCTGGGTCGGGGCACCCTCACCGCGAGCGTCGACGTCTTCAACCTACTCAACAGCGCTCCCGTCCTCCAGGTTGTCCGCGACATCGAGCTGCCCAACTTCAACCGCCCGCGCGAGATCGCGCGCCCGCGCATCGTCCGCGTCGGCCTCGAATACCGCTTCTGAGCGGTGTCCACAAAAACAGGGACCGCTCTTGGGGTACGGGACCGTCGGCGCCACCGATGGCCCCGCTCGGGCCCGCGGACATGCGTCCCGCGGCCGACCGCAGACGCGGGGGCGCCTACGACCCCGTTTCCACGGGCAGGGAGGGGTCGGCGCTCCACTCGCTCCAGGAGCCGGCGTACAGCCTCCCCCGGAGCCCCGCCAGGTGCAGGGCCAGCAAATCGTGGCAAGCGGTGACGCCGGAACCGCAGTAGACGATGGGCTCCTGGCGATCGGCGCCCAGGGCCGCGTATCGCGCGCGCAATGCGGCGGGGGGAAGGAAGAGGGGAAACGGGTCCGACGTCAGGTTCCCGCGATAGGGCGCGCTCCGGGCGCCCGGTATGTGGCCGGGGCGGGGATCGATGGGCTCGAGCTCTCCGGAGAAGCGTTCGGGGGCGCGGGCGTCCAGAACGAGGCCGGCCCCCCCCCGCGCGGCCACCTGAGCCTTATCGACCACGAAGCCAGCAAGCCGTCGCGCGGGAAAGACGGCGGGGCTCGGCGCGGGAGAGTCCGTCTCCATGGCCCCCCCCTCCGCCTGCCACTTCCCTAGCCCCCCGTCGAGGACCGCGACCTCGTCGTGGCCGTGCGCGCGGAGCAGGTACCAGAGGCGGGCCGCCACCGCCCCCGACTGGTCATCGTAGGCCACGACGCGCGTGGAGGCGCCGATACCCGCCCCCCCCATCACGCGCGCCACCTGTTGCTCCGAGGGCCAGGGGTGCCGGCCCGAGGGCCGGCCCCGGCCCCCGCCGGGGGCGGAGAGGTCGACGTCCATGTCCAGGAACACCGCCCCCGGAATGTGGCCAGCCTCGTAGGCGTCACGTCCCTTGCGTGCGGGATCCAGGTACCAGCGGACGTCCACCACCCGCAGGTCGGGATCGCGGAGGTGGGCGGCCAGCCAGGCCGAGGTGACGAGGGCGTCCAGGCTACTTCTTCCCGGCGACCATCCGGGCAAAGGGCCATTCCACCTTGGTGTAGCCGGCGGGGATCACGAAGACCGAAGGGTCGATAGGTCCTTTCTTGACCTCGGTGGCTTCGCGGGAGGTCTCGCCTCCCACGCCGGGGAGCCCCTTTATGGTCGTCGTCTCCCCGAGGGGGAACCCCTTGATCTTCTTCATCTCCTCGGCCATGCGGGCGAAGTTCTTCAACATGGGGTTGCCGGCAAACGTGGCCTTCTGGGCATCGAAGAGGGTCAATGGCATCTGCAGATCCTGAGTGACCCATTTCTCGATCTTGATCGACTCGCCCATGGAGATGAGGTATTGCTCGCAGTCGTAGCCCGCGATCTTTTTCGTTCCCGTCCCCTTCTGGACCGTGATGGAGGCCCCCACTGCCCCCGTCGCTCCCGCCATCTTCTCGCGTATCGCGGGGGGCAGGCTAGCCAACTGGTCCTGCGTCTTTTTCATCTGCTCTTCCACCTGCCGGAAGCCAGCTTCCCGCTCTTCCGCGCTCGACTCCCAATACTGCTTCTTCTGGGGGTCGATCACGGCCATTTTTCCGCTGGCCACGTCGAAGATGGTGTCGTGAAGGGGGTCGGAGAGCCGGATCTTGGTGGCGGAGATGTACAGAGTCGAGGTACCGCCCCCCCGGGAGCTGCTCTCCTTGGACACGACGGTCAGGTCTTCGGCGGCAGAGGTCCGGACGGCCATCAGCACGGAGAGGCCGGTGGCGGCGACGATAGCGGCTTTGAGAGCGCTCATGATAGAAGACTCCTCCCCTGGGATTGCGATGCGGCCCGAACGGCCGGGCCGCGGAAGTCCAGAATATCACGGGGTGTATACTCGCCTAGAGCATGCCCCGGCCCGAGCGCCACGTCCTCGTCTGCGTGAACACGCGTCCCCCCGGTAACCCCAAGGGTTCCTGCGGAGAAAAAGGGTCCGAGGGGCTCTTCGATCGCCTCAAAGCCATGGTCAAGGAGCGCGGCCTGGGCACGCGCGTGATCGTGAGCCGCACGAGCTGTCTCAAGCACTGCAGCCGGGGGATCACCCTGGCCGTCTATCCTGAGAACGTCTGGTATGGGGGGGTGGCGCCGGAGGATCTCGAGGAGATCATCGCCTCCCACCTCGAGGGGGGGCGGCCCCTACCCCGCCTCTTCATGCCCGACATTCCCTGGGAGTGACCGCGCCTCAGCCCCGGCGGCGGGGAGAGCGCGCCGCCCTGCGCATCCCGGGATGGAGCCGCGACAGCTCACGCAGGAAGACGTCGGGGGCGATCTTGCCGTCGCGCAGGAACTGGCTCACCTCGCGGGCGAGCTCGGTCACGATCTCCGGCCGGTTTGAAGGCTCCTTGTGGACAACCGTGCGCCGGTGGATGCGTCCATCCCCGATCAGACCCTTCACCAGGTTGACCCGCGACGCGCTCCACAGCCGGTAGCCGTTGCGGTTGCGCGGGGGCTCGGGGACCTTGCCCGTGTAAAGCCAGTTGAGCAGGGTTTGTTTGCTGACCTTGAGCTCGTGCGCGACCTCGATGGTCGTGAGGTACTTCATGCAGGATTGGACGCCGTGATGGCGATCCGGCCCGATTCTACCCGCTCCCCACCCTCAGTCAACGACGCCCGGCGTCGTGGCACAATGAGCAGGCCATGACCGATGACCACGAGCGCGTGGGCGGCCCGGAGATCTCGTCGGAACCCCGGCCGGGGACTCGGGGCGCCCGGCGGGGATTGCGGCGGGCTCTGCTCCTGGCCGCTTCTCTGACCCTTCTCGCGCTCTGGGGACGGGGGGCGGCTCCCTTCGTGGCCTGGGAGCTGGCCCGCGATCACGGCCGCTGCTTCGCCAAGGGACAGCTGCCCGCCAAGGTCTGGACCAGCGATCCGACCGAGGTGACGGCCTGGTTCGAGGCCCAGGGGACGCTCTTCCCCGTCATCCCTCCGGGGGCAGGGGGCTTGGAGCTGGTCGGGGCTCGATACTGCTCGCTCGGCGACCGTCTAGCCGCGCATCTCTACTATGCGGGGGACCGCCACCACCTATCGCTCTACGTGATCTCGGGCCCGGCCCGCTTTGCCGACTCTTTCGAGGCCACGAGCGGAGGGAAGACGGTGCGCCTCTTGCGCACGGCCGGCACCACGGTCGCCCTCGTGGCGGAGCGTCCCGAAGACGTGGAGGCCTTCCAAAACACGTTCACCACCTCAATCGCGCGCGGGGCGGGCAGAGGGCCGGATCCCGCCCACTATTGACCCCGTGCTGAGGAGTTGGTACGCTTGAGATTCCTCGGAGGGGCTGTAGCGCAGTTGGGAGCGCGCGTGAATGGCATTCACGAGGTCACGGGTTCGATCCCCGTCAGCTCCACCAACTCCGGCAACAACTTAGAGAGACGGCCCTGAAGCGCGGGGCATTTCGTGTCTTGTTTCGGGGCTGGTTCGACGTATGCCCCCTCAGGCGAGTGACCGAAGGCCCAACAAGGGAGTAACGCTGTGTTCGACAGCTATCGCAACAGATACGAAAACGCGAGGATGAAACGAGAAGACGGAATCCTCGAGGTCGCCTTGCATTCGGGAGGCGGGCCGCTCGTGTTCAACGGCTACGTGCATGAAGCCCTGGTAGGGGCCTTCCGTGACATCGGCGATGATCGCGAGAACCACGTCGTCATCCTGACCGGCACCGGCAATGAATTCTGCGCCCAGATCACTCCGGATGGTTTCGACTTCTTCACACCCACTGGATACGACAAGATCCTCCGGGAGGGCACGAAGGTCCTCGAGAACATTCTCGACATACAGGTCCCGATGATCGCGGCGATCAACGGGCCGGTGACGGTGCATTCCGAACTTGCCTTGCTCTGCGACATCGTCATTGCCACCGAAGATGCCTACTTCGAGGATGCGCCTCATCCCGCATTCGGCATCGTCCCAGGTGATGGCTTGCATATCGTCTGGCCTGAAGTCATCGGCGAGATCCGCGGTCGTTATTTCCTGCTCAGCGGCCAGAAACTGAGCGCCGCACAAGCGAAGGAGTATGGCGCGGTGAACGAGGTCGTTTCTCGTGAAGCCTTGCTGCCGCGGGCCTGGGAACTGGCACGACATATGAAAAAGCAGAGCCCGCTCACGTTGCGGTACACGAGGATGGCGCTCTCGAATCGCTTTCGTCGCAGGCTCCAGGAGGGGTTGTCGTACGGACTCGCCCTCGAGGGCATCTCTGCTGCACAGGTCGCGCTGTTAAACGCTCGAGCAAAAAAGTAGGGCTTCGTTCCGTGGCTGCTGATACAGATGCCTTCCCGCAACTCAGCGACGCCGAACTGGCGACGTTTGGGCAGCTCGGCGTTCGCCGAGCGGTCGCGGCGGGCGACTACCTGTACCGGGAGAGCGACCCCGGCTACGATTTCTACGTTGTCCTTTCCGGCGCCGTCGAGATCGTGGTCAACTCTGAGGGTAAGGAACGGGTCATCGCCCGCCACGGAGCCGGCCGGTTCCTGGGCGAGCTCAATCTCCTAACCGGCCAGCGCGTCTTCGTTTCGGCGCGGGTTGCCGAGGCCGGCGACGTGATCGCCGTTCCGCGTGATGCCCTCAGGCGACTGGTCGCCACGGACGCGAGTCTGAGCGACAAGATCCTGGCCGCTTTCCTCGCTCGCCGTGCGATTCTGATGAGTGGCGCTGCCTCGGCGATTCGCGTGATCGGATCGCGGTTCTCGCCTGACTTCGCCCGCGTTCGAGAGTTCCTGGTCCGCAGTCACATCCCGCACGAGTGGCTGGACCCAGACGCTGACCGCGAAGTCGAGCGCCTTCTGCGGGAGTTCGATATCGCCCCCCAGGACCTGCCCGTCGTGATCGCCACAGGCGCGGTGCTGCGCCGCCCGACCCCGGGTGTTTTGGCCGACTACCTCGGGCTGACGGTAGGAAAGCTGCCGGACCGCTGCTTCGACCTGATAGTCGTGGGGGCCGGTCCGGCTGGGCTCGCGGCAGCAATGTACGGCGCCTCGGAGGGGCTGCGCACGCTCGTGCTCGAGATGGTCGCCGTCGGTGGCCAGGCGGGGTCCAGCTCGAGGATTGAAAACTACCTGGGCTTCCCGACTGGCATCTCTGGCGGGGACCTCACGCAGCGGGCCACGGTCCAAGCCCAGAAGTTCGGCGCATCTCTCAGTAGCCCGTGCGCGGCGGTATCGCTTCGGGAGGAAGCCGGCCATCTCGTGCTGCGCCTGTCCGACGGCACCGATGTTCCGGGTCGGGCGGTCATCGTCGCGACCGGAGCGCGCTACCGGAGGCTCGATGCCGTCGGGCTCGAGCAATTCGAGTCCCGCGGCGTGTACTACGCCGCGACCGAGTTGGAGGCCCGATCGTGCGCGGGGTCGCCGGTGGTGGTCGCCGGGGGCGGCAACTCCGCTGGACAGGCCGCGTTGTTTCTAGCCACTGCGGCGAGCGCTGTCACCATCGTGATCCGGGGACCGGACCTCGCGGCGAGCATGTCTCGCTACCTCGTCGACCGGATCGAAGCCGACAAGCGGATCGTCGTCCGGCGAAACACCAGGATCGTGGCGCTCGAGGGTGACCACTCTCTGACCGGAGTGCGGGTCACCGGGCCCGGTGGCGAGGAAACGCTCGCCAGCACCGGCGTGTTCTCGTTCATCGGCGCCGACCCCGCCTCTGAGTGGTTGTCGGGCTTCGTCGCCCTCGACGATAGCGGGTTCGTGCTCACCGACCGACGCCTCGAGCGCAAGCACCTCGACGGAGCTTGGCAAGCGCTCGGACGCTCCACGCTACCGTTCGAGACCAGCCACCCGGGGTTGTTCGCCGTCGGCGACGTCCGCTCCGGATCGACCAAACGAGTCGCGGCCGCCGTCGGCGAAGGCTCGGCCGCCGTTGGCTCAGTCCACGCCTACCTGGCCTTCGATCGTCATGCCTGAGTGCGACGCGCGAGCGGCCCGTGGCATAACGGTCTAAACATGGCGTAGCGCGTAACAACGACTCGTCACGGTAAGGCGCCTCGCTAGCACAGCCTGGCGACCCCGGAAATAGCATTCACGAGGTCGCGGGTTCGACCCCCGCCAGCACCACCAACTACAGCAACAACTTAGCAGGACGGTGAATCTCCGGAAGGGCGGTCTAGGCGCTCGAGACAACCCGCAGGTGCGGTCCGCGGCGAACGCGGCGTCGTCGGACCCGTAAATATGGTAATATGGGTGCATGAAGACGACGCTCGAGATCCCCGATCCTTTGTTCCGCAGAGTCAAGTCCAAGGCCGCCGAACGCAGCCAGACACTTAAGGCGTTCGTGAACGAGGCGTTGCAGGAGAAGCTCGCCTCCAAGAAGAGCGCGGCTCACTCGGGCGAGCCCGAGTGGATGGAGGGCTTCGGCAAGCTGCGGCGGTTCCGCAAAGAGACGGAGGGCATCCAGGACAGAATTCGCGAGTCCTTCGAGGTGGTGGAGTCAGAGGATCGAGAGTGATCCTGGATACCAACGCTCTCTCGGCGTTCGTCGACGGGGATGCTGGCGTCGGCGAGGTCTTGCGCAGGCAGGCTCGGGCGGCGATTCCGGTCATCGTGCTAGGTGAGTTCCGGTATGGTATCGCGCAGTCGAAGCGGCGCGCATCATACGAAGCGTGGCTGAAGTCGCACCTGACGCAATTTGAAATACTCTCGGTCACGGACGAGACCGTCGTCGCCTATGCGGCGCTACGCGTCAATCTCAAGCTATCGGGACGTCCGATCCCGGCCAACGACGCCTGGATCGCGGCCCTGGCGTTACAGCACCGATTACCGGTTCTCAGCCGGGATGAACACTTCGACGTCGTGCCAGGACTCGACCGGAAGAGTTGGTAGCGGCAATCCCGTAGTCGAGGTGTCCGCAGCGTTTAGCTGGCGGGTAGGTCCTAGCGCGACCGAGGGGTGAGACGACTCCACTGTCTCGGGGGTGCAGACAGGAGACCAGGGAACCGGCCCTCACTTGGCCCGGGCTCCATCCTTGTCAGTTCCGCCAATTCCGACAACAACTTACGGGAGACCCCGGAAGGGCAACCTGCCTTGAAGGCCGAAGAAAATTCTCGAGGGATACGCGTCGGATGTCGATTCGGCCGGTCGTGGTTCGTGTAGGGGATGAGGGACGGCAAGAGCGCCGGTCCCACCCGGAAAGGAACCACGAATGCGCAAGATCGTCGCGACCATCAGTCTGACGCTTGACGGCGTGATGCAGGCCCCGGGCCAGGCCGACGAGGATCCGCGGGGCGGCTTCGAGCACGGCGGCTGGGCCCGGGCCTACAACGACCCGGTCATGATGAAGGCCATGGCCGAGGGCATGGCCCAGGGCGGGCCCCTATTGTTCGGACGACGCACGTACGAGAACTTCGCCGCCGTGTGGCCAGGACGCAAAGACAACCCGTTCACGGAGGTGCTCGACAACTCCCAGAAGTATGTGGCATCGAGGACGCTCCGGGACCCGTTGCCGTGGCGGAACTCGACGCTGCTCTCCGGAGACGCGGCGGAAACGGTGGCCCGCTTGAAGCAGGAGCCGGGCAAGGACGTGGTGGTTCTGGGCAGCGGGGACTTGCTGCAGACGCTGATGCGGCACCGCCTTGTGGACCGCTACGTGCTGTTGATCCACCCCCTGGTGCTGGGGCGGGGCCGCCGCCTGTTTAATGACGACGCCCCTGCCTCGGTGCTCCGTCTCCTGAATAGCGTGACCACGAGCACCGGAGTGATAATCGCGACCTACCAGCCATCCTGACCATGGCCGCAGCGACGCAAGGGAGGGACGCCCTATGACGCAGTACATGCTCACCATCTACCAACCCGACGGTCCGGCGCCGCCCGCGGAGTTCCTGGAGTCGGTGGGCCGCGAGCTGCACGCCTTGAACCAGGACCTCAAGGCGGCCGGTGCGTGGGTGTTCAGTCGAGGCCTGCACCCCTCGAGCACGGCCACGGTCGTTCGGGTCCGCGATCGGGACCTGATGATCACCGACGGCCCCTACATCGAGAGCAAGGAGCACATCGGCGGCTTCTGGATCGTCGAGGCACCCGATCTCGATGCCGCCCTCGCCTGGGCGGGCCGAGCGGCCCGCGCGACGACGCTGCCGATCGAGGTGCGTCCGTTCCAGGACGTCGCCGAGTACTGATCCGGTTGGACCCCGCGCGAGCATCGGAGATCGAGCGCGTATTCCGCACCGAACACGGCCGTGCGGTGGCCGTCCTGATCCGCGCCTTCGGTGACATCGACATCGCCGAGGAAGCGGTGGCGGATGCGTTCACGGTGGCCGTGCAGCGATGGCCGGAGGACGGGCTGCCGCCGAGCCCGGCCGGCTGGATCATCACCACCGCCCGCAATCGGGCGATCGACCGGTTGCGCCGGGAGGCGTCGCGTGCAGACCGGCATGCGCAGGCCGCCCTGCTGCACGTCCGCGACGAAGCGATGGAGGAGGGGCCGGTGCACGATGAGCGGCTAAGGTTGATCTTCACCTGCTGCCACCCAGCGCTCAGCCGCAGCGCTCAGGTCGCCCTCACCCTGCGGCTGCTGGGTGGGCTGACCACCTCGGAGATCGCGCGGGCATTTCTTGTACCGGAGCCGACCATGGCCCAGCGGCTGGTCCGGGCCAAGGGCAAGATCCGCGACGCGAAGATCCCCTACCGCGTGCCCGCCTCGGCCGAACTCCCTAGCCGGCTCCCGTCCGTGCTGGCCGTGGTCTACCTCGTCTTCAACGAGGGCTACGCGGCCAGTGCGGGAGCAGCGCTCGTGCGCGCCGACCTGTGCGCCGAGGCCCTTCGTCTCGGCCGGCTCCTCGCCGAGCTGTTGCCCGACGAACTGGAGGTCCGGGGCCTGCTCGCGCTGATGCTGCTCGCGGAGTCGCGTCGCGGGGCCCGGACCACCGCCGGCGGCGGCCTGGTGCCGCTCTCCGACCAGGATCGGGACCGCTGGGACCGTGACCTCATCGCCGAGGGTCAGGCGATCGTCCGCGACTGCCTCCGGCGCAATGATCCTGGCCCGTACCAGGTCCAGGCCGCGATCAACGCCGTGCATAGCGACGCGCGCTCCGCGGCGGCCACCGACTGGTCGCAGATCGTGCAGCTCTACGACCAGCTGCTCGCCTACGACGCGAGCCCGGTGGTCGCTTTAAACCGCGCGGTCGCGGTGGCCGAGGTGGACGGGCCGGGGACGGCGCTCGCCCTCATCGACGGACTACTGGACCTTGGCACTTACCACCTCTTCCATGCCATCCGCGCTGACTTGTTGCACCGGTTGGGCCGTGATGTGGAGGCCGCGGCGGCGTACGAGACCGCGATCAAGCTCACCGACAACGCCGCCGAGCGCGATTTCCTGCGCCGGCGGCGGCAGTCGCTGGCCGGGTAGCCACGGTGTATCGGCCTGAACGTGGCGCGTCCCATCGGATGGCCGGCCGTATTCCCCGCGGCCGAGACATTTGCGGCGGGAACGGCCCCGATGGGCGCCTAAATCCCACCCTCGAGGGAGGCCTCAGGTAGGCGATGCAGATTGCTCTTCGCCCGGCTCACCCCCAAGACTTCGACTATTGCGCGCGCCTCTATTTCGCCGGCATGGGGAGAATCATCCGGGAATTGAACCTGGATAGGTTTGCGCACGCCGCCGGCTTGCGCGAGCAGTGGGGCCCGACGCAGGTACGAATCATCACCATGAACGGCGCCGATGTCGGCTGGCTGCAGAGCGCCGTACAGGGTGATGCGGTTTTTCTTGCACAGCTCTTTGTGGACGATGCTTTCCAGAGGCGGGGCATCGGCACCGAGGTGATGAATCGCCTGATTGGCGAGGCCACCCAAGCCCGCCTAGCCGTGACCCTGGGAGTGGTGAAGACGAACCCCGCAGTACGGCTCTATAACCGGCTGGGATTCCGCATCACCCATGTGGATGATCGCAAGTTCTACATGAGGCGCGAAACGGGCACCCAGGCACCGCCTTCAAGCTGAGACACACCCCATGCCGACGCCGCTCGACTCCGGCCCAGCTCTGGACCACAATCGGGCATGTGCCGAAACATCCGAACCTTGTTCAATTTCGAGCCCCCCGCGACCGACGAGGAGGTCCGCGCGGCTTCGCTCCAGTTCGTTCGCAAGGTGAGCGGCTTCAATGCGCCCTCCCGCGCGAACGAGGCCTCCTTCAACCGGGCGGTGGCGGAGGTCACGCGGGTCGCACGGCGACTGGTGGATGAGTTAGTGACGACGTCTCCCCCGCGGAACCGCGAGGAGGTCGCGGCCGCTGCTCGCGCCCGCAACGCGCAGCGCTTCGGCCGCAGCGCCTGAGGCGCGCCCAGCGGGGAGGGCATCTGTTCCCGACGGGCGCTGCGGAGACCAGAGTCACGGCGCCCCCCCTCCCGCCCTCACGTCCCTGGGGGCTGCGCGGTGGTGGCGCCGAGCTACGATCCCTAGGCCCGCGAAACGCTCGAGTCCGCCCGTCGCTGCCACCGGAGCGCACATGCCCTTTGTGTATATCCTTCGTTGCCGCGATGGGTCGCTTTACACCGGAGCCGCCAAGGACATTGTCCGGCGTCTCGACGCGCACCAAGCGGGCACGGCCTCAAAATTCACCCGTTCTCGCCGCCCAGTGAGCCTCGCCTGGTCCCGCCGGGTGAGAACCTGGCGTCGCGCCCTTCAGCTGGAACGGCGGATCAAGCGACTGCCCCGCGCGGAGAAGCTCCTCCTCGTCACCGCCTCCGGGCCTGGGGATCGGGGGCTCCATCCCAGATAACGGGCGGGACCCTTCCCGGGACCTCAGCACTCCCGAGTCACCGACGGGGCCGTCTCTCAGATTTGGTGGGCTGGGGTCCACGTATAACTAGCATCTGACATATCCATAGCTCACCTGATATGATCTGGATGTGAAATGGGTCACCCGCAGGCGGGTTCACGTGAACCGTGCGGCCACGGTTTGGCTGATCCAGCGCTTTCTGGACCCGACCGCGGAGATATTGTTCGTGGAGCCCGGAGAGGTCGCGGCCGTCCAAGAGCGGGAGGGGGCGATTGGCTTCGATGCGCCCGGGGCCCGATATCCGCACAAAGACCAGCAGGGCCGCTGCTCGTTTGAGCAGCTCGTCGACGAGCGCCTGGCCGGAGACCGGAGCCTGCGCAGCCTGGCGGAGATCGTCCACGGCGCCGACTTCCCGGACGAGTCAGCGACAACGCCGGAAGCCGCCGGACTTTGGGCCATCAGCCAGGGCTTTACGGACGTAGCGCAGGACGACGAGGAGATCGTCGCCCGGGCCGCGTTTCTTTACGATTCCCTGCTCGCCCACCTGAGGCGCCGCCCCGAGAGGACGGCCAGGGAACGCGCATGAGCGAGCCCGCTTGGTATCTGCTGATCCACCAGATCCCGGCCAAGCCCTTGTACCTCCGCGCAAAGATCCGGAAGCGTCTGGCCAGCATGGGGGCGGTAGCGCTCAAGGACGCGGTCTACGTCATGCCCGCCCGAAAGCCGCTGCTACCACGCTTGCAGGAGATCGCGGAGGAGGCGCGCTCCGGAGGAGCCGACGCGTACATCTTGCTCGCCAGCTTCGTCGACGCCGGGACCAGAGAGGCGCTCATCGACGCCTTCCGGGGGCAACGGACGGCCGATTACGAGGCATTGGCGCAGGACGTGCGCGCGTGGACCGCTGAGCTCAAGAGACGGAGCCACGTCGCTCCCCCCGAAGGAGCGTTCCGCGCCCGGCTCGCGCGCACCAATAAGCGCCTGAGCGCGATCCGGGAGATCGATTTCTTCGACTCCCCCGCCCGGGGGGAGGCGGAGGCCACGCTCGCCGCCTTCGAGAGCCAGCTGCGCCCCGAGCCCGCGGCCGCGCCCGCGGCCCGCCACCACCAGCTGGTCGGGAGAACCTGGGTGACGCGGAGGGGAATCCAGGTGGATCGCATCGCGTCGGCCTGGTTCATCAGACGCTTTCTGGACGCAAAGGCACGCCTTCGATTCATCGATCCCGGCGTAGACGAGGTGCAACCGGAGGAGATCCGCTTCGACATGGTGGACGGGGAATTCACCCACGAGGGAGACCGCTGCACCTTCGAGACGCTGGTGCTGAGGACGGGCATCAAGGACCCGGCGCTCACACGCCTGGCTGAGGTTGTCCACGACATGGACATCAAGGACGGAAAGTTCGGCCACCCGGAGACGAGCGGCGTCCAGCAGCTTCTCCTGGGGATGCTCATGGCGAACCATGACGATGAGGCCCGCCTCGATCGAGGCTTCGCCCTCTTCGACGACCTTTACCAGTCGTTTCGCGGTCGTCTCCGATCGCCGCCGCCGGGATCGGCCGTCGATGGCCCCTCCGGAAAGGCGCGCCCGCTCAAAGGAGGCCGCACATGAGACTCCGGTTCGAGCCCCTCGTCTTGCCGGGCACGTTGCTCGCGTTGCTCTCCCTCGCCCGGATAGCGGGCTCGGAAGGGACCTGGGCCGCCGTAGACAAGGCACTCGGGCAGGCGGGCAAGAACCTGCCCGGTGATGTCCAAAAGTACGCCTGGCCGCGCCGCGATCTCGAGGTGACGGTGGGGGGGGTACGCGTCGAGCCGGCGCTCGCCCTTGGCTCGTGGGCCGGCTTCAAGACGATGGCCGAGGGCCAGGCTATGGCCATGGGCGATCTTGTCCTGCTCTCCTCCGAGGTGAACCCGGTCATTCGGGCCCTGCAGGCAGGTGGCCTCGACGTGCTCGCCGTGCACAACCACTTGACGGGTGAGACACCGGAGATCGTGTACGTCCACTTCGGCGGCCACGGCCAGCCGGAAGCCATGGCCCGGGCTCTGAGGAGTGCGCTGGAAGCGACGAAAACACCCCTCTCCCCTCCCGGGGGGGCGCCGGCCGGACCCTCGGTGGCGGACAAGGCGGCGCTAGATGAAGTCCAGGAGGTTCTGGGTCGCAAGGGCTCTATGGCGGGGCGCGTTCTCCAGGTCGCCGTTCCCAGGGCGGCCAAGATCGAGGAGGCCGGCGTCGAGGTGCCGCCGACCTTAGGGATGGCGACCGCGCTGAACTTCCAGGTGGTCGACGGTCGAGTGGCGACGACCGGAGACTTCGTCCTGATCGGGGACGAGGTCAACCCCGTGATCCGGGAGCTCGAAGCCCACGGTCTCCAGGTCACGGCGCTGCACTCCCACATGCTGAGCGAGTCCCCCCGTCTCTTCTTTATACACTTCTGGGGGTGCGACGAACCCGCCCGGATCGCCGGGGGACTGAAAGCCGCCCTGAGCAGAGTGGCCGTTCCGTAAAGGGGCCCCGCCGTCCGAAGGAGGCAGTATGAAGCGCCCTCTCCCCCTCTTCGTCGCGCTACTCTTTTCGGTATCGCCCCGACCACTCGCCCATCCGGTGCTGGCGCCCAAACTGGACAGGGTCACACGGGACTTCGAGGCGGATGCCCTGGGCGTCGAGCCACCGGGTTTCGAGTTCGCGCGGACGGGCGGAGGCGCTCAGGGACGGTGGCTGGTTCGGGTCGAGAAGGGGGCGGAAAAGAACCACGTGCTCGTCCAGGAGAGCGCCGACCCGACCGACTACCGCTTCCCCCTGGCCGTGCTGAGGGAGGGCATTTTCGGGGACGTCACGCTGACCGTACGGGCCCGGCCGCTCTCGGGCAAGGTTGACCAGGGCTTCGGCCTGGTCTGGCGCTACAAGGACGCCAACAACTACTACGTCACCCGCTGCAACGCCAACGAGGACAACTGCACGATCTACCACACCATGGACGGGCGGCGCCGTGCCTTCCTGAACCACGACGTCAAGGTCTCCACCAACGCCTGGCACACCCTCAAAGCGGAGGCCCTGGGCGATCACTTCACGGTCTGGCTCGACGGCAACCTGGTGCTGGACGCCCGTGACGGCACGTTCAAGGACGCGGGGAAGGTCGGGCTCTGGACCAAGGCCGACTCCGTGATCGAGTTCGACGACCTGATGGTCGAGGGGCACTAGAAACCAGGACAGGCACCGTGCCCATCGGTGCCCCGTCAGCCCCGCCCCCGGGCGAGAGTCACCCGCGGAGCCTCGACGGAACCCCACACGGAGAAGACCGCCGTACTTTCTGGGTCTTTGTATATCAGTTGACTTATTATTATAGCACTTGATAGTATATATGAGTGATCCTGGACACGCTCCTGCTGACCGGCCGCGACGTGAGGGCCCTGCTCAGCCTCGAGGAATGCGTGGCCGCGGTCGAGGCGGCTTTCCGAGACCAGGCCGAGGGCCGCAGCTGGCCCGCCGGGATGCTGACCGTGCACGCGGGCGGGGGCGGCTTTCACGTCAAGACGGCGGGCCTCGTCCGCGAGCGCCCCTACTTTGCCGCGAAATTGAACTCCAACTTTCCCGGAAACCCGGAGCGCTTGGGCCTGCCCACGATCCAAGGGGTGGTCGCCCTCTGCGATGGAGAAAACGGCCGCCTGCTCGCCCTCTTGGACTCGATCGAGATCACGCTCCTCCGAACGGGCGCCGCCACCGCGGTGGCGGCCAAACACCTGGCCCGGCCGGGCGCCCGCGTGGCCACCATCTGCGGCTGCGGCGTCCAGGGCCGGATCCAGCTCCGGGCTCTGAAAACGGTGCTGCCTCTGGAAAGCGTGCGCGTCTACGACGCCGACCGGGTTCGCGCGGCGCGTTTTGCGGAGGAGATGGGCAAGGAGCTACGCCTCGACGTCAGCAGCGCGCCCAGCCTGGAGGACGCGGTTCGCGGCAGCGAGGTCTGCGTGACGTGCACGCCCTCCCGGCACGCCTTTCTCATGAAGGACCACGTGGCCCCGGGAACGTTCGTGGCCGCCGTGGGCGCCGACAACCCGAGCAAGCAAGAGCTGGACCCGCGGCTTATGTCGTCGGCGACGGTGGTGGTCGATGTGCTTGACCAATGCGCGTCGAGCGGCGACCTCCATCACGCCCTCGACGCGGGCGTGATGCGCCGCGAAGACGTCCACGCCGAGCTGGCGGAGGTCGTCGTCGGACGAAAGCGGGGACGCCGCTCCCAGGACGAGATCACGGTCTTCGATTCCACGGGCACGGCGCTCGAGGATGTGGCCGCTGCGGTCGCCGTTTATCAGAGGGCGCAGACCGCCGGGGCCGGACTGGCGGTGGCCCTCGGGGAGTAGAAGAGTGGATCCGTGCTTGCTCGCTTTCCGGACCTCGCGTCTGGTGACGGTCGCACCGGCTCGGATGGGTCTGCGACTCGTTATCGCGGGGCCCTGACCCGATGAGGCCCCCCCGCGCCAACCTCCAGGAGGCCCTCCGTCGGATCGACGCCCAGTTCGACGAGTTCAAAGGCATCCTCGCCAAGCTCGCCCGGATCCCGAGCGTTTCAGCCGACGGCTTCCCCAAGGCGGAAGTGCGGCGCTCGGCCGACGGGTTCGCCGATCTCCTCCGGAGCGTCGGAATTCACAACGTCCGGATTCTCGAGGTGCCGGGCGTCCATCCGTACGTGTACGGCGACTGGCGGGAGCGGCCGGGCGCGCCGACCCTGCTCCTTTACGGCCATCACGACGTGGTGCCCCCCGGCCGCCCCGCGGAGTGGCGCTCGCCCCCCTTTGAGCCGGTCGAGCGTAACGGCCGGCTGTTCGGCCGCGGCACCGCCGACGACAAGGGCGGCATATTGGTCCACGTCGCCGCCGTGGCCGCCTATCTCCGGTCCAGCGGCTCCCTTCCCTGCAACGTCAGGTTCCTCATCGAGGGCGAGGAGGAGGTCGGATCGGGGCACCTCGGGCAGTTCCTGAAGACCTACAAGGAGATGATGTCCGCGGACGCGGTCGTGCTCTCGGACACATCGAACTTCGACACCGGGGTGCCGGCCCTGACCTACCGGCTCCGCGGGCTGTGCCAGGTGGACGTGGAGGTCCGCTCCCTGGAGAGGCCCGTCCACAGCGGTCAGAGGGGCGGGCCGATCCCGGATCCGGTCCAGATCCTCTGCCGTCTGATCGCGGATCTCGCCCGGAAGGACGGCTCCTTGAACGTCCCCGGGCTCTATCGCCGCGTGGCCCGCCCCGCCCCTCGCGAGCGGGCGCGCCTGCGGCGTCTGCCCTTTGACGAGCACAGGTTCCGGCGCGACGCCGGCCTGCTGAAGGGTGTCCGGCTCGCGGGAGAGAAGGCCTACTCGGTCCACGAGAGGCTCTGGACGCGCCCCTCGCTCACGGTGATCGCCTTCGAGGCTCAGTCAATCCTGGGCTCCTCCAACCAGATCCTCGACTCCGCCCGCGCCCGCCTCTCCATGCGCACCGTGCCCAACATGGACTCGCGAGAGGCCGCGGAACAGCTCATCCGGAAGCTCACCGACAAGCCCCCCTTCGGCACCCGCGTCGAGGCCCGGGTCGTCAGGAGCACTCCCTGGTGGATAACGAACCCCCAGGGGCCCGCATTCGACGCCGCGCGGCGAGCGCTCAAAGCGGGCTTCGGGCGCGAGCCGGCGCTGATGGGGGCGGGGGGCTCGATCGGGTTCGTCCAGCCCTTCTCCGACTTCCTGCGCGGGGCGCCATGCCTGCTGACCGGTGTTGAGGACCCGGCGTGCAACGCCCACTCCGAGAACGAGAGCCTCCACCTGGGGGACTGGAGGAAATGCATGCGCGCGGCCGCTTACCTCTACGACGAGCTTTCGAAAGGCAGGGCGTGAGCGACCG
>Ga0210409_10003459_pt1 | contig 17620 bp, 18 predicted proteins | sample IncBWH17MmetaG_FD_161649 | JGI IMG/M metagenome (GOLD analysis project Ga0210409, IMG submission 161649) | Forest soil microbial communities from Barre Woods Harvard Forest LTER site, Petersham, Massachusetts, United States - Inc-BW-H-17-M | ecosystem: Environmental > Terrestrial > Soil >... | reverse complement strand
AGGGCTAGAGCCTAAGAAATCAGAAACTCAACTCCTGTCTGGCTCATCTACTATAGTAAGAAGTAGAGCGCTATGCGGCATTAAGCGCGGAGGTTGCTGAGCATGAACATAATCGAACTTGGGGAATTCCCTGCGGCGGCTTCGCGGCGCAGGAAAGTTGCAGCTATCCTCTTGGCGTTCGCGCTGCTGTTCGCAGCAGGGCCCATGGATACCCGGGCGGCGCAAGACCAGCCAGCCCCTTCGCAATCCCCGCAAGGGCCGGCGTACCAAACGCAATCTCCCGAGCAGTTGCAGCAACTGGTGGCGCCGATCGCGCTCTACCCGGATTCGCTGGTGGCGCAGATATTGGCGGCCTCCACGTTTCCTGAACAAGTCGTCGAAGCCGACCGCTGGGTGCAAGACCATCCGGACTTGAAGGGCGATGCTCTAGCGCAGGCGGTCGACAAAGAGCCCTGGGACCCCAGCGTCAAGGCGCTCGCCGCGTTTCCCTCCGTGCTCGGAAACATGGACAAAAACCTCTCCTGGACCTCGTCCCTGGGCGACGCTTATTACAACCAGCAGCAGGACGTGACGGACGCCATCCAGGTGATGCGCCAGAAAGCGGAGCAAGCGGGCAATCTGAGTTCGACCCCGCAGCAAAACGTAGCCACGCAGGGTTCCACGATTATCATTCAGCCGGCGACGCCTGACGTTGTGTACGTGCCCGCCTATGATCCCTGGGTCGTGTATGGTCCGCCGCTCGTCGCCTGGCCGGGCTGGTATCCCTATCCCGGCATCTGGTTCGGAGGACCGCACTTGTTCTTCGGTGTCGGATTCGGCATCGGCTTCTTCGGCGGCTACGGGTGGGGCTGGCACCACTGGGGCTACGACTGGCACAACCACTACGCCATCCACGACCACGAGCGGTATTTTTCGCACAGCACGACGTTCTATAACCGCAATGTGTATTACCGCGGCGGACGCGGCGGAGTCGGCGCGCCCGGCCACGAGGGCTTCCGGCCGCAAGACAGAAACTTCGCGGCCCACGGTAACGTCTACAACCGCCCGGGCGCTTCGCCCCGGCCGTTTGAAGGAAACACCCATGCGGCCCGCGGATTTGCCCAACCTCATGGAGAGAGCAACGTCCGTTCCGGAGCGTTCAGCAACTACGACCATGGCGGAGAGTCCCGAAGCTACTCAGCCCGTGGAAGCGCCAGCTTTGGCGGCGGTTCTCACGGAGGCGGCGGGGGCTCCCATGGCGGCGGCCACCACTAGTCCGCAGGATTCAGGATTCCGCGGCGAACACAAGATTTAGAAGAGGAGGGAAGTGCCATGCGGGTTGGGAATACGAGCATTGAGGTCCCTGGTTGCGGCAATTTTCTGAAGTTGGCCGGGATTACCGTTCTCCTGGCGGGCTTTCTTGCTGCGCCATCCTTTGGGCAGCAAACCGGGCAGAAAACATTTGCTTCGCCCGAGGAAGCCAGCAAGGCCCTGTACGCGGCGGCGAAAAGCAATGACGAAAAGGCGATGCTCGATTTGCTGGGGCCGGACGGGAAAGAAATCGTCTCCTCAGGAGACGAAGCCGAGGATGCCCAATCGCGCGCCGAGTTCGTGAAAAGATACGAAGAGATGAATCGGCTGGTGAAAGAACCGGACGGAAGCGTCACTTTGTATATCGGGGCGCATAACTGGCCCTGCACGATCCCCCTCATGAACAAGGGAAATGTCTGGTATTTCGATACTGCCATGGGGAAGCAGGAAATACTGTTCCGCCGCATCGGCCGCAACGAAATTTCAGCCATCCACGTTTGCCGCGAATTGGCGGCGGCGCAGAAGGAATATTATTCAGAGCAGCACAACGAATACGCGCGAAGGATCCACAGCGAGGAAGGCAAGCATGACGGGCTGTATTGGAAGACGGCCGAAAACGAACCCCGGAGCCCAATTGGCCCACTCGTGGCGCAAGCCGTGTCTGATGAGGAGACCAAGAGCCGCGGCGTCGAGTCAGTCCCCTTCCGCGGCTACTATTTTCACATCCTCACGCGCCAGGGGAAGAATGCCCCGGGCGGCGCGAAAACTTACTTTGTGGACGGCAAAATGACTGGCTTTGCCTTTGTGGCTTACCCCGCCGTCTACCGTTCGTCCGGCGTCAAAACGTTTCTTGTGAGCGAAGACGGCGTCGTCTACGAGAAGGACTTGGGCAAAAAGACGGAAACGATCGCGATCTCCATGCATGAATTCAATCCGGATTCCGCCTGGCAAAAATCAGAACCGGAACAGCAAGCGTCTGCTGGTGAGCAGCCAAAGCAATAAGACGCTGTTTGCGGCAGCAGATTGTTTATCCAACTGCGAAAGCCATTCCTCCCGGGGCGCCCTGCCTTCGCGCACAAACCGCCTAGTGCCTGATTGACAATACCTCTAGACATTTCGGTATTGGAACGCTCTAACTTCGAGTGGCACAATTGGACTCAGTAGGGTGACGAGTGGGGCATGTTCATCCCGAAACGTCCGCCCGCCCTTTTTTTGCATCGGAATCCTTTAGCTATGAAGCGTCACAAACGACAGCGGAAGCCCCAACAGGACACCAGCCCCGCGGGCCGGATGGTGATTCAAGGTGAAACCGAGCCGCCAGCGAGTCCCATCGAGATACAGGTTGAACTGGAGAACTTTTCTTCAGCAGTCGCCCTTCAGGATGAAAACCAGAATCCCCCCAGTCTTGTAGCAGAGCCCACGGATACGGACGAACCTGCTCTCCCTTCTGCTCCACAAACCGGGGCCGACCGGCGCACTCATCCTCGCTATGCCTTTACTGCCTCCGTTGAGGTCGTAGCGGACATGCCCGGCGCACGACTAAAAACACGTCTCCGCGATTTGAGCCAGCAAGGGTGCTATGTGGATACGGACAGTCCATTCGCCTTAGGAACAGATACGGATGTGCGCATCACCAAAGGCGCAGGATCGTTTGAAGCCCGCGCAAGAGTCGTTTACAACCAACCAGGCAAGGGCATGGGCCTGATGTTTACCGCTGCGGATCCGAAACAGCTTGGGACCCTGAACAGATGGATTGCCGAGTCACGCGAGACTTCCTGGCTCGCGGCTAATCGCAGGAGAAGTCAACGGGTCCTCATGAAAATCCCAGTGCGAGTCTCAAGTCAGACGGGTGCCGCATCGTTCTTTGAAGAAGACACTTACACTTTGGCGATCAGCGCTCATGGAGCATTGATTGTCGTCGTAGCGCCGGTGTACCGGGGACAGCGGTTCACCTTGTCGAACGCCCAGACAAATGCGGCGCTGGAGTGTATTGTGGCCCACGTTGACAAGGTTCCTGGCGAGCAAACTCGCGTGGGGGTCGAGTTCCTGCTGCCCAATCAAACATTTTGGCGCGTGGCCTTTCCTCCGAAAGACTGGACCCCGCGCCACCCCGATGCGAAATCCAGGTAAGACTCGCGAGCGGTGCTGAAATTCTGTCTGAATGACTCCGTCGGGCGCGTGATCATTGCAATTCCCTCTGACTCCGGGGAAGACGGTAGTAGGAGGCTCTTTCTTGTAGTTTTCGCAAGAGGCTTGCGCTAACCTTTTATGGGACGGAATCAGCAACCCTTTCCAAAGGCAGACAATTCAAGGACAAGTAGTTCAAGGACAAACAGGAGGTCCGCAGTAATGAAGAAATTTTTTTCGATTGTGGCATTGACCGCATTTTTTGTGGTGTTGGTTGTGGCGGCAGATGACGTCATGAGCGCCATTCACGGGGTGGTCACGAAGGTGGACGCCGCCGCGAAGACAATCGTGGTAAAGACCAAGGATGGCACCGAGCACACCATTCATTTTGTGGACAAGACCGTGGTCAAAGGCGGAGAAGCCGTCGGGACAGGCGCGAAGGACACTTTTCAGGGAGTGAAGGAAGGTTCTGAGGTTGTGGCGCACTATACGGTCAAGGGAACGGAAAAGACGGCAGTGGAAGTCGACAATGTCGGCAAAGGCGGCTATAAAGTCGTGGAAGGTACGGTAACGAAGGTCGGAGAAGGCGGCAAGACGATTACCGTGAAAGCTGCCGACGGAACTGAGCAGACGTTTGAAGTGGCCGGTCACGGGACCAAAGTTGCCGCCGTCGACACCGCAAAAGGAACCGAAAAAGGCGCCAAAGTGACGGTGTATTACACCGAAAACGCCGGCAAGAAAGTGGTGCATTTCTTCGAGAAGCTCTAACGCTTCCGGACAAGAATGGACACCGCACAAAAATAGCCGAGAGTTTTTCTCGAAGAGAAACCCTGCCGCAAAATATCCGGCAGGGTTCTTTTTTGGTGGGCAAACTTAGTCGGCAGCCATCGGGCGAGCTAGGGCATTGGTCATATCCGCGTGCAGTAGGCGGTGAAACAGGTGCTCCCCGGCTTCGCGGCGCAACGAAAGTCGCCCCGCGACGTAGGCGCGGGAAGACAACCCCCGCTGCACCGAGTCACAGATTGCCATGTCTTCATCCTGAACTTTTTCGCTGACCGCGATGCTTTCCTGATGATGTTTTGCCGCGGTGGGACTCGTGTCGGCAAAATAATAATCGAAAATGACCGCGCATTTGCTGACGCCGAGCGGCAGCACCAGATTGGTGTCCATCACGCCGGAGTACGCGTTGAGCATAAAGTTGGGATAGACCCACAGATAAAACGCTGTCCCCTGCCGTGTGGCGCCGATGGAGGATTCCAGCGCGCCCGAACTGTCGAGCGGGCTGGACTGCAGGCACGCCCGCTCGAAATTTTCGATGGTGTATTTAGTGTACTCGACGACGCTGCTCAGTCCCTTATGCGCGTGCGGCACGTGGTAGCCGCCGTCGAGATAGTTGTCCACGTAGACCTTCCAGTTGCAATTCAACGTATAGATACGGCGGTCAAAATACTTTAGCGACTCAGTGATCTTGAGCGGCTCCACAATCTCTGGAACTTTACCCAGGAATTCTCGCAAGGAAGAAGCGCGCCCGTCGAGGTTCACGAAAACGAAGTTTTCCCACGTGTCCACGCGCACGGAAACCAGCCCATTGTCAGCGCGATCGAAATTGCAGACGCCCTCAAATTCGACCATGCCTTTCAAGGCCCCATCGTTGCCATATGTCCAGCCGTGATACGGGCAACGAAAATTCTTTGCGCAACCCGCCGCTTCGGGGACAACAGCTGCTGCATGATGGCGGCACACGTTGTAAAACGCGCGGAGTTTGCCGTCGTCGCCGCGCACGACGACCAGCGGCTCTTTGTTGATGTCAATGGTGAAAAACTGCCCGCGTTCCTTCACCTGGTCCAGATGGCCGACCACTTGCCAGTTGGCGGCAAAGACGCTTTCGCGCTCGAGCTGCGCCAGGCGTTCGTCGAAATACCACGGTGCGGGAATAGTCCACGCTTTTTCCAGCGGATTCGCCGGGTTATAGAGATTCAGGAGATCGCGAACGCTGCGCTCGTGCATAACGATTGACTCCAGTAGAACTGATGAAGAAGACTGTGGGCCTCATTTTCCTGCAGGACGACGGAGGGGCGCAAGAGAAAGAAAAAAATGTCCCTTGGCGATGGACGGCAGAACCAGCACAACTTGCGTAAATCTCGGTTTTTACAGGCTGCCGTCTATCGTTTGGTTCGAACCACACCTACCCCACTGGCCGTCAATCGGGGAAAGACCTTAGTTACAATTCAGGTCTTCCTCGTATTGCTTCACCATCTTCGCGGCGGCATACTCCCCCGCAACTTAACATTCATACCCATTTGAAAGTTACGTGACCAAGGGACGCTCTCCGAGGGGCGTCCCTCTCCGTTAGACTTCGATTAATTCTTGACCCGAATGCGCAGGGCGGAATAAGCACAGTCCCATTGCCAAAAAACGGGCACTCCAGCGAATCTGGAAACAGGTCGACGCACCCAAAAATCCCGTAAAATCAAAATGAGCTTTTTAGAGGAGGGCCTGCGACATTGTCAACGGTCAGGTCAAGAGTGTCGCAGGCCCGGGGGTAGTAAAAATAACTGTAGTTAAGAGAAAATATCCTTCTACGGCAATCGTGTCTGTCCAAAATCGTACAGTTCCGGTCCACCACAACAACATCTCGGTTGGTAAGAATTACATCGCCAAACGAAATACCAGTGCGAAGTTTCGTACTGGAACTGCGCTCCAGAAAAACCATATCTGTAGCAAGTTTCTCCATGTTTGCGACTTAGCTGCTTTGGTGTGAGACATGCTCCTAATGAACTGCGGGAGGGGCACATGGAAGGTGAACTTCCCTACAAAACGGCGTTTTGCCCGGAATATGAAAGACTTTTATGTGTTTGCGTGCAGTCGCTGGATACTTGGAAAAACCGCCGCGAAGAGATCGCCAACTCCGTCTTGAGGGAGTGGGAAGTGGGCGATGAACTAATGCGCTTGCAGGCAGATTATGCCAAGGCATATTTATGCCTGGAAAAGCACATAGACAACTGCGAACTCTGCCACTTCGTCTCGAAAATCAGTGGGCGCAATAACGCGAGCCTCTCGACTGCTGTCATGGATAAGAAACATTCCGCCTGAAGGGTGATACCCACTTATCTTTTTTTCTTAACAGATTGCAACGTCGCCACAAAAAGAATTGCGTACTTCCGATCTTCGGTCACTTTGCCGCAGCCACTCCTGCGATTTTGTATTGTCCGGTGCAGGTGTACTCCAACCCGCCATCGGCGGTGCCGGTGGTCTTGCAGGTGCCCGACCCCTCAATGCCCTTCATCTTCCCGGTGCCGCCCGTAATCTGATACTTATTCTCGCCTGCCTGAAATGCGCTATCTCTCATCGTCCCAGTGGCTTGGTAGGTGTAGAAAATCTTGTCACCGCTGTCAAACGTTTCCACGTAGACGCCCGACGCTTTACTGTGGTCCTCTGAAACTTCTCCGTGCTCAGAAAACACACCCGCTTTGCTCGCTGCGCCACCCACTTCTCCCTTCGTCGCACATTTGCCTGACGCCAGCGTAAAGAGATGGCCGATTTGGTCACCGGCAGCGATACTTTGCTGGTTGTCGGGCTTGCCGCACTTGCCGGAGGAAGTGAGTTTCGTTTGCGCAGGGGTCATCGCCACAACAAAGGTAAATACCACAAAACCGCATAGAATCTTGAATTTCATTTTGAATTCTCCATATGGAAATTCGAAGCCATCGTTACGTTCGAGATTTTCCAAACTTTTTTCGAGGGCCTTGGGCGGCTGTGGAAGCCAATTGGATATGAGTTTGAACCCCGGATGATGCTATTGCCATTCACAATTCCGCGTCTGTTCAACTTCGTACACTTCCAAAATCAAAGAATGACAACCGTGTGTTGGGTAACCGCGTAAGTCTGATTAACGCAGTTACGGACAAATGATTCGGTACTCAAGGATCTGATTAGGTTGCCCCGAGAAACCGCGACACCTTCGCTCAGGCCAGCTCGGCAATGCACTCAGTGAAAGGGGTCGCACAGAATCAAAAAATGTTCGCTTTTGAACAGACATTCCATTGTCTCCTTTGCGATTGTGGCGGGGCGGGGGAGTGTAGTCACAGATATGTCAAAAACTTACTCGGATTGGTTGGGTCGCCAGGTAGTTCTGCAACTCAAAGCTGGAGAATCGCTTGTTCCCCTCCGTGGACTGGTCGTCCGCGAATCGAATAATGCGCTCCGTTTTCGCCTCGACGGATGCTGGGAAGTGGATATCTACAAGGAAATGATTTTGCGAGTGGAAGCGGACAATTATGAAGCTTTCCAGTTGCGCAACCGGGAAGCCAGCAACAAAGCTCCATGCGCCGCGCGCTCTGACTCAATGCCGATGCGCAGTTGGAATCGTGTTTTCGACCGCTGGTGGTCCAAACATTTTTCGTGGCAATTGTGGTGGAAGACCGTCATCTCCGCAGGATTGGCTGGAAGTGTCCTGTTTACTCTGGCCCTGCACATGAGTGTGCCGGGACCCATCACTCATTTTGCCCGCTTCATTTGCGGCTATCTCGGACTGGTGTTCTGCGCGGTATCTCTGGGTTGTGGAGTGTGGGCGCTCATCGAGTCGCATATCTTCGCCAAGTGGTCGAAACTCTTTGCGTCATTTCTTGACTGGTTGCGCCAACCTATTCACCTCTAACGCCAGAAACGGCTTGGATTAACAAGCTGGTCCGTGACCATTCCATCCGTTTCTCATATTCAAACTTCATTTCCTATCGGCTCGAATGTGCCATGGGATTAGCATAATCCGGGGCGAAGCGTGGAAGCGAGGCACATGGTTTTAAAGGAGTGCCTCCACCACTTCGGCATCGCCACCTTTGTAGGGCGAGGGCAGGGAACTGAATTGGGGCGAACAAGTGATAGAATCCGGTCGTGGGCTTGTGGCGGAACTGGCAGACGCGCACGGCTTAGGACCGTGTCCCGCAAGGGGTGAAGGTTCGAGTCCTTTCAGGCCCACCAGTGAATTTCGCCTCCGCACCAATAAGTGGTAGTGGGCTAGTTTGAAATTCCAGCCCATTGACGTGGGATTTAACCTTTGAATCTAACGCCAATTCGGGCTTACTCTTCCCCCTGTCGTGGACGAGCCTACAAAATCGGGCAGCAATCGGTGGTCACGAGCGCCTTGGTGGGTGTGGCTGCTGGTCTTCTACTTTCCGATGGTGCTTAGGCCTTGGTGGATGGCAGTTATCTCGATTGCACTGTTCGTTCTATTGGCTATAGCCTTGGCCCGCACTTGTGCTGGAATCCCTCCGTCGAGTGGAGCATAATAAGGCTCCCCGCAATCCGGCAGGTCGGCGAACGAGCTGCATGATTATTCAGCAAAATAACGACCCTATGGTGGTGATCCGGCAAACGGACCACGCCATCTTGTGCGGCTTTTTTGCGCGCGAATGGGGAAATGACGCGTTCCCCCGCCCGGAGCCTTTTTCATCGTTTTGTCTGGCGGCCGCCGAGCACGATAACGGCTGGCAGGAATGGGAAATAACACCGGGCGTGGATCCCAAATCGTTCGCCCCCTACTCCTTCATGAGCGTCCCGACCGACGAGCATGTCTCGCTTTACCAGCGGGGAATCGACCGGGTAGTAAAATCCGATTTGTACGCCGGATTGCTGGTGGCCAGCCACTGCATGGGCCTCTATGACCGCGCCAAGGCAACCATGCCTGGTTATTCCGCGAAATACGTAAAAGCGCAGGAACAGCATCACGCCAACGATTTTGTACAGCGCTTAAGGCTGCAACAGTTGCGCCTCAAGGTAGACCTGCGTAACGACCCCGCAACCAAGGAACTGACCGACGAAAAATTGATCGCTGCGAATATCCAAAAGCTCGCCGCGCTGGACCGTCTGTCTCTGTACTTCTGCCTGGGAGCCGACCACGATACGACAATTGAAGGCGTCCCGATGGATGACAACGGCAACGAGGCGGATTGGGAACTGCGCGCCGCCGGAGTAAACGAGTTCACGCTGGACCCATACCCCTTCCGCAGGGAACCGTTGGAATTCGCACTCCTGGCGCGGCGCATCCCCCGCCGGCGATACATGGACGACGTGGACCTGCAGACTGTCCTGTCGGCAGCGCCTTTCTTTCAGTTGAAGTTTAAGCTGCGTCCCGGCATGGGCAGAGACCGCGCTTTCGCCGCCCGCCGGTGAAAATCCTCCGTCCAAAGTTTTGATCTCCTTGCTTTGCACTTGACTTTCATTCACAACCCGTACATCGTTTAGAGCTTTGCTCCTCTCTGCGACCGCACCCGGGCAGACGTGGGGCAAACCCGTTCTCTATGACCAAGGTCCGACTGTGTTTCCATGATCGCTGTTTCGATGGCACTGCTTCCGCGGCGCTTTTTTACCGCTTTTACCGGGAATGCTTCGATCCCAAGGCTGAATTCCATTTCAGCGGGATGACCCACAAGGCCAAGCACCCGTGGGAAGAGGGCCTCTTCGATGGCGACGAAAACGCCATCGTCGATTTCAAGTATTCCAATTCGCCAAAAGTCACCTGGTGGTTCGACCATCACCAGAGCGCCTTCCTGACGCCAGCGGACGCCGAATATTTCAAGCGCTTTCCCGGTCCGCACATGTATTACGACCCGGAATACAAATCCTGCACCAAATTGATCGCCACTGTGGCGAAGGAAAAGTTCGGGTTCAATACCAAACCGCTGGCCGACCTGATCCATTGGGGCGACATTATCGACGGCGCGCAGTTTCCCACGGCGCAATCGGCCACCGAATTGACGGAACCCGCCCCGCAACTCGCCCTGGTGATCGAGGCCGCGCCCGACAACGGAGTGCCCGCGCAGCTGATTACGGAGCTGGCCTATCGCCCGCTGGCCGAAATGGTCAAGCTCCCAGTCGTCACAAAATATCTGGGGCCATTGCTCGAGCGCCACCGGAACTCAATCGAAATCCTGCGTGAACGTTGCGAATCGAAAGATGGCGTCGTGTTTTTTGACGTAAGCGATCTGGACCTAGAGGGTTACAACAAGTTCATCCCATACCTGCTGCATCCGGAAAGCGTTTATTCAGTAAGCGTCAGCGCCTCGCCGGTGCGCGCCAAGGTGTCGCTGGGCACAAATCCCTGGAACCAGGCCAACGCGGATCAGAATCTTGCAACGCTCGCGGAAAAATACGGTGGCGGCGGCCACCCGCGCGTCTCAGCGATCTCTTTCGACCCCCACGACCTCGCGAGAGCGAAACAGGTGGCGAGGGATCTGGCGACGGTACTGCGCGCCAAATAGGCCGAACTTGTCCCCAGAGCAGCCACAGACGCCCAGACCTCCGGATCAAAAAATGCAATTCATTTCGCGCAGGTCAGAGTCGACAAGAATTTTCAGAGTGTGTAAAATAATGGTTTCCCCGTGGACCGGTAGCTCAATGGTAGAGCAGTTGACTCTTAAACCTCCATCCTAGTCCTGTACCCACGAAGAATCAGCGATTTACCGCATGTTCAGACCCCTTTCACACCCCTTGTTCGGGCGAGACTGGCTGCGTTCAGGGGTCCAGAATGGGGTCCAGAAAAACAACCCTTGACAGGTGTGTTTGACGTGTGTATGTTGCTTTCATGTTGAGACGCACCAATGTTTTCCTCGACTCGAAAATCCTGAAGGAACTTGAGGTCATCGGAAAAGGCATGGGCCTGAAGACGGCTCAGGTTATCCGCGTGGCCCTTGCTGAATTCGTGAAGGCCAGGAAGGCAGGTTCAAAATGAAGTGCGCACTGTATACGAGGGTTTCGACTAGCGGCAAGGGACAGGACACAGAGGTCCAGGCGCGTGAACTCCGCGAATACGCCTCGCGCCGCGGGTGGACTATCGTTGACGAATTCTCGGACTCCGGTTTCAGCGGAGCGAAGGAAAGCCGGCCGGCGCTGGATGAGATGATGAAGGCCGCCCGGCGCCGCAAGTTTGATGTGGTGCTGTGCTGGAAGCTGGACCGCATCGGGCGGTCGCTCAAGCATCTGGTGAATTTTCTGGCGGAACTAGAAGCGGTCGGCGTGGCCTTCGTTTCGTTCTCTGACAATCTCGACCTGAGCACTCCACAGGGGCGGTTGATGTTTCAGGTTATCGGGGCGATGGCGGAATTTGAGAGGTCTCTGATTTGCGAGCGGGTCAAAGCAGGTATCGCGCACCGCCAGGCGAAGGGGCTGAAGTTCGGCGGTCGTACAGCTAAGCGCGTGAACATGGCCGAGGTCACGCGGATGCGCGAAGCCGGGGCACCAATGGTGGAAATCGCGAAGGCTTTGGGGGTCAGCGCAGGCACCATCCACAATCGGATTACCGCGGTTTCTGCAGAAGCCTGAACACGAGGTTGTTGAAGCAATCGGCGGCGGGAGTTCTCCTCGCCGCTTTTCCTTTTCTGTGCGCCTCTGCGCGGTGTTGTGTCACAACGGTTTCAGCAAGCCTCGCCTTTGCAATCGACTGCAAGCAGGCAAGTCGGCATGTCTAGTTACATTTTTCGTTGGGACTCCAAAAAAGTATTGACGACAAAAAGTTTCGGCTCGACAGTGAGGCGGGGGTTCTTATGAAAACGGACAACTTTGAATCGGAATTGCTCCAGCTTGGCAGGATGCTCGAAAGCAGCAACGGGAACGCCGCGACATCGGAGATGGACTTGGACAGCGTGAGAGACGAATTCTGCTCACGCATCCGCGACCTTTCTCTTGGTATCCGCGGCAAGGGCATGCGACCTGGCTCAGTCGAGCTGCTCACCAGGTCAACGAGTCGCCTTCCAGCGGATTGCCGTGCGATTCTTGACCTTGAGCCCGGCAGCACCTTTGCAGATGCCATCCTTGCGGCCCGCGCGCTGCATGTGCTGGTTCAATGTGGCGATGACCTGATAAAGCAGCGCGGGGATTATTTCATTCGCAATCGCAGAGAAGGCCGGGTTTCTCGGGTTGACCTATTTCGGCTTGGGCGAGAGCTGGGCTTGCAGGGGGCGAGAGTATGAAAGTCGCAATCCATAAAACGAACTACCCAAGAAAGCGCGCGGAATTTTCAGTTCACGTAACCGGTGCTGGGCTCACGGACATTGGCTTTTGCGCGCTTCCTGCGACCGACGAACCGACGGCAAGAGTTGTCGCGGCTGCGATGGAGCGACTCATCGAAACGGAAGAAGGCAGAGCGCTGATTGTGGCAGCGGATGAGGAGTTGTGGTGAACCTAGTAGCCTGAGCCGGACGGACCTTGAAGGTAGGCGTGGATTTCTCCACCGGGAGCAGTAATGTTAATTCCCGTGCTCGATTGCAATGGCGGATTGAAAGTAATCGCCGAAGGTTCTTGGCCGCTCCCGGAATAAGACAGCGATGCGAGAATGTTCCCGGCGCCGTCTGTCACTCGCAGTGTTCCCTTGACCGGCTCTGCCCAATGAATCCGGCCCAACGAAACTGGACCAGCGATGCTTCCGCCCTTGCGGAGAATTTGTGCTTGTGCCATTTGCAATTCCTCTTTTCTAAACTGATTTCTTCTCGGGACTTTGTCCGTAAACTGAACAAGATTGTTGGCCCGGTGGCCGACCGAGTTTCATCGGGGTACCCTGCGCTCTGCGCCGGGCTGCGCGATTAAGGCGGCAAATAATTTGCCGGACATGAACAGACCGCAAATTCAATTCTTCGGCGATTGAGCAACTATTCCAGCCGCAGCGGTGATAAAGGTAGGCCGCTGCGCCCGCGAGTTCCGCCGCGCGCTCACTCATGGCGGCCTCACTATCGATACACGAAATCTGCAGTTTAAGACGCTGCAACCTGTCTGCTGGCGACCGGCCACGGAGTGCCCCGAGAAATAGGGAAAAATATGCATGCTCGGGAAGTTCTGAAAAGCGTTCCTCAGTAAGGGCGGGAGCAGTGGCTCTAAATTCCGCGACCCGTGTCCCCAGTATTAACTTTGCGTTCTGCGCGCGTTCTTTCCCCACGGCTCTGCAACGCTCAAGACGTTCTTTCAGCGAGCCGGTTGGCTTGTGGATTTGAAACCTCGATTCGAGATAGCAAACCAGCGTCTCTCGAAATTCTGTATCCGATAAAATCCAGGCGGGCGTTTCGACTTTGCGGCCTTTTCGCAAGTCCGCAACGCGGTAAATGTGCATCCGATTGTGCAGTTGGTTGTAATCAAGCCCAGAGTTCCTGAGAAACCGCCCGCGGTTCTCGAACTGATGAGAATCAAAACTTGGCGGCGCGCTGCGCCGAGAAACTTGTGGGGAGTAGATGGTGTACGCCATGTTATTGCGAATGCTGTGAAGGGGTCAGTTACCGAGCGTATCGCTGGCCACTTCCGCCAGACGCATCGACATTGCCGCACGCTGACGTGGCGTCGTCGTTCGGGCGGCGTTCTTTCTCCAGACCACAGCCTTCGCTTGCATGAGGGGCAAAAGGTCTTTGCGTTCGTTCTCATCGGCCAGCTTCCACACGTCGAGCGCCGCCGACAAAGGCAGCCGGCGCACCTGCGAGCGCAATCGCGCAGTTTGCGGATACTGCTGATATTCCTGCCGCACTTTTTGGATTGCCTGGAGGTCACGCGGCGAAATTAGACCAGCCTGCAAAGCGCGCTGCGCATCATCCAGGCTTGCTTGCGACGTGCGAACTGCATCCTCAAGGCGCATCGTTTCATGGAGCTTGTCGAGCTGCTCGGTCGGCGTGGCTTCGCCGCTTGTGCTGAAGTGCGAGGCGAGGTCCAGCGCCTTCCGCTCCGCTGGCGAATAATTCTTGGTAGCGGTCAAACCGAGAGACGTGAGACCGCTGTCGGCTGGGCTGAAGTCGCTGCGCGAATTTCCGGTTGCAACCTGGTACGCATTTTGGACTGCGAGCGGTGTGAACTGTCCGAACAAATCGAGGACCTGCTCCTGCGCGGAACGCTGGCGCCCGAGCTTGTCGCGGCCTTCGATAACTTCTATCGCGGTGTTCAGGAGCGGTGAAAGGCGATTCCCCACAAACCGGCGCGGGTCTGCGAGTCCACCAAAGATGTCGGCGGGCATAGTGCGCACCGAATAGACTTCTTTACCATCCGGCGACACTACGCCGAAAGGTTGCTCAAGATGCGGCTTACCGCTGACGAAAGCGTTAGCGACTCGTGCCGCTGCGAAGTTGTATGCGACTATGCGGGCGATGTCGAAACGGCTGATTTGTCCGACCGGGCCAAGAGCCGAGAGTGAGTCTTTGATGTTGGAGATTAAGAAGTCGGGCGCGAGGAAAACTGCTCGCATCGCATCGCGGTAGGTCGCACTCTTTTCCATCGCCGTCCAGTTCTGGCCACCGAAACGGTTGTTTGCCATCTCGCCCGCATACCGCATACGGGTCGCTTCGTCCATCTCTGGGTGTGCATCCTTGAGTCTGTCCGCGAAGCTCAGAGCCGCTGACATTTTCGACCGGTCGATGTACCCGCCAGGACCAAAGAGCTTGTCATTTGTGAGTTTGATGAAACGGCCGACTGGAGGAGCAAGTTTCCCGACCAAGCCACCGCCACTGCCTTCGCTCTCTTCTACAAAAGAATTGTCGCGCGGAGTCGCAAGTTGCAGACCGCCAGCGCTTACCATCTTTGCTTGCCGTGGGTCCGTGAGGTCGATTTCCTCAGTCCCGAAAGGATTTATGCCGCTCATCAAATTGCGGAGCCCAATCTGCGACCAGTGGAAGCCGCCGATGAGTTTGGTCTCCTTCGCGAGACTTGAGAGCTTGAGCAGAGACTTCGCTCCCGGGATTTCGCCAATGCGAGAAGGTTCGGGCGCGAGAATTAACTTCGCCTGCGTCACCACGTCCGGGTGGAACTCAATTCCGCGGCTGTGAGGCGAGGGAATGCTCGAATAGTCATCTGTGTTAATTCGCGTGCCATCGTCCGCAATCCGGACAGAGTTGACTGGAACTGCGATGGGTCTTCCATCTTTCGCGCGCGCCTGCAACGCTGAGTCAACATAAGCTCGGTTTCCGAATGCACGTCCTATGCTGGTGGCGTAGTCTGCCGCCACGTCTCCTGCGTCAAGCGAATCTGGTTTGTACCCGGCAAGGATGCCGTCTACCGTGGATTGGAAAACTCTGCGCTGGAGGTGGTCCACGTTGCTTGACTGCTGGTTGAGAGCCTCCTTCGCAGCCTCCAGCCTTTCAGCTTCAATCGATTCTGTTGTCCATCTGGACCGCGCCACATACTGGCCGAGCTTCTCGCCGTTCAGGAGTCCAGCGTCAACACCCTGCTGGCCGAGCGCGTCATAGTAAGTGCGCAACTTTCCTGCTACTGCTACCTCAGCGGGCTTGAGTTCTTTTGCGATGCCGAGCAACGAAGACACTTGCCTCTGAAGCTTTGGGTCAATATCGTCCGCAGCGTCAATCTGCTGTCGCCAGGCGTCCAGCTTTGCAGTATCGCCCGCGGCTTCTGTGTAGAGCTGGAGCGCTCCGCGACGCACCTCATTCGGAACTACTTCGTTTACCGCTTTCCGGACTTCTCGCCCTTTCTGGTAAACCTCCTGGGAAGTGCTCTCGCGCTCTCCGCGTGCAGCATCAACGCCAGTGTTCGCGCGCGCCGTGGAGTCAACGAGCCCCGTGCTCTTCGCAAGTTCACGCGCACCGTGAAAAGCCAGGGCGCCTCCGAGCGCAAGTTTTGTGCCGATTTCTAACGCCGAGTCCGTGTCACCATTCTTTATCGCAACCTGAAACTGGGGATATTCTTGCGCCAAGCCATAAACCATTTGCGAAGTAAAACCGAGCTTCGCCAGTTTGCCGACCGTCTTGATGACTGGGATTGCCGCTTCACCTGCGAGCTTGATGCCAAGACTTTCGAGCAGCGGACCTGCGCCCAGCGTCCCGATTGTGAGTGCGATGTTGAGAGGAGAAGTGAGGCCACTCGCAAATTCCTCCACCCCTTTTTCCACGCCAGTTGAACCCTCGCGGTAAGGCTTCCACCCGAGCGCCGATTCCGTCAAAGGCTTATTGACCCAATCCCAAGTTTTCCCGAGCCAACTGGAAGACTCTTCCGGCTGTTCGCTTACTGAACTTGAAGGATTCGCCGTACCAACAGCAAATTTAGACCACGGGTCTGCAGGCCGCAGGGATGCGGAAGCGGCGGGCACCTCACTGGTCACTGCATACTTCTGCCAAGGGTCGGACTGTGGCGCAGTGGTGGCCGGAGGAGTTGCCACAGAAGGCGAAGCCGCGGGAGGAGGCGCAGAGCCGACAGCATATTGTTGCCAAGGGTCAGTGTTGCTCATAGTTTGGCCTTACTGCTTCTTTGCTTCGGGATGTGCGGCCAAGAAAGCGGAGACTTGGTCAGGAGGAATGTTGTAAACGGTTCCACCGGCCACGTATTGCTGCGGCGCGTTCTTCTGCTGGTGTGCAGCACGAATGTCCGCGCGCTGTGGCCCGGTCAGTGTTGGATGCTCCGAAATGTATTGTTCAGCTTCGTTGTATGCCGGGTTGGGTTGGTGCTGGGCGTTTCGGCCAACGGTAACAACCTGAGTCTTCGGTTCCGCAGGCCGCTCATTGAAATTCTTTTCCTGGTCGGCTTGAGCCTTCTTTGCGGCATCAACCTTTGCCTTTTGCTCGGCTTGGAACTGGCCCACACCCGGCGCGGTGGTATCCGGCGCGGAACCCGGCGCTTGTGCGGTTGGAGATGTGGTCGTGCGTCCGGTCAGCGTGGTCAGGACGCCGCCGTAGTGCTTCGCAATTTGCGTAGCCTCGGCAATGTTCTGGTTTGCTTCGTCTATCGCTGACTGGTCCCCGAATTCTTTTGCCTTTTCATATTGAGCAAGAGCGCCATTCCTTGCACGGATAGCGTCTTCCAAACCCTTTGAGGCATGCTCGACCAACACCGCTCGGTTCCCGGCCGGAATCTTTTCTAGGTCCACGTTCCCGTCTTTGTCGGTCGCAGCGGTCAGGGCTTTCAGCGCCTCGCCGTACTGGCTGCTGGCTTTGAAGTCATTCCGCATCCGGGTAATTTCTTCGCCGACCTTAGTGATTTCCAGTGCACCCTTTTTCAGGTTCTGCACTCGGGACTGGTAGTCCAAATACTCCGTAGCCGACATACGCGGAATTGTGTGCATCACTCCGGTGGTTGGGTCCTTCAGTTGCACGTCGCGAACATCTGTATCCGGAACGCGATAAATTTCATATTTGTTCACGGTGGGGTTGTAGGCGGTGCGCGTTTTGAAATTTCCCACAAAGAACGTCGGATTATCGTGGGCGGCTTTTTCTGCGTCGGCTAAGCCCGCAAATTGGAG
>Ga0210409_10003457_pt1 | contig 17623 bp, 14 predicted proteins | sample IncBWH17MmetaG_FD_161649 | JGI IMG/M metagenome (GOLD analysis project Ga0210409, IMG submission 161649) | Forest soil microbial communities from Barre Woods Harvard Forest LTER site, Petersham, Massachusetts, United States - Inc-BW-H-17-M | ecosystem: Environmental > Terrestrial > Soil >... | reverse complement strand
GAATCGCACAACCATCCGAGTTTTGTAGAGCCATTTCAGGGCGCGACTACCGGCGTCGGCGGAATCTTGCGCGACATCTTCACTATGGGCGCGCGGCCGGTTGCTGTGCTCGATTCCTTGCGATTTGGACCGATCGTCGCGGGCAACGGCGTCAGTGAAGAGGAAGCCGCGAAAAACCGGCGGATTCTCGATGGCGTGATCCGCGGGATCGCGAACTACGGAAATTGTTTTGGCGTCCCGACCGTGGGCGGCGAAGTTGGCTTTGAGTCTTGTTATTCGCAAAATCCGTTGGTGAATGCACTCGCGCTGGGTATCGCGAAAAAAGAAGATTTGTTTTTCGCCAAAGCGAAGGGCACCGGCAATCCCGTAATTTATGTCGGCGCCAAAACCGGGCGCGACGGCATTCACGGCGCTTCGCTGCTGGCTTCCGCGGAATTCACCGAGGAATCGAAGCAAAAGCGGCCCAACGTGCAGGTGGGCGACCCGTTCATGGAGAAGTTGTTGCTCGAAGCGTGCCTGGAAGCCATGCAGACGGGCGCAGTGGTTGCGATTCAGGATATGGGCGCGGCCGGGCTGACCTGCTCGACCACGGAGATGGCTTCGCGCGGCGGGACCGGCATCGAAATCGATCTGGCGAAAGTGCCGCAGCGCGAATCGGGCATGACCCCGTACGAAATCATGCTGAGCGAATCGCAAGAGCGCATGCTGCTGGTTGCCGAGAAGGGCCGCGAGCGCGTAGTTCTCGAAGTGTTCAAGAAATGGGGACTCGACGCCGTGGTCGTCGGCGAAGTGACCGACGGCGGGCTGCTGCGCGTGAAAGACCGCGGCAAGTTGGCGGCGGAAATTCCAGCCCATCCGTTGGCCGAAGAAGGGCCGGTGTACCGACGGCCGATTGCGCAGCCGGCGTTGCGCAGGGAAACGGCGGCGGATTGGTTTGCGTTTTCCGCGCACGGAACGGACCTCACTCCTAATTTTGCAAAATTGCTGAGTTCTCCTGCGATTGCGTCGAAGCGCTGGATCACCGAGCAGTACGACACATCCGTGCGCACCAATACGCTGGCGGAACCGGGCGCGAGCGATGCCGCCGTGATCCGCATCAAGGACCCGGAAACGGGAGTGGTAAAGCGAGCGCTGGCGCTTGCCACCGATGGGAACGGGCGGTGGTGCCAGTTGAATCCGCGCGTCGGCGCTATGCATGCAGTGGCGGAAGCAGCTCGCAATGTCGCCGCGAGCGGCGCGCGCCCCATGGCCGCGACCAACTGCCTCAATTTCGGCAGCCCGGAAAAACCGGAAGTGATGTGGCAATTCAGCGAAGCGATTGATGGCCTGACCGTCGCGTGCACGGAGCTGGGCACGCCGATCACCGGCGGAAACGTCAGCTTTTACAACGAGACGCTGGGCAAGTCGATCTACCCCACGCCGGTGATCGGCGTCCTAGGCATTCTGGAAGACGCTTCGCGCGTGCTGAAGATCGCCTTCCGTGAAGAGGGCGATGCAATAGTCTTGCTCGATGGAGCAAACTCCGTTGTAGCCGCGCAGCATGCTGCGCCAGTACCCGCTGCGGAGCGCGAGTTTTCCTCCAGCGAATACTCCAAAACCATTGGGGGCATTGTCGCCGGCGAGCCGCCAGCCATCGACCTGGCGGCCGAGAAACGCCTCCAAGACTGTCTGGTGTTGTTGGCCGCAAGTGGCGCAGTTCGTTCGGCGCACGACGTTAGCGACGGCGGTGTCGCCGTCACGCTGGCCGAGTCCTGCTTCGCCTCAGGTGTAGGGCCGCAGCTTTATCCCGAGCGCAGTCGAGGGCACTCCGCGCCCCAGCTCGGCGCAAACGTCAAACTCGACGAAACGTCGTCAGCCGAATTCGCGCTGTTCGGCGAGCGCGGCGCCCGCGTCATCGTCTCCGTCGCCCCAAGTTTCCTTGCCCGCGTTCTCGAGAGTGCGAGACAATATGGAGTGACGGCGCGCCAGATCGGCCAGGTCATCGGCGGCGATGCTTTTCGCATCGAATACAAAGGGAGCGCGGTGATCGACACGTCCGTCGCCAAGTTGCACGACACCTGGGCCCATTCGCTGGAACGCACACTCAGCGCTCGTTGATTTGTCATCGGCAAAATGGAATGAAGCAAAAGCTCGCATACGCTGACGATCACTTTCACGACGAATGTGGTGTGTTCGGCGTGTTTGGGCATGAAGAGGCGTCGAAGCTGACCTACTTAGGTCTGTACGCGCTACAGCATCGTGGCCAGGAATCGGCTGGAATCGTTTCGAGTGACGGCGCCGAGCTGCACCTCCATCGCGCGATGGGCGAAGTCGAGGAAATTTTTACGCCGCCGGTGCTGGCCGAGCTTCCCGGGAATCTGGCCATCGGCCATACGCGCTATTCCACGGCTGGCGACAAAGCTTTGCTGAATGCGCAGCCCATTATGATCGATTGCAACAAGGGCAAAGTCGCGCTCGGGCACAACGGAAACCTGACCAACGCGGCAGAATGGCGGCGCAAGCTCGAACATCGCGGCTCGATCTTCCAAACAAATAGCGATACCGAAGTTATTGTGCATTTGCTGGCGCGCTCGCAAGCGCGCAATCTTTCCGGCGCGCTAGGCGACGCCCTGAACCAAGTAGAAGGCGCCTATTCGCTACTGGTGCTCACCACGGACGAAATGATTGCCGTACGCGACCCCCGAGGCTTCCGTCCGCTGAATCTTGGCAGACTCGGCGATTCCTGGCTGGTAGCGTCGGAAACGTGCGCTTTCGATCTCCTGAACGCGCAGTACGTTCGAGAAATCGAGCCCGGCGAAATGGTGCGCATCTCGCGCTCGGGCATCGAGTCCATTCACTTCGCGCCGGTGAAGCCGCGGCAACAGTGCATTTTCGAGCACGTTTATTTCGCGCGCCCGGACAGCATCATTTTCGGCCGCGCGGTCAACGAAAGCCGCGAAGCGCTGGGCCGCACGCTGGCGAAAGAACATCCTGTGAGCGCGGATATTGTCGTGCCCGTGCCAGATTCGGGAGTTCCGGCAGCCGTCGGCTACGCGCTCGAGTCCGGCATCCCCTTCCGCATGGGACTGATCCGCAATCACTACATTGGGCGCACCTTCATCGAGCCGTCGCAGGCCATCCGCAATTTTGGCGTAAAACTAAAGCTGAATCCGATTCGCAGCCTGATCGAAGGCAAGCGCGTGGTGCTGGTGGACGATTCCATTGTGCGCGGCACGACCAGCCGCAAGATTGTGCGCATGGTGCGCGAGGCCGGCGCAACGGAAGTACACATGCGCATTAGCTGCCCGCCCACAATCTCGCCCTGTTATTACGGAGTCGACACGCCCACGCGCGAAGAGCTGATCGCTTCCTCGAACACTCCGGAAGAAATTCGCAAATATATCGGCGCCGATTCGCTCGGCTATGTTTCGCTGGCCGGACTCAAGCAAGCGGTGAACGACACGAGGGGCGACTATTGCACGTCTTGCTACACGGGCGTGTATCCCACGGACCTGGTGCAACTGGAAGTGCGCAACGGAATTGCGAATAAAGGTGATGCGATGAACGGCAACGATAAAGAACGCTCGGCGGAACATCCGGTGGCGGTGGAACATGAAAGCTGACGCCAAGCCCAACAATATGGACGCCAAGCGAAACAATATAAAGGAACAGGACGCAAAAGTTCCGGTGGGCCAAAAGGTACAGCGCGAAATCATCGCCTGGTTCTGGGTAGCGCTGGTCTTTTTGCTCATTAATGGCACCATCGGCCAGGCGCGCGTGATTCCGTCCGGCTCCATGGAAAACACGTTGCTGATCGGCGATCACCTGATCATGAGCCGCATCGGCTACGACGCCGGCGTGCCCTTCACGAATTGGCATGTGCCGCTGTGGCGAAATCCGCATCGCCAGCAAGTCATTATTTTCAAGCCGCCCTTTGCCCCCGATACGCCGGATTACGTAAAGCGCGTGATCGGCCTGCCCGGAGATACGATTGAGATTCACGATGGCGCGGTGTGGGTAAATGGCCAAAAACTGAAGGAAAACTACACCACGGGCCGCACCGACCCCTACGATTTCCGTGGCCCGTACAGAGTTCCCGACGACGACTACTTCGTTATGGGCGACAACCGCGGGAATTCCTATGACAGCCGCTTCTGGGGCCCCGTACCGCGCAAAGACATCATCGGCACGCCCGTCATGATCTACATGTCGCTCGATGTTCCTCCAGACGCATGGGAGCCCGGGCAGATTCGCGAGCGCTTCTTTGCTTATGCGAACGCGCTGGTGCATCCCGGCCTGGTGCGCTGGAGGAGATTGTTCCGGACTTTTTAGGCTGATTGTCCCCGGCAAAACGCAGTAGAGCCGTCGAACCCTCCCCGGTGGCGGCAAGGATTCTCCCGAAAGAGAACGACCGGAAGTCTCGTGCGCCTGGACGACAAACGCATGCTAACAGGACTTCGATGAAATACGCCGACGCCGGAGTCGATATCGCCGTCGCTGACGCCGCGAAACAGCGCATCCGCCACCACGCCAGCAGAACCTTCACGCCGGGAGTTCTTGGCGGCATCGGAGGCTTCGGCGCGCTGTTCGCGTTGGACACCAAGAAATGGAAAGAGCCGGTCCTCGTTTCCAGCGCGGACGGCGTAGGCACCAAACTCAAAGTGGCTATGGCCACGGGCGTTCATTCCACCGTCGGCGGAGATTTGGTCAACCACTGCATCAACGACATTTTGGTGCAGGGCGCGGAGCCGCTCTTTTTTCTGGACTATTTGGCGATGGGCAAGCTCGATGCGAATGTGGTCGAGCAGCTCGTGGAGGGCATGAGCCGCGCTTGCCGCAAAGCCGGGTGCGCGTTGATCGGTGGAGAAACCGCGGAGATGCCGGGATTTTATCCCCCGGGCGAATACGATCTCGCGGGATTCATTGTCGGGGCCGTCGAGCGCAAAAAAATTCTCAGCGGAAAAAATGTGAAGCCTGGAGACACGCTCATTGCGCTGCCTTCCGCTGGTTTGCACACCAACGGCTATTCACTGGCGCGGAAGCTTGTGTTTGAGGTTGCGAAACTTAAGCCCGACACCTACGTCGCGGAGATCGGCAACAAGATCGGCGCCGAGCTGCTTAAACCGCATCTCTGTTATGCGCCCGCGCTGAAAGAAATTCTTGCCAAGGGCTTGGTTTCCTCGCTGGCGCACATCACCGGCGGCGGCATTCCCGGCAACCTCCCGCGCGTGCTGCCCTCGGGAGTGCGCGCGGAGATCGATTTGACCGGCTGGCCGGTCCCGCCGATTTTCAAATACCTCGCAAAGCTTGGCAAAATTGAATCGGACGAGCTTCTGAAGTCCTTCAATATGGGCGTGGGCATGATCCTGGCGGTCCCGCCGCAAAACGTGAAGCCGGTGGAAGCGGATCTGAAGAGGCGCCGCGAAAAATTCTTCCGCATAGGACGCATCGAACGCAGCGATTCCGGCAAAGCGCGATTGAAATTCTCCGGCTCGCTCGGTCTCTAAATTTACGATAACAAATAATTTGTTAACCAGCTTCGCGGAGGTGACTTAGTGGCGACGCGATTTCTTCGGGCTTGTCTTTGATTTGCGACGAGGCCGCGCACGTTTATTGGTCCGTTTACTAGCGCTTTTACTGGAATGTTCCGCGGCGGTGAGTTCGCGGCGCTTACGCGATGCCCAGCGCGGCTTGTTTACTTGCCGCCCGCGCGCGATACCCAAGCCATCGGCTGGAACATTTTCCGTAATCGTGGAACCCGCCGCCACGTAAGCGCCGTCGCCGATGCGCACCGGCGCCACCAGCGTCGAATCGCTGCCGATAAATACTCCTTTGCCGATGTTGGTCGGATATTTCTGGAAGCCGTCGTAATTGCAGGTAATCGTCCCAGCTCCAATATTAGTCTTGGCTCCTACGTTTGCATCTCCAAGATAGGTCAGGTGTGGAACCTTTGCGCCTTCGCCGACCGTGGCCTTCTTCGTTTCCACAAAGTTGCCGACGCGTGAGCCGCGCTTCAGGTGCGTTCCCGTGCGTAAGCGCGCGAATGGGCCGACCGTGACGTTGTCCTCCAGCCGGCTTTGCGCGATGAGTGAGTGAGGCTCGACAGTTACATCGTTGCCGAGGATTGCGTCACTCAGCACGCTGCCAGTGCGAATCGTGCAGCGCTCGCCAATTTTTGTTTTGCCGAGAAGCTGCACGCCGGGTTCGAGCACGGTGTCTTCTCCGGCAGTTACGTCCGGGTCGATCAAAACCGTCTCCGGCAACTGGATGCTGACGCCCTGATTCATCAGAGCCGTGCGCTTCCATTCGCGGAAAATGCGGTCAACTTCAGCCAGGTCCGCGCGGGTATTGCAACCCAACGCCTCGCGCGGGTCGGAAGCGACATGTGCCAGCACCGTCTCGTTCTTGGCTGCCAGCACGGCAACGGCATCTGTCAGGTACAGCTCGCGATGCTTGTTGTTGGGCTTCACCTGCCCAAGCGCTGGCCAAAGTTTCTCCAGCGTGAAGCAGTAAATGCTGGAGTTGATTTCGTTAAGTTCGCGCTGTTCGGCGGTAAGCTGTGATTCTTCTACGATGGCCTGAACCGCCGTTTCGGACTTGCGCAGGATTCGACCGTAGCCGCTAGGATCGCTCACTACCGCGCTTAAAATTGTTGCCGCGGCGTTCGCGTTGCGATGCGCCGCAATCATCGAACGTAAGGTCTCCGTGCGGATCAGTGGCGCGTCGCCCGGCAAAACCAGGACTAATTTCGCCGAGCCCAATGCGCGCCGAGCTATCTGCATCGCGTGACCTGTGCCGCGCTGCGGCTGCTGCAGCACGCTTTCGGCTCCCAGCGGCTCGATCTCCGCGGATACCTGCTCGGCTTGATGCCCTACCACGACTACAATTTTTCTCGCTTTCAGCGGTGCGCACGCGGCAACGACATGTTGAATCAGCGGGCGACCCCCGGCGCGATGCAGAACCTTCGCCAGGCTGGATTTCAGACGCGTGCCTTTTCCCGCGGCGAGAATAACAATGGCCAGATCATTGGACGGCATAAGCCCAATCATTCTGCGGGAGCAGCATCAATTTCGCAAATGTGTGGATTGGCGCAGATTCTCGAAACGCCTTAATGGGCGGCAGCAACGGGCGCAAGCGCCGCTAGCGGAGGCTCCGCTTGGTGGTCAAGCGCCTCGCGGGTGGTGACCGTCCAAAGCGTGGGATCCGCAAGTAGACGGCTGACCAGCTGGGTATGAAGGGCATGCCCCGCCTTGTGCGCTTCCACATGGCCAAGCAGAGGCAGGCCTGCTAAAGCCAGGTCGCCAATCAGGTCGAGTGCCTTGTGACGGCCGAATTCATCGGGAAATCGCAGCGGGCCGTTCATCACGCCGTCGGAGGTCAATACGATAGCGTTTTCCAGAGTACCGCCGCGAATCAGTCCCATGGAGCGCAGTGGCTCAATATCGCGCTCGAAGCAAAATGTGCGCGCGCGTGCCAGCAGATGGCGGAAGGTCTCAGGGCTCACCAGCATCTCCACTTCCTGTTGCCCGACTAAAGGATGTGGGAAATCCACATAGCAGCGGACACGGAATTCGTCGGCGGGATAAATTCCGATGCGCCGGTCGCCTTCGACAACCTCGAGCGGTTTCAGAACCTGTAAGTAGCGGCGTTTGCGACGAAGCCGCCGGGTGCCCGCTTCCTCGAGCATCTGCATGAAGGGCTCCGCGGAGCCATCGAGAATGGGCACTTCGATGGAATCAATTTCGATATAAATATTGTCTATTCCGCAGGAGTAGATCGCAGCGAGAAGATGCTCCGTGGTGGAGAGCAGCACGCCTTGTTTCATCAAGCTCGTGGCATAACTCACGCGCGCGACATTGTGGCCCTGCGCTTCGATCAGGAAATTGTCGAGGTCCACGCGGCGAAACACGATACCGGTATCCGCCGGCGCCGGGACTAAGCGGATGTGCCCGTACACTCCCGTGTGCAGCCCCACGCCTTCCGCGGAGGCAGGCTTCGCAATGGTCGTTTGCAGCATTGTACGGATAGAATTCTAGCACAAATGTCATCGAGCGATTTCCCTGTTTCTGTATTAGTATCAGTAACTTATAAACGGCGGGACGCGAATCCACAGGTGGACTGTGGTAATTTAGCCACGCTTTGGCCATTTCTCCGTGTCTTTGTGCAACAATTCGTCGCACCGGAGCTTTCGGGCTTCCTTTCCTTCTCTTTCCCCGTCCCAATGATTGCAGGGTTAGGTGTTATAATAAAGCTCTTACTTTCTTGGGCAAGGTGAGCGATGAATCGAACAGCTCGTGTCGGCATTCTAGTAGCCTCCGTGGCCATTTTTTGCTACGCGGGAATCGGCCACGTCCTGGGGCGTACCCCGGACGATAAGGCGTACAAATCACTAACCGTCTACGGCGAAGTCCTGCAAAAGATTCAGTCGGATTACGTTGACGAACCGAACATGCGGCTGGTCACTGCCGGCTCATTGCACGGATTGCTGGAATCGCTGGACGCGCAATCGAGCTACCTGACGCCGCGCGAGTACACCGAGTACAAGCAGAAGGCGCAGAGTTCCGGGACCGGCGAGACTGGCCTCAATCTAAGCAAGCGCTTCGGCTACGTGATTGTCATTTCCGTTTTGCCGGAGAGTCCCGCGGAAAAAGCAGGAATACGCAGCGGCGATATATTCGAGTCTGTTGGGGGATTCACTACGCGCGATATGTCCGTCGGCCAGGCGCTGAATCTACTCAATGGCCCTGCGGGCAGCGGCGTAAAAGTGGGCGTCATCCGGCGCGGGCGGGCCCAGCCGGAAGAGATCGACCTGGTCAGGCAGAAGCTGACCCTTGCTAAGATTACCGCGCAAAAAACGGACCCCGATATCCTCGCGCTACGTGTACCCTCTCTCGACGCCGGGCGCGCGGACGAAATTCGCGCGCGTCTCGCGGATGCCGACAAACAAGGCGTTCATAAACTGATTTTGGATTTGCGCGAGTGCGGCCGCGGCCCCGTTTCGGAAGCCGTCAGCGTCGCCAGGCTCTTTGTTTCTTCAGGAACGATCGCCACGCTGCGCGGGCAGACTGTTTCCGCTCAGACCTTTTCCGCGGAACCCAGCAAGGTCGTTTGGCGAAATCCAGTCTCCATTTTGATTGACGGCTCAACGTCGGGAGCGGCGGAAGTATTGGCCTCGGCGATTCTCGCAAATCGTCGCGGGGACGTGATCGGCGAGCGTACCTTCGGCCTGGCCTCCGAACAGAAGCTGATCACGCTAGACGACGGCTCAGCCTTGTTCCTCACCGTGGCGAACTATTACAACGCCGGCGGCAAATCCATCCTCGACGACGGTGTAACGCCTTCGGAAGTCGTTCGCGCCGTGGCCGAGGACGATGGTGATGTGAGCGACGACAGCTCCGCATCTCCCAAAGAGGAGCCTTCCGGGCCGCACCCGTTGTCTCCGGAGGACCCCATTTTCCACAAAGCTCTTGATTTGCTGAGAGCTCCTGCCAAGAAAGCGGCTTAATCGCCGGTGACCAAACACTCCCGGTGCATTCGGCCGGGTTTGATTTTTTGGTTAGTTTTGGGTATCTTCACGGCGCTCCTAAGCGGCTGCAAGAAAACGCATAGGCCATCTGCTTCGGAAATTCATGCCATCACCCGTGAATTTGTAACCGCTCTGAAGACCGCAGCTCCCGTGGATGTGCGCAGCGAGTTCAGCGCGTCCGACCAGGATCTAGCTAGCTTCGATTCCATCAGCATCACGGTTCGCGCGGATTCCAACTCCTCCTCCCGTGCCATCGTCTTTCGCTTGTTGCGTGAGGTCAACGGTGTTGCCACCCGCCACCGCTTAAGTCGCGATGGCCCTCTCGAAAGCCGCGAAGGACTGCTGTATGCCTACCGCCGCGGCGTCATCGTGACTCACCAAGTTCACTTTCACGAAGAGATCGCAACCACAGCGCGCCAAGCGTCTCCGCCCCAGCAAGGGCAAGGCGCTCGGCTCGCCATAATCCTCGACGATCTGGGCAGCGATCGCGGCGCAGCGCAAGCTATCTTCGCCATGCCTTATCCGCTGACGCTTTCCGTGCTGCCCAACCACACGCATTCCGCGGACATAGCCCGGGAGGCCAGCCACCGCGGTTACCAAGTGATGCTGCATCTTCCGATGAAGTCGATGGGCAACGAGCGCGCGGAAGCGCAGGAGCTACGCCCGGGCATGACCGCGGGCGATGTAAGCGCATTGGTGGATAATTTGCTGCAAGCGGTGCCAGATGTAGCCGGCGTGAACAATCATCAAGGCTCGCAATCCACCTCGGACGCAGCGCTGATGAACGAACTCATGCCTGTGCTGCGGGAGCGCAAACTGTTTTACGTCGATAGCCGCACGACCGCCGCCACCGTTGCCTACGACACGGCGCAGCGCTTCGGCGTGCGCTCCGGATTTCGCAATGTTCCGTTTCTCGATGATGTCGCGGAAGTCGGTGCCGTGCGCAAGCAACTGCAACTTGCCTTACGCGATGCCCGCAAGAAAGGTGACGCGATCGCCATTGGACATCCGCATCCGGCCACATTGCAGGCCCTGCGAGAGGTTCTGCCAGAGGCCAAGGCGCAGGGAGTTAAGTTAGTCTTTGCGTCCGACGTTGTGCACTGACCCTGGCGCGACAAGGCTTGATGGCGCGGACGGTTAGCGCGCTGGCTGGACGCCAGCGCTACAATGAAGCTCAGTTGTCTTTCTCCGCTTCTTTCTCTTTCTTCTTTTCGCTCTTATATTTCTTGCTGCCCACTTCGGAGAAGCGTTTCTCGAGCGCGGCTTTGGTAAAGAAATCCTCGGAGAAACCCGGATTGTATTTGCAGGACTGAAAGAAAACCTGGTTGACGCGGCGGCCGTTGCGGTCCAGCGTAATCTGCAGCGGCGTCCACACGCCGTCCATCAGCTGATAATTCGTGTAGATGTGCGTCTCCACGCTGCGGTCCGGGGAAGTATCATCCGTCAGCGTGACGACGCTGCGCACTAGATAATGCGTTGTGCGGTCCACGGCTAAGCGAAAATCACGCTGCTCCGTATCCGTGATTTCCACCCAATCCACGGTGCGGAGATCCACGACGTCCCCTCCGCCGTAGCGAATGGCCATTCCCGGCTCTTTCAGCCGCACGCGCAGCAGATTATTGATGTCCCGCTTGGCTTGCTCCTGAAAATCCGCAACCGCCGTGGCACCCAGCTCCGAGACGCCGCCGCGATCGAGAGTCCAGCCCTGGTCGCCGTTATATACGTTGACGATCACGCCTTTTTTTGAAAAGTCCGTGCGATTCTTGTCCGGGTAACGCCAGTACACTTTGAAATTTGTGTAGCCGGTCATTTCACCGGCATGGCCAAACTGCGCGAGCCGGCCGTCGCAATCGCTCTCGCGAATATCCAGATATGTGGGGCCACCCAACGCCGTGATCAGCTGATTCAAAACCTGTTTGCCCTTAGCCTCGCGCTCCTCAGGCATCATGTTGTCCGGATTTTGCGCGCGAGCATGCTGCTGAGGCAGCGCAACTAACAGCGCGCCTAGCGCCAGAATCCCGCACGCATTGTGAAAATATCTCAACCGCACAAGACCGCCCCTCCGTTTACATTGATGACTTCCCCGGTCATGAAGTTGGCCAGATCGGAAGCGACGAACAAAATCGGCCCGGCGACTTCTTCGGCGGTGGCCGCGCGCCGCAAAGGAATCGCGGCGGCAATCGCTTTGCCGCCGGCTTTGGAATTGATCACCGGGTTGGACATGTCCGTAGCCACCCAGCCGGGCGCTACGCAGTTCACCAAAATGTTGTGCCGCGCAAGTTCCGTCGCGAGTCCTTTCGCGAAGCTGATGATTCCGCCTTTCGACGCGCCGTAATGCGTGTGAAACGATTCGCCGCGTTGCCCCGCCGTCGAGCTGATAGGAATAATCTTGCCGGATTTTTGCTTGATCATCTGCGGCACGGAAAAATGGATGATCGAATAAACACTTTTCAGATTCACGCGAATCATGTCATCCCATTGCTTCTCGCTCATTTTTTCAATGGGCAAGTCGTCCAGGTTCCAAACTCCGGCATTGGCCACCACGATGTCCAGCCGGCCCAGCCGCGAAATCGTAAAGTCCACCAGCTTCTTGTTGTCCGTGTGGCGTCCCACGTCCGCTTTGAACGCCTCGACCCTCGTGCCGTGTTTGCCCGCTTCCTGCTGTACCTGATCCGCCGCGTCTTTCGCTCTGTTGTAATTGAAAACGACGTCAGCCCCCGCCTGCGCAAACAGCTTGACCGCCGCAGCGCCAATTCCCCGCGAACCCCCCGTAATGAGCGCAGCCTTGCCCGCCAGTGAAATCATCATTCCCCCAGATCACAAGTACGAAAATCGAAAAGCGAAACTCGAAGCGGACTATCGCCGTTGCCAATATGTGGGACAGCCATTTCTGGCTGTCCACGAAAAGCGGGCATCACGCCTGCAATAAAGACTAGCTCCTTTGTGTCACCGCGCCGCGAGCGCTGCGCGCGGCAGCCACAAAGTCACCGAACAAACGCTCAGCGGCAGCATCGCCAAACATCCGCTCGGGATGCCATTGCACTCCCACAACCCAATTAGCATCGCCGGTCCACTCGACGCCTTCCACGGTGCCGTCGTCGGCATGCGCCGTGACGCGCAGGCTCTTACCAGGTGTTGCAATAGCCTGGTGGTGCGAACTGTTGACTTCGCCCTGCGCACCGCCCGTAATGGCAGCCAGGCGACTGCCTTCCTCAAAAGCCGCAGGATGGCGCGGATCGTCTTTCGGCTCCGGCGCGAGATCCTTTTTCCGGTGCGGGATTTTTGTTCCCGTCTCCGCTCGCAAATCTTGAATCAATGTGCCACCCAAATAGACATTCAGCAGCTGGCAACCGTAGCAAATGGCGAGAACCGGTTTCTGCTCGGCAAAGGCATGCTTCAGGACAGCCCGATCAGCAGCCTCCCGAGCCAAATCCGCAGGCGCTGATAAGCCCCGGTTCACGCTGCCGTATTCCGTCGGCTCCACATCGGCCGGACTACCCGGCAGAACGAACCCGTCCAGCGTCGGCAGAGTGCGATCAAGCTCAAGCGGATCGGACAGAGGCAGCAGAACGGGCTCCCCACCCGCCCGGCGCACTGCATCTTCATAATTCTGGATTTTAGGGAGGTTCCCCTCAGCTTCTTCCTGAGAGGTACGCCAAGGGATGCCCACTCGCGGGCGAAGGGAAGCACCTCCAGATGTTGTTTCGGGGGACATAGAACCTTGCATCGTAGCATTCGCGAACGAAGAGCGGCAACACCGCCGTCGGTTAGGTAGTGGGTCAGTTCCGATTGCCTAACTTACCGGAGCCAAAGTGCTAATGCGCAACGGCTTTCAGCAACAACGATCACTCAACCCTAATAGTGATTCATACTTGACTCACCGACCATAAAGGGAGCTTGATGTGTCTATTGTCTCCAGAAGATTTGTTGGCTCTTCCGTGCTCGTACTTCTCTCAGTAGGATCGGCTGCAGCCTTCTTAGTGTTCTGGCCGAAACCGGCGTCGGTGATGCTCGCAGGCATGTCTCTGTTGTGTGGCTTCGGTGCCCTCCTAGTCTTTTGCGGAGCGGCTGGGCGGGAATATGCGGTCCAGGCACAGAGGGCCATCTTCCTAGCAGCAGGATTCTTCGGGCTCGCCTTTATGGGCCTGGCCTGGAAATATCGCGAGAGTGCACCCGCCCTATCTGAGGCCTCAGTGGTTGCTACGGCCATGCTGTGCTTTGGAGCACTCGCGACTTCCTTAATTATGCGATCAATTCGGGAGCGCAAGCCGGTCTAAAGTCATGATTAACGCAAAATGCGATAACTGGCCCACTACCCCTCCTTAACGTCTAGCTGATGCCGAATGCCGCAAGACGGCGTCGAGGCCGAATTCAGGGCGATGGAAATAGCCGGGAAGCTCGCCGAGCCGGGTGGCTAGCTGCTCCGGTGAGGAGGCGCGAAGTGTGACATGGCCGAGCTTGCGGCCTGCGCGCGCGGATTTGCCGTAGAGATGCAGATGCGTGTCGCGCACCGCAAGCACTTCCGCGGAATCGGGCACGTCGCCGATCAAGTTGAGCATCGCGGAGGAGCCGATCGCGCTCGTCGAACCCAGTGGCAGCCCGACGACGGCGCGCAGGTGATTCTCGAACTGGCTAGTGATCGCGCCCTCAATGGTCCAGTGCCCGGAATTGTGCACGCGCGGCGCCATTTCATTGGCCAGCAGGCGCCCTTCGTGTTCGAAAAACTCAATGGCCAGCACGCCGACGTATCGCAGTTCGTCGCACACGCGGCGTGCTGCATCCTCCGCGGCATGTTGAACGCCACGATCGAGATTCGGCGCCGGCGCTAACGACAAGCGCAAAATTCCTCCGCGATGGTGATTTTCCACCAGCGGATACACCGCAGTTTCGCCGGTCCGGCCGCGCACTGCCAGCACGCTCAGCTCGCGAGCGAAAGGCACGAGTTGTTCGAGCAAGAACGGCGCAACTGGCTCTGCGGAAGCGTTACCTCTGGATCTTTCAGCAGCCGCTACACCTGCAGCCGGAAATTCACTCTCGAGTCTTGCGACATCCTCGGCGTTCCGCAGAATCCATTGCCCCTTGCCGTCGTACCCCATGCGGCACGTCTTCAGAATCGCCGGCAAACCAATCTGCTTCACCGCAGAATCGAGCGCCTCCCGGTTGGCCACCGCAACAAATTCCGTAGTGGCGATGCCCAGCTTCTGAAACAAGTGTTTTTCATTCAGTCGGTCCTGCGCCGCTTCCAGTGCAGCGGGTGGAGGGAGCACCGGCACGTGCTCCGCAAGAAACCGCGCCGTTTCAACGGGCACATTCTCAAATTCGTAAGTGACCAACTCGAGGCCGGCAGCAAACTTTTTTAGCGCCGAGCGGTCTCCAAATTGCGCCGTGATGCGCGTAGCGATGCGCCCCACCGGAGCTTCCGGTGACGGATCGAGGAAACGAAAGTGCAGCCCCAACGGGTAGCCCGCGAGCGCCAGCATATAACCAAGCTGCCCGCCGCCCAGAATTCCGATGGTCACGCGCGCGTCCCTTTTTTCGTCGGCGCGGCTTTAGTTTCGATTCCCAGCGCGCGAGCGGCCCCTTTCGGATCCGGATTAGCCAGAACGCGCTGCGTCTGCGCATCGCGATATTTCCGGTACGCGTCGCGCACTTCCGGATGTTTCGCGCCAAGAATGGCCGCAGCCAGCAAAGCCGCGTTGATCGCGCCAGCCTTGCCAACCGCCAAAGTGCCAACGGGTATGCCGCCAGGCATTTGCGCAATAGAAAGAAGCGAATCCAAACCCTTCAGCGCTTTCGATTCAACGGGTACGCCAAGAACCGGAAGCACCGTTTTCGCCGCCGTCATGCCAGGAAGATGCGCCGCGCCACCCGCCCCGGCAATGATCACTTCAATGCCGCGCTTTTCCGCCGCCGCCGCGTACTCGAAAAGCAGGTCCGGAGTGCGATGCGCCGAAACCACGCGTGTTTCATGTGGAACATTCAGCTCTTCCAGCGTCTTCGCGGCGTGCTGCATGGTCTCCCAGTCCGACGAAGATCCCATAATGATGCCGACCAGCGGCGGTTTCCCTGCCGAAGTAGTTTCTTTTGTCATTCTCATTTTCGCCGAACAGAGGCGGATAGTTTACGGTGTTTTTCAGCCCGCCGCGACCTGCGCGCGCTGTTTCCAATACTGCCGCAGCTGCCCCACTAAATAGAGCGAGCCGGTCACGAAAACGGCGTCCTGCGGCGCTGCTTTGGACAACACGTAATCGAGCGCTTGCTCCGCATCAGGAATAACGGTACTGCGACTCGCGTGGTGCCCCGCGATTTCGCTCAGTTGTGAAGCGGAAATAGCCCGCGACGTGCGCGGCTCGGTAAAAACAACTTCGGCGGCATGCGGAAAAAGCACCCCAGCGATTTCGTCCACGGCTTTGTCGCGCAACGCTCCGTATACGACGAAGATTTTTCGCCCCGCAAAGTTTTCTTCCCAGAAGGCAGCCAACTCGCGCGCCGCGCCTGGATTGTGCGCGCCATCCACATAGACGTCGGGCCGCGACTGCAGCTTTTCGAGTCGCCCCGGCCAAACAGCAGCCGCGATGCCGCCTTCGATGGCCTTCTGCGGGATCCGGTAGCCTCGTGCACTTAGCAAACGCGCCCCTGCCACGGCGTTCATAGCGTTTTGCAATTGAAACCGTCCAGCCAATCGCGGCGCCAGCGCCGCCGACCACCCGGAAGCAACCTCCATGACCCGTGCCCGGACGCACCCGTTTTCCATCGTCTGCTGATCCACCCGATACGCCAGAGCCGTTTCGGTCACAGGGCAGCGGCATTCCTTGGCACGAGTCAGAATGACTTCGCGCGCTTCCGGCTGTTGCGGGGCAAGAACAAGCGGAACACTCTCCTTCAAGATCCCAGCCTTCTCTCCCGCGATTTCCCGCAACGAATGTCCGAGAAAATTCTCGTGATCAAAATCAATGCGCGTAATCACCGAAACCACCGGCGTCAAAATATTGGTCGCGTCCAGCCTGCCGCCAAGCCCCACCTCAAAAACCCCAAAGTCCGCGCGCGCTTCCGCGAAATATTGAAAGGCCATAGCTGTGACGCACTCGAAATAAGTAGGGTGCGCACGCAGCCGACCAGAGGCGAGCAGCTCTTCGACGAGCGCCTGAATGCGTGTAAGCGTTTCCGCAAAATCGTCATCAGTGATCGCCTCGCCCGCAACGCGAATGCGCTCGTTGATTTTCTCCAAGTGCGGCGAAGTATTCAGCCCAGTGCGAAATCCGGCCTGCCGCAGAATCGATTCCAGGAACGACGCCGTCGACCCTTTGCCATTCGTTCCCGCAATGTGCGCGGAAGGATAGGCGCGATCGGGTCGCCCCAATCGCTCGGACAGGACAGTGATATTTTCAAGGTCGAACTTAGCCGCGGCCGCCTGCGTCGGCGCAGCCAATTCCCTTCCAAGCGAAAGCAAGTACCGCACCGCAGCGTCGTAATTCATTTCAGCTCAACAGCAGGTCGAAGGAATGGGCAATGAAGTTTTTCATCTCTTTGCGGGGGACAACCGCATCCAGGAAACCGTGCTCCAATAGAAATTCCGAGCGCTGAAATCCTTCTGGCAGCTTTTGCCGGATGGTCTGCTCGATCACGCGCGGCCCGGCAAAACCGATCAGCGCCCCGGGTTCCGCGATGTTCAGATCGCCGAGCATGGCAAAGCTCGCGGTCACGCCACCGGTCGTCGGATCAGTCATCACGGAAATATATGGCACTTTCGCTTCATCAAGCTTCGCTAGCGCCGCGGAAACTTTGGCCAGCTGCATCAAGCTGATGGTGCCTTCCATCATGCGCGCCCCGCCCGAGCACGAGACGATCACCAGCGGCTGCCGCGTCTCAATGGACAGCTCAATTGCGCGCGTAACTTTTTCGCCGACCACCGCGCCCATCGACCCGCCGATAAAGTTGAACTCCATAGCGCAGCACACCACCGGCCGCCCGTTGAGCTGTCCCTCCGCCGTGATGATGGCGTCGCACATGCCCAATTTCTTGCGCGCGTCGCGCAGACGCGAAGCGTACGGTTTCGTGTCCACAAAGCGCAGCGGATCGGTGGAAGTCATGCGCGCGTCGTGCTCCTTCCAACGTCCA
>Ga0210409_10003456_pt1 | contig 17628 bp, 14 predicted proteins | sample IncBWH17MmetaG_FD_161649 | JGI IMG/M metagenome (GOLD analysis project Ga0210409, IMG submission 161649) | Forest soil microbial communities from Barre Woods Harvard Forest LTER site, Petersham, Massachusetts, United States - Inc-BW-H-17-M | ecosystem: Environmental > Terrestrial > Soil >... | reverse complement strand
ACCAGTCGATGACGCTGTTGAAATTTGCCGATGGAAAAGTCGGCTATGTCGGATCGTGTTGGACGTCGCCGGGGATTTTCTCGGTGCGGGTGTTCGGATCGAAGGGACTAATGCATTATGAAATCGATTTCGACACCTGGGATACGCCCGACCAGTTGCACAAGAAGTCGACGCTGTATATACAACGGGGCGCGGACGGGTACGCCAAGCGGGAAGAGCTGAACGTGCCGGAGAGCGATATGTTTCGCGCGGAACTGGAAATGTTCGCGGAGAGCTGCCGCTCCGGAAAGGCAAATGAATTGAGCGCGCACAACGGGAATGTGGCGGTTGCGATGGTGTACGCGGCGCTTAAGTCGATCGAGCAAAACGGACAGAGTATTTCGATAGCGAGTATCTTGAAAGACGCTCAGAGCCGACTGACGGAATGACAGGAGAACCGATGCTAGCTAGCCGGTACTTTGTGGATCTGACGCAACCGGAAATTGCGGAGCAGTTGAAGAAGAACCCGCTGGTGATTCTGCCGCAGGGAAGCGTGGAGCAGCACGGGCCGCATCTTCCGACCGGCACGGACATATTCGCTTCGAACGTGATTGCGCACGCAGTGGCGGAGCGCATGGATGCATTGGTGCTGCCGGGCGGTCCTTTGGGAGTAACACCGCTACACATGCCGTTTGAAGGCACCATCACCCTTTCGCCGGACACGTACATGCGGGTGGTCACGGAAACATGCGCTTCGCTAGCGCAACATGGCGCGAAATACTTGCTGATTTTGAACTGGCACGAGCTGAACATTCCGCTCCTGGGCGTGGCCGCGGATTTGTTGCATCGTGAGCACGGAATGACGGTACTCACGGTGCAGGCGTGTTTCGTAGCGGAAGATATGTTTGGAAAGGAATGCGGCGGGCTGACGCACGGAGGTGAAATCGAAGCGCTGGCAGTGCTGGCGTACCGGCCGGATCTGGTGCACCTGGATCGTATCGATTATTCCTCCGACCACGCGCACGGCCACAAGATTGATGCGCTGCGGCGAACGCGTAGTTACCAGCCGGTGCTAACGGACGTGCGCTCCATCGCTCCAACCGGTTGGTACGGCAGCCCACAACACGCGACGCTCGAAAAAGCCCAAAAAATGCTGGATGCCGTGGCGGACTCCATCGCAAAGCAGTCCAAAGAAATCTTTAAGCAGTTGGATCGCATTCAGGGCGGCGTCGCCGAAATTCGCCAGGTGGATAAGGCTAGTTGATGGCACGGCTTTTCACTCCGGGAAGCGCAAAACAGCTGGGACTCCCCGGCCGCAAAGCGCTGGAAATTGTCTCCGGAGAAAAAGGCGCTCAACGTGTCACATTGCGACTCGTGGAAATCGCTGTGGCGCAGCCAGGCGAAACGCCTCGTGCGCCGCATCATCATTCCGATTTCGAAGAGTGCATTTACGTTCTTTCCGGCCGAGGAACGACATTCGCGGAAAGCGGCGAATATCCTCTCCACCCGGGGGATACCTTGTTGATGCCACCAGGCGAAAAACACGTTACGCGAAACACCGGCAACGAACCTTTGCTGCTGCTTTGCTTTTTCCCGGTTGCGGATATAACCGCAGGCACGCAGGAGCCGGGCGTTTCTGGCGGAAAGATCAGGCAATCATGACCTGCGACGTGCTTTGTCTGCGGCCCGAAGCCGACTTTCAGCGTGCCGACTCTTTGCCGCCCGTTTCGCTTCGCGTCGCATACCGTGCGCCTTTGGACGCGGATGTGCCGCAATTGATGAAGGAGGCTCGCGCTCTGGTTATTCCCGCGGTAGGGCCAAAGCTGCCCCCAGACTTATTTGACGCTGCTTCCATCCGATTTGTTCAGGTCACGGGTGCAGGTCTCGATCGCCTGGATCTCTCCCTCTTGAAAAAGCTGAATATCACCGCCGCAAACGTACCGGGCGGGAGCAATTCCGCAGTCGCGGAGTATGTGGTCACAACCGCGAGTGTTCTCTTGCGACAATTTGCATGGGCTGATGCCGAGATTCGCGCAGGACGCTATCGCGACTCTCGTGCACGTATGCTGGCAGACAATCTTGCAGGGCTTGACGGCTTGACCGTTGGCATTGTCGGCTTTGGCATAATCGGCATGGCCGTGGCGGATGCTTTTCACAAACGCGGTTGCCGAATTTTGTTTTACGACCCGGTACCACGCGATGCGGCGCTTACCGAGCCGCTGGCGGCGCAATCCGTGTCTCTCGAGGAAGTGCTGAAAATGGCCGACGTCATTACTCTTCACGTGCCGTTACTTCCCACGACGCAAGGCCTGATCGGCGCAAGACAACTGGCCATGATGAAAGCGGATGCAGTCTTAATCCAATCGTCTCGCGGCGGCATTGTCGATGAAGTGGCCCTCGCGAATAGCTTGAACTCCGGGCACCTCCGAGGCGTTGCCGTTGATGTCTATTCCACGGAACCTCCCGACGCGGACCATCCCCTCGTGGCGTTACAAGGCGAGGCGGCGCGCCGCATTTTGTTTACTCCACACATCGCGGGAGTCACCCGCCAATCCGTTGCGTTTCTCTTCCGTTCCGCGTGGCGCAATGTAGCGCGCGTACTGATCGAAGGCGAGCCACCGCTGCATTGTGTCTGTTGACCGAATTAGGATCAGAAGGCACGTTGTTGCGGGCGAATCGACCGGCATGTCGAAGCGGGAGATGAACGGGTGAGCAAGAGCGAAATCGGAACGGCAATCAAGAAACACAAGCCCTGGTACAGCATCCTCTATGTTCAAGTCCTCATTGCCGTCGTCATCGGCATCTGTGTCGGGCATTTTTCCCCTAAAACAGGCATCGCGCTGAAGCCCTTGGGCGATGCGTTCGTTTCGTTGATCCGCATGATGATCGCGCCCGTCATTTTCTGCGTGATCGTCCAAGGCATCGCTTCCATGAGCGATCTGAAAAAGGTCGGCAAAGTAGGCGTGAAAGCGCTGATCTACTTCGAGATCGCTTCCACCATCGCTCTGGTCATCGGGATCGCCGTGGCCTTGCTCTTTCATCCCGGCGCGGGCCTGAATATCGATGCAGCCACGCTGGATCCCAAGGCGGCGGCATTATACGCGGGGCGCGCCAAGGAAAGTGGGCTCATTCCATTTTTGCTGGGATTTATCCCGCAGACCTACGTCGAGGCTCTAGCGGGTGGCCAGGTTCCGCAAGTGCTTCTCATTTCGATTTTGACCGGCTTCGCAATCGCGCAAATGGGCGCTGCCGGCCAGCGTCTCTTGGGCCTGATCGAAATGCTCAACAAAGTGGTCTTCGGCATCGTGCGCATCGTCGTGCGCGCCGCTCCCTTGGGAGCGCTGGGCGGCATGGCGTTCACGGTAGGCAGTTACGGAGTTGCTTCGCTTTCTAATCTCGCTAAACTCATGGGCACGTTTTATCTCACCAGCGTGATCTTCGTGGTGTTCGTTCTCGGCGCTATGGCCTATTCCGCGGGATTCTCGATCTTTCGATTCTTGGGCTACATCAAGGACGAACTGCTGATCGTGCTCGGTACCAGTTCCTCGGAGAGCGTGCTGCCCGACATGATGCGCAAACTCGAACGACTGGGCGCGCCCCGTTCCATAGTCGGATTGGTGTTTCCGACCGGCTATGTCTTCAACACTGACGGCACCAACATTTATCTAACCCTCTCGGCGCTGTTCCTTGCCCAGGCTACCAACACACATCTTTCCTTTGGACAAATCGCGGGCATTCTGCTCTTCGCGCTGTTTGCCTCCAAAGGAGGCTCGGGCGTCACGGGAACGGGCTTCGTCACGCTGGCGGCGATTCTTGCGGCCGTCCCTTCCATTCCGGTGCAATCTCTCGCGCTATTGGTGGGCATCGAAAAGTTCATGAGCGAATGCCGCGCCCTGACCAACGTGGTCGGCAATGGCGTAGCCACCCTGGTGGTTAGCCGCTGGGAGGGTGAACTCGACATTGCCAAGATGAATCGCGTGATGGCCCACCCCGACGAAAACAGTGAAACCATTACGGAGTAAACGGCGTTACACTTCCGTGATCTCACGCGGTGCTACGATTTAAGGCACATTTTCGCGTACATTCAGGAGATTCCGTGCCCACCAAAGGCCTCAATCGGCGTTCTTTCCTTCGTGTTTCCGCTATCAGCGGAGGCGGGTTTCTCCTCGCGTATCACGCGCAGCCCACGGTTCTGTCCGCCGTCCCAGGATTGGCGCAAACACCTCAGCCGCCGACGGCCAGCTTCGCACCCTCGGCATTTATCAGCGTTACCCCGGACGGTGTCGCTACCATCATGGCGAAAAATCCGGAAATAGGTCAGGGGGTGAAAACACACCTGCCAATGATCATCGCCGACGAATTCGATGTGGATTGGAAGGATGTACGCGTCCAGCAAGCGGACCTCGACGAAACAAAGTACGGTCCGCAGCGCGCCGGCGGAAGCACCTCCACTCCCGTGAACTGGGATCCTTTGCGGCGCGTGGGCGCGGCGTGCCGCCAAATGTTTGTAGCCGCGGCCGCGCAGACCTGGTCGGTGCCGGAATCTGAATGTACAACTGCGTCGGGACAGGTGATGCACGCGGCCACGAAACGCTCGCTAGGCTACGGCGCGCTGGCGGAAAAAGCCGCGACTCTTACACCGCCGGAACTCAAATCAGTAAAGCTGAAAGATCCCAAAGATTTCAAAATCATCGGCCAGCCGACTCGCGGTGTCGATGTGCCTTCGATTGTCGCGGGAAAGCCCATCTACAGCATCGATTTTCGCTTGCCCGGCATGCTTTGGGCGGTTTATGAGAAGTGCCCGGTCTTTGCTGGAAAGGTTGTCAGCGCCAACGTCGACGAGATCAAGCGTCTGCCGGGCGTGAAGCAGGCCTTTGTGATCGAGGGAACGTCCGAACTCTTGGGATTGCACCCGGGCGTTGCCATTCTGGCGGACACCTGGTGGCAGGCCAACGTCGCGAGGAAGAAGCTCCAAATCAAATGGGACGAAGGAGCCACGGCACAGCAAAGCAGTGAAGGATTCCGGAATCGTGCTGAAGAACTTTCGAAACAACCGTCAACGGTCACACTGCGCAAGGACGGCGACGCCGATGCCGCACTGCAATCAGCGGCCAAGGTAGTAGAGGGCGCGTATGCGTATCCCTTTCTGGCTCACGCGCCGATGGAGCCCGAAAACTGCCTAGCGCAGTTTCATGACGGAAAACTGGAATTCTGGTCGCCCAGCCAAACGCCAGAATCCGGCCGCATGCAGGTCGCCAAGGTTCTGGGGATTCCGCACGACAACATCATCGTGCATCTGAAGCGCGCTGGAGGTGGATTTGGCCGGCGCCTCACGAACGACTACATGCTGGAAGCGGCGGCGATCGCCAAGCAAGCGGGCGTGCCCGTGAAACTTTTGTGGACCCGCGAAGACGATTTCCACCACGACCACTATCGTCCCGCAGGATTTCACTTCTTAAAGGGTGGGCTGGATGCCGCCGGCAAATTGGTAGCCTGGAAAAACCATTTCGTCACATTTGGCGAAGGCGAGCAGTTCGCTCCTTCGGCAAACGTCCCTGGCAACGAATTCCCGGGCACGCTTGTGGCCAACTTTTTCTTTGGTGCGTCCTTGATGCCGCTGGGTGTGCCGACGTTCGCGTTACGCGCGCCACGCAGCAATGGCTTCTCCTGGGTCTTCCAATCGTTCATCGACGAATTGGCGCACGCCGCAGGCAAAGATCCCGTGCAATTCCGCCTGGACGTGCTGGATCTACCGCGCATTACCACACCCGACGCCAAACCCGACCCGTTCGCCGGCAGCTTCGAGCCCGCGCGCATGCAGGCCGTACTGAAACTCGTCGCGGAAAAATCCGGATGGGCCACGGCCAAAACTGCCAAGGGCGCGGGTATGGGTGTGGCGTTTCAATTTTCGCATCGCGGTTATTTTGCGGAAGTCGTCGATCTGCGCGTCGACGCCAACAACGCCGTGAAGATCAATAAAATCTGGGTGGCGGGTGATATTGGGAGCCACGTAATCAACCCGATGAACGCGGAGCAACAGGTGCGCGGAGCGATTCTTGAAGGGCTCAGCTCCGTGATGAGCTACGAAATCACTATCGATCGCGGCCGCGCGATGCAAAGCAATTTCCACGAATACACGCCGCTGCGCATGAACCAGCAGCCTGGCGACATTGAAATACATTTCTTGCGCACGGAGAATCCGCCGACGGGCTTGGGTGAACCGGCGCTGCCGCCGGCAATTGGCGCCGTTTGCAACGCGATTTTCGCGGCCACAGGCAAGCGCATTCGGTCCTTGCCGCTCGCCAAGCACGGCTACTCTTGGGCATAACGAAGTTCTTTAGCCTTGGGGCGCGAGATTATTAGTGAGCTTCGCCCGGTGCAGTGGAAACATCCAGGTTCCGCACCAGCCACGGAATAATCACTTTTCGAAAAATGACCGGATCGGGCCACACCTTTGCCTGGCGGCCCAGGTGGCCACCCTGCGGATTAATCCAGGCTTCTTTCGGCACGTCGCCGCTGCTCAGAAGCAAATACGTATCGGAGATCGGCACCTGCGTATCGAGCGCACCAGAAATAATCAGCATCGGGGTGGTGGGTTTGCCGATCAGCCCTTGGGTGACCAGCGACATTTTTGGAAAAATGTTCGTCAAGTCCTCCACCGTATTCGCACCTTGGTAGATAGACATCAATGCAGGCCCCAAGCCGAACAAATATTCGCGGTTACCCAGCGTTTTTTGCAAAACAAAGTCTTTTTGGAACGTAGCGTCCACCGGAGGCGATTGTGCCACTACCGCCTTGAGCCGAGCGTGCTCCAGGATCGAAAGTTTCGTTGCCCAGTAGGCGCCGAAGCTCTGGCCATCCACCCCGATCCGTGTCTTGTCGACTTCCGGCCGCGTTTGCAGGTAATCGATCACTTTGGAAAACATGCGCTCCGCGTTTTCGCTGGCCTTAATCGGGGCCTGCCCGGTTCCGGGTGAGTCGAGCCCGATAAATCCGATGCCGGACGGAATAACCGCGCCAAAATTTTCGCTTAGATCTTCTTTGCGGCTGTCGAGCCCACTGATGGCGATTACCACGGGCACAGGACCCTTGGCGTTCTTCGGAAGCCGTAGGTACCCCACAATCTCCGAATTCTCAAAAGGGATGTGCACCACCTCCAGCGGAGGATCCATCATCTTTGCGTGCGCCAGAAAAGCTTCCAGCGCTTTTGCATATGCCTGCTTCTTGCCTTGCGAAGAAGGCACCGGCCAGCGCGCGAAAGAATACAGCCGCCACGCGCGAATGTAATCGGCATTGGCTTTCGCAGGGTCACTCGCCTGCAACGATTTGCCTTCGTTCATGTACTTGTCGGCGACGGCACTGAAGGCTGCTGCCCATTCATCGTCGCTGGAGGTCTTGATCGAAGCGAAAGCTTCGCGCACATCGCCAGGATCGAGCCCAATCAACGGGTACATCCCGCTATCGGCGCGCTTTATCGCTTCGGCTTTGACTTCATCGAGCGTGCGCTCTTTTTGTTGCGCGAATGCCGAGTTCACCGCCGGCAATCCGCAAAGGAAAAGAAACACTATAACTAGGTGTAGGTATCTCAAACGGATTCTCCTCACGGCATGCTCTTGAGTTTGGCGAGTGCCGCGTCGTAATACGAAGAGTCGTAGTATTTTTCGGGTGAAGGTGGGTGACCGCCCCATTGGCCCTCCACTTCGGCGCGCAACTTCAACACGTTCTTGAAGCCCTCAAGGTCGAACTTCGCGTCCTTCGCGTAGCCGCCCGGGCGCGTCATGGACGACTCGTAAGTGGCTGCGGCAATTTCAGGGGTCAAATGATAATCGCTCACCAGCAGGTCGATCACTTGCAGTTTATTTGCGGGTGCCGTCAGCCAGCGTTGTGCCTCGATGCAAGCAGCAAGAAACGCGATCAGTCCATCGTGGTGATTCTGGGCCCAATCGCGGAGGCTGAAAAAGCCCGCGGCCTGATAAGGACCGATGAGTTGCTGCACGGAGCCGAGACTCACAAAGCCTTCGCGTAACGCCGCCAGCGAAGCCGGTGGACCCAACATCGAGCCTGCAAACTCCTTATGTTCGCGCATCGCAATCAGTCTTTGCGGGGTGGCGCCGAAGGGTTTGATTTCATAGTCCTTGCCCGCTTGCAGTCCGCTCAGCGAAACGATTTTCTTCATCTGCAAGGCGTACGCGGTGTTCGGCGCATCGACGATCAGTATTTTTCCGCGCAGATCCGGAATTGATTTGATTTCCGGTTGCGCGATCAATTCGTTCTGCGAACCCTCACCTCCCATGACGATAACCACATCGACCTTCGCCAATTCCACCATCGCCACGGCATTGTCCACGGCCAAGTAAGCGAGATCACCTTTTCCGGCAGCGAGATCGGCGCGCAATTCGTCCGAGTTCTTCTTGTTATCCGTCTCCAGCTCGACGCCATATTTCGCAAAGTACCCCTGCTTCGCGGCCACCGCAAACTGGATAGGGCGTCCGAGCAATGTCAGCACGCGGACTTTCTGCGGCACCGGCGTTTGGGGAAACGCCTTCGCAGAAAACCCGCACGTTACAAACAAAAGGCAAAATGCGGCGAACACTTTCTTTCTCATGGGATCTCCACAATGCGAGTTCTTAACGCAATTTTGCTGCGCTCAAAGAGATGATTCCGGTTGCTCGATACGAATGCCGTCCCGATCAGGGCGCGCCCTCATTCAGCTTATCGAGCGACCACTCACTGACCACCATGGGATCGAGCATAGGCTTGCCAAGGTTCGGGCAGCTCAGCGCATACAGGCCCGTATCGGTGCCGGCCCAAATGATGTTGCGGTCCCATTCGATGAACACGTTGTCCACGGTTCGGTCGTAGCTCCCGAACTTCGCCAGGTCGCCACCCTGTGGCGGAATAAAGTACGCCACTTCTTCCGGCTTCGTAAGGTTGCCGATATCGTAGCAACGCAGTCCAGCGATGAAATACGAATAGGCAATGAATTCCTGCCGTGGTTTGCCGGGTGCTTTCAGGTGTGGTGGATTGTGCGCGCCAAAGCGGCCGCGCTTAAAACAGAAGTCGCGATAAGGCGCCTCGGGCGGAGGAATGGGACGCGGCAACTGCGCGACGGCCACGGGATGTTCTTCATCTCGAATATCGATCACCCAATTAGGCAAATAAATCTGGTTGCAATCGGAGTTCGTAGTCTCGCCGTTGGTGATGACAAAGCCGCGATCCATAATGCCGCAATAAATCGTGTGAAAAGCGATGCCCATGCCCGAATACTGCGGGGGAGGTTCAAAGCGTCCGATTTCTTTTTGATGTTTTGGATCGGCGAGATCCAGGATGATGAAACCATTGCAGCCGAACGCGCCGTAGCCGCGGTTGCCGCCGTCCTCGAGTTTCCTCGGAACGTAAACTGGTCCATGAAGCCCGGCAAACGGAGTTTGGTCCGCAATCACCTTCGGCGGCACCAACTTCGACCATATCCATTTGTTGTATTCCGCTTCCTCGCCTTTGCGCGACCCCGGCACCCACCACATCGACACTTCTTTGGCACTGCTGGGGTCAGAGCAATCCACAATCATGTTCCCGTTGACCAGTTGCCGGAAATAAGAAGGCTGGTGGATAAACGTTTCATCGGGCGCGGTGTCCAGATAAGCGTATTTTCCGCCATCATAGTAATTCCGATGGGTTCCCTGGCCCGTCGCGCCCGTGCTGAATTCCGAGAGCTTCACAATCTTCGATGGATCGGTCGCATCGTAAAAGCGAGCACCACGCAGCCCCTTGAAATTCTTGCGTTTGTCGTCCAGGTGCGGGTCGTCATACTTGCCCATGGGCGCTTCCGGCGTCGAATCGGTGATCGGTGTCTGTGACCCGGTCATCAGAATCCACTTCTTCAGATCCTTGTTATAAGCGACTTGCACCTGAGCGCCGTCAAAACCCTTTTTGTTGAAGACGGTGGGTCTCCGCACATCGCTGATATCCACCACGTCGCCTTGTTGAAACATATAACGGCGGCTCCCAATAGACATCATCTGCATCTTGCCGTGCCGGTTCTCACCCGGTAGGAAGGCAAGCACTTCCATATTACGAATATAGGTTCGGCGGTCCAGGTAGGAAATGCTGTTGGGAGAGGGATGCCCATGGTGATCGGCCCAGGCCATCATTGACGAACCAGCCAAAGCTAATCCAGCTCCAGCGGTGGTCTGCAAGAACTGCCTTCGGGTAGGCAAAACACTCTCGGCAGCCTCGGTCTTCGGCTGGCCAGGTACGTTGCTTGGTGCGGCTAACTTGGTCACGCGGGTCTTGCTTTTCATCCGCAAGCTCCTTTAGCGTAAGACTTTAGCTCGGTTGTTGGACGAGCTGCGACTGTGCCGTGGACCCGGAACGACGCGACACAAGAATGCCATTCTGCTGTGGTTGGACCCCTATACCATTCGTGCAACCGAGGTGTCAATATTAAACTTCTATGGATAGGAAATTTAGATGGTTAGGGTTGTACACGGTGCGGACCTTCGGGTATAGTGGTCCGACCAAACGGCTGAATGAACTGCGGCAACCGTTCCGCTCCCCGTCCCCCGCCGGAAGCGCAGGAGGAAATGATGCCCATCGCAACAGTGAATCCCTCAACCGGTGAACTGGTTAAATCCTTTGAGCCCCTGACCGACGCAGAACTCGAAGCCAAACTGCAAAAGGCGGCCGACACCTTTCTGACGTATCGCAACGTCTCCTTCGCGGAACGTGCCCGCATGATGATGAAAGCGGCGGCGATCCTTGACGCCGAAAAAGAAAACTACGCCAGGGTCATGACCACGGAGATGGGCAAGACGTACCGCTCGGCTGTTGACGAAGCCGCTAAATGCGCCTGGGTTTGCCGCTACTACGCGGAAAATGCCGAGAAATTTCTCGCCGACGAACTTGTCGAAACCGGCGCTAAGCGCAGCTACATTCGCTATCAACCGCTGGGTCCAGTGCTCGCGGTGATGCCCTGGAATTTTCCTTTCTGGCAGGTTCTGCGGTTTGCCGCTCCCGCGCTGATGGCCGGCAACGTTGGCCTTCTGAAACACGCTTCGATCGTGCCGCAGAGCGCGCTTCTGATCGAAGAGATCTTTCTCCGCGCGGGATTTCCCGAAGGCGCCTTCCAGACACTCTTGATTGGTTCGCAAAAAGTCGATAAGGTGCTGGGCGATCCCCGAGTGATGGCCGCGACGCTGACAGGCAGTGAACAAGCGGGTATTGAAGTGGGTATTGGCGCTGCAAAACGCATCAAGAAAGTGGTTTTAGAACTCGGTGGCAGCGACCCTTTTATCATCATGTCCAGCGCCAATCTGGAACTGGCAACTTCCACCGCCGTCAAAGCGCGTATCTTCAACAACGGGCAATCATGTATCGCCGCGAAACGCTTCATCGTAGCGGAGAGTGTTGCAGACAAATTCGAGCAGCTCTTTGCCCAGAAAATGGCCGCGCTCAAAGTGGGCGACCCGTTTGACGAGAGCACCGAACTCGGGCCGCTTTCCACTCCCGATGGCGTGGCCGATCTCGACCGTGACGTCCGCAAGTCCGTAGCAGCTGGCGCAAAAGTGCTCACCGGTGGCAAACCCTTGCAACGTGCGGGAAATTTTTATGCGCCTACGGTCCTCGTTAATATTCCCGCTGATTCGCCGGCGCACAAGGAAGAAATGTTTGGTCCGGTAGCCAGCGTCTTCCGTGCGAAAGATGTGGAGGATGCCATTCGCATCGCCAACGACACCCGTTTCGGTCTGGGAGCCAGCGCCTGGACGAATGACAGCAGCGAACGGGAACGTTTCATCAATGGTCTGGATGCCGGAATGGTGTTCATCAACCGCATGGTAGCTTCGGATCCGCGGATTCCGTTCGGCGGGGTCAAGTGGTCCGGGCATGGGCGCGAGCTGGGAGCCCTCGGAATCAGGGAGTTTACGAATATCAAGACGGTTTGGATTGAGGAAGGCCAATAACCGGTTGCGGACGCAGGGGCTGTGTGGTAGCGTGGTCGGACAACTCGACCAGACTGCATTTGTCCGCTGTGAGCTTCATCCCCCGGCTCCAGGTTTAGATCTTGGCCCTGACGAGTTTTCTCGGATGCTAGGAGGTTGCGATGTATAAGATCGTTCGTTCTTCGCGCCTGTATGAGCAGATTGTGCAGCAAGTGGAAGCGTCCATCCATAAGGGCCAGTTGAAGCCAGGCGATCAGCTTCCCCCCGAGCGTGAGCTTGCAGAACAATTCGGTGTAAGCCGTACGGCCGTCCGTGAAGCGGTGAAAACGCTTCGTGAAAAGGGGCTCGTGGAGGCCTACCCGGGACGCGGAACCTTCATCACCGACGGTACTTCGTACACCATCCGCCAATCGCTTGACCGCATGATGCGAACCGGAAATGAAGGTTTCGCGTTCCTTGCCGAAGTGCGTCAAATTCTGGAACCGGAGATCGCCGCGCTCGCCACAACACGTGCGAAGGAAGAAGACCTGGACGCCATGCGGCAGCAAGTTGCGGTAATGGACGAAGCAAGAACGGATCCCGACGCCTTCATCGAGGCCGACCTGGATTTCCACTTGGCATTGGCCGAGGCCGCCGCAAATCCGATCATTCTGTCCCTGATCGATTCGATTGTTGGACTGCTCCGTGAACAGCGCATGAGAATTTTCCAAGTCACCGGTGGACCCGACCGGGGGCAATATCATCACAAGAAAATTCTGGAAGCCGTCGAACACCGTGATCCGGCGGGAGCGCGCGAAGCCATGAAAGCACATTTGGCCCAGGTACGGGATGATTCGCGCCACGCACCAAGTGAGCCCGAATAGTCGGAGCATGTTGCATTTCAGGAGGGTAATTCGTCGTGGCTAATCTCGGATTCATCGGACTTGGCGTAATGGGCAGCGAGATGGTGGATCGTCTCCTGAGCAAAGGCCACAACGTCACTGGCTACAACCGCACGAAATCCAAGGCGGAAGGTTTAATCAAGAAGGGCATGAAGTGGGCGAACTCGCCTCGTGAAGTGGCGGCGGCCGTTGACGTGGTTCTTTCGATGGTTACAAATTCTGCCGCGCTCGAGGCAGTCATTAGCGGCCCCGACGGCGTAGTCGCGGGACTCACACCGGGGAAAATCGTAGTGGATATCAGCACCGTAAGCCCAGCATTCAGCCGCGAAGTCGCAAAAAAGGTTCGCGAGAAGGGTTGCGATATGGTGGACGCGCCGGTTTCCGGAAGCGTCATCACTCTGCAACAAGGCAAACTCAGCGTAATGGTTGGCGGACGCAAGGAAACCTTTGAAAAGGTGAAGCCCTTGCTGCTGGATATCGGCCCGAAAGTCACTCATGTGGGAGACAACGGTCTGGCGCTAGTGATGAAAATCGCCACAAATCTCAGCCTTGCCGTGCAAATGCTGGCGTTTTGCGAAGGCGTGCTGCTTGCCGAAAAAAGTGGAATCGCGCGAGAAACCGCCGTGGACGTGCTGACCCACAGCGTGATCGCATCACCGATGGTCCAGTATCGCGGGCCGTTCGTGTTGAAAATGCCGGAAGAGGCCTGGTTCAACGTGAACATGATGCAGAAAGACATGCTGCTGGCCCTGGAGCTTGGCCGTCAGTTGGACGTTCCGATGCCGACGACTGCGGTGACTAATGAATTTCTGACAGCGGCGCGTGGCATGGGTCTGGTAGAGCAGGACTTCGCTGTAGTGTTCGAGGTGTTGGCACAAATGTCCGGAGTAAAGAAATGAAGACCGTTACCGATCCCAGCAAATCAGAAACGTCGGCAAAGACGGAATTGGGCTTGCGCCTTTATCGCCAAATGGCCAGGATCCGTCTGTTTGAGGAGCAGGTGAACGACCTGTACACGCGCGCTCTCATGCCTGGACTTGCACACCTTTATATCGGCGAAGAGGGCGTCGCGGTTGGAATTTGCGAGACGCTCACCAACAAGGATTACATCACCAGCACGCATCGTGGTCACGGGCATTGCCTCGCCAAAGGTGCCTCACCCGATCGTATGTTTGCAGAGTTGCTCGGCAAGGAAGCTGGTTATTGCCGAGGCAAAGGCGGCTCGATGCACATCGCCGATCCGGCCACTGGTAATCTGGGCGCCAATGCCATCGTCTGCGGCAGCGCGGGAATTGCAACGGGCGCCGCACTCACCGCGAAGCGCTTGAAGACCGATCACGTAGCCGTCTGCTTCTTCGGAGAAGGAGCGCTGGGCCAGGGCGTGCTCTATGAAGTGATGAACCTCGCCGCGCTCTACAAGCTCCCCGTCATTTATGTCTGCGAAAACAATCTGTACACGGAGTACACGCATTACACGGAAACAACCGCTGGCGACATCCTGGCGCGGGGGACAGCGTTCGGCGTCCACTCCGAGAGCGTCGACGGGCAGGCCGTGCGTTCGGTTTACGAAGCGGCGGACAGACTCGTCAGTCGAGCGCGCAGAGGAGAAGGCCCGGCCTTCCTGGTGTGCAACACGTATCGCTACACCGGCCACCACGTGGGCGACATCAACCGCGAATACTATCGCTCCAAGCAGGAAGAACAAGAGTGGAAAACCAAGCGTGATCCCATCAAGAACCACGGCGAATGGTTGATCGCACAAAAATTCGCAGACGCCAGCAACCTCGAAGCGATCGAAAGCGAAGCGCGCGCGGAAATGAAGTCAGCCGTGGAGTTTGCCATTGCCTCTCCCTATCCCGCGGTGGACCAGGTGGACCAGGACGTCTATGCTTGAGACTACCGTTCGAGAATTGACCTTCGCCCAGGCCATTCGCGAGGCGCTCGCGGAAGAAATGCGCCGCGACTCACGCGTGTGCATTTTCGGCGAAGACGTTGCCGAAGCCGGCACACCATTCAAAGTTTTGTCGGGACTCGTCGAAGAGTTTGGCTCCGAGCGGGTGTTAGACACGCCGATCTCCGAAGCGGGTTTCACCGGCATGGGCGTGGGGGCGGCGATGACCGGCCTGCGTCCGGTGGTCGACATCATGTTCGGCGATTTCCTGACGCTGACGATGGACCAAATGGTGAACCAGGCCGCCAAGGCACACTACATGTCGGGCGGCACATGGAGAGTACCAATGGTATTGCGCACCACGCTGGGTGCGACACGCCGCTCCGCCGCGCAGCATTCTCAATCGTTGCACGCGTGGCTCAGTCATGTGCCGGGATTAAAAGTGGTGATGCCGTCAACGCCATACGACGCCAAAGGCTTGCTGAAAACCGCGATTCGCGACGAAAATCCCGTCGTCTTTTTCGAAGACAAGATGATGTACAAGCAAAAAGGTCCGGTGCCTGAGGAGGAGTACACCATTCCATTCGGCTTGGCGGACATTAAACGCAGCGGCGACGACATCACGCTGGTAGCGACTAGCAGCATGGTGCAAGTGGCCTTGGCTGCCGCGAAATTGCTCGAGGAAGCGGGCATCGAAGCCGAAGTCATCGATCCCCGCACCACCTGGCCACTCGACGAAAAGACGCTGGTTGAATCGGTGAAGAAAACTTCGCGCGCCATTGTGATTGATGAAGGTTATGCGCGTTACGGCGTCACCGGAGAAATCGCTTCGGTCATCGCCGAGGGCGCGTTCTACAGCCTGGAAGCTCCGGTAAAACGCATGGGCGCGATGCATGTGCCCATTCCCTTTTCTCCGCCGCTCGAAGACGTGACCGTGCCGACGGAACAAACGGTATTCGAGGCTGCGCGCCTTCTTTGCGCGAAGGCCTGACGAACTGCAACCTGGAGGCGTAGCTTGGCACTAAAGACATACGGCCCGATGGCGGTGGATTGGGAAAATCGCATCGATTTCGATCGGCTTCGCCGCGAACGGTTGTCCCGCGCGAAAGCACTGCTAGAGAAGTCCGAGATGGGCGCGTTGCTGTGCTTCGACATGAACAACGTGCGGTATTTGACCTCCACGCACATTGGATCGTGGGCCCAGGATAAGATCAGCCGCTTCGCGCTGCTGCCGCAAAATGACGAGCCCATCCTGTGGGACTTCGGCTCGGCCGCGCGCCATCATCAATTAAATTGTCCCTGGTTGGGCGACCGTTCGCGCCCGGGCATTCCCTTGCTGCGCGGAGCGATGTCTCCGGAGATGGGCCGCGCCGAAAATGTAGCGCGCAAAATCAAAGTCGAGCTCGAAATGCGCGGGCTGCACAAGGAACCTCTTGGCATCGATGTGGTCGAGCCGCCGATCCTCTTTGCCCTGCAACGCGAAGGCATCACGGTCGTCGATGGCCAACAACTGATGTCCGATGCACGCGTCATAAAAACACAAGACGAAATCTCGCTGTTGAACCACTCCGCGATGATGGTGGATGCCGCGTACGACGAACTCTACCGCGCCATGAAGCCAGGCATGAGCGAAAACCAGGCCGTGGGACTCGCCAGCAAGGTGCTCTATGACCTGGGCTCCGAATATGTCGAAGCGGTGAACGCCATTTCCGGCGAACGTTGCAATCCGCATCCGCACGTATTTTCCGACCGTGTCCTGCGTCCCGGTGATCCGGTGTACTACGACATCCTACATTCCTACATGGGCTATCGCACCTGCTACTACCGGTGTTTTTCGATTGGCTACGCATCGCACGCCATGATCGACGCCTACAAACGCTGCCGCGATTATCTGGACGCGGCCATTGAGTTGGTGCGGCCCGGCCGCACGACTGCCGAAATCGCGTCCGTGTGGCCCAAGGCGGAGGAATTTGGTTTCCCCGATGAAGAAGCGGCCTTCGCGCTGCAATTCGGCCACGGTATCGGCCTGGCCATTTGGGAAAAGCCGGTTATCAGCCGCATGGTGTCGCTGGAACATTCGCATGAAATTAAACCAGGCATGGTGTTCGCTCTGGAAACCTTCTGGCCCTCAACCGATGGCTGGAGCGCGGCGCGCATCGAAGAAGAAATTGTGGTCACCGAAACCGGCCACGAAGTCATCACCCGTTTCCCCGCAGACCAATTAATGGTGGCGGGCGCGCACTACTTCACGGTAAATGGTCCACTGCCCACAACGCGAGAGAACGAACAACCTCCCAGCAAGCGCGTAAAAGAAATGGTGCAAGCCAGCGCGAAACACGAAGGAGTGGCGGCCACGGACTAGTTCCTTCGTTCCTGGCTCCTGAAAACAAGACTATGGCAATCAGTGTGGTGATGCCTGCGCTCGAAATGGCGCAGGAAAATGGCAAGTTGCTGGCTTGGCGCAAGAAAGAAGGCGAGTCCGTTCGCAAAGGCGAGCCCTTGCTCGAAATTGAAACGGACAAAGCGGTCGTTGAGATTGAAGCCCCTGGCGATGGTGTGCTTGCTGGAATTACCGCCGCTGTTGGCGCCGTCGTCCCTGTCGGCGAAACGATCGCGTGGCTTGTTGCTCCTGGCGAAGAAGTTCCGGCGAAAGCAGCAACCGCCGCGCCCACGGCACGCGCCACTAGCATTGCTACAACTCCATCCGCGGCGCCCGCTCAGCAACAATCAGCCATTGCTCCTTCAGCAGCGCAAATTTCCCCAAAGGCGCGCCGGCTTGCCAAGGAACTCGGTGTGGATACCGCACAGATTCGCGGCACCGGGCCCGATGGAACGATCACGTCGGAAGATGTCCAGGCCTTTGCGAGCGGCAAATCCGGATCGGCATCAGCGACGGTTCCCACAAGCACTGCCACCACCGGCACGACGCAAGAGCTGA
>Ga0210409_10003455_pt1 | contig 17631 bp, 11 predicted proteins | sample IncBWH17MmetaG_FD_161649 | JGI IMG/M metagenome (GOLD analysis project Ga0210409, IMG submission 161649) | Forest soil microbial communities from Barre Woods Harvard Forest LTER site, Petersham, Massachusetts, United States - Inc-BW-H-17-M | ecosystem: Environmental > Terrestrial > Soil >... | reverse complement strand
CCACGGCCAGGCAGCAATCGCCACGTGCACGCGGGCCCCGGTCGGACTCACGCCCATCTTCTCGGAACCATAGAAGGCGAGCGGGCGCAGATAGCACTGCTCGAGCTTGTTGGTGCGCACCACCTGGCGCTGAGCTTCCATCAGCTGCTCGGGCGTGTAGGGCACCTGCATCATGAAGATGCGGGCCGAGTTGAACAGCCGCTCGGTGTGCTCGCGCAGCCGGAAAATAGCGGTACCCGCAGCCGTCTTGTAGGCGCGAACCCCTTCGAACACCGCCAATCCGTAGTGAAGCGAGTGGGTCAGCACATGGGTCGTGGCGTCGCGCCACGGCACCATCTTGCCGTCGTACCAGATCCAGCCGTCCCGGTCGGACATCGACATCGGCGCATCTCCTGCTTCGGTGCGCCGATTCTATCCCGCTGGCGGCCCGCTTAGAATTCGACCATCCCCGCATGCAAACCGAAAAGTTCAGCGCGCTGTTCGGGCGATCGCCCGCGCTCGCCCAGGCCCGCCGCGCCGCGTTCGTCGACGGCGTGCGCGCGTTCACGCCGGCCGCGATCGCCACCGGCGCCTGGGCACTGGTGACCGGCGTGGCGATGGTGCGGATGGGGCTGCACCTGGCGCCGGCGCTGGCGATGAGCGCGACCGTCTTCGCCGGCAGCGCGCAGCTCGCCTCGCTGCCGCTGATCGCAGCCGGCGCGCCGGTGTGGGTGATTCTTCTGACCGCCACCATCGTGAACCTGCGCTTCGTGATCTTTTCGGCGGGTCTGCAGCCGTACTTCCGGCATCTGAGCCTGCCGCGGCGAGCGCTGCTGGGCTACCTGACGGGCGACGTGAGCTACCTGCTGGTGATCCGCCGATTCGCCGCCGTCGCCCGCAACGCGGCCGAGCGCACCGAGCAGGTGTGGTTCCATGTCGGACTGTCGGCGGCGAACTGGATCGTCTGGCAGTCGATGTCGGTCGCCGGCATCCTGCTGGCGCACCGGATTCCGCCCAGCTGGGGCATGGATTTCGTCGGTGTGCTGGCGCTGATCACGCTGGTGGCGCCATCGCTGACCGATGCGCCCATGATCGTGGGCGTGCTGGTTGCCAGCGTCGTGGCGGTTGCGGCCAACGCGCTGCCGCTGAAGCTCTCGGTGCTGGCGGCGGTGCTGGCCGGCGTTGCGGCCGCCATCGCGCTCGAGCTCGCGCGCGAGCGCCGCGGAGCCGGCCCATGAGCGCCCTGGCCCTGGCGGCGGTGATCGCCGGGTTGACGCTGGTCACGGTTCTGACCCGGTCGCTGTTCCTGCTGCTGGGCGATCAGGTCACGCTGCCGGAGCGCATCCGCCACGGGCTGCGCTACGCACCGGCCTGCGCGCTGGCGGCCCTGATTGCTCAGCAGCTCGTGCTGTCCGATGGGCGGCTGGATCTTTCGATTCTGAATCCGCGCCTGGACGCCGGGCTGATCGCGCTCGCCGTGATGCTGTGGAGCCGCAGCATGCTGGGCGCGATGAGCGCCGGCATGCTTGCGTTCACGCTGCTTCGCGCGCTGATGTGAGCGGAGCATCGGTTCCGAACACCGCCCGCCACAGCCGTTCGACCACCTCGATCTGGGCGGCGACCTGCGCGCGCGCGACGCGCGCGAAGGCTGCCCCGTCCAGCCGCATGCCGTGCTGGATGCGCCGATAGTGGCGGTACGCGCTGGCGGCCGCGCCGGCGAGCTGCGGGTCGATCAGCGCAAGGCCGGCGGCGATGTTCAGCAGTGCGATGTTGCCCAGGTTGTCGAGCAGCTGCGGGTGCCGCGCCGACTCGGCCAGCACCAGGTACTGCACCGCGAACTCGATGTCGACCATGCCGCCGCGGTCGTGCTTCAGATCGAACAGGTCCGAGCGGTTCGGGTGGCCCTGCAGCATTTTTGCCCGCATCGCCACGACCTCGGCGACGAGCTGCGCCGCATCGCGCGGCTGCGCCAGCACCTCGCGCCGAAGCTGCTCGATGCGGCGGCCCAGCGCCGCGTCGCCCGCGCAGGCGCGCGCGCGCGTGAGCGCCTGGTGCTCCCAGGCCCAGGCGCCGCGGCCGTCGGCGTTGCGCTGGTAGCGCTCGAAGCCCTCCAGCGAGGTCACCAGCAGTCCGGCGTTGCCGTTGGGACGAAGCCGCAGATCGACGTCGAACAGCACGCCGCTGGAGGTCGCCGACGACAGCCAGGTCACCAGCCGGCGCACCAGCTGCGCGTAGGCGGCCGGCGCCTCCGGATCGGGATCGTCGAACACGAAGATCAGGTCCAGGTCCGAGGCGTACCCGAGCTCCTTGCCGCCCAGCTTGCCGTAGGCGACGATCGCGATGCGGGGGCCGGCTGCCGTCTCGCCGCGCTGCAGCCGCCACACGGTCGAAAGGCTCAGGTCCAGCACGGCGTCGGCCAGCGCCGAGAGCTGGTCGGCCAGCGCCTCCACGCCCAGCAGCCCGCTGACGTCGGCCATCAGGAGCCGGAACACCTGCGCATGATGCGCGTCGCGCAGCAGGTTCATCAGCCGCTCGGGTTCCTGCTCCGCTTGCAGCAGCGCTTGCACCTGCGCGCTCCAGCGCGGCACGAAATCCGACCCCGGGGGATCAGCCGCCAGTCGATCGTCCAGCAGCTCATCGAGCACGATCGGGTGCCGCGCCAGGTATTCGGCGGCCCATTTGCCGGCCGCCAGCAGCCGCACCACTCGAGCCAGCGCCTGCGGGTATTCGTCCAGCAGCGCCACGTAAGTGCTGCGGCCCGCGATCACTTCCAGCAGCGCCAGCCAGCGCGCGAAGATCTCCTCGATCGGCGCGCCCGAGCGGGCCTGCGCGCGCTGCGCCTCGGTGGCGATCGCGGCGAGCGCGCTGTGCACCAGGTGCGCGATGCGCGATCGGTTCGCCTCGGAGGTGGCCGCCACGCGCGGCGAGCGCAGCAGCGCCGAGGCCCGTTCGCCGGCCGCCTGCGGATCGGCGAAACCGGATTGCTGCAGTGCCGAGGCCAGGTCGGCCGCCGGCGCTTCGGCCGCGCGTGCGGGCGTGGCGAAGATCCGATCGAACAGGGCCGCAACCGGCGCCGCGTGCGCGCGGTAGCGCGCGATCAGCTCCTCGCCGTCCGCCAGTCCCATGAGCTCGGCGACCTGGTCGCGGGCCGCGCCGGCCGGCGCGATCCAGTGCGTCTGTTCATCGTCCACGTATTGCAGCGCGTGTTCCAGCCGCCGCAGGAACCCGTAAGCCTGCGCCAGCGCGTCGCATTCGGCCGCCGGCAGCAGGCCCAGCTCGGCGAGCGTGGCCAGCGTCGCCAGCGTCGAGCGCGAGCGCAGCCGCGTTTCGCGTCCGCCGCGCATCACCTGGTAGGTCTGCACGATGAACTCGATCTCGCGGATGCCGCCGCGCCCGAGCTTGACGTGCTCGCGCCCCTGGCCGCGCGCTCCGCCCACCCGCTCGGCCTGGCGCTGGATCTTCGCGTGCAGTTGCCGCAGCGCGCCGATCGCGTTGAAGTCCAGGTAGCGGCGGTATACGAAAGGCTCCACGCACGCCTGCAGCGAGGCGAGCTGGCCGGCAAACGAGGCGCGGTCGGCCAGCACCGGCTCGGAGATCACGCGCCCTTTCAGCCAGGCGAAGCGCTCCCACTCGCGTCCCTGCCGGGTCAGGTACTCCTCGAGCATCGCGCACGAGACCGCAACGGGCCCGTCCTGCCCGTTCGGGCGCAGCCGCATGTCGACGCGGAACACGAACCCGTCATCCGACGGCTCCGACAGGGCCGCGATCAGCGCCCGGCCCAGTCGCTCGAAGAACTCCTGGTTGCCGATCGTGCGCGCCGACGCCGCTGAACCGGCGGGCGGCTGCGTGCTGCCCTCGGCGTCGTAGACGAACACCAGGTCCAGGTCCGACGACACATTGAGCTCGCCGCCGCCGCCCTTGCCCATCGCCACCACCAGCAGGTCCTGCGCGGCGCCGCCCGCATCGACCGGCGCCCCGTAGCGCGCGGCGAGCTGCGGTGCCAGCACCCGCAGCGCCTGTTGCACGCAGCATTCGGCCAGGGCCGTCATCGACGCGGTAACCTCCTCCAGGCCGGCGCGCTGCGCCACGTCGCGCACGATGATGCCCAGCAGCACGCGCCGGCGCAGCCGGCGCAGCGCCGGGCCCAGCCAGGCGTGCGCGTCCGACGGCGCCGATGCGCTCAAGTCGGCGGCCAGGTGCGCCTGGATGCGCCCGCGGTCCCAGGGCCGCTGCGCGTTGGCGACCAGCCAGGCGAGCGCCTCCGGTTCGGCCGCCGCGCCCAGCTCGGCGCTGAGCGCGCGCGCCACAAAGCGGCTGCACCGCAGCGCCGTGGCGGCGGCGCCGCGCAGATTCTGTCCTTCGGGAGATTCGGTACGAGTCAAATTGACAGCCGGTCGCGCCGTGCACGGCGGCATGATCGGGGCGCTGCCTGTGCTAGCGTGCGCTTCGGGTTTTGCGTGCGCCGTGCATCGGAGCGCAGATTGTACGCAGCCCGTGCACCGATCCGGATCGGACCTCATGACCGAACAACACCTCGACGGCTCGTCGGCGCCGGCAGCCCCGCACGCGGGCCGCCATGCTTCCGAGATCGTCCATTCGGTCGAGGGCATCGTCGGGCACGCGGTCCAGGCGGCCGAGCGCTCGCTGGCGCGGCGCCTGGGCGAAGGCAGCGTGCGCGTTCTGGAATGGAGCGTCAGGACGCTCGCCTGGGCCGCGCTGGCCGCCTACTTCGTCTTTTGCGGATCGCTGATCAGCCTGCGGCTGTGGTGGATGCCGCACATCGACGACTGGCGCGGCCAGATCGAGTTGCGCGCCTCGGCGATGCTGAAGCAGCAGGTGACGATCGGGCGCATCGAATCGAGCTGGCAGGGGTTCAACCCGCGGCTGCAGCTCACCGACGTGCAGCTGCACGATGCGAGCGGCGCGGTCTCGCTGACGCTTCCGCAGATCGACGCCGTGATCTCGTGGACCAGCGTTCCGACGCTGCAGGTGCGCATGAAATCGCTCACCGTGCTGGCGCCGGAAATCGAGGTGCGGCGCCTGTCCGAGACGCGCCTGTCGATCGCCGGCATGCTGATCGACCTGGAAGCAGCCGGCACCAACGCGGCGTCCATGACGTGGGCGCTGGAGCAGCGCCGCCTGTCGGTGAGCCACGCAACCGTTCACTACTACGACGACACACAGCCCGCAGCCAAGCCCGGGCCGGTGGACATGACCGACGTTGAGATCCTGCTGGCCCACCACCTGGGCACGCATTACTTCGCGCTGCGCGCCCGGCCGCCCTCCGACATCGCCGACCTGATCGATGTGCGCGGATGGTTCGACCGTCCTTGGTCGATGCCGGTTTCCAATCCAAGCGGCTGGTCGGGTCGCCTGTATGCGCAGCTCAACTACGTGGATCTGGCCCGGCTGGAATCGTTCGCGCGGCTGATCCCGCAACCGGTCCGGCTGCGCCGCGGCAGCGGCGCCTTGCGCACCTGGATCGACTTCGATGCGCTGACCGTTCAGCGGGCGCGCATGGACCTGGCGTTCACCGACGTGGAGTTGAGCTTGCGCTCGGACGCGCCGCCTTTGCGGCTGACCAGCCTGCAGGGGCGCATCACCCAGCAGGCCTGGAGAACCAGCTCGGCCCAGGGGCAGGACATCGCCCTGACGCACCTGGCGCTGAAGGGGGCCGGCGGCCTGCACCTGCCGGCCACCGACATCAGCTATCGCGGCTCCCGGCCGCTGTCGCCGGCCAACGCGCCGCCGCACACCGAGGTGAGCGTCGATGCGCTGTCCCTGGAGGACCTGTCCGCGCTGGCGAGCCGGCTGCCGCTGCCGGCGCCGGCCCAGGATGTGATCGCGCGCTACGCAATGCGGGGCAATGCGGCCGACCTGCACGCGTCGTGGGACGGCGATCCGGACCGCGTGTCGAACCTCGCACTGCGCACGCGCTTTGACCGCCTGAGCGTGGCCGCGCAGCCGGCCGAGCCGGGCGTGGACGAAAATGGGCGGCCCCGCCCCGGGCAGCCCGGCTTTGAAAACCTGGCCGGCTCGATCGACCTGTCGCCGGCGGGCGGAACGTTGACGTTGGCCAGCGCCGATGCACGCCTGATTCTGCCGGGGCTGCTCGAGGATCCGGAGGTCCCGGTCAACCGGCTCGATGCCCGCGTGCACTGGGTGAGCGGCCCGCCCCTGCAGGTTGGCGTGGACGCGTTCTCGTTCAGCAACGAGGACCTGGAGCTGAGCGCGGTCGGAACCTTGCGCGCGCCGGAAAAGCAGGCGCCCTGGATCGACCTGAGCGCCAGTCTCCCGCGCGCCAGCGCAGCGGCCGTGCATCGCTACGTGCCGCTGTCGGCCGGCTCGGGCACGCGCACCTGGCTCACCTACGCGCTGCGCGACGGCCGCGTGTCGGGCGGAACGCTGAAGCTGCGCGGAAGCCTGGACCAGTTCCCGTTCCTCGCGCGCGACAGCGGTGAGTTTGCCGCTTCACTCCACCTGTCCGGCGGCACGCTCGACTACGCGCCGACGACCCCGAGCCACCCGCGCGCCCATCCCTGGCCGGTGATGACGGCGCTGGAGGCCGATGTCAATTTCAACCGCGACCAGATCGAAATCCTGGGAGCGCAGACTTCGGTCTACGGGGTGCGCCTGAGCAAGGTCGCAGGCCGCATCGACCAGCTGGCCGGCAAGGAGCCGCGCCTGACCATCTCGGGCCACGGCACCGGGGAGCTCGCGGACCTGGTGGGCTACGTGAACGCCAGCCCGGTCACGTCGATGATCGGCGGCTTTCTGGAAACGACCAAGGCGAACGGGCCCGGGCGGCTGCAGATCAAGCTGAACATCCCGCTGAACCACACGGTGGACACCGAAGTGGAAGGATCGGTGCTGTTCCAGGGCAACGACGTCGCCCTGCGCAGCGACATGACACCGCTCACGGCCGTGTCGGGGCGGCTGGATTTCAGCCAGCACGGAATCCGGATCGCCGGCATCAGCGCCGGCTTCGCCGGCGGCCAGGCGCGCATCGACGCCGACACCGGCCCCGACGGAGCTCTCGTGATTAAGGCGGCCGGGGGCGCCACCCCGCAAGGCCTGCGAAAACAGACCGACTCGGCGCTGGTGCGCCGGATCCTGGACAGCACGCGCGGCATGGCCCGCTACACGCTGACGCTCGCGCTGCACGGGCGCGCGGTGGAGGCGCACTTCTTCTCGGACCTGACGGGCCTGGCGATCGACCTGCCCGAGCCGCTGGGCAAGGTGGCCACCGAGCCGCTGCCGCTGCGCGTGGACCTGGTGCCGGTTGCCGGCTCGGCGCCATTGCGCGACAGCGTGCGCGTGACGGCTGCCAACCTGGTGGACGTGGACCTGGAACGGGTGGCCGGCGCCAACCCCGAGGAGCCGATGCGCATCGAGCGCGGCGCGATCGGGATCGGCACATCGAGCGCGCTGCCCGAGACCGGGCTGCTGGTGCACCTGACACTGCCGCGGCTGGACGCGGACCGCTGGCTGCCGCTGCTCGAATCGCCCGAGGAAGCCGCGGGCGGCAGCGCCGCCGCGCTGGTGCCCGACCTGGTGGCCGCGCACATCGACGCGCTGTGGGTGTCGGGCAAGCCGCTGCACAACGTCGTGCTGGGCGCCACGCGCGCCAGCGACGGCGGCTGGAACGTCAACCTGGAGGCCGATCAGACCTCCGGCTCCCTGCACTGGGTCTCCGGCACTCGCTCGGCCCCGGGCAAGCTGACGGCCCGGCTGGCGAAGCTGCTGATTCCCGAAAGCGCGCGGGAGCCGGTCGCCGAGGTGCTCGATGCGCCGGTGCGAGAGCTGCCGGAGCTCGATGTGGTGGCGGACGACTTCGTGCTCGGATCGAGCCGCCTCGGGCACCTGGAGCTCAATGCGCAAAACGTGCGCAGCGGCCGCTCCAACACCTGGCAGCTGAAGCGGCTGCAGATCGACGACGACGACGGCCACATCTCGGGCACCGGCCAGTGGGAACGCGAGCCCGGATCGCAGAAGCGCCGCATGACGCTCGCCATCGCGCTCGATGTCGTCGATGCCGGCAGCCTGCTGGCTCGCTTTGGCCTGGCCGGCGCCGTCAAGGGCGGCAAGGGCAAGCTCACCGCCAACCTGTCCTGGCTCGGCTCGCCCTTTTCGATCGACTATCCGACCCTGTCGGGCGACGTGCAGCTGGACGTGTCCAAGGGACAGTTCCTGAAGGTCGATCCGGGCGCCTCCCGGCTGCTGGGCGTGATGTCGCTGCAGGCGCTGCCACAGCGTTTCTCGTTCGACTTCCGGGACGTTTTCTCCAAGGGCTTCGCGTTCAACACGATCAAGGCAACCGCGCACATCACCAACGGGGTGCTCAGCACCCAGGACTTCGCGATGGTCGGGGTCAATGCCAGCGTGGTGATCCAGGGCGAAACCAACCTGCAGACCGAATCGCAGAATCTGCACGTGGTGGTGCTGCCGGAGATCAGCCCGACCTCGGCCGCGGTCGTGTATGCTTTTATCGCCAATCCGGCCATCGGGATCGGGACGCTGCTGGCTCAGTGGGTGTTGCGCCATCCGCTGTCGAAGATCTTCTCCTACGAGTACGACATCACGGGGACCTGGGGCAACCCGCAGGTGAAACGGCACGAGCGTCCCAAGCCCGAAAGCCCCGAGGAAAGAACCGGCTGACGCAGCAGCTCGCAAGGCCCGCCCATGACGAACTCCACGCTGCGCGTGGCGGCGATCCAGATGGTGTCGCGCGCCACCATCGAGCCGAACCTGCGCGAGGCGGCCGAGCTGATCGGCGCGGCCGCCCGCGAAGGCGCGCAACTGGTGGCACTGCCCGAGTACTTCTGCTTGATGGGGCTGCAGGACGGCGACAAGGTGGCCGTGCGCGAGCCCGACGGCCGCGGGCCGCTGCAGGACTTCCTGGCCGCGCAGGCGGCCCAGCACGGTATCTGGCTGGCCGGAGGCACCATTCCGCTGGTTGCGCCGGCGCACGACCGGGTGCTGAACACGCTGCTGGTGTATGACCCGCAGGGCCGGCGGGTTGCGCGCTACGACAAGATCCATCTTTTCTCGTTTCAGCGCGACGGTGAACGCTACGACGAGGCGCGCACCATCTGGCCGGGCCGCACGCCGGCCACGTTCACGCTGGAAGATGGCCCGCTCACGCTCAAGGTGGGCCTGTCGGTGTGCTACGACCTGCGCTTTCCCGAGCTGTACCGCGCCCTCGACGGACCCGATCTGATCCTGGTGCCGTCGGCGTTTACGGCCACCACCGGGCGCGCGCACTGGGAAACGCTGCTGCGGGCCCGGGCCGTGGAGAACCTGTGCTACGTTCTGGCACCGGCCCAGGGCGGTCGCCACGAAAACGGCCGCCGCACCCACGGCCACTCGATGCTGATCGATCCCTGGGGCGCGATCCTGGCCCAGCGCGAGGAAGGCCCTGGTTTCGTCATGGGTGAAGTGGATCCCGCCCGGATCGCGGAGTGTAGGCAGTCACTGCCGGCCCTGAAGCACCGCGTGCTGGCTTAAGACCCGGCGGTCCGGAAGCCCAAAGCCCCGCACCATCCGGGGACATAACCGGGCTTGAAAGTTCGCAGGTTGGCACGACCTGAGACGATGGATTTTCTGGAAAAATTGCCCAATGAAACCCACCGAACCCTGCCTCGAACGCCTGGCGACCGCGCGCGCCCTGCTGCTGCAGCCCTTCGGGCTGGACGAGTCGAACCTGCAGCGCACCCTGGCGTCCGTATTCGAGCACCGCACCGACTACGCGGACCTGTACTTCCAGTACACGCGCAGCGAATCGTATTCGCTGGAAGAAGGGATCGTGAAATCGGGCTCCTTCGGGATCGACCAGGGCGTGGGCGTGCGCGCCGTGGCCGGCGACAAGACGGCGTTTTCCTACTCGGACGACATCTCCCAGGAAGCGCTGCTGCAGGCCGCGCACACGGTGCGCTCGATCGCGCGCAGCGGCTCGGCCGGGCGCGTGAAGGTCGCCTCGCAACTGGCGCCGCGCTCGCACCAGCCGCTGTACGGCACGGACGACCCGGTGGCGTCGCTGAGCGCCGCCGACAAGGTGCAGATGCTCGAGCGCCTGGAGAAAATGGCCCGCGCGCGCGATGCGCGCGTGCGCCAGGTGATGGCCACGCTCGCCTCCGAGTACGACGTGATCCTGGTGGCGCGCAGCGACGGCCTGATCGCGGCCGACGTGCGGCCGCTGGTGCGCATCTCGCTCACGGTGATCGCCGAGCAGGACGGGCGCCGCGAGCAGGGCTTTGCCGGCGGCGGCGGCCGCGACGACCTGGCCATGTTCACCGACGAGCGGCTCGATCAGTACGCCCGCCAGGCGGTTGACATGGCGCTGGTGAACCTGCAGGCCCGCTCTGCGCCGGCCGGCCAGATGACCGTGGTGCTCGGCCCCGGCTGGCCGGGCATCCTGCTGCACGAGGCGGTCGGACACGGGCTGGAGGGCGATTTCAACCGCAAGGGCTCCAGCGCATTCGCCGGCCGCATCGGCAAGCGCGTGGCCGCGCGCGGCGTCACCGTGGTCGACGACGGCACGATCCCCGGGCGACGCGGCTCCCTGGCCATCGACGACGAGGGCAATGCGACCTCGCGCACCGTGCTGATCGAGGACGGCATCCTGCGCGGCTACATGCAGGATTCGCTCAATGCCCGCCTGATGAAGGGCGCCTTGACCGGCAACGGCCGGCGCGAATCGTTCGCCAGTTTACCGATGCCGCGCATGACCAACACCTTCATGCTGGCCGGCGAGGCCGATCCGGCCGAGATCGTCCGCTCGGTCAAAAAAGGCGTGTACGCGACCAACTTCGGCGGCGGCCAGGTCGACATCACCAACGGCAAGTTCGTCTTCTCGATGGCCGAGGCCTACCTGATCGAGGACGGGCAGATTGGCGCACCGATCAAGGGCGCCACGCTGATCGGCAACGGGCCCGACGCTCTGACCCGCGTTTCGATGATCGGCAACGACATGCGAATGGACGCCGGCATCGGCACCTGCGGCAAGGACGGCCAGAGCGTGCCGGTCGGCGTGGGGCAGCCGACGCTCAGGATCGAGGGTTTGACGGTGGGCGGTACTGGGGGTTGATGCCCAGTGTCAATACAGGTTTTCCACATTGAAACGAACTGTACAAACCCCTTGGCAACAGGTCCGAATTGGAGTGCAATTCAGGCTGTAACGATGCCCGTGAATCCGACGCGGAGTTCACGTATGCGCGGGGTTATTGCTGCTCTGACCGCACTAGGGGCCGTCACCTCGGTGCCGGCCGTTGCGGCTGATCTGTCCTGGTCAGAGCGCGTCAGCCCCGACCTTTCCTCGTTCGAAACCTCCAGTCAGTGGTCGATTGTGCCGCTCACGGGCGCCCGGCTCGAGGGGCAGGCGAGCCTCGCGTCGCGCCAGGAGTTCAAGTTCAGCACCGTATCGACCAGCCGCAACGGGCTGTACGGACTGAACGACTTCGGCCCCGGGGCCCTTCACCTGGATAACACCGTGGGGCTGGATCAGCCGCGCGCCACCTACCGCTACACCTGGCTTTCCCGGCCGGACCTGGACCTGAAGGTGGGGCTGACGTCCAACCTGACGCAACTGGGCTCGCTGGGCTCGTCGGTGCGTTCGGGCTTTGCCGCGCCGCTTCGGTTCGGGAACCTGCCCCAGATGCACCTGTCGGGCGTGGGGCGCCTGTCCGAAAACTGGCACATCGCAGTCGATGCCGATGGGCTGTGGACCGCGCGCGGGCGCTCCTTGGACCTGGGCCTGCACGTCGACTACGCCCTCACGCGCTTCGTGCAGCTGTTCGGCGGCTACCGGCTGACCGACTTTACCGGCGACGCCGAAGACTTCTACGGCAGCGGCACCGTCAACACGGCCAACGTGGGGCTGCGCCTGCGCTTCTGAGGGTGGCGCCGGCTTGGACGGCAGCGGCGAATTTCGGTAAAGTGGTTGCGTGCTGACCCCAGACAAATTCCCGCTGATGCGCACCGACTCTGTCAGCCGCTACTACTTCTACTACCGCTGGTTCGCTTTTGCGCGTGCCCTGGCGGCAGGAGTCGGCTGAAGCGTTTCGCGACCGCAACCCGACACCCAACCGCCAGGCTTAACCTGGCGGTTTTTTTTGGCCTACGGATGCAACGACATGGACAACGGACGAAGCCAGAGCGTGCGATACATGACCGACGATCTCCGCATCAAGGAGATCAAGGAACTGTCGCCCCCGTCGCACGTGATCCGCGAGTTCCCGTGCACCGACAAGGCCTCGCAGACCGTGCACGAGGCGCGCAACGCCGTGCATGCGATCCTGCATCGAATGGACGACCGGCTGGTGGTGGTGATCGGCCCCTGTTCGATCCACGACGCGGGCGCCGCCCGTGAATACGCGCAGCATCTGGCCGGCGAGCGCGCGCGCTTGAGCGCCGAGCTCGAGATCGTGATGCGCGTGTACTTCGAAAAGCCCCGCACCACGGTCGGCTGGAAGGGGCTGATCAACGATCCGGACCTGGACGGCAGCTTCCGCATCAATCACGGACTGCGCCTGGCCCGCCAGCTGCTGCTGGAGATCAACGAGCTGGGGGTGCCGGCCGGGTGCGAGTACCTGGACATGATCACCCCGCAGTACCTCGCGGACCTGGTGAGCTGGGGCGCGATCGGCGCCCGCACCACTGAATCGCAGGTGCACCGCGAGCTCGCCTCGGGGCTGTCCTGCCCGGTCGGCTTCAAGAACGGCACCGACGGCAACGTGCGGATCGCTGCCGACGCGATCAAGGCAGCCCAGCAGCCGCACCACTTCCTGTCGGTCACCAAGGGGGGCCACTCGGCGATCGTGTCCACCCGCGGCAACGAGGACTGCCACATCATCCTGCGCGGCGGCCCCCAGCCCAACTTCGACGCCGCCAGCGTGCAGGCGGTGAGCGAGGAGCTGTCGCTGCGCGGCCTGGCGCAGCGACTGATGATCGATGCCAGCCATGCCAATGCCCTTAAGAAATGGGAGAACCAGCTGGTGGTGTGCCGCGACGTGGCCGGCCAGCTGGGCGGCGGCGAAGAGCGCATCTTCGGCGTGATGGTCGAAAGCCACCTGGTCGCCGGCCGCCAGGATCTGGTGCCGGGGCGGCCGCTCACCTACGGCCAGTCGATCACCGATGCCTGCCTGGGATGGGATGAAAGCGCGGCTGCGCTGCAGATCCTGGCCGATGGGGTGCGCCAGCGGCGCATCAATCACGCGCAGACCGGCAAGTGATGCAAATCAGCACAGGCTGAGCTGCGCGGCTGCGCCGCGACAACCTCAACTTGAGGCCCGGTTGAGCCCCCAAGTGCCCGAAATCTGCGGTTAATACGCCCCATCAGGCGAGTCGGGGGGTGCCGGGCGGCTGATAATGTCAGCCGCAGTTGCGCGCAGTTTGCGTCGCAGTTGCGCATAAGGCACCGATGTCAAAGCTTTCGCGCCGTGAAGATGCCGCCCCGGCACGCGGGCGTCGTCAGAGGACGGCTCACGCGCCCGCCCCACCGGCGCAGCTCGCTGCGCTGCACGACCCCACCCGGGCCCTGCGGGCCGGGCAGGAGGGCCAGGCCCACGTTCGCTTCGTCGAGAGCCTGGATCGCGTCAATTCGGTCCTGCACGGCACCGAGGATCTGGAGCAGATGCTCACGGACGTGCTGGACTGCGTGCTGTCGATGTTCGAATGCGATCGCGCCTGGCTGGTATTTCCGTGCGATCCGCAGGCCCCGAGCTGGCGCTGCCCGATGGAAAGGACGCGGCCGGAATATCCCGGTACGTTCGCCCTCGGCATCGAGCGGCCGGTCGATGAGGCCATCGCAAAAACCTGGCGCATCCTGATCGACGCGGGCCGCCCCGTGACTTTCGGACCGGGCGGCAACTACCCGCTGGCCAAGGATTTTCCCAGCAAATTCGCCATCCAGTCGTTCATCGCGGTGGTTCTTTATCCGAAAATCGGCCAGCCGTGGCTGTTCGGCCTGCACCAGTGCTCGTACGCGCGCGTGTGGACGGCCGAGGAGGAAAGACTCTTTCAGGAAGTCGGCCGCCGCATTGCCGACGGGCTGACCACGCTGCTGACCCTTCGCAATCTGCAGCAGCGCGAGGCCGAGGCCCGCGCCATGGCCGGCTCCCAGGTGCGCCTGAATCGGGCCCTGCGCCTGCTGAGCCGCTGCAACCGGTTGCTGATTCACGCCGACGATGAATCGGCGCTTCTGAAGGACGTGTGCCGCCTGGTGGTCGAAGCGGGCCATTACGAGCTGGCCTGGGTCAGCCTGGCCGAGCAGGACGCCCGCAAGTCGGTCCGCGCCATGGCCCATTTCGGCCAGCCCGCCGAATACCTGGACGCGCTGAACATATCCTGGGCCGACGACGAGCGCGGCCGGGGCCCCACCGGCACCGCGATCCGGACGGGCGAGGTGCAGATCTGCCAGGACCTGGCGGGCGATCCGCGCATGGCGCCCTGGCGGCACCGCATCCAGACCTCTGGTTTCCGCGCCAGCGCTGCGTTGCCGCTGAAGGACACGCGTCGTACGTTCGGCGCCCTGTCGATCTACTCGACCGAGACGGATGCGTTCAATCAAGAGGAGGTCGAGCTGCTGCAGGAGCTGGCCAGCAACCTGGCCTTCGGCATCCGCTCGCTGCGCTCGCGCGCCGGGCACAGGGCCGCCGAGGAAAAGCTGGCGTTTCTGGCGCACCACGACCCGCTCACCCGGCTGCCCAACCGGCTGCTGTTGCGCGACCGCTTCGAGGTGGCCATCGCGGGGGCCCAGCGCAAGCAGGGGCGCGTGGCCATGCTGTTCCTCGATCTGGACAGCTTCAAGGAGATCAACGACAGCCTGGGCCACGAGGTGGGCGACCAGTTGCTGATCCAGGTCGCCCGGCGCTTGCAGTCGTGCGTGCGCCGCACGGACACGGTCTGCCGCGAAGGCGGCGACGAATTCGTGGTCCTGCTGACGCAGATCGACCGGCCCAGCACGGTGTCGCGAGTGGCGCAGCAGATACTGGCTGCGATGGAGCGGCCCTTCGAGATCGGCGGCAATCCGTTGCACATGACGCTGAGCATCGGCATCAGCGTGTTTCCGGCCGACGGCATCGACTTCGAGACCCTGCGCCGGAACTCGGACGCGGCTTTGTTCGTCGCCAAGGACAGCGGCCGCAACACGTTCCGCTTCTTCGACGAGCACATGAACCGCGCGGTGCTCGATCGCCTGCAGACCCAGGCCAGGCTGCGCGTTGCGCTCAAGGAGCAGGAATTCCGGCTGCACTACCAGCCGCAGATGCGCCTGCGCGACGGGCGCATCACCGGCATGGAGGCGCTGATCCGATGGCAGCGCGCCGACGGCGAGCTGGTGCGCCCCGCCGAGTTCATCGCGGTGGCCGAGCAAAGCGGCCTGATCATCCCGATCGGCGAGTGGGTTCTGAACGAGGCCTGCCGCCAGGCGATGCAATGGCGTGCGGCGGGCTCACCCGAGCTGGTGCTGGCGGTGAACCTGTCGGTGGTCCAGTTCCGGCGCGGCAACGTGGTGGAGTCGGTCGCCGCTGCGCTGCAGCGCTCGGGACTTCCTGCCGCCTCGCTCGAGCTGGAGCTGACGGAGTCGGTCCTGCTGCACGACACCGAAATGGCGCTGGAGACGCTGCGTGCCCTGAAGCGAATCGGCGTGAAGCTGTCGATCGACGATTTCGGCACCGGCTACTCGAGCCTGGCCTATGTGAAGCGCCTGGCCGTGGACAAGCTGAAAATCGATCAAAGCTTCATCCGGGAGCTGGCCGAGAGCGCCGAGGACGCGGCCATCGTCCGCGCGATCATCCAGCTCGGGCATACGCTGGAGCTGGAAGTGATCGCCGAGGGCGTCGAAACGGACGCCCAGCTGCAGTTTCTTAAGGAAAACGGGTGCGACCAGGTTCAGGGCTACCTGATCAGCCACCCGGTGGCGCCGCAGCAGTTTCTCGAGCTGCTCGGCCCTGGCGCGGCTCACCCGCGCCTGTGAGGCGCCGGCAGCGCCTCAGAAACGAAACAGCACCAGCACCAGGCCGGCGGTAATGAGCACCGCGGCCGCGCCGGCGACGGCACGTTCAGCGATATATCGGCCCATTTCGGATCTCCTAGCAGGGGATCCGGCCAGTCTATGGAGCGCCTACCACACCATTCGGCGATGAACGGCCCGGATCACGGGCTATTTCGCTCGTGCCGCCACAGGACGTCGCTACCGCCGCCCGCGCGATTGAGCACTCGCGCCAGCACGAACATCAGGTCCGAGAGCCGGTTCAGGTACTGGCGCGCAGCCACCCCCACCGGCTGACCCGCGCCGGCCTGCTCCAGCGCGACCAGCGAGCGCTCTGCGCGCCGGCACACCGTGCGGCACACGTGTGCCAGCGCGGCCGGGCGGCTGCCGCCCGGCAAAATGAACTCGGCCAGCCGCGGCAGGTCGGCGTTGTAGTGCGCCAGGCGCTCGTCCAGGCGCGCAACATGCGCCTCGCCCAGGATCCGGTACCCCGGGATCGACAGTTCTCCGCCCAGGTCGAACAGGTCGTGCTGGATCTGCATCAGGTCGGCGCGCACCGGGTCAGGCAGCGGCTCGGCCAGCAGCACACCGACGGTGGAGTTGAGCTCGTCGACCTCCCCCATCACCTGGACGCGGGCGTCATCCTTGCGCGTACGCGTGCCGTCGCCCAGCCCCGTGGTGCCGTCGTCGCCGGTTCGCGTCACGATGGTCGAAAGGCGGTTTGCCATGGCTGCACGCTGTTGCCTGGCCACGCCGGCCGGGATTCGGGACCGGGTTAGCATAGCGCGGTGAACCAGACTGAGACCGTGGCGCTTGCGCCGCCCGCCCCCGAAGGCGTGGGCAGCATCGATCCGCGGCGCCAGCTCGAAGTGCTGCACGCGCTGCGGGCGGATCTGCCCGAGGACTGCCTGCTGTCACAGTCCGAGGACACGCGGCCGTACGAGTGCGACGGGCTCACGATGTTCCGGCAGGTGCCGATGCTGGTGGCGCTGCCGCGCACCGAGCAGCAGGTGGCGGCGATCCTGCGCACCTGCCGCCGGATGGGCGTTCCGGTGGTGCCGCGCGGCGCGGGAACGTCGCTGTCGGGCGGCGCGCTGCCGCACGCGCAGGGTGTGTTGCTGTCGATGGCGCGCTTGAACCGGATCGTCTCGCTCGATCCGGTGGCGCGGATCGCGGTGGTGCAGCCCGGCGTGCGCAACCAGGCGATCTCGGAGCAGGCCGCGCGCCATGGCCTCTTCTACGCGCCCGATCCGTCCAGCCAGATCGCCTGCTCGATCGGCGGCAACGTGGCCGAAAACTCCGGCGGCGTGCACTGCGTCAAGTACGGACTGACGGTGCACAACGTGCTGCGGGTGCGGGCCCTGCTGTCGGACGGATCGGTGGCGGTGTTCGGATCGGAAGCGCTCGACAGCCCCGGCCTTGACCTGCTGGCGGTGCTGATCGGCTCCGAGGGCATGCTGGCGGTGGCCACCGAGGTGAGCGTGCGTCTTTTGCCCAAGCCGCAGCTGGCGCGCTGCGCGATCGCGAGCTTCGACGACGTGGAAGCCGCCGGCAACGCGGTGGCCGCGCTGATCGGCGCCGGCATCATCCCGGCGGGCCTGGAGATGATGGACCGGGCCGCGATCGCGATGGTGGAGCCGTTCGCGCACGCCGGCTACGACCTG
>Ga0210409_10003454_pt1 | contig 17632 bp, 14 predicted proteins | sample IncBWH17MmetaG_FD_161649 | JGI IMG/M metagenome (GOLD analysis project Ga0210409, IMG submission 161649) | Forest soil microbial communities from Barre Woods Harvard Forest LTER site, Petersham, Massachusetts, United States - Inc-BW-H-17-M | ecosystem: Environmental > Terrestrial > Soil >... | reverse complement strand
CAGCACTCCCGGCTGAATGTATTCTCGAAAGAAATATTCATTCGGGTCGCTAGGCATGTCGCCGTCCGGCGTCAGGTATCCGGCCTTGGTGCACAAAATTAGTTCGTCGCGCGCGATGCCCTTGGTTACTAACTCCGCCAATGCCGCCCCAATGCTGCGTTCACTGCGCTGAAAGCGGTAATTGATGGCCGCATCAATCACATTGATGCCACCTTGCACCGCCTCCACGATCGCTGCCGTATAACCCCGGTCCGTCTTTTCGTCGGGGCTCCCCAAATACGTCCCAATTCCCAGCGACGAAACCGCCAGTCTCTGCGCTTCACGAAAGTGGCCCTCAACGGCCTTGGGAAATCGTGCCACAAAACGGCGCGTCCCTTCAGGCGTGGCAAATGTTGTCATCGTTGTGCTCGCAATTTTTGGTCACTCTCAATTTTTTTGTCGTGAACGCGAAGTATAACAGGCCATCCGCTTCCTTAATTCGCACTCGGTTCCTTAGGTGCTTCTGGCGGAGCCAACAACCGCGAACAAGCCCGCAAAATCCTGCGATAGGGCCAATCATTCTTCTCCCGAAAAAAAATCTCGCCGGTTCGCGGGTTGCTGTAAAACCAACGCGCCACCAGCCACAAATGTTCGCTCAACTCCCCTCTGGAGAGCGGCAAGTGTTCAATTAGCTGCTGCGAAGCGCCCGCTGGTTCAACCCCATTCGCTAAAGCATTTGGCAGTTGTGTCGCAGCTACCGCATCGGCCGCCGGATCGAGATAATTCCGAAAAATTTGTTCGGCAGAACGTGGCTGGCTGGCAATTTCCCCAAATGGCAGAAAAAACGGCTCGCAAAGTCTCCCGCCCTGAACACGATAAGCAGCGACGACCTGGTCGCCCGCGCCCCGTTGCAAAATCACCGCGTCCAAAGCCTGAATTCGCCGCGCCAGATCCGGCCGCCCGCGCAACACCTCGTCCAATTTCTCGACTTTTTTATGCAACGTTGCCGCGCGCTCAAAGTCCAAATCATCACTGGCGCGCTCGCGCTCACTCTCAAATGTCGCGCGCAGCGATTCGCCGCTCGATTCCAGAAACTTCACGAACCGCTGCACCTCCACGTCGTACTCCTCTTTCGAACACCCCGCAAAGCAAGGCGCCAGGCACATTTTCATCTCCGAATACAGGCAGCCCGGAAATGTCGGATCGCGCCGGATTTTTATCTGGCAGCGTCGCATCTTGAAAAAATCCAGCGCGCGGTTCGCAAACGCCAGCGCGGCGCCACGCGAAGGAAATGGGCCGTAATAAGTTCCCGCCGTCGGCGCTCCCAAACTGTCCACCGAAATGTGCCGGGTCACGTAACACCGCGGATACGCATTCCGGAGGCTCACCTTAAGCACCGCGGGCGGACGCATTCGCATCAAATCGCGATAACGTTGCGGAAAAAGTTTTTTGGCGTGCTGATAATAAGTGAGGCTCTGTTCGAAGGTAGAACCAACCTGTCTATATCTGACGCCGCGTGCAAGCGACCGCAGATTCAGCCGTTTACTTGCGGGATCAGGCGGACCAAGCAGCCGTTGCAGCCTGCGGCGCAAATCCAGCGTGCGGATAAGAAGAGGCTCAGCATTTGCATCATTCAATTCCACGAGGCAAACGGCAGGTTTCGACGATAATGCGGAAAAGAATTCTTCATCGGCGGCGGCGTCAAAAGCGAGCGAAAAATCAAGTTCCAACACGCACTCAGGATACTACGACTCAATATGATGGACGCTCAAAGGCCGGGCTCCCTGCCAAAACGATTTTCCTTGTGGACTAATCCCGCGTGGAAATCTCGGATGGACCTGCGTCATTCGAATGACGCCGCCGACAATTTCTGAAATCATTCGAACGCGCACGATTCGAACGCTGGCAATATTACTGTAATGTTATAGTTACTGAATAATTAAAGTATTACTTTAAATGTCGGCGCGCCCACATTGTACGGCTTTCTATCTTCCAGCCCCGAGCCTCTAGCTTCTAGCCTCCAGACGATCTCAACACCCATGACGCAATCACCAACCGTTGAATCTCACTGGTGCCTTCGTAAATCTCCGTGATGCGCGCGTCACGATAATTTCGTTCCACCGGATACTCCCGGCTATAACCGTTCCCGCCATGAATTTGAATCGCCTTGTGGGTCACCCGCGTAGCCATCTCGCTGGCAAATAATTTTGCTACTGCGGCCTCCATGCTGAATCTCGCGCCCCTGTCCTGCTTCCAAGCTGCTTTCCGAATCAACAATCGCGCGGCATCAATCTCCGTGGCCATATCGGCCAGCATGAATTGTATGGCCTGAAATTGCGAAATGGGATTCCCGAACGCCATGCGCTCTTGCGAATATTTCAAAGCCGCTTCAAACGCGCCTTGCGCAATCCCGGTCGCCTGCGCAGCGATACCGATTCTTCCGCCATCCAACGTCGAAAGCGCCACTTTGTATCCTTCACCTTCATCGCCGATGCGATTGGCGGCCGGCACGTTGCAGTCGGAAAAAACCAGTTCGCTGCAAGCCGTGGCACTAATCCCCAGTTTTTTCTCTTCTTTACCAACGCGAAATCCCGGCGCGCCTTTTTCAATAACCAGCGCGGTGATGCCTTTCTCTCCCTTGGCCGGATCCGTATTCACGTATACGATGGCGGCATCCGCCGCGCCCCCATTGGTGATCCACGCTTTGGTGCCGTTCACCACATAGCTGTCGCCCTGGCGCACCGCTTTCGTTTGCAACGCCGCGGCATTCGAGCCCGCCTGCGGCTCCGTCAACGCGTAGCACCCGATTTTTTCTCCACGCGCGAACGGCAAAAGAAATTTCTCTTTCTGTTCAGCCGTGCCAAATCGGTGGATAGGATCGCAGTACAACGAATTTTGCACCGACAAAATCACGCCCGTGGACGCGCAGCACCGCGAAATCTCCTCAATCACGATGGTATACGCGACATGATCGAATCCGGCGCCGCCTTCGCTTTCCGGCAGAGCGATCCCAGTCAGCCCCAATTCCGCTGCTTTCTTGAATATTTCCCGCGGGAAATGCCCAGTCTCGTCCAATTCTTTCGCGAACGGCCGCACTTCCGATTCCGCGAATTCCCGCACGCTTTTTTGCAGGAGCAACTGCTCCTCAGTCAGTTGAAGATCCACTCGCTCTTCTCTCCGCGTTTACGCCGCTGCACTCGCATTCAAAACTTTTCGCATGCGCTCAAAAGTTTTATGCAAATCTTCCGGATGCACACGGGTCTCGCCCGTCACGGTCATGAAATTGGTGTCCCCAAACCACCGTGGCAATGCGTGTAAATGCAGGTGCCCGGCAACACCCGCGCCGGCAGCTTTCCCGAGGTTCATGCCAATATTCATCCCATCGGGTTTGTAGTCCGCAACAAAAACCTTCTCTACCCGCTGCGCTACTAACATCATCTCCGCCAACGTCTCCGCATCGCACAATGCCAATTGCGCGACATGCGCGTACGGCACGATCATCACGTGCCCGGATGTATAGGGATAGCGATTCAGGATCACGAACACTTTTTTGCCGCGATAAACGATCAGCGCCGCAGCGTCATCGTTCCGCGCCAAAGCATCACAGAAAATACACTCCGGTTGCTTCTCGTCATTCACCTGTGTGATGTATTTGTAGCGCCACGGCGACCACACGTAGTCCATCAGGCATCCTCAAAGAAAAAGACGCTCGCACAGCATAACGCACAATCCATTCACGTCGCGCGCAGCGCTACCCATTGTTTTATTCAGAGAATGAATTCAGAGGTGTTGTCAGGAGCGTGTCGCGTCGCCAGACGCCGAGTTCGCCGGCGTCGCCGCAGCAGCCGAAGCGCCGGCTTCTGTTCCGTCGCCTTCCGAGTTGTTCACAAAATCCTTCAATTCTTTACTAGGCTTGAAGAACGGAATCTTCTTGGGCGGCACATCCACTTTAGCGCCCGTCTTGGGGTTGCGGCCGATGCGCCCGCGCCGTTGCCGCGTCCGAAAGCTTCCAAATCCGCGGATCTCGATCTTGTCGCCTTTCTGCAGGGCCTCGATGATGCTCTCGAAAATCGTCTCCACAATCGTCTCGGACTCCTTGCGCGGAAGTTCCGAGATGCGCAGCACCTCTTCGATCAGGTCGGCCTTCGTCAATGTCGGATGCTTGGTCATAATCCCTATACCTCGTCGCCCCGCGCAGGTCCTGCCACCGGACGTCTGACCGCTTAGCGGCCCCTCAAATCGGTGTTACAAAAAGGGTTAGAGCGGAGAGCCGCCCTCTGGGTGCACCCTTCCTATCATTAAAATAGGCCCCACGTAAATACAATTGTCCAGCTGGGTTGGAGTCAAATATTTCTGCCTGGACCGCTACCGGCCCAGCTTTGACTTAAGGGCATCGCCAATCGTCGCCGTTGATGAAGACTTCCCCGTCGACGTCGACCGGTACTGATCGATCTCCCGCCGCTCAATTTGCTTCACCGCCGCGCGGTAGCTAAGTCCAATGCGCCGCGTTTCCGGGCTGATCTTCACGATCTTGAAGTCGTACTCTTTCCCCGGCTCTAGCGGCCCCGCGCTCTTCAGCGGCCCCGTCGAGGTGCGATGCATCGGCGCCGGTCCTTCATCGCGGCGCCGCTTGTGCTCCTCAATCTCGGTGTTGTGGCACAGCGCTTCGATATTCTCGCCCAGTTCCACGAACGCTCCGAACGTCGCGATGCGCGAAACTTTGCCCTTCACGATCTGGCCCACTTTGTGCTGCTTGAACCAGTCGCCCCAGATATCGTTGACCTGCTTGATGCCCAGCGATACCCGCCGGTTTTCCGGATCAATCTTCAAGACCTTGGCGGTAACGTCTTCGCCCTTCTTGAAAACCTCATGCGGATTTTTCACTCGGCCGGTCCAGCTCACGTCGCCGACGTGCACTAGCCCGTCAAACCCGTCCTCGATTTCCACGAACGCGCCAAATTCCGCAATGTTCCGAATCTTGCCGGTCACCACCGTGCCGACTGGATATTTTTCCGCGATGACCATCCACGGATCCGGTTGCGCCTGCTTGATGCCCAGCGAAACACGGCGGTCGCTCGGTTTGATGTCCAGCACCACCACATCTACTTCATCGCCCACCTTCACGAGTTTCGACGGATGCGTCGGCTTCTTATTCCAGCTCATTTCCGAAACGTGCACGAGCCCTTCAATGCCTTGCTCCAGCTCCACGAACACGCCGTAATCCACCACGCCGACAACTTTGCCCTTCACCTTGCCGCCCGCGGGATATTTCTCCGATGCATTCACCCACGGATCGGGAATGAGTTGTTTCAGGCCCAGCGAGATGCGCTGCTTATCCTTATCAAATTTCAGGATGACAACGTCCAGCTCCTGATCCGGCTTCAGCATGTCGGAAGGATGCTTCACGCGTCCCCAGCTCAAATCCGTCAGGTGCAGCAGCCCGTCGATTCCACCCAGGTCCACAAACGCGCCATATTCCGTCACGTTTTTCACATGCCCGTGAACGGTCTGGCCTTCCTTCAGCGATTCCATTAACTCCGCGCGCTTCGCAAGTTGACCTTCTTCCAGCAGCGCGCGCCGGCTCACCACCACATTGCCGCGCCGCCGGTTCAGCTTGGTGATACGCACGTCCATTTCCTGGCCCATCAAATCGTCCAGGTTCGCGGTCGGCCGCAAATCGTATTGCGACCCGGGCAGGAACGCGCGAACTCCGATGTCCACCACGAGTCCGCCCTTGATGCGATCTACAACCTTGCCCTTGACTGTTTCTTTCGCTTTGAACGCCGCTTCCAACTTTTCCCACATTCGGCGGCGCAGAACCTTCTGATAGGACAAAATCTCGAAGCCGTCTTTGCGTTCACCAGTTCGCTGTACTTCGATTTTGGCGTTCGGCTCAGGGCGCGGTATCTCTGTCTCCGAAAATTCCGCCGCGGGAATCAGTCCTTCAGTCTTCTGGCCGGTGTCCACAACCACGCCGTGCTCGGTGTAGGCCACCACCGTGACTTCGATAATTTCGCTGTGCGACGCGGCTTCCTGCTTCTCGTCGTACTGCTCCATCAACTTGCTCATCTCTTCTGAGCCAGCCGCTTCGTCGGCAGCCGTCGCCGCTTCGCGATCCGCGACCGCAGTCCCACCGCTGTTGTCTGTGTGCTGGCTTGCGCCCTGGTCATGGCTATCGTGTTGAGCAGTTGCGCCGTGCGACTCAGCGCCGCTGTGCTCTGCCTCGCCGTCACTGCCATGCGAACCTGAACCACCCTGTGCAGTCGACCCGCTCGATGTATTGGCGGGACTCTGCGAATCGCCATCGGCCTGCGGCACCGCAGTGCGATTCTGCACGTGGTCGCCCGATTCGCTGCTTCCCTCGGAACTCGAACCGTGCTGCGAGGCATCATTGTGCGCAGCGGTGGACGAGCCACTCTCGTGTGTTGCTTCGTTTTTCTGTTCTTGTGTTTCGGTGTGCGCTTCCGGTGCGGCGGCAGCAGCAGCACCGCTTGCGGTAGTGGGCGCCGGGTTGTCGTGGTCGGGAAACATGGTTGTAGGCCTCCGGGATAAATATCCCTGTTTAGTCGAAAAAGTTCCTTGCGAGATCCCTACTTGGATAGCCGTGCAAGGAGGTGGACCGTTCAGTTGGTCGCTAAGGAAAAAGTGCCGCGGGCGTCACTGCAAGCACTGCCAGAACTCCTGGACCAGAACTCCTGGAATTGTCACGAGGAACGCCGCAACCTAGCCAAAAGCATACTCGCCGACTCAACTCCCTGTCAATGAATCGGCAACGTGATGGAGCGATTTTCTTGGCCGCAAATTCGCTCCAACCTGCCCGTCGTTTGAAGTCCAGGGGACGCGGAGGGTGCCCCGCCCCCAGATTTTTGGAGGGTTTACCTGCCGTGGCAGGTGGGGTTTTTAACGTGGAATCACCAAAATCTAAAATCGCCACTCGCTCAAATCAGCCTCAATTCCCCGTTAACTCGTCGACCCTATGTGCGTCCCGCCTGTGTTTTCTCACGCCGAAAATCGGGAGCAATTACTTCAACAGTTCTACACATTTCGTAAAGGCGCGAACGCATTCTGCTGCCGATGCGCTGCTCCAACGTGTCCTCGCGCGACGCAGGAATCATTCGCCCTCCCGGCAGCCGCGAAGGTTCGCCTTCTGACACCGGATTGTCCACATAGTTTGTAGTGATCACCGTGGTGCGGTTCTCGTTATAGCGGGCGTTCAATACAATCCCCACAATGTCGCGCACCCAATCCGAAGGCTTGCTCGCTCCCAGATCATCCAGCACCAAAATTTCCACGTTGCGAATGGGCTCCAGAATGCTCATCTCCGTCGATTCACTCGAAGGGTTATAACTTGCCTGAATCTCTTTCAGCAATTCTCGGTAATCGCAAAACAGTCCGCCGTGTCCGCGGCGAATCAATTCTTTCAAGGCTGCCACCGCCAAATGTGTTTTGCCTACGCCCGACGGCCCCATCAGCAGCAGCCCTTTTTCCGCCGCACCTGGATAATCCCGCACAAATCCCTGCGTCAACATCTTGGCCTGCTTCATGGATTGCGCATGCTGCGGCATCCACGTTTTGCCATCCGTCAAATCCGCGACATAGCTTTCAAAATCACAGTGTTCATAGCGCTTCGCTATCCGTGCACGTTCCATCACCCGCGCCGCGCGCTCTTCCATTCCGCAATCGCACGCCGTAGCCACCGTGCCTGGCACGCCATTCAGCCGCTGCTCCAGCCGCCAGCCCGTCCCTCTACAAAGCGGACAATTTTCTATCGCCATATCGCCACAAGCATACGGGCACGCCCTCGTCACGGCAAGCGATCTACGTACGTCGGCTCCCACTGTTATCGACGGCAGCGTGCTAAAATTCCCAATTCAACAACGGTGCAAAGTGAAAACTAAAACGAAGAGCGTGACTCCCGAACCCGCTTTACCTATGAACGTGCGCGTGCGCCGCGAGATCATCGCGTGGTTCTGGGTTGGTCTCGTTTTTCTATTGGTGAACGGAACGATCGGCCAGGCGCGCGTCATTCCTTCCGCCTCAATGGAAAATACCCTGCTGATCGGAGACCACTTGATCATCAGCCGTGCCGGATACGATGCCGGATTGCCGTTCACGAATTGGCATGTTCCGTTGTGGCGTAATCCAAAGCGGCAGCAAATCATAATTTTCAGGCCGCCGTACGCGCCCGATCAAACCGACCTGGTGAAGCGCGCGATTGGCATGCCGGGCGATGTTGTGGATCTACGTGACGGGAATGTTTGGATCAATGGAAAGCAGCTTCAAGAGGATTACACCCTAGGCCCGACCAAACCAGCGCCGCCGGGATACTCTCAGCGCGGTCGAATCGATGTCACCTTCCCGTACCGCGTTCCGGACAACTGTTATTTTGCGATGGGTGACAATCGAGGAAATTCTTACGATAGCCGCTTCTGGGGTTGCGTTCCGCGTGAATACCTCATCGGCACCCCGGTGATGATCTACATGTCTATAGATGCGAACCCCAGCGCATGGCAACCTGGCCACATCGTCGACCGTTTTGTTGCCTATGCCAACGTGCTGATTCATCCAGCCACCATGCGCTGGAAGCGCTTGTTCCACACCTTTTAAACTAGCCGCCGCGACACCGTTGAAGACTTTTTGCCTCGCGCTACGTCAATCGTTCATGTGGCATTACCACATGAAATTAGATATGCTTCTGTGGCCGTAACACAGGAAGGGCCGATGCACCAAGGCCAGAGCTGTAAAGGGTCGATCGATGACGAATGAACCGGTAACTCGACTGCGCGAATTCTTGCACCGTCTGCGCTCATTATTTCGCGCCAGGCAACTCGACACCGAGCTCGACGCGGAAATGGCCGCGCACCTTGACTTGGCCATCGAAGAAAATCTTCAACGCGGTATGCCGCCAGAAGAAGCACGGCGTCAGGCGCTGATTCGCTTCGGAGGCGTGGCGCAAGCCAAGGAACGGCATCGCGACGCGCGCTCTCTACCGACCCTCGATGAAATGTCTCAGGATTTGCGCTACGCCCTGCGAACTTTCCGTCGTGATCGCGGTTTCGTGGCGATCGCGATATTGATTCTTACTTTGGGCATCGGCGCCAACATCGCGGTCTTCAGTGTGGTGAACACAATTTTATTGCGCCCGCTTCCCTTTCACGATCCGCAGCAACTCACTTTTATTACCAGCGCCAAGGGCAGAGCTGGTTTGTCCAGCATGACGTATTCCGTCGACGCCTACGAGGAGCTGAAACATCAGAATAATTCCTTCCAGGATGTCACCGGCTACTTCGCCTTCTCCTCGGCCAATAATGCCAAGCTTGCCCGCAATGGCGATTCCCTGCCGGTTACGACCATGACGGTGGTCGGTAATTTCTTCCCCACGCTCGGCGTTCAACCGTTACTGGGCCGCTGGTTCGCTCCCGACGAGTGCTTGAAAAATTCCCACCCCGTTGCCATTCTTACCAACGGTTTGTGGCGGCGTCAGTTTGCCGCTAACCAGTCGATTGTCGGCCAAGCCATAACTCTCGACAATCATCCGGTAACGGTCATCGGCGTCCTGCCGCCCACCTTCGACTTCGGTTCCGTTTTTTCTCCAGGTTCAAAGACCGACCTTTTCATCCCCGCCTTCCTGGACGACATGGAAGACTGGGGAAACACCCTTGCACTGGTTGGCCGTCTCAAGCCTGGCGTTACGTTGCCGCAAGCGCAAGCCGAAGCCGACATTCTCTTTCCACGCCTTCATTTCAACTTGAAGCATCCGGAATGGGGCGGCAACTACACTGCTCGTCTTACCGAACTCAAGGAATACGTCACTGGCAAGCTGCGCCGCTCCTTGATCGTGCTGTGGTGTGCGGTGGGACTCATCTTGCTGATCGTCTGTGTGAATCTTGCAAATCTTTTGCTCGCGCGCGCGAGTGCGCGAAGCAAGGAATTCGCCATGCGCCGCGCTCTTGGCGCAGGCCGCGCCAGGCTTATCCGTCAATTGCTTACTGAAAGCCTGCTGCTGACCAGCGCGGGAGCCTTGCTCGGACTGGGATTGGCATACGGCATCACCATGTACCTCGCGCATCAGGGCTCCCTTGCTCTGCCACTCCTTGGCAGCTTGAAAATTGACGGCCGCGCTTTAGCATGGACACTCATCATTTCTTTAATGGCCGCGATTTTCTTCGGGCTCCTTCCGAATCTCAAAATCTCAGCAGGCAGTCTTCAGGAAGCTCTCAAAGATTCCGGCGCAGGCATGACTCACGGCAAAAAACACGATCGCTTGCGTTCCGTTCTCGTAATTTCCGAAATTGCCTTGGCGTGCGTCCTTCTGGTCGGAGCGGGCCTGCTGTTGCGCAGTTTTCTGCACGTGCTCGACGTGGACCTGGGATTTCAACCCAGCCGGGCAGCGGCCATCACAGTCGATTACAACGATGAAGACAAACCCGCGAAGCGCAGCGCGATACTGCAGCAAATGCTGGGCCGCGTGAAAGCTATTCCAGGCATCGAAGCTGCCGGCATCACCGACAATCTACCGCTGGATCGCAATCGTGCCTGGGGCTTATCGGCAAAGGGGAAGGACTATCGCAAAGGAGAACTCCCTGGAGCCTTCGTGTACATCGTTACGCCCGGCTACCTGCAAGCCATGGGCATGCAGCTTCGCGCCGGCCGCGATCTGAATTGGTCGGACGCTCCGGATGGTCCGCTGGTGGCGATCCTGAATCAAACCGCGGCGAATTATTTGTGGCCCGGTCAGGATCCTATCGGCCAAATCGCGCTCGTGAATGACAAAGAAGCTCGAGTCGTCGGCGTGGTCAGCGACGTTCGCGAAAGCAGTCTGGAGTCGCGCCCCGGCTGGCAGATGTATTTGTCTTCGAGTCAGAATAGCCCGGACGGAGCCGAGCTAGTGGTGCGCACCAAGCTCCCACCGGACGTGCTTGCCTCCAGCGTGATGAGCACGCTTCGTGAACTAAATCCCGGCCAACCTGCCACCGAGTTTCGGACCATACAGCAGATCGTGGATCACGCGGTTTCTCCCCGGCGCTTTTTTGTTTGGCTGGTAAGTTTATTTGCGGCACTGGGGCTGACGCTGGCTTCGCTGGGCATCTATGGAGTTATTTCGTACTCGGTTTCGCGGCAGACCCAAGAAATTGGCATCCGCATGGCTCTCGGCGCCACCGCCAATCGTGTGCAGTTCAGCGTGATCTACAGAACTCTACGCCTCGCACTCGTGGGAATCGCCATCGGCACGGTTGCGTCGTTCATGGTGGCGAAAGCCATTGCGTCTCTTTTGTTTGCCACCGACCCGTCAGATCCGCCGACCTTCGCAACCACCATCGTGATGTTGAGCGGCATCGCAATTCTGGCGGGATATATTCCAGCGCGCCGCGCCTCGCACGTAGACCCCATGACTGCTCTTCGCGTCAACTAACCATCAGCTTTGACGCGGCGTAAATTGAAGACCCACCCTCGATTTTGAAGGGTGGGTCTTTATTTCCGGAACTTCCTGGGGAAAATATAAAGATGTCAGCTTCGTACTATTCGTGGGACGGCCCGTACGATAGCGTGGCGGGGATCCTGCGCCGTTGGGCGCGAGGATGCGCGCGATAATTCCTGCTGTACCACCTTCGCGAACTCACCCATCTGGCGTTCCATCTCAATCATTTTTTCGCGCATGTTCAGAATAATTTCGATGCCCGCGAGGTTCACGCCCATGTCGCGCGCCAGCGTTAAAATTACTTCCAGGCGCTCAAGATCGGAATCGGTATACAACCGCGTGTTTCCCTGCGACCGGGAAGGTTTTAATAATCCCACGCGCTCGTACAAACGCAGCGTCTGTGGGTGCAATTTATAAAGCTCCGCCACCGCGCTAATCATGTAACCGGCTTTGGCCCGCTTTTTTGTTCTTTGCGGCATGCTCCTCACACACCCGCTTTGCTGAAAAGATTTTGCCGCGGATCTTCGGGGTCCAAAGTTTCCAGGTCTTTCATCAGAGTACGGACCCGCTCATCCGTCGGCTTCGGCACTACTACTTGAATTTCGGCGTATTGATCGCCGCGCGTGCTGTTGCGAGCGCCCGGCACGCCCTTTTCTTTCAGGCGCAGGGTTTTCCCGCTATCCGTTCCGGGAGGAATGCGCACCAGAGAGCGCCCATCGATGGTGGGCACTTCAATCTTCGCGCCAAGCGTGGCCTCTGGAACGGTCACGGGAATTTTGGTGTAAAGATCATTGCCACGGCGCTCAAAAAATTCATGTGGCTTCACCAGAATCCGCAAATACAAATCTCCCGGAGGTGCTCCCATCGTTCCCGCATTTCCCTTGCCGGGTACACGCAAGCGCGCACCGCTCGCCACGCCAGCTGGAATGCGGACATCCACCGTTTCCGTGCGCCGCACTCGGCCTTCGCCATTGCAAGTCCGGCACATGGTACGCAATTTACCGGTGCCACCGCAGCGGGAGCACGGCACATTGAAGCGCATTTTCCCCGCGGCTTGCTGAGTCGTTCCGGTCCCGCCACACGCGGTACAAGTCTGCGGCGAGCCCACCGCGCCGGTTCCGTGACAGGCCTCGCAGGAGTCCATGCGCGTGATCGAAAGTTTCTTCACCGCGCCGCGCACGGAATCCCAGAAATCAATCTCCACCTGGTATTCCAGGTCGCCGCCCGGTTCCTGCTCTGGTTCCATTTCGCCGCCGCGGCCGCCCTTGAAAAACTGGCTGAACAAATCGCGAAAACTTCCGCCGCTACCTGCCGGACCAGCACCGGAACCACCGCCACCACCAAAATCAAATCCGCCAAAATCAAAATTGACGCGCGCATCATCGTCTTCCCCGCCGCCATGCGAAGAAGGTCCGCCGCCCGGGGGCAGGTTATCGCTATAAAATCCGTACTGGTCGTACATCTGGCGCTTCTTGGCGTCGGAAAGTACGTCATACGCTTCCTGCAGCTGCTTGAATTTCTCTTCCGACGATTTATCGCCGGGATTCAGATCAGGATGGTATTTGCGCGCAAGTTTGCGAAACGCAGTGCGAATGTCCTTGCTGCTGGCCTTCTTCGGCACCCCGAGCAATTCGTAATAATCGGTTTTAGCTGTCGTTGCCATGATCTATATTTGTGTGATCTCGAATCGTATTTCTCGAAATCTGTCGAATCTGCTACTAAAAAATTCGGCCCACTCCGTCTTGCGAACGAAGCGGGCCGGTTCTTTACTCTTCGCTTCCGCGAAGTTCCGGCCCGCGCGGAGTTACATTCCGCACTTTCCTTCTTCGCTCAGCTGCTTAATTAGTTAGGACGCTTGCTTTCGTCCACGTCCACGTACTCGGCGTCGATCACATCGCCGGGCTTGCCGCCTTGCGGGCCGCCGGCTGACCCAGCACCGGCCGGTCCGCCTTGAGCCCCGGCGCCAGCTCCCGCCGCGCCTGCCTGTTCCGCGCCGCCAGCCGCTTGCGTGCTCTTGTAGAGCTCTTCAGCGATCTTGTGCAGCGAGCGTTCCAGGTTTTCCGTAGCGGAGCGCAGTTTCGCAACGCCGCCCTCGTTGATGGCCTTCTTGGCGTCGTCGATGGCGCTCTCCGCGGTCTTCACGTCGTCTTCGTTGAGCTTCTCGCGATTCTCGCGAATCATCTTTTCCGACTGGTACAGAATGCCGTCCAGGCGATTGCGCGCCTCGACCTCTTCCATACGCCGGCGATCGTCTTCGGAGTGCGATTCGGCCTCCACGCGCATCTTCTCGGCTTCTTCCTTGGTCAAGCCGCTCGAAGCGGTGATGGTGATCTTCTGCTCCTTGTTGGTCGCTTTATCCTTGGCGCTGACGTTCAGGATGCCGTTGGCGTCGATGTCAAAAGTGACTTCGATCTGCGGCGTCCCGCGCGGAGCTGGTGGAATTCCATCCAGCTTGAATTTGCCAAGCGAGCGGTTGTCGTTCGCGAATTTGCGTTCGCCCTGCATGACGTGAATTTCCACGCCAGGCTGGTTGTCGGCAGCCGTGGAATAAGTTTCCACTTTGCGAGTCGGAATCGTAGTGTTCCGGGGAATCTGCACGGTCATCACGCCGCCCAGAGTTTCCACGCCCAGCGAGAGCGGTGTGACGTCCAGTAATAGGATGTCCTTCACGTCTCCAGCCAGCACCGCGCCTTGAATCGCGGCTCCTACGGCAACAACTTCGTCGGGGTTCACGCCCTTGTGCGGCTCTTTTCCGCCGAAGAACGTGCGCACCAGTTGCTGCACCTTGGGAATGCGCGTCGAACCGCCGACCAGCACCACTTCTTGTATGTCGTTCGGCGACATCTTGGCGTCTTCCAACGCCTGCTTCACTGGTTTCATGGACCGTTCGAGCAAATCGTTCATTAATTGCTCGAGGCGTGTCCGGGTCAGCTTCAGTTGCATGTGAATCGGCCCGCTCGCGCCCGCGGTGATGAACGGCAGATTGATCTCCGTCTCCATCATCTGCGACAGCTCGATTTTGGCCTTTTCCGCTGCGTCCTTCAGGCGTTGCAGCGCCATACGATCCTTGCTCAGATCAATGTTGTTTTCTTTCTTGAATTCGTCGATCAACCAATCCACGATGCGTTGGTCAACGTCGTCGCCGCCCAGGTGGGTGTCGCCGTTGGTGGACTTCACTTCCACCACGCCGGCGCCAACTTCCAGCACGGAAATATCAAAGGTGCCGCCGCCCAAGTCATACACCGCGATGGTTTCGTCGGTCTTTTTGTCCAAGCCATATGCCAGCGCAGCCGCTGTCGGCTCGTTGATGATGCGCACCACGTCCAAGCCGGCAATTTCGCCAGCTTGCTTGGTGGCCTGCCGTTGCGCGTCGTTGAAGTAGGCCGGCACGGTAATTACCGCCTTGGTGACTTTTTCACCCAGGAAGTCTTCCGCGGCGGACTTCAGTTTTCCAAGAATCATGGCCGAAATTTGCGGCGGGCTATATATTTTGCCGAGAATCTCCACGCGCGCGTCATCGTGGTCGCCCTTCACAACCTTATAAGGGATACGCTTCATTTCGTCGGTCACTTCGTCATAGCGGCGGCCCATAAAGCGCTTGATCGAATACACCGTATTCTCGGGATTCGTCACCGCTTGGCGCTTCGCCACTTGTCCCACAAGGCGTTCGCCGCCCTTGGTGATCGCTACCACCGAAGGGGTTGTGCGCGCGCCCTCCTGGTTCGGGATTACCACTGGCTCGCCGCCCTGCATCACGGACACAACCGAGTTGGTTGTGCCCAGGTCAATACCAATAATTTTACTCATGTAATTCTGGCCTCCATTTAAGCCCGATCTGTTCAAACCTGTTGAGCCGTGCTTCCGCCCAGAAGTTTGCGCGGGTCGCCAGGGACCCGTTCGAATCAGCTCGAAGCACATTATAAATATTGAGTGTCCTATTGTCAAGTCTTGTTATTATCCTATTATATCCTTATTTTTGTGTTATATAGAGACTCCTGGCTTATCACCTAGAATATTGCGTCCTGACACGAACGTCATCACTTTGGGGCGCATCCTAGTATCTTAGCTCTCGCGTTCGGCGCAGGACAGGAAACCCACTTGCACTTTTCAGCACGCCTGCGCTGGCCTTTAGGATGATTCGCGGTAGAATCTCAAAGGCCAATTTCAAGCGTCCAACTACTCACGGAGGAACAATTGATTCGCAATCGAAGAGGAATCCCTAGAGTCGCCGTAGCCTTCCTGAGTGTGTTGGCCGCCTTGGGCATCGGTGTCGTTCTTATGGCTATGGCTGCCCCTCCCCAAACACCCGGCGCAGTAAGCGAGGTTGACCCGCACAAGGCATTCGGCTCAAAAAGCGCTCCGCTCGTTCTGGAAGTTTTCAGCGATTTTCAATGCCCGGCCTGCAAAACCTTGTATATGACGACGAACCGACAGCTGATGGACAATTACGTAAGCAACGGCAAGGTGTATCTGATCCATCGCGACTTCCCCTTACCCATGCACGCCCACTCGAAAGTTGCCGCGGAGTATGCTCGCGCGGCCGCGCACATCGGCAAAGTCGAACCGGTCGAGCAAACGTTGTTTGAGAATCAGGAAAAATGGGAGAACTCAGGAGATATAGACGGCACCGTCGCGGCCGTCCTGTCGCCTGCGGAGATGAACAAAGTCCGCGCCCTGGTAAAAGGCGGCACGCTGGATGCGCTGATCGAGAAAGATCTGGCGCTGGGCCGCATGTACAACGTAAACCAGACGCCCACCACCATTATTCATTCTAATGGCCAGACCTATCCGGTGGTTGGCGTGCAAAGCTACGCGGTATTGCACCAGTTCCTGGATCAACTGCTCAGCCAGAAGTAATCGCAAAACGCGCGTGAGGTTGCCGCAGTTGCGTCCATCTCGAATTTTGAACGGGTTTTCGCGTGATCCAGGTCGCGCATTTCAATTTTTGCTGCTTCTGTTACCATTAACCGCACTTTAGCCTGTAGGTAAAAAAACTTGATCCAATCCAGCCCGCTCAACTTCCGGCGCGTCATCATGTTGCTGGGACGCGTGCTTCTAGGTGCGATTTTCATTTACGCGGGCTACTCGAAGGCCTTTCTTCCGAATCACACCTTTTGGCCTTTTTTCTTCTTGAAGTTCTCTATCTCCACTAACCTCGCAAACTTTGCGTTGCAGGTAGAAGCGTTCAAATTACTGCCGGCATGGGGAGTGCAGTTTGTTGCCCACGTCTTGCCCTTCACCGAAATAGCGCTCGGTCTGCTGGTATTAACAGGATGGAAGCTGCGGATCTGGGGAGTGCTGCTCACTGCCATCATGCTGGGATTTTTTGTGGTGGTTTTGCGTGCTTATCTTTTGCACATGGACATCAATTGCGGCTGCTTTGCCACTCCCGAGCCCATCAACTTGAAGAAAGTTCTGGAAGACGCGGGACTGTCGGCACTCGCCCTGCTAATGACCATTTTCGCCTTCCTCGAAGCGCGCGGTCCCCACCCGTGGGCCGCCGCGCCAAAACCGGAAACGGTATAAATTCCACTTCAGCCAGTTTGTCATTTAATACAAATGCGCTCACTTTTGTTACAAGTGCGCTCATCGAGCTTTACAGACGTTCACGCTGCCGGGGTGTCGTAAGGCCGGCGGATGCGAAGGACCACTATCCCTCGCCGCCCACGTCCCCAGGCGGCGGCAGCATACACGAATGCCACTGCTCATCCTCGGCATGGGCGTCACAGAACCAGCCGTCGCAGGTCGGGCAGTGTACGGTCGCAGGGTAGTTGCAGGCCGCATCACCCGGCGAGACACCCTGGCAGGTACGCTCCAGGTCCTCGCTCTTGGCCTCTACCATGGGGACCCACCTCGGGCCGTATTCTACGCCCTTGCTTTAACTAAAGCGCGCATCTCGCATCATTAATAGCAATTCATATTGCACGGATTTTCATGTAACGCACCAGGTCTGGGCTGAACGCCACGGCCGCTACACGGCGAATGCCAATCTCGATCGCCAGAGGTATACGACTGCCCTCCATGTGTCGCGGAGAAATTCGACGAGGTCCACCGCATACGCCGAACCAGCCAAATAATCATTTATGTAAGTAGCTAGCGGATTGCTGATGGTGAATCGCTCCTGACTACCCGATGGTCGTTGGATGTCAGCTCGAATCGAAAAGGGCGCAGGCTTTGTGCGCACGCCGCGGACGTTGAAGTGCTTGCCCGCCAAGGTGGTGCTCCCCCCAATAT
>Ga0210409_10003453_pt1 | contig 17633 bp, 17 predicted proteins | sample IncBWH17MmetaG_FD_161649 | JGI IMG/M metagenome (GOLD analysis project Ga0210409, IMG submission 161649) | Forest soil microbial communities from Barre Woods Harvard Forest LTER site, Petersham, Massachusetts, United States - Inc-BW-H-17-M | ecosystem: Environmental > Terrestrial > Soil >... | reverse complement strand
TGGACACTCACTGGGCTTGATGCTGCGGCGCAGCGACGGGTTGCGCGAAGGTGACAAAGTGCCCGCCGGGATCCTGAACGGTGAACTCCTTCATGCCGTAGAAGGCGGTGCGCATGGGCATGACGATTCTCACGTCCTTCATGGCGGCAAGGACCGCGTCGATATTGTCGACCTCCATGTAGAGATAGGTGGGGCCTTTGCGCGCCGTGTCGGAAACTTGCTTGGGCGCATCTTTCTCCACGCTGGCGTAAGTCTGGTACATCACTTCGGCGGCGCCTTTTTGGAAGGCGACGAAACCGAGTTTGTTGCCGTCCGGCACTTCGATGGTCTTCGTAAAGCCCAGGCGGTCGACCCAGAAGGGGATGACCGGCTCGATTTCCTTGACGAGCAGGACCGGGGTGATGCGTTTGACGTTCATGGACTTGATCTCCTCAGGTGAATTGGCGCGAACGGAAGCAAGAGCGAAGCCCAAAAAGAGGGCGGTGAAGGCCAGGGCAAGATGGCGCATGGGGCATTTTCTCCTTGCCTGCGAGCATAGTCTACTCTAGACTAATCTAGTGTAGATTAGTCTAGAGTAGACTATCAACTTACGAGAGGCGGAGCACCAAGTCAAGGAGACTTTTATGGCCGAGCGGGCGCGACAGTTGGGGGACTTGATTTCGATTGGACCAGCGATGCTGCGGGACTTTGAGCTGTTGGGAATTCACAGCGTGGCGCAACTCGCGCGGCAAAATCCTCAGCGGCTCTACGAAAAACTCGGGCGCGTGGCGCGACAGCACCAGGACATCTGCGTGCTGGATACCTTTTGCGCGGCGGTGGCGCAGGCGAAAAATCCGCGGCTTCCGGTGGAGCGATGCCAATGGTGGTACTGGAGCAGGAAGAGGAAGACGGAGAAAAAATGAAGAGAGAAGAAAACGCAGAGACGCCCCGACCGGATCCGGGCGAGCACCGCTCGCTGAGTCACGCGGAGAGACCGACGAGAGGCAGGGACCTGGCGAGGAGGTTGGCGCTGACGACGCCGGACCTGGTGGTCCTGAGCTTGCTGGCGGAGCGGCCCATGCACGGGTACCAGGCGAACGTGGAGCTGGAGCGGCGGGAGATTCGGGATTGGGCGAACCTGTCTCGGCCGCAGGTTTACAACTCGCTGGAAAAACTCGCGAACGCTGGCCTGATTCGAACAGTAGATACGGGGCAGACGGCGGGGAGACCGGAACGCAGCGCTTACGAGACGACGGAAAAAGGGCGCGCGGCGCTCGCGGATGCTCTAGAACACGAAGGTTGGACCACACATAGAGAACGTCCGCCTTTTTTGACGTGGATGGCGCTTTCCTGGCAGGCGCGTCCGGGAGTCTTCCGGAAGCAATTGAAGCGGAGGCGCAAGTTTCTGCTGAAGGAAATCGCGAGAGAAAAGAAGACTCTGCTGTCGATTTACGCCGAGGTAGGCCACAAGTATCACGAGGCGGTCTGGATGGTGGGCTTGATCCTTGATCAAATGCGCGCGGAAGTGCTGTGGTCGAAGCGATTGGAGCGCGAGCTAGCGCGAAGGGCGAAGGCGCTCCATCCGCAGTTCGCGGAAGGATTGCCGAAGTGAAATGGCGCGCCCGGTTTTAAAATCCAGAATACATTTAAGAGGAAGAGAAAAGATAACGCAGAGACGCCGAGTACGCTGCGATTCGCAGAGAGGAGAACATCTTGGAGGAGAAGCGGAGTAGCAGCTCGATCTGGAGGACGGCAGCGTTGCTGAATGTTTCGCTAGTGGCGGGCATGGCCGGAGCCACGTTGTGCGCGACGGGGGCAGAGGCGCAGGAAAAGAAGCCGACGGCGAGGGAAGTGGTGGCGGCGATCCAGGAGCACATTGGCGTGCCGTGGATGAGCAAGACCGTGGATACGTTCAAGGCGGGGAATCCGGATACGCCGGTGACGGGAATTGCGGTGACGATGATGGCGACGCTGGACGTCCTGCAACGAGCGGCGGCCAACGGGCAGAACATGATCATCACGCACGAGCCGACATTCTTCAATCACTATGACGACAAGCCGGAAGGAATGGATGAGAACGACGCGGTGTGGAAAGAGAAGCGCGCGTTCATCGAACAGCATGGGCTGGTGATCTGGAGGCTCCACGATCACTGGCACAGGCGGAAGCCGGATGGGATTCAGGCCGGGATGACGCACGCGCTCGGTTGGGAGAAATATCAGAATCCGGAGAATCAGAATTTGTACACGCTACCGGAGACGACGCTGGAAAAGCTGGCGGCGGACGTAGCCAAGCAGCTGGACACTCCGGTGATGCGGGTGGTGGGAAACCCGGAGATGAAGGTGACAAAGATTGCGCTGAACCCGGGTTACACGGGGTTTGTGCGCGAGACGCACGAACTGGAAATGGACAATGTGGAAGTGCTGCTGGTGGGAGAAACGCGCGAGTGGGAAACGGTGGAATATGCGGCCGACGCCGTCAGCGAAGGGAAAAGAAAGGCGCTCATCGTGATCGGGCACGTGCCTTCCGAGCAGGCGGGAATGGAAGAGTGCGCGCGGTGGCTGAAAACTTTCGTCAAGAATGTGCCGGTGGAATTCGTGCCGACGAAGCAGCCGTTTTGGACATTGGAACAGAGAATGACACACCACTGAACGATCTCTAAGGCCGAGCACCCTTCCAGAAGGTTAGATAGGTCGCGGGTTGAACTGGGAACAGAGCGCGAAAGTCTTCTCCAGGTGCTCGATGAAAATGCGGACTTTGGTGGACAACCGGCGGCTGGCAGGCCGTACGGCAAGGATTGGCACGGTTCGCTCAAAGGCAGTCAGAAGGCGAATGACGGTACCTTCTCTGAGTTCCGCGTAGAAGAGCCATGCTGGCGCCTGGGCAATCCCCAGATGTTCAAGGACACCCATCCGCATCTGTTCAATATCGCTGGTTCGAAAGAGTCCTGTGGGGATAACACGCTTGGCGTCTCGTCCGGAGCCAAAGCTCCACGGCTGGACGGAGCCACGCTCGACAAAAACGACGGATCGAAAGCGGTTAAGATCGTCCGGCGATTCCGGTGCACCGTAGCGTGCCAGGTATTGAGGAGTGGCGACGAGAATAGTCGTCGTCTGCGCAAATCTTCGCGCAACGAGAGTCGAGTCTGGAAGATCACCTGAATGGATAGCTAGATCGAAACCGTCTTCGATGATCGTCGCCGGGCTCTGCGATGCCGCCATTTCAACTGCCATATCGGGGTAGGCAGAAAAAAAAGCAGGCAGCTTTGACACCATGTGGAGGCGGGCAAACGTGGGAGGCACGGTCACGCGAATGATGCCTTTCGGTGCAGTCTGGCCTCGACCGACTCGCGAAGCCGCGTTCTCAAAGTCGTCGAGAATGTGCAAAGCAGACTCGTAAAAGTCGCGACCGGCCTCAGTAAGTGCGATGGAACGAGAAGTGCGGTGAATGAGTTCGGTGCCGAGCTCATCTTCCAGGGCCGAGATTTGTTTGCTGACAGCAGGTTGACCAATTCCACGCTCCTTCGCGACAGCAGAGAAGCTCCCTTTTTCAATGACTCGGACGAACATCTGCATGGCATCGAATTTGTCCATACCGGCCTCCGTATTCCTCGATGGAATGGATTCTGTGCGAGGAATAGCGATTCTTCCGCCTCACAGTCAGATGTAAGAACCAAGAGAAGGTTTCCTCATCTGCGTTATGCATTCCTATTGGGAATAGCTGGTATTCCCCCGAATGCCGAATCTGCTGGCAATCATTGCACATCAGATAGGGAGTCAGTCAGTTGAAGCAGTGGAGCGGTGAAATCGTTTCACAGAAGGCTATAGGAGTTCAAATGTCTAAGTTATCCAACAAAGTAGCACTCGTTACCGGCGGTTCGCGGGGCATTGGCGCGGCAATCGCGAAACGTCTGGCCGCGGATGGAGCGAGCGTGGTCATCACGTACGCGAAGGATGCCAAAGCTGCTTCCGCCGTGGTGAAAGCGATTGAAATTGATGGCGGAAAGGCTATCGCAATTCAAGCAGACGCCACTGATGCCAAAGCCGTCGAAGCCGCGGTCGAAAAGGCGTTTGCAACCTTCGGCCGACTGGATGTGCTGGTGAACAACGCCGGCACGGCCATTCCGAAACCGTTCGAGGAGGCGACGCTGGAAGAGATGGATCGCGTGATTGCCATCAATGTCCGTGGAGTATTTGTCGCGACGCAGGCCGCGCTGAAGCACATGAAGAGCGGCGGTCGCATCATCATGATCGGTTCGGCCGTGGGTGAGCGCGTCGCGGCGCCCGGGCTTGTGCCATACGCGGGCACGAAAGGAGCCGTCAAGATGTTCACTCAGGCGCTGGCCCGAGAGATCGGGAGCCGGGGCATCACGGTCAACAACGTGCAGCCAGGTCCGATCGACACGGAATTGAATCCCGCCGCGGGCGACTGGGCGGTACCACAGAAGGCAGCCACAGCACTCGACCGTTACGGGAATGTCGATGAAATCGCCGCGATGGTGGCCTTTGTCGCCGGTCCGGAGTCCTCGTACATTACCGGGGCGAATCTTACCGTGGATGGCGGAATGAACGCCTGAAGGCGCGCTAAACCGCAAGTTTAATCGACCATGGGGATGATCAACACGCAATAGATATCAAGTAGAGGAAGTCATTTTATGGTGAACGTGGTGAAGAAATATAGCGTCTCTTCTGAGCTAGCTCAGAAAATGGTGAATGCAGCGGTGGCGAAAGCCAGAGAACTTGGCGTTACTGAGAACGTAGCGATTCTCGATGAAGGCGGCAATCTCAAGGCCTTTAGCCGGATGGATGGGACGCCAATTCCGACGATTGAGATGGCGCAGAATAAGGCGTATACAGCTCTGTTAGGCGTCTCCACGCAGGACTTTTTCAACTTCATCCAAGACGACCCATCGCTTTTGGCCGGCATCCCCACGCTTGCGCGTATGGCCGCGTGGGGTGGAGGGTTTCCCATCGAGGTGGATGGCGAAATTGTCGGTGCGGTCGGCGTGAGCGGAGCGCCCACGGTGCAGAACGATGTCGATTGCGCGAGAGCGGCCCTAGCGGTCGTATCCGATGAGGTGCAAGTGGCGTGAGTCGCGGATGTATTTCCGTCAACGTTCATCAATCTCGCCAGGCTACAAAAGAGGCTGGCGCATATAGGTGATGCAATTTGCTGCAGAACGTATTTTCACCGTCCAAGCCGATCAGAGGAGGTTAAGCCGCATGAGAACGGACATTGTAGCTGGAGCAGTATTTCCCGATTATGAGCTGACCGATCACACCGGCAAACGTCGCAAGCTTTCCGATCTACAGGGGCCAGATCCCATGATCCTTGTGCTTAGCCGGGGAGGATTCTGCCCGAAGGATCGGCGCCAGGCCGAGGGTCTGGTCCAACTTCACCACGAGATGGAAGTCGGTTACTCAAGACTTGTCACCATCAGTACCGACAACATGCTTCTGACGAACGAGTACCGCGACGGCGTCGGCGCACATTGGACCTTTTTATCCGATCCGGGACGAAAGGTTCAGAAGGATCTCGACATCGCCGAGTACACGGACCCCGAGCACAATCCGATGATCCCGCATGTCATCGTCCTTGAACCTGGTCTCGTCATATTCAAAATCTACAACGGCTACTGGTTTTTTGGCCGACCGACCATCGAAGAGCTTCGGCAAGACTTGCGTGCTGTGTTGAAGAAATGCCGTCCGGACTGGGACATCACTAGGCCGGAGCTGAAAGCCGCTTGGGAACAGGGTCAACGTGATCGCTTTTATCCCTATGGCAAGACGTACGGGCAGGTGTTTCGGGAGCAAGAGTAAACGGCGATAGGGCGCCACTTGCTGTTCGCAGACTCGTTTTTGTCACCCGTACGCCCCGTCGACAGTAAACCTGAGATTGGCGGCGATACGCCTGCTCGCTTATGAAGCGTCGGACTGCGGACTTCTTAGCTCGGAGCTCGCGGCAGGCATTCGGCGCGTGAAGGGCGTCCGCCGACTGGGAGTGCGTGTCGGGAATTGGTTGACGGCGGAGGAGGGCAAGAAGTTGCTCGGCGCTGAAAACGGTGACACCCTCCGCAGTCGGCGAAATCGTGCTTTGCTCTCGCTCCTCATCGGCTGTGGCCTCCGGAGGGCCGAGGTTACAACCTTACGGTTGGAAGATCTCCAGCTTCGGGAAGGCCATTGGGTCATCGCTGACCTGAGAGGAAAAGGTGGCCACATCCGGACGATCCCCGTTCCGCAGTGGGTTAAGGAGGCGATCGACAGTTGGGCTGTTGGTGCCGGCATCAACGAAGGTCGAAGAGTACGTCTTCGGCAAACGTGTCGAAATAGTGTTTGCCGTCAACAAGTCCCCGCAAGCCTTTCAGGACGACTCCGAAAAAGGGATTGAGAGCTTCAAACACTTCGTACTGTGCTTTGGTCATAAACAACTCCTCTGCGTCTGACGTGGACATCGAAGCGCGCCTGTCTGCAGCGCTCTTCCGTCCGAGACTGCTGGTTTTGGAAGATCTACGAGCTTCAACCTTCATAACCACTGAATTCGTCCGCCCTCATTGCACGCATTGCCTTTCTCACAGTATCCATTGACGCACACTCTATTGATATAGATACATTCTGCTGGACATGGGTTACACAAAAAGGCAGAATAGCTTCGTCATGGATAAGAACTCGCGAAACCCGGTTCACTGTTGGCTGGTATTGGTGAAGGCCTTCCAGGCCGCCTCGAAATATCTCTATGCGGGACTTCAGGAGACGGGAATCGACGATACCGACTTCCGGATACTTGAGGCCCTTTTGAACAAAGGACCTTTGCCGGTGAATACCATCGGCCCAAAGGTGTTCCTTACGCCTGGCTCGATCAGCGTGGCCGTTGACCGCCTCGTCGAAAGGGGCCTGGTAAGCCGGGTCGAGAGCCCTGACGACCGTCGCGTCCGCGTCGTGTCGCTCACCACAAAAGGCAAGAGATTGATTGCTCCGATTTTTCGGAAGCACTCTGCCGAGATTGCAAAGGTCTTTGCCGATGCGAGCCCGAAGGAATTGCGGGCTCTTGAAACGATACTGAAAAAGATTGGGAAGCGCGCCGAGAGCCTGGGGACCGGAATCAAACGAAGATCTTGAAGCCAACTTGTACATAACGGCGCAGTGCAGCGACTAATCTAATGGAAGTCGTCTTGGAGAAGAGTCGTAAATGCAGATTGGAATCGACAGTTTCGCAGCCGCTATTTCCGACCCCGCCACAGGTCTAACGCTCAGCCCCGTGGAGCGCATGCACCATCTACTGGAAGAGATTGAGCTCGCCGATCGAGTCGGCCTGGACGTGTTCGGCATTGGCGAACATCACCGGTCGGAGTTCCTCGACTCGGCTCCGGTTGTGATCCTCTCCGCTGCCGCAGCGAGGACGGAAAATATCCGTCTCACCAGCGCCGTCACAGTGCTCAGTGCCTCAGACCCCGTTCGTGTTTTTCAGGAGTTCGCGACTCTCGACCTCATCTCCCGCGGCCGCGCCGAGATTGTCGCCGGTCGCGGTTCTTTCATCGAGTCTTATCCCCTCTTCGGCCTGCGTCTTGAAGACTACGACTCGCTTTTTGCGGAAAAACTTGAACTTCTCCTAAGAATCCGGGCGAGCACGCAAGTGCACTGGTCCGGCAAACACCGCGCCGCGCTTACCGGCCAAGCAATCTATCCTCGCCCGCTACAGGATCCGCTGCCTATATGGGTCGGTGTTGGCGGCACGCCCGAGTCCTTCGTTCGCGCTGGTATTCTTGGACTTCCTCTCATGGTGGCGATTATCGGCGGCGAGCCCAGACGCTTCCGCCCTCTTATAGACCTTTACCGTGAGGCTGGACGCCGAGCCGGTCATTCCCCCGAGCGACTTACTGTAGGTCTTCACTCCGTTGGCTTTCTCGCGGACACTACGGAAGAAGCCGCGGAAATTTTCTTTCCAGGCTATGCGCACACCTTTACCGAAATCGGCAAGGAACGCGGCTGGCCACCCGCCACACGCGCTCAATTCGACGCCCAGCGCGGACCCATCGGCGCACTGCTGATCGGCGACGCTGAAACGGTCTCGAAAAAGATCCTTTACGTGAACGAAGTTCTTGGTGGCATCTCCCGCATCACATTCCAAATGGGTGTCTCGACGCTCCCACACAAACAAATGTTGCACGCCATAGAGATCCTCGGCACCGTCGTGGCACCTATCGTCCGGAGCAAACTAGGCGTCATTCCCGTACGCGCCTGATGATTCGATCTCTTCGGCTTGAGTTTTGAAGCGATTCCCTTTCACCCCCCTGCTATAAAGCCAAGAAAAAGGGAGGGGGCGTCGCCAAAACGGATCCTCGGCTTGATTCCCTTCTTGATCGTGTAAAAGCCTTGCGGATCTTGCGGGACGAACTGCCTAAAATCGACGCGATGATATCGAGCCAATACTCCCCGTTGCTAAGCGATTGCTTTCGAGATTGGACGAGTTGGTGGCTCGGGGCCTCGAAGAAGACCCCATAAAACTCGGAATGCATCTTGCTGGCCTCTCAAAGGTTCGTTCACAAACATCCTTGTAGACGCTCTACCCAGGCACGAAGTTGCGTGAGATGGTGGCCCCGGTGACGGACACATTGCGAACTGACGATCCTCGCAAGTGGGGAGGTCTCCTCCATCTCGTCCGGTGCCACTCGCAGCGCCGACACGATTTCGCTTCTTGCCAGGTCGAATTCCTCGCGAAGAAGACGGCGCGGGGTCGCTCGGTTCGCCTTTGCAACTTCCCGATTGATCCGCAGGACTTCCTCTCGAGTACGTTTTTTAAGTGACCACGTTCCGGCGTCCAGCGCTCGCACCTGCTCCGCGGCCGCCCGTTCCCAATAAGCCAAGTGCGCCAGCAAATCCTTGGCCGACCATTCCGGCGTCACCCCAACCGCAAGCATCTGCTCATCGCCAAGAGAATCAAATCGCGAAAGCAGCTCTTCAAAGATGCGACTTTCCTCTTGGGCTAACATCGATGTCCGGAACATTGCTCCCCCCGGATGTTCAATTGTCCCGAACGGAGGACGCACCGAACGTAGGAAGATTGGACACGCTCCAGCCTCCGCCGAGTGCCTTGATCAGGAGCACGCTTGCGTCCAATCGACGGCGCTGGATATCAATGGCGTTTCGCTCGTTGGTGAGTTCAATCGTCTGCGCGGTGATGACCTGGAGGTATGTGTCCACGCCGCCTTTGTAACGATTTGTAAAAAGTTGAAGCGAGTCCTTGGATGACGCGACAGCCTCCTCTTGCAGTTGCGTTTCGTTTTCGAGAATTCGCAAGGCGGCCACGTTGTCTTCCACTTCCTGGAACGCTGTCAATGATGTCTGACGATAGGTTGCGACTGCGCCATCGTAGTTCGCGCGCGCCGATTCTGAAGTGGCGCGACGGCGCCCTGCGTCGAACAGAGTCTGGGCGAGGGCCGGCCCGACGGCCCAGAAGCCGCTCGGCCAGCTGAACCAGTTGGAACCATGTGTGCCAGCGAAGCCCGCGGTTCCTCCGAGGGTCACCGTTGGGAAATACGCCGCACGGGCGATGCCGATCTGCTGGTTGGCCTCCGCCACTCGGCGTTCCGCGGCGGCTATGTCCGGGCGACGCTGCAGCAGTTCAGAAGGAAGGCCAATCGGAATGCCGGGAGGTTGGTAGTTGAGGGGCATTGCTGCCAGACTGAATTCCGCAGGCGGCTTTCCAATCAGAATCGCAATAGCGTGTTCGAATTGCGCTCGTTGCACGGTGACATCCGTGTCTTGTACGCGAGTGGTGTCCAATTGGGTTTGCGCTTGCGCAACGTCGGCCTTCGGGGCTACGCCTCCTTTGAAGCGATTGAGCGTGAGTTGCAGATTGTCGGTATAGGCTTTTACCGTATCGTCGAGAAGCTGTTTCTGGGCGTCGGCGCTGCGCAATTCGAAATAGTCCAAGGCGAGTTCCGCCTCGAGACTGAGCCTTGCGGTCTCGTAGTCGGCAGCGGTCGCCTGCGCTTCCTCCCGCGCGGCAGCGACGCTGCGCCGTACGCGGCCCCAAAGATCCAGTTCGTAGGAAAGGTCAAAGGGCAGCACGAAATTGCCGGTGCTGGCCTCTTGTACCTTCGACGGAAAGCTCTGGGAAAAGTCTGAACTCTTGACATAGCTGGCTCTCGGTGAAGTGGAGATGGTCGGAAATTGCGCCGCGCGGTTGAAGCGGATGGCAGCCCGAGCCTCGCGGAAGCGCGCTTCCGCGACCTTCAGGCTTTGGTTGGAACCGGCGATCTGCTCTTCCAACTTGTTCAGTTCCGTATCACCAAAAATCGCCCACCAGTTTCCGCGGCTTGCCTGGTCACCCGGTCGCGCAGGTTGCCACTGGTCTGACTCCTTGAATGAGCCTGGTACTTCTTCCTTAAAGGCCGGCGTCGTAGGCACGGTGGGCTTGACGTATTTGGGACCCACTGTGCAACCATCGAGCGCTACGATCAGCAGCACTAAAAGCAGGGCGACGATGCCGGTGAGGATGAAACGAAAGATGGCAAGAAAGTGCGTCATCGCCCGGCTCCCCCTGATGGTGGGTTGCTCAGGCGAACGGTCATGCCGGCGACCAGAGAGTCCGATGGGTCGACAATGACGGCGTCCGTTGGTTGTAGGCCTGAAACGATTTCGACGGTGTTGCCGTAATCGCGGCCGATCTTGACCGGAACCAAGTCGGCTTTGCCATTGCGAATCAGCCCGACCTGCAAGCCCTCTTTGCGGAAGATCAACGTATTCGATGGAATGGTCACCGAGCGACTCTCATCCGGTAGCTTGAGGTGTACAAAGACGTAAGCACCCGGCAGGAGTTGGCCGGTCGGATTGTCGACATCGACTTCAACGAGCAGCGTACGCGACGCGATGTCAATGGAGTTTGCGTTGCGTACGAGCGTCCCATGGAAGGTTTGGCCGGGGAATTCATCGAGGGTCAACGTGGCCGGGGCACCAGAGCGCGCAGCACGGGAGTACACCTCGGGAACCGCGACGTACAGGCGCAGCTTACGAATGGCGGCAATGTGAAAGAGTTCCCTAGGTTGCGTGCTGGCCCCTGCATCGATGAGTGCTCCGATATCCGTACTGCGGGCGGTGATGATGCCATCAAATGGCGCATAGACCTTCTCAAACGCTTGCAATTGCTCCAGGCGTCGCACATTCGCGGCGCTGGATTCGGCCGCAGCTTTCACAGCGATGAGATTGCTGACTGCCTGGTCGGTTTCCTGTTGGGACACGGAGCCTGTGCTCACGAGGTCTTGCCAGCGGCCCGCAGTAATTTTGGCAATGTTCAGGTTGGCTTGCGCGCTATCCAGATCTGCGCGAGCCTGCAGCAACTGTTGATCGACTTCGGGAGTTTCGATCTCCGCGAGCAATTGGCCTTTCAGGACATGCGCGCCAATGTCGAAATACCAGTGCTTGAGATAGCCACTGGTTCGCGCATAGATCGGCGCGTCGCTGAATGCCTGAGTATTACCGGGCAGGACAATTTCCTGGGTCGGAGCACCTTCCCGAGGAAAAACCACGGCGACGGTGGGAATGGCGGCTTCTTCGGTTCGTTGTTTGAGCCGCGATTCGGCCGCTGCCCGCGAATGGATGCCGGAGTAAATTAGGAAAGCAAGAGCAGCGAGCGCGGCGGCGGCGACAAGGACGGTGGTTCGGCGCTGGGCTCCCGGGCGAGCGTTATATCCATGGGGACTCAGTTGCCTGGTCTGCACTTCGATCACTTCTGGTTCCGGAGTGGTCGTCACGGTTTCCTCCCTCGATGTCATTGATCTTCCTTTAGCTCATGCTGAAATTGGTTCATGGTCCCGATTGGAGTGCTCTTGGGCGACAGAGGGATCGCGCCGTCGGTGAAGCAAGCTGAAGACTGCAGGAACGAAGATCAGGGTGGCCACAGTGGCGCACAACAAGCCGCCAATGACGGCGCGCCCGAGCGGCGCATTCTGCTCGCCGCCCTCGCCAAGGCCGAGCGCCATGGGAATCATGCCGATGATCATGGCGAGCGCCGTCATGAGCACGGGGCGAAAGCGGGTGAAGCCGGCTTCGATTGCGGCTCTGACGGGATCTCCGTGGTGCAGTAGCAATTCTTTGGCAAAAGAAACCACGAGAATACTGTTCGCCGTTCCTACGCCCATGCACATGATGGCGCCCATCAAAGCGGGAACGCTCAGTGTTGTATGCGTAAGGAATAAGAATCCGACGATGCCGGCAAGCGCGGCAGGAAGTGCCGTGATGATAATGAAGGGATCCAGCCAAGACTGAAAGTTCACCACAATGAGCAGGTAAACGAGAACGACGGAGAAGACGAGTCCGCCCAGCAATCCGAGGTACGAGGTGCGCATCGTCTGCAGCTGGCCCCGAACGGTGATGAAGCTGCCGCGCGGCAAGGATTTTCGGTTGTCATCCACAATGCGCGTGACCTCGCGGCCCACTGCTCCCAAGTCGCGACCCTGAACGGCGGCGTAAATATCGACCACGCGACGAATGTTGTAATGCGAGATTACTTCCATTTCGTTCGTTCGTTTGATGGAAGCGACGTCCGCGAGAATCTCGGGGTGAGCAGCAGTTGCTGCATTGATTGGAGTGTTCTGGAGGTCCTGCAGGGATTGAATCGAGTATTGCGGAGTCTGGGTCACCAGGTTGTAGCTGACGCCGTTCTTGAGATTCAGGAAAAACATCGGGGTGATCTGGAAGCTGCCGCTGAGGGAGTTCAACATGCTATTGGCAACGTCGCGCTCCGTGTAGCCACCCTGGGCCGCCTTGGTGCGATCCACGGCTACATCGAACTCGGGGTAATCAAACGCTTGCTGTATACGCGCATCGGCAATACCCGGAACCCGCTCGATTTCGTGCAGCATCCGGGCTGCGACTTCGCGATTGCCCTCGATGTCGGTTCCCTCGATTTGGATGTCGACGGGCGCCGGCAGACCAAAGTTCAAAACCTGAGTGACGATGTCGGAAGGCAGGAAGTAAAAGGTCGTCCCAGGGTATTCCCGGGGCAGCCTCTCTCGCAGGCGCTGAATATAGTCTGCAATAGCGTGGTGATCTTCTTTGAGAGACACCAGAATATCGGCGTCGCCTGCTCCGATGAGGCCCGATGTGCTGTGCATAAAATTGATCGTGCTGTAGGGCAGGCCGATGTTGTCCAGGATGTTGTCCGTCTCGCGCTCGGGAATCTCACGCCGTATCGAACTCTCGACGAGATCGCACAACTTCGCGGTCTCTTCGATTCGCGTGCCGCTCTTGGCGCGGAGATGAAGGATGAATTGACCATTGTCGCTGCTCGGAAAGAAGTCCTGACCGAGCCACGGCACAAGTAGAAACGCTGCAATGCAAGCCAGAAGAAAGGTGGGGATGAAAAGGGCGCGTCGATGGACAAGCGCTGTGAGAAGGGAGTGATAGGCGTTCCGAAACCGTTCGAATCCGCGCTCGAACGCCCGTTGGAACCGCACCAGCGGATTTCGCGAACTGGCAGAATCGGCCCGCTTTTCTTTCAGCAGGTACATCGCCAGCGTAGGCACCAGCGTCCGGGAAAGGATGTACGATGCCAGCATGGCGAACACGACCGCTTCGGCAAGAGGAACAAAGAGGTAGCGGGCCACACCGCTCAGCAGGAACATCGGCAAGAACACGATGCAAATGCAAAGCGTAGATACCAGGGCGGGCACAGCGATTTGCGCAGCGCCTTCCAGGATGGCGTCGCGCTGGGCATGCCCCTCTTCGAAGTAGCGCTCGATGTTTTCGATCGTAACCGTGGCGTCGTCCACGAGAATGCCAACGGCGAGAGCCAATCCTCCGAGGGTCATGATGTTGATGGTTTCTCCGAGAAAGCTGAGGGTCATAACGGATGTCAAGATGGATAGCGGAATGGAGATGGCGATGATTAAGGTGCTGCGCCAGCTTCCCAAGAACAACAGAATCATCAATCCCGTGAGGCACGCAGCGATGATGGCCTCGCGGATGACGCCGTTCACCGAGGCTCGGACGAAAATGGATTGATCGGCCAAAGGCAAAATCTTGAGTTCCGGGGGAAGCGTCTGTGCGACCCGCGGAAGAAGGCCGCGAATGCCTTTCACGACGTCGAGTGTGGAAGCGTTGCCAGCCTTGAGGACGGACACCAGAGCGCCGCGACGACTGTCCTGGCGTACGATGTTGGTCTGCGGCGCAAAAGCGTCGCGAACATTCGCTACATCCCGAAGATAGATCGTGGAGTTGCCAACGACCTTGACCGGGAGGTCATTTAGCTCGGGGACGGTCCTGGCGCTGGCGTTCAGCCGAACGTCGTATTCGAATTGACCCATCTTGGCCGTCCCGGACGGCAAGATCAAATTCTGTTGTTGTACAGCCGTGAGAACATCTTGTGGCGCAAGGCCTTTGGATTGCATCAACCCTTGATTCAGATCAATCATGACCTGACGTTGTTTGCCCCCGTACAAGTAAGGAATGACGGCCCCAGGAACGGTCACCAGTTGGGGCCTCAGGAAATTCTGTCCGAGGTCGTTCAACTGCTGTTCTGAGAGTCCATTTCCAGAAAGTCCGAGCTGCAGAATGGGCACGCTCGAAGCGCTGTAGTTGATGATCAAGGGAGGCAGGGTGCCCGGCGGCAATTGTCGAAGGGCGGTTTGGGATATGGCCGTCACCTGGGCATTGGCGGTGTCTAAACTCGCGCCATGTTGCAGGTAAATCCTGACGACGGCTTGACCGTTTACCGTGGTCGATTCGATGTGTTCGATATTGTCGACCGTAGTGGTCAGTATTCGTTCATACCCGCTCGTGAGCCGCCCTTCCAATTCTTCGGGATTCATTCCGGTGTACTGCCATGCCACCGCAATCACGGGGATATCGATGTTCGGGAAAATATCGGTCGGCGTGCGCAAGATCATGACCGGGCTCAGAACCAAAATGAGTATGGCAAGAACGATGAAGGTATACGGCCGGTCCAGAGCGACTCGAACGATCCACATAAGTAGAACTCCTTACACTCCAAGCGCAAACTGATCGCACGAGGTACAACTATGAGATGAGACCGAGCGGTCTCTTGCTACAACAAATCTTCGCGTTATGGCCCGGCCGGAATGTCTGTTTTCGGGACATCCAGGCGGTCGAATGGCCGGTATAGAGCCTGGAACCAACGCTCATCGGGACATCAAAACCGGGAGGCCCGCCTCGTATAGGACCGTCCGCGTAACTCCACCGAACATCCACTCTCTCAAGTGGGAGTGGCCGTAGGCGCCCATGACGAGGAGGTCGGCGTCGAAAGCGGCAGCTTGTGAAAGCAAAAGGCTACCCACGTCTTTTCCGCCCGACGACAGGCGCCGTACCTCCACTTGCGCACCGTGACGCGCCAAGTGCCGCGCGATGTCTGCGCCCGGCTCCTGGCCGTGACCTGCCTTGCGCTGATGGTCGACGACCAGAACCTCGACCGCCTCGGCTTTCACGAGTAATGGCAAGGCGTCTGCCACGGCACGGATGGACTCGCGCGTGGCGCTCCACGCCACAAGGATGCGGCGCACCCGGGATGCCATCCCGCGTGGTGGAAACACGATGATCGGCCGGCCGGAGCTCAAGACGAGGGACTCCGCGAGGCCTGGAGGGCCGGCCGTCTGGCCCGGAGATTCCGGCCGGGCGATGACCACCAAGTCTGCGTAGTACGCATGCACGCCCACCTGGTTGCTCAAGTAGGGCAATGATCTCCACTCCGACCGGATTCCGTGACGACGGACAATGTCATCAAACTTGGCCCTGTGGTCCGCCTCAATGCGCTCCAGTTGGGCTTGGTGCACCTCGATCGTGCTCTGCATCCCCTTACCGCGGGAGAACGTCTCCGCCGGGGTAACTATCGGCTCCGGCTGCATGAATACGCTGATTAGGCGCGCATCGTACTCCTGGGCGAGCATACTGGCGAACTCCAAGATGCCTGTAGTCTCAGTGCGCCCATCAATGAAGACGACGATTTCCCTCAGCTCAGCAGTGCCCTTGCCAATGCTCAAGGGGGTAGGCTGGGGTGTAGACCCCGTCGATTGCTCGTTGGCCATAGCTATTCCTCCTTCTTGTCGTGCATTCCCTTAGCAGGCTGTCCGAAGCTCGAGAATCGCCCGTGAACGACCACGAATTGATCTCTTCGTTCGCAATGTTTGGTTCCTGTGCATCCGCATGGACTCGATATAAGGCCTCAGCGTTTCGCGTAACTTCCTCCGCCCGTGGAATACTCGTGCCTTCACTGCTCCTACCGACAAACCCATGACTTGAGCGGTCTCTCCTGTGGATAGCTCGCCAAGTTCCCGAAGTTCGATTGCTTTCCGCGTTCGCGGAGTCAACTCATTTACAGCCGCAGAAAGAATTCGCCCCTGCTCTCGCTGCAGGCAACTGTCCTCAGGGTTCGGGCCCACGTCCGGAATATCCAGAGGCAATGCAGTTTCGTCTTCCGTGTTTGATTCCGCCATCGGCACCTCACGCGTTCCGCGCCTCCTACGCAGCAACATAAGCGCCTCGTTGATGGCGATCCGCGTTAACCAGGTGGAGAATAAGGAGCCGCCCTCAAACTTCTTTAAATGAATGAACGCTTTCTGAAAGCTTTGCTGCACGACGTCTTCAGCGTCCTCCCGATTGCGGGTCATGCGCTGAGCCAATGAAAAAATTTTCCCCTCGTGCCGCTCGACCAGTAGCTCAAATGAGTGAGCGTCCCCGGTTTTCGCACCAGCAACCAGCGCCGCATCTTCGCGCGCAACCAAGTGATCGGGGGAGGCGCTCGCCGCATTCGCCCCACCGACCGCATCCATGAGTTCTGCTCGCATAGTACCTCTTCCTTCCTTGCTCGCGTTAAAACTGCTTGGGTAATCCGGAGTCCTCGTTCACTTTCGTCTGATTACGCACAAGGACTAGCTTCCAAGATTAAAGTGAACCGTGACTTCCATTTCGACGGCCACCGGCGTCCCATTCAGCAGCGTTGGCTCATACTTCCACTGCAACACGGCCTTTAGAGCCGCAGGTATTAACAACGGGTGCCCGCTCAAAGCACGCGCTCCCACAACGTTTCCGTGCTCATCGATCACGGCGTTGACCACCACGATGCCCGAGATATGCGTTTGCCTCGCGAGTACCGGATATTCGGGTTGGACCGAATACGTCTGCCGTGGTGGTTTCAGGTTCGAGCCAACGCGGACAATTCGCTTTGCTGCGGGCTGCTGCGGAGGAGGAATCGGTGCGGAGGTTCCCGTGCCGCCAAGAACACCGCCGAGCACGCCGCCGAGTTGTCCCCCGGCCACTCCGCCAGGAACCCCTCCCACAACGCCCCCCAAGTCCGGCGCGGCAGCTGCATTATCCAGAGAGACCGTTTTGGGAATCGAAGCCGGTGCAGTTAGTTTTCCCAGCCTGTAGGCGAGATTCGTATGCGTGGACGTTATGTGCGGAGCAACCGCCCGTCCCACCGCTGGTGGAGGTGGGGGCGGCGCAGCTGGCGGGGCCGCCAAGGGAGTGTCCTTGTAATTGTCCAGTTGGATCGTCCCCGTTGTGTACAACGGCACGATGATCAGCGCGGCGAGAATCACAACGTGCAAACCAGTCGCGGCGGCCCATTCGAGAGGGCTCCTTCGAACGCTCTTTGTCGTGGGCATCTCGAGTAACGCGTTCAGAAAAACATCGTTCTGCGATGTTGG
>Ga0210409_10003452_pt1 | contig 17634 bp, 13 predicted proteins | sample IncBWH17MmetaG_FD_161649 | JGI IMG/M metagenome (GOLD analysis project Ga0210409, IMG submission 161649) | Forest soil microbial communities from Barre Woods Harvard Forest LTER site, Petersham, Massachusetts, United States - Inc-BW-H-17-M | ecosystem: Environmental > Terrestrial > Soil >... | reverse complement strand
GTGGGGTTCGCCGACAGCGAGGCCGCCGACGGCATAGCCGGGAAAATCCAGAGCGAGAAGCTGGTGAGCGCTTTCGCGACGCAGGTCCGCGAAAGTAGCGCCTTGCACGATGCCGAATTGCCATTGCGGCAAACGGCCATCTTGCTGGGCATGCTGCAGGAAATAGTTGCGAGCGCGCTGCGCCCAGGCCGTGGTGCGTTGGAGTGCGGTTTCGGCGACGGGGCGTGGGGCGGGCGTCTCGATGCATTCATCGAGCACCATGGCGATGTCGGAGCCAAGGGCGAGCTGAATCTCGGCGGCTTTTTCCGGAGTGAGGAGATGCTCCGAGCCGTCGAGATGGGAACGAAAGCGCACACCGTCGTCGGTGATTTTGCGCAGATCGGCGAGGCTGAAGACTTGGTAGCCGCCGGAGTCGGTGAGGATGGCGCCACGCCAGGACATGAAAGCATGCAAGCCGCCGAGTTTGCGGATCAGCGCGTGGCCGGGACGGAGATAGAGATGATAGGTGTTGGCGAGAATAATCTTGGCGCCGAGGGTCTCGAGGGCTTCCTGGGTGAGGGCTTTTACGGTCGCGGCGGTGCCGACGGGCATGAAGGCAGGCGTTTCGACGACGCCATGCGGCGTGGAGAGAAGGCCACGCCGCGCGCCGGTTGCATCAGTGTGTTGAATTTCGAAGGAAAAACTCACTTCGTCAGTGTATCAGGAGATCTTTTGCAATCCTTCATCAGGAAAATATCCAGGCGATCATGGTGAAAAACAGCATAAAGCTGACATTTACACCAATAGCTATACCAATGGATTTCCCAAACGGAAGCTTTTTGGGGTCGGCAGCGGCAAAACCGATCGCGACCAGCACAAGAGCCCAAATTCCGAAGATGTCCAAAAATGCAAGCGGAACAGTTTTCCAGGCTGGAGTATCGGAGCTCATAAGCGCGGCAAGATTAGAGACCAGATAGTTCTCTGGGTCGATGGCAGTCGGGTCCTTAAAGAAAGCAACAATAGCCCCCAGTATCTCGCGGATCGCCATCGGCAGACTCGCAAAAGCCAAGATCGTGAAAGAGAGACCATAGGTCACACGCGCCCCACCGATCAATCGGTAGGCACCGAAATAGATTAGCGAGAAAAAGAGCAGGGCAAGTGGCCAACCAATGACGGCCCGAACATAACGCCCGATCTTGGCCTGAGTGGCGGCCTGCTGATAGGCCTGCTCTTTCTTTGCGTCATCAAGCTGATCGATACGCGAAGAGGCCCATTTGCTTTTTGCGATCTGCTCCTTGGAAGCTTCGGTCCAGTTGACATTCCTAATGAGCGCACCGTTGATCAGTAGTCCCGTCAGCAGGAGCACAACGACAGGTGCAATCCAACTGGGTTTCTTGACAATGTCCGCGAATGTCGACTTAGGCGAGAAGAAAATGCCAACAATGCGACCAAAGGAAGAGATGGAAGCCTGGGGCTCCGCCACAGGCAGGGGAGATGTAGCCATCGAGGACTCCTTGACCACAGGACGGTCGGATGTTGCTGCCAGGAATACTACGCAAATGCCGGGGAAAAAGTATCACAAGGAACGGGCGGTGGGAATCTCTGGGACAGCGGCGAGGAGTTCGCGGGTATAGATGTGGGTTGGCTGGTGGAGGATGAGATCGGCGGGGCCATATTCGACGAATTGACCGGCACGCATTACGGCAATATGGGTGGCGAGTTGCGCGACCACCGGGAGACTATGCGAGATCAACAGATAGGTGAGCTGGAATTCCTGCTGGAGTTCCTGAAGAAGCAGGAGGACCTGAGCGCCGACGGACACGTCGAGGGCGGAGACGGGTTCATCGGCAATGATGAGCGCGGGGCGAAGAATCAGGGCGCGGGCGATACCAATGCGCTGACGCTGGCCGCCGGAGAATTCGTGAGGATAGCGGTTCACGGCATCGTCGGGCAGGCCGACGCGGCGGAGGAGTTGCGCGGCGCTCGCGAGGCGATCGTTGCGCGAGAGATTTGGTTCGTGAATTGCCAGCGGTTCTGCAGCGATTTCACCGACGCGCATACGGGGATTCAGGGAAGCGAAAGGATCCTGGAAGATCATCTGCATTTGGCGGCGCTGCGCACGCAAGGCTTTTCCGGAGAGATGCCGGAGGTCGTGGCCTTCGAAAAGAATTGCGCCGTGGTCGGGCTCCACCAGGCGGAGAAGCATGCGAGCGAGAGTAGTTTTGCCGCAGCCACTTTCGCCGACGATGGCAAGGGTTTCGCCCGACTCGACGAAGAAGCTTACGTCATCAACGGCGACGAAGCGGTCACCTTTCGTTTTGTCGGAGAATAGGCCGCCACCACGGCGGTAGGTCTTGCGAAGACTACGAGCTTCGAGCAGATGGGTCGTGGTCATATGAGAACGCACCTGGCGGAATGCTCGCTGTGCGGCGGACGAAAAGCGGGGACGGCACGATCGCATTCGGTGCGGCGGTATCCACAGCGCGGAGCGAACGCGCAACCCGGCGGAAGAGCGGCGAGTTGCGGGACGGTGCCGGGGATGGGAATGAGTTGGCCGCGAACAATGGTTGGAGAAGCCGCGAGAAGGCCCTGGGTGTATGGATGCTGTGGCGAGAGAAGGACTTTGTGCGTGGGACCTTCTTCGATGATGCGCCCGGCGTACATGACGGCGACGCGACCGGCGACCTTGGCGACTACACCGAGGTCGTGAGTAATGAACAGAAGAGCGAGTTCCATTTCGCGGCGGAGTTGGTCGAGCAATTCAAGGATTTGTTTCTGAACGGTGACATCGAGAGCGGTAGTGGGCTCGTCGGCAATGAGCAATTTGGGATTGGCGGCGAGGGCCATGGCGATCATGACGCGCTGGCGAAGCCCGCCGGAGAGTTGATGAGGAAATTGCCTGGCACGGACATCGGGCTCGGGGACGGCGGCGCGTTCGAGGGCGGCGTGGACGCGTCGCTGCAGGTGGGATGCTGTAAGGTGCGGTTCATGGGCGCGAATGGCTTCCTCGATTTGCGCGCCAACGCGCATGACTGGATTGAGCGAGGTCATGGGCTCCTGAAAAACCATGGCGATTTCGCGGCCGCGAACGGCGCGCCAGTGGTCTTCTTCGCAGAGCTTGGCTAAATCCTTTGGCGCGGCTTCCGTGACGGAGAGCAAAGCTTCGCCGGAGACGCGTGCGCCGGGAGGAAGCAGGCCCATCAGTGAGAGAGCAAGCATGGTCTTGCCGCTGCCGGATTCGCCGACAAGGCCGAGGGATTCCCCGGGAGCGATGCGCAGAGAAATGTCGTTAACGGGGCGAACCCAGCCCGAGGCCGTGGGGAGTTCGACGTTGAGGCCGTGAAGACCGAGAAGAGAGCGCACGTCTCCATGATATTCGGAAGCACAGAGTCCAACCGACAAAAATGTTCCAGCGGTGCCATAGAAGCAGGTTGATGAATGGTTCGGGAACCGAGTCAGCAATAGTAAACTAGCAGGCTCGATGGCGACCGTTGAGAGACACCGTGTGGACTGGAAACTGCTGTGGGAGCAGCGGGCGTTCCGGTATTTCTTTACAGCCATGTTTGTTTCGCTGTTCGGCAGCGGAATGAACTTCATCGGCGTGAGCTGGTACATCATGTCGGCGACGCATTCCACGGTGGCGGTGAGCTGGCAGGTGATCGTGGTGACCCTGCCGGGGCTGGTGGTGCCGTTCCTGGGCGGAGTACTCATCGACCGGTTCGACCGGCGGTACCTGGGAGTGCTGCTGGACCTGGCGCGCGGGTTTGCAGTGCTGGGGATCGCGTACATCGCGTGGCGCGGGCAGCTGGAGATCTGGCACCTGTACTTGATGACGCTGATTACCGGGACGGGATCGGCGATGTACTGGGCAAACGTCAACGCACTGGTGCAGGAAGTAATTCCGCCGAGCCAATTCACGGGCGGGAATGCGGCGGTGCTGGTTGGCGTGCAGACTGGGATGCTGCTGGCTGGAACGTTCGTTGGATTCATCTACGACCACATCGGGATCGCGGGAATTTTGTTCATCGACGGGCTGACGTATTTTGTGTCGGCGGCGTGCTTGTACATGCTGCGAAGCGGGTACGTTTCGCCGCGCGATCACAAACAATTTCCACGGGAATACTCGGAAGCGACGCAGAGAGCTTCGCAGGCGCTGGAAAGCGGAGAAAATCCCGAGGTGGCGGAGGCGGGACTTTCACTAGCGATCTACGCGGACATGAAAGAAGGGTTTGGATATTTGCGGCAACATCCGGTGGTGGTGGCGCTAGGTGTGACGCACGCGATCCTGATGGCGAGCATCGTCAGTTCGAACGTGGTGGTGGTGGCACTGGCGACGGAGATTCTGCATTCGGGCGCGCGAGGGTTCGGGTTCATCGAAGCGGGCTGGGCGATCGGCGCGATCACGGGCGGGTTGATTACCAGCCAACTGCCGCAACGATTGCGCCTGCCGCTGTACGTGTCAGTGATGGCGGGAATGGCGCTGGGGCACCTAGCGGTGCCGTTCGTAGGATTCCTATTGGGGGCGGTGCTGCTGCAAGGGTGCTTCGGATTTTTCCGGGCCTTAGGAGGAATTGTTGCGCAATCGTCGCTGATGGGAATCGTGCCGCGACATTTCATGGGACGGACGCAATCGGCATTTGCCATTATTGCGACGGTGTTGCAGTTGGCAATGAGTTTCTCGCTGGGATGGGTGGCGCAACGGTTCAGCATTGCGGTGGGATTTTTTATGTTGGCGGTGATGTATGCGGGGGCGACGTACACGGCGTCGCGGGCGCGGAGGTTGTTGCAGAGCCAGGTTGCGTCGTGAGCGTTGGCGGACGGCCTCAGAAGGCCGTCCCTACAAAGTCAAACCCAGGAAAAAAGACCTCACCCCTAAAAGGAAAGGGGTGAGGTACAAGTGCACAACGCTCAGGAAGCTGGCTGCGGGACCTTTCCGCCGAGGAGTTCGACGGCGCTTTGATTTAGCTTGGAGCGGAGTGCATAGCGATCGTTCGCGCGGGTGATGTAGCGGACGGCGACCTCAATCCCTCCAACGACGGGCTTCACACTGATTGCCGGAGCCGCAGACAAACCGCTGAGTCCGCGGGATGTGGTGGCCTTGCTCCATTCCTGTTCGGCTTGCTGGACGGTTTCTTGAGTAGCCTCGACGACCTTCTTATGAATGGCGTCGATCAGGGGATAGGGGTCCTTGGCGGCGGGGAGAACAATCTGCAACTCGTCCCACAACCATTGACCAGTGGTCGAGAAATTGAAGTAGTGGCCTTCGATGGCGAAGCTGTTGGTGAAGGTGACGCGGCGACCGGTGGGATGTCCGGAGTCGGTCCAGTTGCCGGTCTCGAGCAGAACAGTGTGGAACGGCCCGATCTCCACGACCTCGCCGGTGACTCCATTGATTTCCACCCAATCGCCGAGGCGAATGCCATTTTTTCCCATAAGCACAAACCAGCCGAGAAAGCCGACGATGAAATCCTTCAATGCGACAGTGAGCCCGGCGCCAGCCAGGCCAAGGAAGGTTCCGAGCTGCCCTGGTGGACCGAAAGCCACGAGGAGAATCAGGAAGAGAGCGAGAATCTGCAGGGTGACCCGCGTTACGGTGCGAAGGGACTCGATCTGGCGACGATCCATGGAAAGGCGATTGACCACGGAATCCAGCGCCGAGCTCGAGAAAATACCGAGGAGCATAATCGCGAGGATGATGGCGATGCTCAGGAGCGCGCGATGCAGCACGTTGCGCTGGTGCGCCGCGACGAGATCGATCCACTGACCGTAAACCGTGGCTAGTTCCTTTTTCGTCTCGATGCGCTTGTCGTAGGTTGCCAGAATCTTTTGGTCATCGGAAAGCTGCTGAGTCTTCTTGAGCAAATCGGCTGTTTCGCTCTGGCTTTTGTCGGCAGCAGAAACGCGCACGGCGGTGGTCTCCGATTTGGTTTTCTTGGAATGATGAGCGAGTTCAGGCACGACGGCTTTTTCTGTGTCGATCTGCGCGTCCAAGGCATCGTGCTTGGAGGACAGCGAGTTGATGGAATCCTGCGTAGCACTTTTGGCCTGCCAGAGTTGCAGCTGTTTTTGGTGGAGGTCGCGCCACAGCTTTGCGAGATGGATAAGTCCGAGCTGCTCCACAGGTTCAGGCCCGGTAGGAATCGCGGAAGCGGTGCCATGAGCAGTTTCTTCGTGATCCTTCTTGAGGGCTTGAATGCGATCGGTGACGTCGCCGCCGGCCCGAATTAGATCCTGTTTGGCGTCGTCCAATTCGTCCTGGTCGAGCTCCATGTCCGCTTCGGACTGAATGAGATCGGCTTCGATGGCGTCCTTTTTGGTGTCAGGAGCCTTGACCAACTGTTCGGCGAGCTGCTTGGCGCGGTCTTGGTCGGTCTTCAGGAGCTTCTCGGCTTTCTGCACACGTGTTTGGCATTCCTTGGCTTCCGCGGACAAGACAGGAGGATGGAGGCGCGCTTGACGGAGAGCATTGTCGAAAGCGAGATCCAAATCGAAATCGGCGAGGCGAAGAGCTTCCTGGGCGCCGGGACGCTCATTGTGAAAAATGGCCAGTTGAGCAAGCTGCTGAGCAGTCTTCAGGGGAGTTTGATCTACCAGAGACTTATCGGCGGGCTCGGAGGAGGCAGGTACCGTGGGGACGGGCGACGCAAGTGGCTGGCGCGTCTGCCAGAATCCATAAGCAACAAACAAAATCAGTAGGACAATCACGATCGCTGCGATCTGCTGAGTTTTTCGCATAAGGATTTGCCGGCACCGTCCTGAGATTCAATTGATGAGGGTTGATTCCAATTTCGGGCATTCGACTGGGAAACGCAAGAACTTAGTGAGCACAGCTTGTCCTAAGAGGATTGTGGCGCGGGGGCGAGATGACTAAGCTGAAGAAAAGGAATGCCTATGAGCGACGCGCGGATTCCAAGAATAGCTTACGGACTTCTGCTGGGGACGGGAGTGCCGGATTGGGTGCGGCGAGATCCGCTTTTGCCGTCGCGCATGGCTTCGCACTTCGGTCCGCATGGTGAAGCGAACAATTGGCAGAGCATCGAGCATGGCGGTTGAGGGATGGTTTGCCTGCGCGCTGCTGTTTTTGCAACTGTTCGTAGCGTCAGAGGCCATCAGTGCAAACATGCCATGGCACGGACAGTTTGCTATTGGGGCAACGTTTGCGGTGCTGCCTGGGCTTGTAGCGTTCATGGGAGTTTGGACAGTAATGTTGATGCGGCACTTCAGGCGCGTTCCTCAGTAGCCTGAATCCGGACAACACCTTGAAGAACATCGTAGGTTTTCAGGGTGCGCGCGGGCTATTTGACGATCTTGAGTCCGGTCACGTGCCGAACCTAGCGTTCATCTCGCCGAACCAGTGCAACGATCAGCACGGCTGCGGCAATGCGGGGCCAGTGTGCGATTCCGATCCGCATGACAACGGCACGCAGGTGGGATTGAACCCGGCGTTGATTTACCAGGGAGATTTGACGCTGCGGACGATCATCAAGGCCATCCACGAATCGCCGGTGTAGCGAGAAGGGCGCAACGCGATCGTGGTGGTGTGAGACGAAAACGACTACAGCGTTTCTCCGACTACCAACCAGGTTTTACTGACGGTGGACACGAACTACGGGGAACATGCAGTGAAGAGCTGGTGGTTCTACACGCACTTCTCGTTGCTGAAGTCGCTGGAAGCGGGGTTTTGTTTGCCGTGCTTGAATCATGCCTGCGATGCGAATACCGACGTGATGAGTGACCTGTTTGCAGGCGACGACCGCGATAAGGATTGATAGAACGCGGCAAGGGTGACGAAATCGTCCGGGGTTGGCAAAATAAAACGCCTCTGGAAATTCCGGGGGCGTTGTTACTTTTGTTTTGTGGCGACTGATCCGTGCTCCCTTTCCCGGCAAACGGCAGGCGAGATGACACCAAGAACGCCGTTCGCGCTCCACGGCAGTCAGGACTGGAATCGTGAAACGATATTTAATTGTGATTGAAGAAACCGGTTCAGGATACGCAGCGTATTCTCCCGACTTGCCGGGCTGCGTTTCGGCGACCGGACCTGGGCATGAGATTGACGCACGCGAAATAGAAACGCCCGGTTTCGGCCGGGCGCTTCATCCAATTTCGATTGTCCAGTTTCGAGTTTCGTTTCGTTCTACAGGTAATCGCGAGACGGGCCTTCGAGGAAGGCGCGCAGTTTGCGCGAACGCGAAGGATGACGGAGTTTGCGAAGAGCCTTCGCTTCGATCTGGCGAATGCGTTCGCGAGTGACGGCAAAGGACTGGCCGACTTCTTCGAGGGTGTGCTCGCTGCCATCGTCGAGACCGAAACGCATCTTGATGACTTTTTCTTCGCGAGGCGTCAGGGTCTTCAGCACCGAGGAAGTCTGTTCCTTCAGGTTGAGATTGATGACCGCATCGGAGGGTGACACCACGGCCTTGTCCTCGATGAAATCGCCGAGATGCGAATCTTCTTCCTCGCCGATGGGAGTTTCGAGCGAAATCGGCTCCTGGGCAATCTTCAGAATCTTGCGCACCTTGGAGACAGGGATGTCCATGCGCTTGGCGATTTCTTCGCTGGTAGGTTCGCGACCGAGTTCCTGAACAAGCTGGCGGCTGGTGCGAACCAGTTTGTTGATGGTCTCGATCATGTGAACCGGGATGCGGATGGTGCGTGCTTGGTCAGCAATAGCGCGGGTGATGGCCTGGCGAATCCACCACGTAGCGTAGGTGGAAAATTTATAACCGCGACGCCATTCGAACTTGTCGACGGCCTTCATCAAGCCGATGTTGCCTTCCTGAATCAGATCGAGGAACTGCAAGCCGCGATTGGTATATTTCTTCGCGATGGAAACGACGAGACGAAGGTTGGCCTCGATCAGCTCTTTCTTGGCTTGTTCGGCTTCCGCTTCGCCGCGTTGAATGATGGTGAGGGTGCGCTTCAGTTCGGTGAGGCCGACTTCGCTGGCTTCCTCGATGTCTTTCAGTTCGGAACGACGGGTACGCAGTTCGCGGCGGGCTTCGGCGGCGTTTTCGCCCTTGGAAACGTCGGCGCGACGTTCGAGGCGGCCGGCTTCGCGTTCGAGAGATTGCAGGCGCTCAACGGTGCCACGCATCTTGTCGATGAGGCGCTTTTTCTCAAAAGGGTTGAAGTCGATGCCACGTATTTCGAGCGAGATTTCGATACGGGTGCGCGAGACGTCCCACTTCGCGCGAACGTAGGGACGCTTTTTGGATTTAGCGGTTTTGTCGAGCTTGACGGCTTGCCTGAGAGCCTGATCGTAAAGTTTGGCGATCTTGTCGATGTGCTTGAGAGTCTGCTTGGTCTTATTGGCGATCTTTTCTTCGGTCAGTTCCTCGTCATCGAACTGAACAATTTCCTTGATGGAGCGAGCGCCCTTGCGGAGATCGTCGCCGACAGCAATCAATTCCTTAATGACGATGGGGGAACGAGTGATGGCCTTCATCACGACCAATTGGCCGCGCTCGATGCGCTTGGCAATGGTGACTTCGCCTTCGCGGGTCAACAGAGGAACGGTGCCCATTTCGCGCAGGTACATGCGAACGGGGTCGTTGGTTTTTTCCAGCGAGCCGGGTGTGAGGTCGAGGTCGCTGCCGCCTTCTTCGGCGTGAGCGTCGTCCTTGACCACAGTTTCGTGGTCGCCGTGCTCGGAAGAGACTTCGACGGCGCGAGCTGCTTTGGCCGAAGCAGCGTCTTCGTAAATCTCGATGCCGTTACGCTCGAAAGTAGTGAGGAGGTCGTCGATTTCTTCCGAGGAATGGACTTCCGCAGGGAGGGAATCGTTGACTTCGTCGTAGAGCAGGTAACCGCGCTCTTTGCCAACGGCAATGAGCTGCCTTACCGCATCATATTTTTCTTCTAAACCGGTTGCCGCCACAACAATCCTCCAAAACTCTTAGTGCCAATTTCGATGGTGCACACACTGACCACAGTTCAGCGCTCTCTGCGCAAAGGGCGAAAGGGGAGAGCCCATGCTGGACAGAGGGAGGAACAAAATCCTCCGAAAAAGATCTAGATTTTTCTGTGAAGCCCTGTGTGCCGCGCTAAATGCTTGCCACTGCCCCACGCCATGCCGCCTGCCGCGCTACTCGCGGACTGGTCCTGTAGCATCGTTTGCACTTCTAAGTAGATGCCTCGAAGAGTGAAACCGTTATCCGCCAAACCCTTCTACGCTACACGGATAAGTCGTGCAAAGTCAATCAGTTCCTTGCGGAAAAACTGTGGAAGGGCGGCATGTGATTGATTTGAAACGCTTAGGCGTGGTCGGCGGCAGACAGACGCTTCAGGAGTTCCTGTTTGCGGCTAAGAAGTTCGCGCATGGACTGACCCGCTGGCAAGGCTTCGATGTCGCGCTGGACACGCAGGAGTTCCTGCTCGATTTGGCGGCGATGCAGGGCTTCGAGGCAGCTTTCGGCTTCCTCCCAGGAGCCCTCCTGGGCGGGCTCGAAGAGGATTTCGAAAAAGAGGCGACGGTCACGCTCGTCGAGAAGGGCGCCAATCTCTGTGGCTTGCACGGGCTGGTCCGAGAGTCCGGCGACCACAAGAGCCGCGAGGATCTTCTCGGTTTCGAGGCCCTCATAGAGGTGTCCTTGCTGGAGGCGCTGGGCGATCTCACGGCGAAAGCCCTCGGCTTCAACCAGCATGCGGATGAGTCGGCGCTCGATGGGCTTGGCGGCTTTGCCGACCAGTTCCGGCTGGGTTTTCACTTCGCTGCGGCGCTCGTTGGCAGCTTTGCTGAGTGCCGCGCGGAGGACGGGTTCGTCAACGCGCAACTGTTGGGCGATGCGTGTGGCCCACTCCGAACGCAGGAGGCGGTTGGGAATTTTCTGAAGATAAGGGAGCAGGAAATTGAGCGCGCGCAACTTCCCTTCTCCGGTGCTCAGATCCATCTGCCGGGCGCGACTGATCAGATAATCGACGTAAGGAGGAGAGTCCTTCAGGGCTTTGATATAAGACTCGGCGCCTTTTTCGCGGATGAAGAGATCAGGATCGGCCTTCTTGTCGCCGATGGCGGGAAGAGCGAGGACGCGAACTTCGAAATCCTGTTCGAGGAGCAGAGAGATGGAACGCTCAGTGGCGGCTTGACCGGCCGCGTCAGGATCGTAGTTGACGATGACGCGCTTGGTGAAACGACCGAGGAGCTTGATTTGCGGTTCGGCGAGGCTGGTGCCGCAACTAGCGACGACATTGACGATACCGGCGCGGGCAACGGCGATGGCATCCATGTAGCCTTCGACCAGGATGGCGAAGTCCTGGCGGCGAATGGCTTCTTTGGCGCCATCCATGTGGTAAAGCACGTTGCTCTTGGAATAGACCGGAGTTTCGGGGGAGTTGAGATACTTGGGCTGGTCGTCGCCCAAGGCGCGGCAACCGAATGCCACGATCTTGCCGGACTCATTGGCGATGGGAAAGGTGATGCGGCGACGGAAGCGATCGAAGAGACGACCGCCATTCTGATCTCGGGAGATCAAGCCAGACTCGACGAGCAGTTTCTCCGCATACTTTTGCTTCAAGGAGCGCAACAGGGCGTCGCCGCCGCTTGGGGCGTAACCGATTCCAAATCGCGAAAGCGCTTCCGCGTTTAGGCCTCGGTCTTCGAGATAGGCGCGGGCTGCGCGGCCCTCGGCGGTGGACTCCAGTTGCTTGACGAAGAAGGCTTGTGCTTCGCGGTGCATCTCAATCAGGGCGGCACGTTGCTGATTTTCTTTTCGTTCCTCGGGCGAGCGTTCCTTGGGCTTGGGAATCGCGATGCCACATTTTTCGGCAACGATGCGAACAGCCTCTGGGAATGGAACCTTGTCCATTTCCATGACGAAGTTGAAGACGTCGCCACCCTTGCCGCAACCAAAGCAGTGGTAAATCTGCTTGACCGGGTGAACCGCGAAGGAAGGAGTTTTTTCGCCGTGAAACGGGCAAAGGCCGGTGAAATTCTGGCCACTTTTTTTCAGGCGGATGTATTCGCCCACCACGCGGACAATGTCCGCCTGCTGTTTGACGCGATCCGCAAATGATCCCGCTTCGGCCATAGATTGGAAACTCGAAAAACGAAAATCGAAACTCGGTGCCTAACGATCCTTCCGGGATTCTGCCTCTCTTTTACTCGTCGCGGGAATAAATCCATTCAGAGCCTGGACAGATCGAGATCCTTGAAATCGCGAACAGGCGCGATCGCCGCGGCTGGCGTAGTTTCGAGTTTCGTGCTTCGAGTTTCGTCATTGTTGCTATGCACGCAAGTCTACAACGGTGATGGCTTTGCCGCCGTGGTCCTCAGCTTCGAAGGCTACGCTGGCGACCAAGGGGTGCGTTTTCAGGAATTCGGCGAGGCCACGGCGGAGGGCGCCAGTGCCGTGCCCGTGGATGATGCGGACACGAGCGCGATTGGCGAGGGTGGCTTCATCGAGGAATTTGTCGACACGCTCAGTGGCTTCTTCTACGGTCATGCCGATGACGTTAATCTCGCCGGTGGAGGAACCTTCGCCGGGCGCGGAAGTTACGGTGATGTCGCCTCGCTTCCCTGCGCTGGCAAGTTTGCCGGCCGGCTCTGCTTCGATGGCGGTGATCTCGTCGACGGCTACTTTCATGCGCAGAGGGCCAGCTTCGATTTCAGCGGTGGAACCGTCGAGGCGGCGGAAAATCACGGGCTTGTTGAAGCCGCGGACGCGAAGGCGGGCCCCGGGCAGTAGCTTTTCCGGATTCACTGCCTCGAATGACTCAGGCTTGACGCCGAGATCTTTTTGGGAATCGGAGATGGTTTGCACCACAGCGGCGTTGAATTCTTCCTTGGCTTCCCCGCGGGCATCCTGCATTTTGCGGCGGGCCGTTTTTTCCACCTGGGAACGGAGTTCGCGTTCTTTAACGGCGTCGACGACGCGGGCGACATTTTCGTCGAAGCGTTTCTGCATCTCCGCGAATTTTTGTTCCAGATTGACGATGCGTTGCTTCTGGCGGTCAACCCACTCGGCGCGCAGCTTTTGGCGTTCTTGCTCGAGCAAATGGCGCTCCTCGGCCATCTGTTTCTGCATGCGGTCGAGTTCATCGCGGCTGCGATGCAGGTAGGCGATCAGGTCGGCGGCTTCGTGCGCTTCCGGGGTTAGCAATGAACGGGCACGATCGATGATGGTTTTTGCAAGGCCGAGGCGATTGGCGATGGCGATGCCACTGGAGCCGCCGGGCACTCCGACCATCAGGCGATAGGTGGGGCGGAGATTGATGTCGTCGAATTCGACGGCGGCGTTGACGACGCCCGGGGTGGTGGAGGCGTAGGTTTTCAAGCGGTCGTGGTGAGTGGTGGCCAAGACGAAACAATGCTTTTTCTTGAATTCGTCGAGCAGCGCGACAGCCAGTGCCGCACCTTCTTCGGGAGCCGTACCGGTTCCCATTTCGTCGGCGAGGACCAGGGAATTGCGAGTGGCCTCTTCGAGCATGGCTTTCAAATTCAGCATGTGAGCGGAAAAGGTGGAGAGATCAGCGGCAATGGATTGTTCGTCGCCGATGTCAACCAGCACGCGATCGAAGAGCGGCAGGACGGCGCGCTGCGCGGCAACAGGAATGCCCGCTTGGGCCGCCAACGCCGCCATGCCCATAGTCTTCAGCGCGACCGTTTTGCCGCCGGTGTTCGGGCCGCTGATCACGAGGAGGCGCTCGTCTCCGCCAAGATTTAGAGAGATGGGAACGATGGAGCGATTTTCACGGCGCAATTTGTCCTCGAGTACCGGATGGCGTGCAGCTTCGAGCTGGAGCTGGGCGTCGGCGACAAATTCCGGGATGCAGGCGTCAAAGTCGCGGGAAAAACGGGCGCGGGCAAAAACGCTGTCGAGTTCGGCGATGGTTGCAGCGGCGGATTGCAGGGGACCGAGCATGGACTGCAGACTTCCAGTGAGATCCCTCAAAATGCGGAAAATTTCGGCGGCTTCGCCTTCGGCAAGCTGCACGAGTTGGTTGTTGGTCTCGACGGTTTCAAAGGGCTCGACAAAAACGGTTTGCCCAGTAGCGCTGGCGCCGTGGACAACACCTTGCACCGAGCGGCGATGTTCGGAACGGACGGGAATAACAAAGCGGTCGTTGCGCAGTGTGACGTAGTCCTCGCCGCTTTCTGCCTGGCGCGAGCGCAGGATTTGCTTCAGGGTTCTTTGGATTGAATCACGGGTCTGCAGAATACTGGCACGAATTTTGCGCAGGGCCGTGGAAGCGTCGTCGCTGATCTCGCCATTGGGAAGGATGCAACGCTTAATGGCCGCTTGCAGGTCGCGGAAATCGGCGAGCTTGGCGGCTTGCGCGGCCAACAAAGGAAACTTGGCCGCTTCTTCGCGGAATTGCTGACGCAGCCAGCCGGCGGTCTCTAACAAGGAGCCGGCGTCGAGGAATCCGGGAGCTTCGAGCACGGCTCCGGGTGCTTCCAAACGGGCGAGCCAATGTTCAGGATCGCTGAGCGCGCCGAAGCCCAGTTCGCGCCCCACGCGCAACCATTCGCGGGCCTCGCGAACGAGCGCGAAGCTGCTTTCCAGCAAGACGCGGTCCGTGCCTGGCTCCAGTGCGCTGATGCGACGGCGTCCTGGGGCACAAGTGGTCCTGAGCCGCAGCAACTCGCGCAGCTGCTGGAACTCCAGAACGTCTTGTGCCGGTCGCGACATTTTCGTCACTGCTTCTTCAGCTGGGCGGCAAGAAAATTGGCCGCGTCTTCGGGCGTCGCGGCGGAATGGATGAGGTTGCCGCCGGCTTCGTTCCAGACGCGCGACCCCGATGATGCGCGGGGGCCCAGTTCCACTTCACGCACGCGGTCGAGGATGGGCTGCCAGAAATTTCCGACGATGGCAACGGGTTTCGGCGCGATCACCGATTTGTTCAGCATTTCCCAAACGACGGCGAGTTCGACGAGCGTGCCAGTGCCACCCTTGCAGGCCACAAAACCGTCGGCGAGGCGAATCAGTTCAAAGAGCCGCTCCTCCCAGGTTTTCACACGAACCTCGACGTCGATGAAGGGATTGGCATGGCGCGAGAAGAATTCCGCGGTTACGCCGTAAGTCTTTCCGTTCGCTTCTTTGGCGCCGCGCGAGACCGCTTCCATGACGCCGCCATATCCGCCGCTGCAGACGGCGAAGCCATGGTGCGCCAAGAGGCGGCCCACCTGGAGGGCTTCCAGGTAGTCTGGATGGGTTTCCGCCAGGCGGGAACTACCAAAGACGGTGATGATGCGCTCTTCGTTCACGGTGATGGTTGTCCTTGTGGAGGTGGAGTTGGAATTGGCTTGGCGGCGGCCGGTGGCGCGTCGAACTCCTGGATCATAGCTTCACACAATGCATCGAGCGCGTCGTGCGTCTCGTGATTTTTTCCGCCCTGATTGTTGCTGAGAAAGGAAAAAATCAGGTGGCGCCCGCCCGGAGTATCAGCATAGCCCGAGAGCGTTCGAACATGCGAGACCGAACCAGTCTTGGCATGGACCCTTCCGGTAATCGGAGAGTCTTTCATGCGCTCGTTCAAAGTGCCATCGATACCGGCGACGGGGAGGGAGGAGTAGAACGCAGGAAACCACGGCTGTTTCTGCGCAAACTGCAGGAGCGCAACGAGGGCACGTGGAGTGACCATGTCGTGACGGGAGAGGCCGGAGCCATCGGTCTGGATGACGTCGTCCTCGGCAATGCCAGCACGGGCGTAGAACTCCTGCGGAAATTTCAGGAGCTCTTCCGGAGTCGCCCAGGGGCCCCGCTGGCGAGCGGTGGCGCGGAGGAGCACTTCGGTGTGGAGATTCTGGCTGATCTTGTTGACGAGCTTTACCGTGTCGCCCAGGGGCAAGGAAAGATGCTCGGCGAGGACCGTGCGCGAAGCCGCAGCGGGGTCAGGATCATGCAGCGCGCGGACTCTCCCGGTGAACTTGACGCCGCGATTTGCCAACAATTGTGCCAGGAGAGTTGCGGCATGCTGCGCAGGCTCTTCGATGGCGAGGACGAGCTTGCGCGGGGCGCTGTTGGCCGGGAGAATTCCGGAGACGAAGACCGTTTGAGCGCCGGGCTCGCGGGTCAGGCGAAGGTCGGGCTTGTCTTTGCCCGCGGAGGTGACAACGCGGTTTTCCACGGTGAAATCCGGCGTCGTTGGATCAACCAAGGCGCTGACTGGATCGCCTGAATGCTCGCCGGGCGTGAGTGTCAAGCTAACTGTATTGTCGTCCACGACGATGGCGGAGATGGCCGCGCCGTACTCCCACACCATATCGTCGATTTCCCAGCCATCGGGATAGCGCTCGCGGGGGAAATAGCTGTCGTCACCGACAATGTCGCCGGAGATTTCCTTTACGCCGCGAGCGAGGAGTCGATCGGCGAGTTCTGCGAGGACCCTGTCAGGCGGTCCGTCGAACTCTTCCTTCGTTTCGAAAGGAAACTTGCGATTGGAAAGATTGGGATCGCCGCGGCCAACGAGGATGAGATTGCCGGTCAACAATCCGGACGGCGAAAGGACGCCATCAGTTTCCAAGGTGGTGCGGAAGCGATAGTTGACGCCAAGTTTGTCCAGAGCAAGAGCGGTGGTGAGCAGCTTCATGTTGGAGGCGGGCACGAAATAGGACGCGGCGTTCTTCTCGTAAAGAACTTCCCCACTGGCGGCATCCACTATTGATAGACCCCATTCCCCTTTGCAGACGGGATTGGCGGCGAGCAAGGCGTCAGCGCGCGCGGCAAAGCGCTCGGCCGCAGGGCGTTTCGTTTCCTGCGAACGAACAGGGACAGCGAGAATTGTCCCGGCGAGAACAATGAGCAAACCTAGCGCCAGTGAAATTGCACCGTGGCTTCGTTTATCCACAAGCCGGCTATTGGCAAAATCCATGGTCTGAAAGTATATTCGAAAGCTGATCGGGGCTGCTGCTGGCCCCGCAATTCGGCGGATAGAACTGGACAACCTTGCGCAGTTAACCCGAACCCGCCATGATTACCGCTAGACTGAATCACTCGAACCAGTGGGGCCGAACGGGAAAAGGTGAAAAAACGCATGAAACGAATGTTGTGCTCTGCCCTTGCTCTTGCACTTGTAACTCCCGCGATGCTTGCGAACGATAACAAAGAACAAGACCGGTTGGAAAACTGCGGGCTGGTGATTCAGGAAATTATGGATATCCCCGACGACATACCGCAGGATCTGATTGACAAGGCCGACTGCATTATCGTGTATCCGTCAGTGCTGAAGGGCGCTTTTATTTTTGGCGGTAGTTACGGACGAGGCGCGATGACCTGCCGGTCGGGCGAGAAATTCAACGGGCCGTGGAGCGCTCCGACGATGATGGCATTGGAAGGAGGGAGCTTCGGGTTCCAGATCGGCGGGCAAGCCACCGACTTCGTGCTTCTGGTGATGAATGAGCGCGGGGCCAAGGCCATCCTGAGTAGCAAGGTAAAGCTGGGCGCCGACGCCTCGGCAGCCGCGGGACCGAAGGGGCGAAGCGCTGAGGCATCAACCGATGTGACCATGCGGGCGGAGATCCTGTCGTATTCCCGGGCACGTGGATTGTTTGCGGGCGTGTCGCTTTCCGGTTCCACGGTGCGCCCAGACAATCGCGCGAATGAAAAGCTGTACAACAAGAGTGTCAGCGCAGGGGACATCATTTTCAATGGTGCAGTGCCGGTACCGACGGGCGCGCAGAAAATGATTTCCTACCTGAACAAGAAATCCCCC
>Ga0210409_10003451_pt1 | contig 17638 bp, 10 predicted proteins | sample IncBWH17MmetaG_FD_161649 | JGI IMG/M metagenome (GOLD analysis project Ga0210409, IMG submission 161649) | Forest soil microbial communities from Barre Woods Harvard Forest LTER site, Petersham, Massachusetts, United States - Inc-BW-H-17-M | ecosystem: Environmental > Terrestrial > Soil >... | reverse complement strand
GAGCTTCGGGTTCCCAGGCCGCTGCGTTTCCATCAGCCCGGGGGCTTGCTATGAACGAGTTGGGGGTGGGGGCCACGAAATCGTGGAACTTTGGTCCAATGAATGGAAAAAATGGGTCTATGTGGATGGAGCGTTGGCCTGGTACATCCTCGATGAAAAAGCGGGCGTTCCGCTTTCGATTTGGGAACTGCGCCAGCGCCAGTTGCCGACCTTGCGGGGAAAACCTGTCGAGCCGGTACGGGTCGTTGCGGCTGAGCGGACCAGGAATAAACAATTCGCTTGGAAAGGACTGGGTGGTCCCGATCCCCTGAACTGGTACCTCGAACTTAGGATGATTCCCCGCAGCAACTTCCTGCAGGAGAAATCTCCTTTGCCACTCAGCCAGGGGACCGATGAATGGTCTTGGACCGGACACTACGTGTGGACCGATGCCGAAGCGCCGGCCGTCCTGTTGTTCGGCCACCGCGTGACCAAGCGGGGAGATTTCCAGTGGACTCTAAACCAAGCGCACTATGTCTTGGAGCCAGGACAGGCGCCTGGCAGCTTTCGGGTTCATCTGGATACCGAGACGCCCAGCTTCGAGACTTTCCTGGCCGAGATCGACGCCGGGCAAAAAGAGAGCGTTGCCTCGGGTTTCACCTGGACGCTGCACCCCGGCAAAAACCAACTGCGCGTACGGCCTCGCAACGTTGCAGGCAGGGAAGGAATTCCAAGCTGGATCGCACTCGAATACACCAACTAGCCTCGCGAGGCGGTGGTTCAGACCCGAGTTGACACGAATTCCACGAATTTTCACAGATTGCGTCAATTTGCTGCTCAGTGCGTGCCATTCACGACAAACTGCTGTAGCACGGGCCCCACACTCTCATAGGTTGTGCTTTGTTCATATTCGTTCCCCCACATGATATTATCTTTGTCATGCACCAGCCGGTGCTCTTTCGTAAGAGTCACGCTAACACTCACCGTTCCGCCCGTCCCGTCTGACGTGCCGGTGATCAGCCCGGTGTCGGGATTGATGCTCATCCAGCCCGGCTTTTGCGTCAGCGAAAACTTCAGCGGTTCAATCTTCCAGAATTTGGTTCCAGGCTTCGGCCTGGCGGCATCCCTTCTCGTGAGGTCGCCGAGGGAATGGATGGCCTTGACTTGATAGCGATAAGGCTGGCCTGCGGGCGCGCTCGTCAGGGGGGCGCTGTAGATGAGAGGCCGGGGCGATTCGGCATAATCGGAATCCCCGCTTCGCTTGCCCCGGGTGTCCACCGCCACGACGCGGTAGTAGGCCTTGTTGGCATTCGGAAGAGCGTTGGTGACTCCGACCACATCCAGTGAGGTGCCTGTGACCTCAGCCACGAAGTTAGCGGGGAAAGGGTTGGTGAGCTCTTTTGTGTCGCCCAGGTTGACCTCGTAGGGGGTGTCGTGGACCGTGAAGCCTTTCTCATCGCTCCCGTATATTCTGTACTTGGAAGGTGGCCTTCCCACCGGATTGGCGCTCCATATCAAAGTACCAACGCCGGTGTCAGGGTTGTATTTAATCGCTACGTTCAAGGGATACGCCGGCCCTTGCGCCTTGAAACTCCAGGTGCCGCTCCAAGGCCCCCAGAGGCCGTTTGAATCCTTTGCTTGCACGTGCCAGTAGTAGGTCGTGCCGTGCGTCAGCAGGCCGGGCCGCGGCAGCGTGTAGCAGCTCTTGCCTTGGTCGAGCGTCCTGGAAATGTATTTGTCGAAATTGGGAGACAAAGGCCATCTCAGGTCGGGACGGTCCGAGAGCTGGAAATGATAATCCGTTATAGCATCGCCATCCGGGTCGCTGGCAGCCTTCCACTGGAACACCACATCTGTGCCGTCACTCTCCCCGTCATTGGCTGGATAAACGGGAGATTCAGGCGCTTTCGGAGGGCGTGACTTCGACCTCTCGACCCAGGTATGTGTGATCCTGATATTTCTGGTGGCGTTAGCGCCGGTCTTGTCGTCCGTGGGCTCCAAGTAGGTGAAACTGTTGGTTCCCACGGTCATGGACGGCATGGCCAGAGGCGCCATCTGGATGTCGTTCTGGATTTTGATGGCGCTCAAGCAAGCTTTGCCGGTCAAGGTGCATCGGAGCCAGTACTCGTAGGCGTCGGCGGTGAGGTCTTTAAACTTGCCGTCAAACTCGGCCAGCGTCGCGAACGTCGTGTAAACAGTCTTTCTCCAGTCTTTCGGATCCAGGAAACCGATCGCGAAAGCATATCCGTCGCCTGAGGCGGCAAGGGTGCCTCCCACAAATTGATAAGGCACTTTCATATGCCAAAGGATGGTGCCCGTTGCCCCCTCCGTAGCCGTGAGGATACCGTCTCTGTCAGTGATGTTCGTCACGGTTGCTCCGGCCCGCCACTGCGGCTCGTTATGGAAGTCCGGAGCATATTCCCAGAGTCCGTTATAGACCGTGTCTGGAGCTATCGGGGGGTATCCGGCCATGTCGCCGTGATACTTCACCGGGGTTTCGTGCCCCCACCTCCATTCAATGGCTTCGCGCGGGCGCAGGATCATCCCCATATTCCACCAGGCCCAGCCGTGGAGTTGCACTGTCGTGTTCCCCTCCCATCCGTAATACTGCGCGTAGTCCTCATTGTTCCTGCGAGGATTCATGGAACGCATGATTCCATACTGATGCACGCGTTTTATCAGGTCGTGGTCGCGCACCAGATCCAATTCGTTGGCGAGGGTGTGGTTGTCCCGCAGGAGCATCAAGGTGGCCTGGTCCCCGTCCAGTAGGTTGTATCTGCCATCGAAGAAAACCTGCGGGGCGACGTGCCCGGGGAAATGACTGAAGATGCAATCGTGGATCCCGACTTTGTCGAGCAGGTCTGACAGGCAGAGCGTGCTGTTTCCGCAGGTGTTGAAACCGAAGACGTTGAAGGCCTGCGAAACATCGCCCTGCGCGGTGTTGTCCCCATTGCCTTTGTGGTAGCGATGGGTGATGTAAAAATAGAACAGAGCGAGGGCCTTTTCTTTGTCGGTTGAAAGTCCCTCAACAACCGAGTTGGCGATAGTCTGCTGGGAGAAGAAGTCGATCGGGCCTATTTTTAACCATGGGTTTATCACCTTTGCGGCGCCGACATTCTCCATGCGTATCGAACGGCTTGACTCCCAGGTTTGCTCGTAGGACTCCCATACGCCGGGCAGCGTGGTGCACATTTTCCCGTCCATCGTGCCGCCCTGCGTGATGTTGTATGTGAAAGGCGCGCTCGTGACTTCCTGGACGTGGCGTTTAGCAATGTCCGTGGCGTCGGTGTTGGACTCCCACGGCTCGAATGCCCCCTTCGACTGGGCGATGGCACACGCAGCGGAAGCTGCAGCCATGCCCACAACAAGTCTGAACGCCTTCCGCATAAGTGGACTCCCTTAGAAGAAAGGCCGTGCGAAGTCAATGGCTCTTTCGGTTCCAAACCGTGTTAGCCGCTAGCCCTCTTTTCAGCCCAGTCGCCGATCACGGGCAGCTTGAAACTCTCCTTTCCGTAGGCCTTGATCATGAGGATGACCATGAGGATTAACGCACCAAGGCCAACCAGCATGGAGATCGGGACAGTAACGATTGCGAAAATGCGCGCCACGGCCGCCAACACGGCGGAGAGGACAAACCACCCAACCCAGAAGGCCAAAAACGCTCCATGCAGCGCCAAGGATTGCCAGGCGTGAAAGCGGATAAAGCGATCATTCTTGTAAGGCTCGAGGATGAGTCCAAAGAGGACCGCACACACCAGCCCGATAAGACACAGAGGAACATAGGTGAGCATGGCGGCTATGTTGGGAGCCATTCCGCCGTGCGCACCGGTGGGTGCTGGGCCCTGCAGAACAGGCTGCGAGGGGGCAGGCGCTGGGGCATTCGGCGCCGGCTCGACCGACGAGCCGCAGGCGCCACAGAATTTTACTCCGTCGGATATCTGGGAACCACATTTGGGACAAACGGCCATAGAGCTGCTCCTTTCGCATGTTAGTGGGTTGACTGGTCTTTCCCGAGCGACCTGCTCCTCGTTCTCCGATCCATGGTAAAGGATGTGGAGCGGAGAGAAACATGGCTGGGGTTCATGGAGCCGATTATGTTTCACCCATAAGCAATGTCAAGGCCCGGGACTCCTGGCTGTGGCCTCCCTGGGGAGAGTGCAGGCAGGGGCATTCGGAGCCGAGGGCGCAGACAAAACAAGCTGGCACGGCCACACAGGGGACGAATGGAAATGTTAAAGACAAAGGGGGCCGGTGTGACACCAACGGCCAGCATGGTTAGCCCAGGCGCTTATCTGGCAAGCACCGCTCGGTAAAATTGTGGAGACAAACCAGTCGATGCGCCGTTGGTGTAAACCCACCGGCTTGCCGAAAGGCTGTTTGTAGCCAACGATCGCCAGTTTAGCAGATCCGTGGAGGCCTGAATTATAATCGTCTGACCGGGAACTCCGTTCACTCCAATATTGAGTTCTGTCGCAAGGTTGATGATATCGATCGTTGGAAGAGAGGACGGCTGGATGGCGCCGATGGTTCGCCTGATGTTGTTGCTCGAGCCAAAAAAATCGGTTGGCACGATTGCGGAGAGATCGGCGCTCACCCCGACTGCCGGGCTGCTGAGCGATGGTGCAAAGTCGGCTGGACTTATTGGGTTGGAAGGATTGCTCAGCATGGGGTCGGCATTGATTCCATGCACGTCATACCCCGCGGCCTGCCAGTCGGGCCAAGAAGCATACGCTACTGCCGTTGCTCCGTTCGAAACGTCTATTCCGAAGGAAGTTAAACCAGAACGGCAGAAAACCAGGTTATAGTCGATGGCGGGATTAACGCAGGTCGGGCTGATGTAGCCTACTTCGCCCAGCTGGTACATGGTGCCCGAGCCGGGCAAGCTGTAAGCGTAAAAAATGTTGTTTTTGACAACAGCGTTAACACTGGGATGACCGTTGTAGCTGTTGTCGACAAAGTTGTTGTCCAGCAAAACAGCCATCCCCCTCGTAGCGTTCATGACCACGGTGTTTTGAAGGAATTGCACTCCGCGACTGCCCTTGTCGCGAAGTCCCTCCTGGTCGCCACTGTATTCAAACACGAGATTGTCATAGAAGAGGCAAGGTGTTTTGCTGCCGTCCACCAGCTTGGCCGCGAGCATCGGCCCGCCGCCGTAGACCTGATTCCGGTAAGCCTGGCCTCCAGTGACCGCCCCGAAAAAAACGCAGTGCAAACTGGCGGATGGGGTCGAGCAAGCGACATAGTTGTCGTGAACCAAGGGATTCACACACTCGAAATTGCCGTGGTAGACGTTGTAAATGAGCGCAGTACTACTTGCATTCCAAAGGATCCCATCAGCGCTTGTGCTGAGAGGAGGGCCATTAGTGTTGCTGTCCAAAACGACATAATCGACGCCGTTGACAACGCCCAAATACGCCAAAACGATCCAATACGGTGTCGAATAGGAAGCGACATAGGGCGTGTCGAACCAGAACTCCAATGAGCGCGCGTTGGTGCTGGAAAGGGTGCTTGCGTTCACCATCACACTGGACGTGGCCAGCAGACTTCCCGGATTACCGTTGGAATCGCTGTAGAGAAGCCCGGTTATTGTCCCAGCCGGGCTGCCGACTTGCTTTGCTGACACTGAAAACGATGCCACTCCCCTTGAGGAGAAGCTCGAGTTCCCAACCATTGTCCAGGGTTGCGCGATCCAAGTGTCAAAGACGGTATCCCCAAGGTTGTTGGAGGTGCTTGGCCCCGAGTTTATTGCGGAATTATAATAACCGTCCGTTCCGACTATAATTCCGTGAGCGGCGAGCGAATCCGACGAGATGCGGTTGCTCGATATTTCCACGCCAGTCGAACCGATGACCGCAATGGGGTCGGTCTGTGCATTTGTGAGGGCTATTGAATTCCCGTACACCCAAATATTGCTCGCGAATACGCCGTCAACGGCAAGCAGCCCGTAAGAGCCGGTCAGTGTATTGTTTCCAATCAGGATGTTGGCATCCGGTCCGGACAAGGTGATGGCTATGGAGGTGCAATTGTTGAATCGGCAGTTCTGCACGTTCAGACCGTTTCCCCCTTGAGGCATATTGATGGCCGTCGTGTTCGATGAGAATTGGCAATTGGCAATGCCAACGTTCTGCATATTCGTGTTTGCGGAATAGAAAACGGGACCATTGCCTGAGAACGAGCTGTTCTGGATCTGAGTCCCGGAAATTATCCCCGAATTGTTCACGACATATGAGGAGCTCGAATAGTTTAGTCCAGAAATCAAGAGGGACCCAATGTTTCCACCCGAGCTAATGGACACCAGGTCGCCGGCGGTATTGGTCACGGTCAAATTTCCCAGGTTCAGGCTCGGCAGAGACGGAGCAGAAGAGCCCGAACCATTGAACGGTGCGGAGATGTTGTAAAGATCCGCGTTGTTGACGGTAATAGAAGTACCAGGCGCGCATTCTCCCCAGGTGACACAATAGGAAAGGTTCGAAAATGTGTTGCGCGTGCCATCAGGGGCGGCATCGCAATTGAGAGTGAATGGCTCGGCGGCGACGCCGCTTTGCGCAAACACACCCCCAATGCCGGAAACCACGCATCCGAAAAGTATGACCGCTCCGTTCACCGAACCCTGCGGAGCCGAGACAAAGGCGACCGCGCTGCCGACTCCGTTGGTGCCGATGGCCGAACATCGGTCGAGCAGCACGTTCCCATTGGTGATGCTCGTGGAAATACAGAAGGATGCAGCCGAAGGGAAATTCCTGAAATCGCACCGGCGCAACGTGGTGAGCGCGGCGGCTCCGTCCTGCAGCAGAACGCCTTGAGACAGGGTGATTGTGTCATTGGCATCGATGACCAAATCCTGGAGGACGATCCCATTGGCCGCCAGTTGAAGTGGCCTGTCCGCTCCAATGGCGGGCATCACCGCTGCCTTGCCGATGTTGACCAACGCGGGATCGGTTTGGAGGGTCAACGGCTTGTCCAGTACCAGGTAGCCCAAACTGCCGCTCGTCTCCTGGTAGCCGATACTACTGGGATTTACGTTGATGATGTCTCCCGCGGAGGCGGAGGCATCGGCGCGCGCAACTGTCAAAAACGGGGTGCCGCTCGTTTGCCCGTCGTTGCTGTCGCTTCCCAACGCGTAGCCGTTAGTGGCGGTATTGCTGACATACCAGGTAGCGGCCTGAATTGGGAGACTGAGAAATTGCAAAAGAATCAGGCGCGCGACAAATCGCATATCAGAAATGGTCCGAGGTGGCGAGATGGCTTGGCATCACTCCTCCTCTTGGGCTCCAGGCTGTCATGTCCTCAACTCAGCGCGGGTGACCGAAACTTAAATCTTCGGGATGGGCTCACCTTTGCCCATTCGTCACATCCTACAACCAAATGGGCAGGTAGTGTCCAGACGAAAAGGGTCGCGGTAACGGGTTTAAGATCCGTGAAAATACTGACAGATTTTTTCACCGCTCCTGGGGTGACCCGGAAATCGGTTGTATTTTCGCACACCGTCAAAACGCGGAACTGAGACCGTTAGCCGGTCCGCTCGGCTATTTTTCCGAAGTATCAGACCGCACCGGATCCGCTTCCGAAGAAGGCTCTGTAGATTCAAGGGCTTTGGCCTCGCGTTCGGTCTTGCCAAGCCCCAGCTTATCCATGAGTTCGTAAAGCGTGGGGCGGCTGATTCCCAAATCGGCGGCGGCTGGCGCGATTTTGCCGGAATGCTTGCGGAGGGCTCGTCGCACGACATCGCGTTCGGCGTTTTCCCGCGCATCCTTGAGGCTCAAGCTGGCCGAACCGATCGACTCTGACTCAAGTTCGAGGTCTTGAGCGGTCAGTCGTTTTCCATCGGCCATAATCACAGCGCGTTTGACACGGTTCTCCAGTTCACGCACGTTGCCGGGCCATCGGTGGGCGTTTAGTGCCTTGACGGCGTCCTTGGAAAAGGTGAGGCCTTCCTTTCCAGTTGCTGAGGCGTTGCGGCGAAGAAACTCGTGGGCAAGCAAGCCGATGTCACTGCCTCGGTCGCGCAGCGGAGGGAGGTTGAAGACAACCACAGCCAGTCGGTAATAAAGATCCTCGCGGAACGCGCCGCTAGCGGTCGCCTTTTTAAGATCGACATTGGTCGCGGCAATGACTCGTGTATCCACCTGGATCAATTGCCTCCCACCGACACGTTCGATACGCTGTTCCTGCAGGAAGCGCAGCAGCTTTACCTGAAGTTGGAGGGGCAACTCGCCAATTTCGTCCAGAAAGAGGGTGCCCCCGTTTGAGCTTTCGATGCGCCCCTTGCGTTGTGCGTGGGCGCCGGTGAAGGAGCCCTTTTCATGACCGAACAATTCGCTTTCGAGCAAATTCTCCGGAATGGCACCGCAGTTAATCGCGATGAAGGGCCCGTCTTTGCGCTGGCTGCGCTTGTGGATGGCCAACGCCGCTATCTCTTTACCGGTACCGCTTTCACCCAAGATCAACACCGGCGCATCAACCCCCGCGACTTTCCGGACGGCGCTGAACACCTGCTGCATCTGAGGACTCGTGCCGAGCAACCCCTCGAAAGTGTCGGTCTGGACACGCGCCTGCATCTCGCGGTAATCGCGCTCCAAGGCGGCAACGTGGAAGGTCCTGCGCAGAATGACCCGTAACTCCTCTACCTGAATTGGCTTCGCCAGAAAATCGTACGCTCCCGCTCCTATCGCCTGCAAGGCTGTGGACTTTTCGCTTTGGCCCGAGATGATAATGACCTTGGCGTAGGGATCCTGGCTGAGCAACTCAGAAAGAGTGGCCAACCCCTCTTCGGGTGTTCCCGGATGTGGCGGAAGCCCAAGATCCAGCAGAACCACCGGAGGGCGATGTTCTTGAAACAAATTCAGGGCGCCGGCGCGGTCTTCGGCGAGAAACACCTCATGGTCGTTCATGAGCGCCCATTTCATCTGGGTTCTGATTTCCTCGTCATCGTCGACCAGTAGCAATTTGGGTTTCATGGGAACACTAAGGTTCTCTGCAAAACATCATTCTGGGGGCAAGCAAGGCTGGAAGTCGAGCTTGCCGAGTTCGAAGGAGGTAAGACACTAGAGAAAAGGACAAATGGATTAGCGGTATGGCCGTTCACAACTTTTGCTGGAAGTTCGAGTGTTCGAGGGCGACAAATTGTTGATTTGTCTAAGGTCGGTGAGCCCTCAGATTAGCAAAACCAAATCCAAAAAAACAATCCCGTCAGGATTCTGACGGGATTTAGTGTCCGATTTTCAGTTCGTGGCGGGAGAAAACTACCAAGCTCGGGTATTAGGCTAAAACTTTCCTCCGAACCGCAGCTAAGCCCAAGAACGTCATCCCGAGTAGCGCAACCGAAACGCCACCATCGGGGACGTTTTGAACCACATAATCCTGGCCGGGGCCCGTCAGCCCAACAAGGTCGGCTACCGGTCCGTTGTAACCCGCCGCATTGACCGTCGAAATCCACGAATTGGCAGTCGTATTAAGTGTCGAGGTTGTCGAAAAATCAGTGCTTCCCACGATATCCCAGATGGCGAGCTGCAGAGTGGCCGCGTCTGTCGCGCTCATACCAGCCGAATAGTGTGCTCCCCAGAGCTTTTCGATTGTCAGAGCGTCAGCACTGCCCATGCCTGACCCAAAAGGATCTCCCTTGGGAGCGTTGGCCAAATCGACCACCGTGTAAGTCAAAGCGGAGCTGCTGCTGTAATGGAATGGGTCTGTGCAAAAACCATTTACTGTCTGAGACCCGTTGATAGTAAGCTGGTTAATGCCCGCATAGACTCCCCCACTGTAATTGAGGGAAGGGCTTGTAATTTTAACATTAATAACCAGGTTAGGGTTTATGCTCGCTTCTGCTACACTGAGAGTGTCACCAATGTTGAACTGATTTGCTTCCGCTGAAACCACTGTCAAGAGAGACATCCCGAGGACCCGCAACGATGTAAGTTTCATTCTGCCTAAATGCCTTCCGATAGTTTCCGCGTAGCTGCCAGAAAGCAAGAGATGTTCCACTCATTAGAGGAACCACGATCTACATTCGCAAAATATTATCAACAAGGATCTTACAGCATGAAATATTTTGAAAACGTGAGAGCGCGGAAATGGAAACGGTGTAAACAATGCCGACAATAATTGGGCCATTAATCTTAGCCGACAAAGGCTCCATTAAATCTCAAGTTATTTACATGCAGCATATTGCACATAAAACAACAAACCGAAAACCGCAATGTAAATCACCCCGACAAGGTAATACTGAAAACCAGGGAAGAGATGCCAACAAGAATATTAGGTCAGCCAGAACTAACTCTCCTTTAGCTGTTGCTCAACAGGTCTAAATCAAAGCAAGAATGCACTGCAAACAGCTCCGACACCATGCAACTAACGAAACTCTATAACAGCTGTGTTTTCGCCGAGTCGATTCTTCCTTAATGCTCGATTAGCTGGGCAGCCCTCACGGATTCTTGCGGTTTGACAGGCAGGTTCACGCGGAAAACTGTTCCTTTCCCTTCATTGCTTTCGACTTCAATTCGGCCGTGGTGAGCCTCGACAATCATTTTGGAGTGGAACATTCCAATTCCGATACCGTTTTTCTTGGTCGTGCTGAATGGGCGAAAAAGAGAGTTCCGGACGAATTCCGGGCTCATTCCACAGCCGCTGTCAGTGACGCTCACCACCGCCCACCCGTCGCGTTGGCTGGTTTCAACGCAAATGTTGCCTCCGCCTGGCATGGCTTCCTTTGAGTTAAGCATGAGATTTGTGAGCACCTTTCGGATCTGGACCGGGTCGAGGTGAACTTTGGGCATCTTCTGGAGTTTCGTTTCCAACTTGATACCTTCGGCATGCTTGTATCCTTTAAGGATCTCGACGACGAGATAGTTGAGATCGCAGTCAACAGCGTTGATGGCGAGATCATGTCGCAGGACGGTTAACCGGGAGATGATGTCGTTTATATGGGCAACGGTTTTCGAAATGCCGCGCAAGGCGTCCTCCCTGAACTGGGGATCCTGGTAATGCACAGGCAGATTCTGGAGCATGAGCGACAAGGTGGAGGCGGTGTTTTTGAGATCATGCACAAAGAAAGCGGACATGGCTTGAAACGCTTCCAGTTGTTTTGATTGGGAGAGCCTCTGGGCCAGTTGGCTATTAAGCAGACCTGCCGCAGCCTGGTTGCTGGCACATTTGAGGAGATCGAAATCCTGCACGGAAAAGGGCTGCCCGCCGACGCGGTCTCCCAAAATCATTACTCCGAACAGTTCGCCTCCGGCGATCATGGGAACGCAAACCCGGTTTCCGCCTTGAGCAAACTCCCCTGGATGAGAACGCTTCAAGGGAACACTCCAATCCTCTTTGGATGAATCGATATCCAAGGGCTCTTGCTTCGCCGTGAAGGCGCTAATGATTGAGGCAGTTTCACCCGGCGTTAGATTCAACTCGCCGGCATCCGATTGAGCGAAGGAAGTGGAGGCGCCCAGGGTCAGCCGTTCCTTTGCCTCATCCACCAGCCAAATCGTGACCGATAGCGCCTGGAAGACGTCGGAAACAAGCTTCACAACCGCATTACAGAGATCCGTTTGCTCAACTCTTCTAGCAGTCCCCTCCGTAAAGACCCTCCACACGGTACGATAATCATACATGGGCCTCTGAAAGTGCCGGCTGGCAAAGCGCTTGGTAAACATGCGGACGTGGTCGGACAGCAGCAAAACCGCCAGAACGACCAACGCCACGAGGACAAGGAGGGCCTTGAGTTCGAAAGAAGAGTCCCCTCCAAGAAAAACAACTACTTTGGCCAGGACCCCAACGATAATCAGGTAAGCACCGGCGAGGAAAAGGGTCACCGAGTTGTGAAGGATTGATTGAGAAGGATAGATGGTGAGCTCAAAATGTCCAATACGAAACAGGGAACGAAGAACCAGTAGGCAAGCCAGTAGCAATGCTGCGGAATTGATATCGTTTCGGGCAAGGCTGACCGAGCGAAATAAAAGAAGTTGCGTTGCGGTATAAGCACGGACCGCGAAAAGAACGGCCAGGCCCAGCACCATGAATTTGATCCGCCACCGCATGGTGCCCACGGAGGCGCGGAAGGTGGCCTCTAAATTCATAAGCACAAACACCGAAGCCAAAAGGACCAAGAGATTGACAGCGAAACCAGCGGCCCCAACACGCAGCAACCAGGTGCCTTGCGACTGCGCCACGGCGAACAGGAGTTGGTTTCGAAAAGGGACGCAAACCGCCACGGGTAGAATGAAAGCCGACAGGAGCCAGAAACGCCACTTGACCAGGAATTCAAACTTATTTCCACGCGCATAGCTGAGGCTGAACACAATCCAAGTGGCCGGCACGAAAGACATGGCAAAGAAAGCCAGCGTGTCCCAAAACACAACCCTGTCAGGCATTATCGCCTCCACAGCGAGACTCGAAAAAAGACTTTCGAGCGCGAATACCGCCATGCCGATCGCGAAGGACCAGCGTGACAGGGAACGCTTGGCCGTCAGGAGTGTGACCAGCGCTATCGCGCCGGCCACAATTGTGCTCAGGAGGCCAAGCCTGAAATCAAAAGGCATAGCAAGCTTCTCTTTCGGCAGCCAACAAAAGACTTCTGACGCAATATTGGGCGTGGGGAATCGCGGAAATCAAACGGGAAATAGAGGAATTGGACAAATGGCGCGCCAGCCAGGAAGGGGAGAGGGCAAAAGCGCACAGCTGAGCGTAGGCGCGAAAGAGGCAGGCGGGTCGACAATCTGCGCGTGAAAAAGGCAGGAATTTGAGTCCTGCCTTTTTCACTAACCAATTGAACGGCGCTTTTGGTGTCAGCCGGATAGCGCCAGCATTATTTACGAAATCGTCGGCGCAGTCCCTCAATCCCCACGAGACCGAATCCGAGCAGGGCGACCGTGGCGCCGCCATCCGGCACAGATGAAGCCGAAATGGTGCCGGAAAAGGAGGAGCTTTGAGCCGTAGTAGCAAGAGAGGACAGTGTTACGCCCGAGGCAAATTGAAACGAAAGGGTGTCCGTCGCGCTACCAGCAGCAGCAAGCGCCATAAGGTCCGCATTTGAACCGCTATAGGTAATGCCGGTAAGGTTTACAGTCCCCGTCAGATTTAGGCCGTCAAGCGTACCCATTTGGGCTATATCAACCCAATTCAAGTTCCCTGTCAAAACGTTCAAACCGTCGGAGATGGTAAGAGTTCCAGTTCCCAACACCGACGCCGAACTCATCCCGAACATGGTATTTATTGCACCGATTGTAAATGATCCCGCAACGTTTCCCAGAAAGCCACTTGCCGAACCTGAGGTTATGTCGAAAGTGCCGATGGTGAAATGACCGCTCCCGTCAAAACTGATACTACTTCCCACGGTATTGGCGTAATTCATGTCCGTGTTTGCACTTGCTAACCCGGGAACCATTGCCAACACAACTGCTCCAACGAGGAATACCGTTCTAAGCTTCTTTCTCATTGCACGTCTTCTTTTTTTCGTTTGCTACGTCTCTTCGGCCGGAGTTCCAGCCTCTCGGATTCCACTTTTAGCACGGCAAGTGCCAACCAGTGTTTTGTTACTTTGTGAACAGGATCTGCAAAGCCATATGCTTTTATAGACAAGTCACTTACAACGTATTATTGGGATCCTATAAGCACCGGAAACAGGTGGCGTTTCGGACTTGAATGTGTAATATGGCCCGACACCGTTATACCTCCAAAAGCGGTGCTTTCAGCAAGAAGCTCACACGACTCCCAGAAAATGCATGGATTGGTAACGGATCCTTGTTTGAAAAATGATCGTGTAAAACATTCCGACACCATAAGCCCAATCGTATCAATAAGTTATGCGATCTGCCTTGCGTATGTGAATTGGAGATAGTCAGAGCTTATTTCCGCACTTGTCTCCAGCTCGGACTGCATTCCGCGCAACGCGTCTCGATCCCTGACACTGGAGAGCGGTGCCTTCTTGACCATCGCCCATTGCTCCTCGGGGGGTAGGGTTTCACCTTCCTGCTCGCAACGCGGCACGACTCTAGCTACCCTGTCCTTTTAGAGATGTACTTGACGGTTTCTGTTGGCAGGCGCGCTAGAGTAGTATTCTGCTTTTTCCTCGTCCTGATTTTACTCCGAGTTCAGGGAGCTGACCTTTATGTGTCCACCCAGGGCTCCGACTCCAACCCCGGGACCTCAGCCCTGCCCTGGCGCACCATCACCCACGGCTACAGCCTGGCTCACGCTGGAGACCGGATCATCGTGATGCCTGGGGTTTACAACGATTATACCAGCGGCTGGGGCATCCACGTGGGGGCCAGCGGGACGGCTTCCAGTCCCATTGTGCTCAAGTCTCAGGTCAAAGGCGGGGCGGTCATTGACGGCCTCAACGCCTCCGACCGTAACGAAGGCATTTACCTGGATGGCAATTACAACGTGGTGGACGGTTTTGAGATTCGCAACAGTCCCAACGGCGGCATTTCAATCTGGGGAAATAATAACCAAATCCTTAACTGCGAGATTCACAATAACGGCAACCCGGCCAGCACCAGCACCAACGGCAAAGATGGCGTTTATTCGGACTTATCGACCAGCGGGAATATTTATTCGGCCAATTCGATTCATGACAACGGCCGGACGGGCAGCAATCTGGATCACGGTTTGTATCTGTGCGGCAAGAACGAGTTGGTTATTAACAATGTCCTTTACGGCAACGCCGCCAGCGGTCTGCAAGTGGCCGGCTACGCGACGGTCAGCAACCTGAGGGTTTACAACAACGTGATGGCCTGGAACGGGACCAGCGGGATTATTCTCTGGCAAAGCTTGAGCGGAGTGGACATCAAGAACAACATCATTTACCAAAACGGCCACTACGGCGTGGGCTCGTATGATGCCCATGGGAGCGGTGTAGTCGTGGATCATAATCTGTCGTACGGCAACGGTTATGGGGACTACAATTTCACCGACGGCGGCTCGGATTATTCCTACACGCAGGGAACCGCGATTTCTTCGGCGCCGCTGCTGGTCAATGTGAACGTGGCGGGTTTTGATGCGCACCTCGCGGCGGGATCCCCGGCCATCAGCGCCGGACTGAACCTGTCCTCGGTATTTACGGCCGACAAGGACGGGGTATCACGGCCGGCCAGTGGACCCTGGGATCTTGGAGCCTACCAATACATCGCAAGCTCTGGCTTAGGTTTCGCGATAAGCTCACCGGGAAGCGGCGCTACAGTTTCCGGTCCGTCGGTGGCGGTCACGGCGAGCGTCCCGGGGCTACTGCCGGCGCTCACGGTGCAATTCCAATTGGACGGAAAGAGCCTGGGCACATCGCTCTTGCTGCCTCCCTACCAGGTGACGTGGGATAGCACAACCGCATCAAACGGGACGCACTCTTTGACTGCCGTCGCCACTGATCTGTTGGGCAATCAAACGCTGGCCAACCCGGTTTCGGTGAAGGTCAACAACCCGGGCCCGCTTTTGAATACGCGCCTCAGCGTCATCAAATCAGGTCAGTCGATAAAAGTTTCGTGGCCCAGCGCCGCCAGTGGATACCTGCTGCAGTGCAAGTCACTAATTACCTACAACGATAGTTGGACTCTGGTGACAAATGTCCCGATTATCGTTGGGAACTCTTACCTGGTAACGGAACCGGCTTCCGCAGACGGGAAGATTTACAGGCTGCGCAGCCAATAACGAGCAGCGCTTTAGCTGCTGAACGGTTGGCTCTCCAGGCGATTGGTGATGCCACCATTCGCGTCAGCGTACTGAGGAAGTGGTAGGATGCGCTACAAAGGAAGCCCCTCTCCCCAACCCTCTCCCCGCTCGTCCCTCGCGGGGAGAGGGAGAAGACAGTGGCGCCTCCGACTGGCATTTCGAATTGTAGCGCATGTTGGAGACTCCACAGTAATTCTGCATTTGCGCGGGACGGTTCGGATTCCGCATCGCCGAGGATGATGGGGTGAACACCCTAGCCAAAGTCTTCAAGATTTTTGATAGGACAGCGGCTTTAACTACCTCGGTGAAATTGTCGTCGGGATTTGTTGGCAGAAGAGGCCGTGCTTTTTGTTTCCGGCTGATTTTGGTCTTATGCCGGGCCCACGCGGCGGACCTGTACGTCTCGACGCAAGGCAGCGATTCAAACACAGGGACCTCAACGCAACCCTTTCGGACACTCACCCGCGCATACAGTCTAGCCGGCCCGGGAGTGCGCATCATTGTCATGCCGGGTGTTTATGTGGACTACGCCAGCGGCTGGGGCTTGCACCTTAACGTCAACGGAACCCCGTGCAGTCCGATTGTCGTCAAGTCTCAGATTAGAGGCGGCGCTGTGCTGGATGGGCAGAACAACCCCGACCGCAATTTAGGAATCTATTTGGACGGCAGCTACAACATCGTGGATGGGTTTGAAATCCGGAACAATCCCAATGGCGGAATTTCGATTTGGGGAGATCACAACCAGATTCTCAACAGCGAAATTCATCACAACGGCAACGCGGCCAGTCCGAGCCCCAACGGGAAGGACGGCATCTATTCGAGCCCCTACACCAGCGGGAATGTTTATGCGGCCAACTACGTTCACGACAACGGCCGGCAGGGCAGCACTCTGGATCACGGCTTATACCTGTGCGGCAAGGACGAACTGGTGATCAACAACGTTCTGACCGGGAATGCCAGCGCCGGCCTGCAGATCGCCGGTTACACGACCGTGAGCAATCTGCGTGTGTACAATAACGTAATGGCCTGGAACGGGGCGGACGGGATTGTTCTGTGGCAGGCCCTGAGCGGAGTCGACATCAAGAACAACATCCTTTGCGAGAACGGACAATATGGCCTGGGCTCGTTTGATGCGCACGGGGCAGGAGTCGTGGTGGACCACAACCTGTCTTTCGGCAACATGTATGGGGACTATGATTTCACAGGCGGCGGCTCGGACTATTCGTACGAGCAGGGCGTGACGATAACGACAAGCCCGCAGGTCGTGGAGCTGAACCTGGCTGGCTTTGACGCGCACCTGCTGGCCGGATCGTCCGCCATCGGCGCCGGATTGAATCTTTCTTCGGTGTTCACGGGCGATAAAGATGGCGCGTCCCGCCCCGCCAGCGGGCCATGGGACATCGGAGCCTACCGGTATCTTCCCAACCAGGGCGTCACGTTAATATCTCCGGCAAACGACTCGACAGTTTCGGGCTCGCTGGTTTCCGTCTCGGCGATTGTCTCCGATTTGCTCGGAATCGCGGTCGTACAATTCCAACTTGATGGCAACGACATGGGGCCGCCAGTCTTGCTTCCTCCATATCAGGCGGTCTGGGATACCACCACCGTTTCAGACGGCCCGCACTCCCTTACAGCGGTCGCCACAAGTCTCTTGGGGATTCAGGATATCGCGCCGCCTGTTTTGGTGACGGTCCGCAACCGCTTGCCGCAGCTGGACGCGTTGACCCAGACATTCGGCTCGACCTCAGGAACGCTCAGCGGGCCGTTTTACGTAACCAACAACGCCATTGTGCAGGCGACCTACGCGACCCTCGATTCAAGCGGCCGCGCAGCCTATTGTTTCGCGGTTCCGATCACTGCCGATTACCTGGTATCGGCCCTGGTGAACGCGCCGGACACAAACGCCAATTCGTTCTTCGTTAATATCGACGCAGAGCCCGGCGATCCGGTGATGATTTGGGATATTCCGGTCACCGCGGGAACCGCCAACCGGATAGTATCCTGG
>Ga0210409_10003450_pt1 | contig 17639 bp, 12 predicted proteins | sample IncBWH17MmetaG_FD_161649 | JGI IMG/M metagenome (GOLD analysis project Ga0210409, IMG submission 161649) | Forest soil microbial communities from Barre Woods Harvard Forest LTER site, Petersham, Massachusetts, United States - Inc-BW-H-17-M | ecosystem: Environmental > Terrestrial > Soil >... | reverse complement strand
CGGATGGGAAGACGGTTTGGGCCACCACCGCGGCGGCGAGCGATGCGGGTGCGCCGCATTTTGGGAATGCGACGCGCGTTTATAACGTGATTGATGCGCGGCAATCTTATTTGCAGAAAGTGGTGGCGGAGGGGTTGCGGGCGCTGGGGCACGCGAAGGAAGCGGAGAATTCCATTCATTTCGATTATGAGATTGTGGCGCTGACGCCGCGGTGCGCGGCGGAGATGGGATATGAGATTCCTGGGGATGAATCGAAGAAGACGTATGTTGAGGTTAGCGGACGAAAAGGGTTGGGCGTCAAGGCCGATGATTTGATTTCGAAGCTGGAGGCGGCAACGCTGGCGGAAGTGCAGCAGCGGCATGCGGAGATGCCGGGCGAGGAGCAAATTGCGACGGCCCATACGATTGCGGTGGGGGCGTTGCGATTTTTTCTGCTGAAATTTACGCGGAACACGATTATTGCGTTTGATTTTGCGGATGCGTTGAGTTTTGAAGGGGAGACCGGGCCGTATTGCCAGTACGCAGTGGTGCGGATTCGCGGGATTCGGCGGAAGAGTGCAGAGGGCGTGCGCGCGACGGTGACGGAAGAATTTTTGCAGAAATTGTTTTCCGGGCCGGAGGGCAACGGATTGTGGGAAGTTTTGTTGCAGGCGGGTTCGCTGGATGCGGCGGCGGATTCGGCGATTGGGGCGCAGGAGCCGGCGTTTGTGGCGAAGTTTGCGTTTCAATTGGCGCAGGCGTTTAACAATTTTTACCACAAGCACCATATTTTGTCGGAAGAGGATGCGGAGAAGCAGGCGTTTTTGTTTGGAGTGGTGGAGATTGTGGAGAAGCAGTTGACGGCGGCGCTGGGGTTGTTGGGGATTGAAACGCCGGAACGAATGTAAGTCTCACCCAAGAGAAAACCCGCACCCTGAAAAGCGCAGGGTGCGGCACCCAAGACCGACGTGCATGGATTTAGATCGAGGAGGGATCCCCCCACTGCGCGGCAAGCGTTCGCGCGGCGCGAACGCTTGCCACTTCGGTCGGGATGACAGGTGGTTGAATTGGCAGACCGCCTCGGCCCTTCGCCAACGGCGCTCTGGGTGAAGAGGCGGTCCCTACACAAGAAAGAGAAACCAAGACCCACGCGCAAAATCGGCGCATGGGGCACCCACTGAAAGAAAGAGAAAACTAAAGACCCACCCTTTGCGGAAGGCGCAAAGGTAGACCACCCCCGGAGTCGAGGTGCGGCTAGATTTTTTGCGTAACCGCCGGGTTGGGCGAAGCGGGTGGATTGGGTAAAGCGGCGGCAAGCCGCCGCACTCCAAATGGCCGGCCAGAGGCTGGCGCTACCAGGACTAAAAGGATTGGACCAGGTGGATTAGGGTGCGTAGGGCTACGCCTGTGGGACCTTTGGCTAGCCACGGCTTGGCGTCATCGTTCCAGGCGGTGCCTGCTATGTCGAGGTGGATCCAGGGAGTGTCGCCGGCGAATTCGCGAATGAACATGGCGCCGGTGATGGCGCCGCCGCCTTTGCCGCTGCCGATGTTTTGAATGTCGGCGAAGCTGCCTTTGATGAATTCGCGATATTCGTCGTCCATGGGCATCTGCCACATTTTTTCGCCGGCGGCTTTGGCGCTGGCGAGGAGTTTGTCGGTCCATTCCTGATTGGTGCCAAAGACGCCGACGTTTATGTTGGCGAGGGCGACTACGATTGCGCCGGTGAGGGTTGCGGCGTCGACTATGTGCGTTACGCCTAATTGTTTGGCGTAGGTGATGCCGTCGGCGAGGATCAGGCGGCCTTCCGCGTCAGTGTTCAGGACTTCGATGGTTTTGCCGGACATGGCGGTTTGGATGTCACCGGGTTTTTGCGCTTTGCCACCGGGCATATTTTCGGTGGAAGGCACGACGCAGATTACTTTTACATTTGGTTTCAAGGCGGCGAGGGCGCGCATGATGCCGATCATGGTGGCGCCGCCAGCCATGTCGTATTTCATTTTTTCCATCCCGTCGGCGGGCTTGATGGAAATACCGCCGGTGTCGAAGGTGACGGCTTTGCCGACCAGGCCGATGACTGGGCCGCCCGCTTTGGCGTTGGCAGGCGTGTAGGTGATGACAATGACGCGGGGCGGCTCGACGCTGCCTTGTGCGACGCTGAGCAGCGCGCCCATTTTCAAATCGGCGATTTTCTTTTCGTCGAGAATTTCGACGGCGAGGCCGGCTTCTTTGGCCATGGCTTCGGCTTTTTCCGCGAGAATTTTCGGAGTGAGTTTATTGGAAGGCTCGTTGACCAGATCGCGCGCGAAATTCTGCGCTTCGCCGATGGCACGGCCTTTGGCGAGGGCTTTTTCGGCTGCGGATTTCTGGGCGTCGGCGAATCCGGTGACGAGGACGGTGTTGATGGATTTGTCGTGCTTCTTATCGGTTTTGTATTTGTCGGTTTCGAAATCGGCGGCGAGTGATCCTTCGGCGACGGCTTGGGCTACTTCCTCGGCGACTTTCTCCGTAACCTCGTTTTCACGAACGAGAAACACAAAATTGTGTACGCTGCGTGACTTCAAGTAGCGGAGAGCGGCGCCGGCAACTTTGCGCAACGTTGCGGTGTTAAAGGATTCGCGCTTCCCCGCCCCGATGACCAGCAGCCGGGCGGCTTTTACGCCAGCGGGTGCATGGACGAGGGTCATTTCGAGAGTCTTGCCGGTCAGTTCACCGCTCTTTGCCAGGCGGCCGAGCAACCCGCCGGAAAGCTTATCGATCTCACCGAGGCGACCCTGAAGCGGATCGGTCTCCTCAAATGTGTAGGTGACCAGCGCTTCCGTTTCGAGTGCAGCGAACGGCTTGGATTCCAGTGTGATGTGCATGATGAATTCATCGCCTCCGATTGCGATACATTGCTTGGTCCGTTTCCCTGCGGGCTTCCTTGTTTTTTTCGTCTTCGCGGCGGTCCCAAGATTTTTTACCCTGCGCCAGAGCGATTTCGACCTTGGCGATACCTTCGCGAAAATAAATGCGCAAGGGGATAACGGTCAAACCTTTTGCGTCGGTACGTCCCGACCATTTGTGAATTTCGCGTTTGTGCAGGAGGAGTTTGCGGTCGCCGAGGGGTTCATGGTTCCAGGGGCCACCGGGAAGATATTGGGCGATATGGGCGTTCACGAGATAGGGCCCGCTGGGCTTGAAGTCCACGAAGGCATCGCGAATGTTGGCCTTGCCCTCGCGCAGGGCCTTCACTTCGGTGCCATGGAGAATGAGGCCGGCCTCCATCCTTTCGAGGATGTGATAGTTGTACGAAGCGGCGCGATTCTGAGCGACAATCTTGTCGGGCTCGGCTTTGGCGTCTTTGCCTTTTTGCTGGCCCTTTTGTGGAGCCTTTTGCGGACGCTTCTCCGGTCTGTTATTTGGCTGAGTCACAATCTTTCATTCTACCTGATGGCACGTCTAAGTGAGAGAACGGGCAGCACACCCTCAGGCAACACCCAGCGGCCAGGGCGCAACCCATCCCATGGGAGGACCGCATGACTGGCAGGAGAGCTGGGAGTTTGATCGGAAGTATCTTCGGAACGTTTACATTCCGCCGGACGACGTGCAGCCGGATGAGCGGTTTTGCAGGTTGCCGAAAAGCGCGAAACGCAGTTCCCTGGTCGCGAGAGCCGATTGAGGGCCGAGCGGATAGGTTGCGGCGCAGTATAGTTGGCGGACCGCCTCCCTTCCTTCGTCAGGGCAAGCAGAAGGCGGTCCCTAGCAAAGCCAGAAAAACCACGCTTCGCTGTGCTTTGAGGGGCTGGTTGACTGGCGATTGGGCTGGGCGTGCGACTGGCACTTCGACTGGCACCTCTACTGGCACGGGGTACAGTGTGGAGTTAAAGGCGTGCTGAGGCGGTTGGCTTGCCCGGGTCGCAAGGCGGATGCTAGACTCCAAAAGCGTGTAAATAGGAGATTTGCGACCGGTCGGGGTCGCGGAGAGTTCATGCGCCGTTGGAGTCAGGTCAGTGTTTGGCTGGCGATTGCCCTGTTCGCTGTAGGTTGCCCGAAGAACGGCAATCACGAATACCAGGCTGGGCGAAACGCGGAAGAAACCAAGGATTGGGATGCGGCGGTGGACTTCTATGCGCAGGCCGCCAAAGCGGATCCGCGCAACGCCAACATCAAGATCAGGCTGGATCAGGCGCGTTTTGAGGCGGGACAACTACACGTCAAGCAAGGACTTAAGCAGCGCGAAAAAGGCGACTTGCAGGCGGCGCTGAGCGAGTTTCAGCGGGCGCAGATTCTGGATCCCTCCAGCATCGTTGCGGATCAAGAAGTGCAAAAGACGCTGCAGATGCTCGCCGAGAAGGCGAGAACCGCGGCGCAAGAAGAAGAACCGCTGGTGGAAAATGGCCAGGCGGTGCTGGCTTCCAAACCTGCTGAAATCAAGCCGCTTTCCCGCGCACCAATCAACGTAAAGATGGTGAACGAGTCCAAGTACGTGTTCGACACGATTGGGAAGCTGGCGGGCGTGACGATGATCTATGACCCGGATTTGCAGGTGCGACGCATCTCCGTGGATCTGAACAACGTTACGCTGGAGCAGGCGCTGGACATCGTATCGCTGGAGAGCAAGACATTCTGGAAGCCGGTGACGGAAAACATCATCATGGTGATTCCGGACTCCACGGCGAAGCGGCGCGATTACGAAGAACAGGTATTGCGGACGTTTTACCTGAGCAACGTGGTGGTGGCGCAGGATTTGACGGAAATTACCACCGGGCTGCGGCAGCTTCTGGAGCTGAAGCACATTCAGCAGGTCAACGCGCAGAACGCGATCATTATTCGCGATACGCCCGACAAGCTGGCGCTGGCGGACAAAATTATTCACGACATTGACCGGGCCAAGCCTGAAGTAATCATTCAAGTGGAAGTGCTGCAGGCACGGCTGGATAAACTGCGCAATCTGGGCATCGTGCCGGGGCAATCCGCTTCGATTGCGATCAACCCGAACAGCTCGACCACGACGAACAACACCACGACGACGACTACATCGACTGCGCCGAATACGGTGACACTGAATCAGCTGACGCATTTGAACCAGAACGACGTGGTATTGACGCTGCCTTCCGCAACGGCGAATTTCGTGCTGACCGATACGACCACAAAAATTATCGATAATCCGGAGATTCGGACGGTAGACGGGCAGCAGGCGAAGCTGCGCGTTGGCGACCGCGTGCCGATTGCCACTGGAAGTTTCCAGGCGGGCGTTGGTGTGGGATCGACAGCGGGCGCGGGCTTCGTGAACCCGTTGGTGAACACACAATTCCAGTATCAGGACGTCGGCGTAAACGTGGATCTGACTCCACACGTGCACCCGAATCGCGATGTGAGCATCAAGATAAAGGTGGAAGTATCTTCGGTGACCGGAACGTCCACGATTGGCGGAATTCAGCAACCCATCATCAGCCAGCGGACCATCGAGCATGAAGTGCGCTTGAAAGAAGGCGAGGTCAGTATCCTGGGCGGATTGATCGAGCGGATCAATACCAGAACTTTGAATGGATGGCCGGGGCTGGCGAAGATACCGGTGATGCGTTACCTGTTTTCCGGGGATGACACGGAGCTGCAGGAAAACGAAGTGCTGATTGTGTTGGTTCCGCACATCGTGCGGTTGCCGGAATGGACGCGCGCGAATCTGCGATCGATTTATTCGGGCACGGACACCATGCCAGCCACGCGGCGTGAACTGGACATCAAGGCGCCGACATCGAATCCTAATCCGCAAGTGACACCTGCCGGCACGACACCTGCGAACACAACGACGCCCGCGGTGCAACCGCCGCCTGGAGTTCCCTCTTCCGGAGTCGACAATCCGGGAGCGGCTGCACAAGGATCCGGGGCACGCATGCGTTTCGAGCCCGGGACGGTGAATCTTGCTCCAGGGCAAACCGCGACGCTTGGGGTTGTGGTAGAAAACGTCAACGATTTATTTTCCGTGCCGATGTTGCTGCAGTTCAACCCGGCGGTTGTGAGTATTGAAGAGGTTCGCCACGGCGGATTTCTTTCGGGCGGAACGCAGGAGATCGCTATCGTGCAGCGGGTGGACAAAGAGCATGGGCAGGCAATTATTTCGGCGACCCGGCAACCCAACACACCGGGCGTGAATGGCAGCGGCACGTTATTGGGAATTGTTGTGAAGGCAATCGCTCCCGGCACCTCCAACATTTCCATTGTTCAAGTGAACGCCAAGGACTCCCAGCAAAAGACCATTCCGCTGGTCACCAGCGAAGCGACCGTGCGCGTACAGTAGTTTTACGGGGTGCGAACGCGAATCATGAAACACCGCGGCATAGAAAAAAGAAAGACACACGAAGCGGGAATGACGCTGCTGGAGTTGATCATTGCGTGCGCCATTCTATTGATTCTTTCTTCGGCGGCGCTGCCCATTGCGCGCATCACCATCATGCGGCAGAAAGAAACCGAGTTGCGACGCGATCTGCAAGAGATGCGTGACGCGATTGATCGCTACAAACTGGTGGCGGATCGCGGGTTGATTCGCGTGCAGGTAGGCAGCGAAGGATATCCGCCGGACATGGATACTTTGGTGAAAGGCGTGGATCTAGGCGCGGCGACCAGCAAGCATATGCGCTTCTTGCGGAAGATTCCGGTGGACCCGATGACCGGGCGGGCGGATTGGGGCATGCGTTCGGTGCAGGACGATCCGGATTCGACCAGTTGGGGCGGGAATAATGTTTTCGATGTGTATTCGAAGTCTATCGGCACGGCGATGGATGGCACGAAGTATTCGGACTGGTGAGGCAATGAAGAGTCTTCACTTTGTGAACGGGACGCCTGGGGGAGAGCGGCGGCGGAATTTGAGCCGTGGCGTGGCGACACGTGAATCTGGACGTGACTCGGGGTTCACGCTGATTGAGTTGATGATTGTGATTTCGATCATTTTGATTTTGATCGGGATGGCCGCGGGGATGTATCAGAGATCGGTTCAGCACGCGCGGGAAGCGACGTTGAAGCAGGACCTGGTGGTGATGCGGACAGCGATCGATAACTTCACGATGGACAAGCAGCAAGCGCCGCAATCGCTGGATGACCTGGTGGATAGTCATTATTTAAGGGAAGTTCCTTTGGACCCGATCAGCCGGCAGAAAGATTGGGTACCGCATTTCAGCGATACGGTTTTGAGCCCGGATCAATCTGGGTCGGGGATTGATGATGTATTTTCGGGGTCGGACCAGGTTGGCAGCGATGGGAAGCCGTACAACAGCTGGTAGTCGTTCCCTGTTTATCAGAGATTGCCAGCGGAGTTCTTCAGGGGCTAAAGCCCGATTGAGAAAACGGAACTAACGCTGGGGCTGAAGCCCCAGCCTCCTAAAGAAAAAGCTATGCGGCAGGGCAGGTTCCGCCCCCCGGTGCCAAGCACCTTTTGTCGGACCCTTCGAAGCTTAGGGTAAAGCTGAAGCTCCGATCCCTGGTTGCCAAGCAGTTTTTCCGCGCGGGATGTGAAGCCGAGCTTTCTCCAGGGCCGACGATCCGGAGCGCGCAATTTTTCATCACGCGATACGTGTATAGGTTGTAAATGATGGCAAGAATGAACTAGAATCCCTGCGAGATGGTACTCACGGAGAGAAAACCCAGGGTTTCGTAGTCTTTCCATGGCCGGCGTGCGGCCGGGCAATGGTTCAGGGTGGCGCAGGAACATTGCGATGAAAAGTCGCGAACGTGGTCAAAGGTCGAAAGTCAAGAACAAGCGGCGTCGAGCCACGATTGGAAAGAATAACGTGCCGCGCGGGCTGGAGAATGACAGTACGATCGTGGCCATTGGAGCTTCCGCCGGCGGCATCGAGGCGCTGAGCGATTTACTGAGTGCGCTGCCGCCCGACACGGGCATGGCTTTTGTGGTGGTGCAGCACCTGGACCCCAGGCACCACAGCCTGCTTACCGAACTGCTGACACGGAAAACGGCGATGCCGGTAACGGAAGTGTCCGACGGATTATCCGTGGAACCCAATCATCTGTACGTCATTCCACCGAACACAACGATGTCGATTTCCGAGCGCACGCTGCGTCTGGTTCCCCGGGACGAATCTGGCGGATTGCACATGTCGGTGGACCATTTCATGCGCACGCTGGCGGCCGAAAAGGGTAGCCGGGCGATCGGGGTGATTCTGTCGGGTTCGGGATCCGACGGCACGCTGGGCATGCGGGAAATTCAGGCGCACGGAGGAGTAACGTTCGCGCAGGACGAAGCTTCGGCGAAATATGAGGGAATGCCGCGAAGCGCGGTGCTGGCGGGGTGCGTGGATTACGTACTGCCGCCAAAAGGAATCGCGCTGGAGCTGGCGCGGATTGCGAGCCACCCGTACGTCACGCGGAACGCGGTTTTAGTTGAAGGCGAATTGGCGCCAGTGCCGACTTCGGCGCTGAACGTCATTTTCCACGATTTGCGGTCGGCTACCGGTGTGGACTTTACGCACTACCGGCACAGCACGGTGCTGCGCAGAATCCAGCGGCGGATGGTGGTACACAAGATCGATGAAATCGCGGATTACGTGCGGTATTTACAACGGCATCCGGTGGAGATCCGGGCGCTGTATCAGGACATGCTGATCAACGTAACGAGTTTCTTCCGGAATCCGCGGGTTTTCGACGCGCTGAAAGCGGAGGTTTTTCCAGCGATCCAGAAAAACCTGGCGGGCGACCGGGGCATACGGATCTGGACGCCGGGTTGCGCGACCGGAGAGGAAACGTATTCGGTGGCCATGGCTCTGCTTGAATTCCTGGGCGATCGAGCGGCGAAGGTGCCGATACAATTTTTCGGGACGGACGTGAGCGAGTCCAGCGTGACGCGGGCCAGGAATGCGGTGTACGCGGAAAATATCCGGGCAGATGTGTCACCAGAAAGGCTGCAACGATTCTTTACCAAGGTGGACGCCGGGTACCGGGTGAGCAAGACGATTCGGGACATGTGCATTTTCGCGCAGCACAACGTGGTGAGCGATCCGCCTTTTTCGCAGATGGACGTGATTTGTTGCCGGAATCTGCTGATTTATATGGAGCAGGTGTTGCAGGCCAGAGTCATCTCGTTGTTTCACTATGCGCTGCGACCCACGGGCTTTCTGGTGCTGGGCACATCCGAAGGCCTGGGCTCGCGAACGAACTTGCTTGCGGTGGAGGATCGCACCAACAAGATTTTTTCGAAAAAAGCGGGATCCGCGATGCAAGCGTTTGCGCTTCCAGTGAGCTCCCGGCCGGAGCGGAAGGACTACAACGCGGTGCGGGTTCCGGCGAAAACACCGGATGCCGGGTTCAATTTCGTCGAAGCTCAGAAAGAATTCGACCGGCTGCTGCTGACGGACTACACACCGGCAACCGTGTTCATTAATGAAGATTTGGAAATCATCCACACGCGCGGGAATGTGCAGCGCTACCTGAAACTTGCTCCCGGGCGTGCCAGCCTGAGCCTTTTGAAGATGGCGCGAGCGGGACTTCTGACGGAGCTACGCAATGCGATCGAGCGGGCCAAGAAGGACGGCACGGTGGTTGGGAAGCAAAGCATTCCAGTCAGGGATGGGGATGCGGATGAAACCGGCAACGGTCATGGCTCGGGGATAAAGGATGCGCGGAGATTCGTGAATTTCGAAGTGATCCCAATCCCGATGGGACATTTGAAAGAGCTGTACTTCATGATTGTGTTCCAGGAAGTGCCGCGGGAGCGGTCGGAGAAAGCGAGCGCTTCGCGAATCAGGGTACCGGAGAGAACGGAAGGCGCTTCACGACAAAGAGAGCGGCTAGAGCAGGAGCTTGCGGCAACGAAAGAGTATCTGCAATCCACAATCGAAACACAGGAGGCCACCAACGAGGAGCTGCAGTCGGCCAACGAAGAGATCCTTTCCAGCAACGAAGAACTGCAGAGCACTAACGAAGAGATGGAAACGGCCAAAGAGGAGCTGCAATCGGCAAACGAGGAATTGACCACGGTTAACGACGAACTGCGCAGCCGCAACGTGGAACTGACGCAGGTCAATAATGATTTAATGAATCTGCTTTCGAGCATCGAGATTGCGGTGATCATGATCGGCAACGACCTGACTATCCGGCGATTTAATCCCAAGGCGCAAAAGTTTCTGGGATTCATTGCCAGCGACATCGGGCGGCCGCTTTCGAACATCAACCCGATCATAGAAATCGACAATCTGCAGTCGATGGTGCAGCAGGTAGTGTCGGATTTCCGGGTTCTGGAGACGGAGTTGACGGACCGGGCGGGGGTTCATTACCAACTAAAAATTCTTCCGTATCGCACCATGGACGACAAGATTGACGGAGCGGTGATCACCATCGTGGATATTGCGGCGGAGAAAACGGCGGCAGCGCCGAAAGGCGGGGTGTAGTGGCACCGTGGGTGGTAGCGACAAGGATGGGCGGAAGACCTCGAACCAAGAATCCAGCGGACACGGTCAGTTGAGATCCTGAGGGACGCGGAAGGCGCGGCCCTCAGGATGACACTTGGGTTTGCGTTTGACTTTGGCGGATCAGAGATAAACGCTTGTGAGAAAGTCAGGCAGATACACGCTTAATTAACATTCCAATTTAGTACTTGACGTTAGCGGTAACCGAATGTATAACGTTGCTGTCTGGATAGACCTCGGGCGCGCACCGAGAGGCTCGAGGTGTGTATGCAAGAAGAAGAGCGATTCGCGTTTACCGCAAAATATTGGGGGCAGCACGCGGTGGTATGCCGGGCGGTGGAAGATCGCCCCGGCCCAATCGTGGTGCAGGAATTCGGGGAGTTCGACTCCTGGACGCAGGCGAATTCGTTTGCCAGACGATTGAATGAGGGACTGGACCTGGACCCAATTGAAGCGAATCGCATCGTCACCTGCTCGGAGCTGCGCACCAACGAACTGATGCAGACCATCGAGTGCATGGAAGGCGTTTTGGGGCGGCCACGTACCCGAAGCACGGACAAATTCCTTCGGGTGCAATGCGCGATAGCGGAACTGGAACTAGCGCTGACGTTTTGCCGGCTGGTTACGCGCAATCCCGAGCGTGGCACGGAGCGTTTGCTTCGAAATGCGCGGAGAGCGCTGTTTAACGCGATGCATTCGGTGCTTCATTCGGAGCTTGCGGAGGCTGACGTGGAACTGATCACGGATAGGATGGGTAGATTGGCGGAGGCGTTGCGGGAGATTTGCCGACAAGCGCATGACCGGGAAGTCACAGCGGGCGAGGCGAAGGTGGATTCGCTTGCGCGGCGCTTGGACGCGGAAGCGTGCTGCTGACGGGAGAGAGCAGCGTCAAGATTTGTTGATCTTGCGGACTGGCCCACGGCAAGGAGGCATGGGTAAGCTTTGCCGCGCCGCTATTCGGTAACAGAAAGAAACCCAGGAGCTGCCCGTCTCCCTTCCTTCGTCAGGGCAAGCGGAAGGCGGGTGCTGCAAAAGGCAAAATCCGCACCCTGAAAAGCGCAGGGTGCGGCACCCAACTCAAGAAAACGGGAAACCCAGGAGAATGCGGGAAACCCAAGCCCACAGGCACAAGCCGATACCGCTGGGGAATAAGCTACAGGTATTTGATGAGGACTACTTCGTTGCGAGCTTCGTTGTAGACGAGTTCGTCGACGAGTTGTTGAGTGAGCATGAGGCCGAGGCCGCCGGGACGCAGACCTTTTTGTTCGCGCACGACCATGTGGGCCATGGGGTCGTCTTCGGGATTGCTGACCGCGGCGTGTTTCAGATCTTCAAGCTTAAAGCCAGGACCGGGATCATCGAGGCGATACATCAGAAGTTTCTTGGTGCGGATGTAGGAGATGCGGACTTTGAGATTAGGATCGAGATGACCGCCCCATTCGATGGCGTTGTTGAGCAATTCGCGGAAGGCGTAACCAACTTTTTCCATGACCTCCGGCGGGAGGTCGGTTTCCAGATTGGCGAGAAAGCTCTGTACGCGGCCGACGACGGAGCGTTCACAAGGGACCAGGAGTTCGACCCAGTGTTTGTTGGCGGAAAGGACTTCGATTGCAGGACTGTCCGGACTTGATGAAAGGGCATTTTCCACGGTGCGCAATAGAAGTTCCGCCTCCAAAGGTTTCAAGAGAAACTGGTAGACCCGGCCACGAAGAGCATTGAGCAAGGTATCGGAAGTCTGGTCCGAGGTCATCACAATGATTTTGGGAATGTGCTTTTCGCCATGAAGGCGACCGAGCAGACCGAGACCGGTCATTTTCGGCATCCAGATATCGAGAAGGACGAGATCGAAGTCCTTCTTCTGGATGGCACGCATCGCGGCAATCCCGTCAGCGGCCATGACGACCTCATAGCCAGCCTTTTTTAAGATGCCACGGATCATCTGGCGAGTTGTAGCGTCATCGTCAGTGACCAGAATCCGGGGCATGCCTGAACTCCTCCGCAAACGTCGAAGATACAAACTGGATAACGGGACTCTTACTTGCGCGATCTTTTCGGAGCAACCCGCCTGGGCTTGCGGGGGGTTCGCGAACCGGAAGACCGGTCGTGCCGCACGTATCCTCTCAGGTTTTGTTCTAACTTCGCAATCTCTTCTTTGAGTAACTGGAAGACTTGGGCGGACCGCTGGAAGTCGCAATCGCGGCCCAGATTTTGCAGTTGCCGGGCGAAGGCGCTGGCTTCCGGTGCTCCAAAAATTGCGGCAGAGCCGTGGATAGCGTGGGCAAGCGAGGCGATCTGATGAGAATTCTTGCGGCGAATTTGTTGGTGCAGGGAGGAGATGCGCTTGGGCATATCGTTCAGGAAGGTGCGAATCATCTGGTGAAGAAGTTTTTCGTCGCCGCCGACACGCTCGAGTAGACCCGCGGGCAGGGCTGCACTTGGCGGAGCCTGTGATTGGAGACGGGAAGGTGGCGGAGACGGGGCCGCTTTTGCGGTGAGGTGGAAAAGGTCGTTGAGGGCGGAGAGACGGAAGGGCTTGGCCAGGACAAAGTCGAAGCCTTCGGATAGGAGCCGTTCGCGGTCTTCGTCGGTGTTGTTGCCGGTCAGTGCGATTAGATACGGGCGTTTGGAGGAGTTCGCGGAGGCGCGATGAATTTTGTGGACTGCTTCGACGCCACCCACGATGGGCATTTGTTCGTCGAGAAGGACAACGTCGAATTCCGCTTTGGCGGCGGCATCGAAGGCTTCCTTGCCGTTGGCTACGGCGGTGACAGTGTGGCCGTTGCGTTCCAGTTGGTGAGTGGTTAGCAGGCGAATTTCGTCTTGATCCTCGGCGAGCAGGATGCGGAGCGGGCCTTGCGCAAGGGGGCGTTGCGGCGGCGTTGCGGCGGATGGGAGTTTGTTGGCGGCGTTAGATTTATTTTGTTCCGCAGGCGTGGCGAAGGCGCGAGGCAGGCGAAACCAAAAGCGCGCGCCTTTTTCCGGCAGTGAGGCACAGCCGATCGAGCCGCCCCAGCGTTCGACGGTGATGCGGCAGAAATACATGCCCAGGCCTACTTTACCGCTTGCCTGTGTGCCCTTTGAAAAAAGGCCGAAAATCTGGGACGGGCGAAGATCCGGTGGAAGGCCGGGACCCTGGTCATCCACGCTGGCCTGGCAGAATTCGTCTTGGAGCTCGAGGGTGATGGAGACTTGCGAATCCGGAGGCGAATAACGGAGTGCGTTTTCCAGGAGGTTGGAGAAAATCCTGCGAAGGCGGGATTCTTCGCCGCGCACCAGCCAGTTTCCATTTGCAGATTGGGAAGCAGCCAGGGAAAGGCGAACCTTTTTGGCTTCGAACGCCGGGCCGAGCGAGGTGAGCACAGCATTCGCGGAAGCTCGGAGGTCGGGAGCAGAACCGACGCCCTTTTCAGCATCCAGAGTGGCGCGCAAGTCCGCGGAGAAGATTTGCAGGACTTCACGGATCATGGATTCCTGCTGTTCGCTGGCGTTTTTGCCCAGCTCCAGGAATCTTTTCTTTTTTTCGTCCATGCCATCTTCGGCCAGGCAATCGAGGACCACGTGCATCACGCTGAGGGGTTGCGAGAGGTCGTGGACGATGCAGTGGAGGAGGATTTCTTTTTTTTGAATTTCGCGGAGGAGCCGTTCGTGATCGAGGAGGGAGTTTCGCGCGGTTTGGAGGGTGCGCACGTGTTCGCGGAATTGCAGATCGGGGCTGTGCAGCGCGAGGACCGGTTTCGCTTGAAGACGCAGCGCGACGGCCTGCAGGGGTACTTCCCCGCCCGCAGGGGTGGATTCGACCCATATTTCCGAGCGGCATTCTCCGGCGAGGGCGGAGGCCCAGAATGCGTGGGCTTCGTCGAGAAAATTTTCCAGGAATGGAGATTTTTCGGCCAGGTCGATGGTATCGGGAGGCGATGGGATGCTCGGCCAAAGAGCGAGTAGCCACGCAGGCGCTTCGCTCAGCGCGAGGAATCTACCTTTGCCGCGGGACTCGAACAGCGCATAGCCGAGTTCGCGGACGAACAGAGGCGCGATTGAGGACATGTTCAGCCCATTATCTTTCCAAGAAGCAGGGAGAAGGCTTGTTCTACATTTTCGCCGGTCTTGGCGCTGGAGCGAAGGGTGGTCCAGCCTTTGGCGGCGATTTGATCGTCCATGGAACTGTCGAATTCCCACTCGTCGACGCGGTCGTTCTTGTTGATGACGAATACGAATGGAAGCAGGCCGACCTGCTCGCGGGACTTCTGTTCCAACTCCAGCGCCTTGTCGAAGGTAGCGCGGCGGGTGCCGTCGGCAACCAGGAGGAAGCCGGAGGCGCCGTTGAAGGAAGACCAACGCATTTTCTGGAAATCGTCTTCGCCGTAGATGTCCCACAGGACCAGGGTCACTTCCGAGTCGCGGGACTGCACAACTTTTTTCACGATCTTGACGCCGACGGTGGTCTGGTATTTGTCGGAATAGATACTTTCGACGTAGCGGCGGACGAGACTGGTTTTGCCGACAGCGAAGGAACCGAGCATGCAGATTTTTTTCTGGATCATGTCGGGCCGTCAGAGCAGATTGTGAACAATGGGACGGAAAGAAACACTGCGATTGTACGCACGATTTTCTTCGGAATCCTCAGGCCGCAGAGGATCCGCCGCTGCGACACCCTTAGCACGCAATAGATTGCCGGGGATTCCCAGTTGAATGAGCTCCGCGGCCACGCGATCAGCGCGCTTCTGGCTCAATGTGAGGTTGGTTGCTTCCGCGCCAGAGGTGTCGGAATGCCCCCAAATTTCAATGGTCATATTTCCAACGCCTTCGAGGTTCTTGAGTTCCGGCAAGAGAGCGCGAAGCCTGGCGCCCTCGGCAGAGGAGAGTGTCGAGCTGGCGAGCGGAAATTGGAGGACGGTGGATTGAATTTTCTCCACCGATTGAGCGACAGCGTGTTGAGCGGCAGAAAGTAGTCCGGCGCTATCGACGGAGCGGATGCCGGGAACCAGCAATGCGCGCCTGGGCAACTCTTTCAGCCAGGTGAACGGTGGCTGGCCAGTGAAGAAAAGAACACTATCCTTCACCTTTAGAGACGTTCCCTGCGGCGGGGCCAGAATTTGCGTTGCGCGTTGCTGGACGATGGAATCATCGAGGGCGTAGTAGGCGCCCCAATGGAATTCGGGCTGTTCGGTCAGGTTGTGCTGCTTCAGGATTGCGGCGGGATCCGAACTCAAAGGATCGCGTAAGCCGCGGATGACGAAGCGCCCGTGTTCGCGGCCGAAGGAAGTGATCGCGAAGCCGGGCTGTTCGCGAAGTTCGGCGACGTATTCGTTCCAGCGATGATTCTGCCACCAACGATATCCGAGCCAGCCGCCAATCGCGAGAATGAGGAGTGCGGCGGCGGTGAGAGCGTAGAAATTGTTGGCACGCTTGGGATCTTCCTTATATTTGTACTCGAGGCAGCGGGAAAGAAGGGTGTTCACCTGCTCGAATGGAGCGGAATCTCCATCGAAGTGATCGAGTAGCGCGGAATATTGGCGGTGAATGCTTTCGAGGGTCTCCGCCATGGTGTCGCGCAATTGGCGCGGAGCGATACCGCGAATGACCACCGCGAGGATGGCGTACGGGCCTTCTTCGACCCAGACATCCAAATCGCCAACGTTCATGCGATTAATTCCCTGCGACTGGGAAGTGTGAAACGAATCGCGCACGAAATCCTGAATAGCGGAGAGCATGCCGGACACCAGGCTGGGGTCCTGCATGGCAACAGCGGGAGCAACCACATGCCCGATAGGAAGGCCAGTTTTCTTGTGGATCAGGAAAACCTGTTCTACGCGGAAGACCAGGCTGTGGAGCAGCACTACTTCGGTGAAGGTGCGTCCGGTGCGCAGGGCCTCCATGCGCCACTTCATTCCCTGCCAGGAAAGGCTCTGGTCCATGATCTGGTTGAAGGAATCGATGAAGGAGCGGAGGGTTTCGAGAATCGAGCGGCGAATGGCGGGCCCCATTACCGGGAATAGCGCGTTCGCCAAGGCGCTGGGATCTTTGCGAACAGATTCGCGAAGCGCGGTTTCAATGGTGGGGGCAAGCGCTTCGCTGAGCGCGGAATCGCCACCGCGCTGGCGGCGACGTTGAATAGCTTCGGCAACGACGGTGCTGACGTCTTCGGTCCGGGTTTCGGGATTGGTAACGCGATCATGCAGGCGTTCGAGGGCTTCCTGCTCCGGAGCGAGGATTAAGTGACGAAGCTCCTCAAACGGGGGCGTGCCATTCGTGGAGGGTTCGTCCGCGGGTTCCGGGGAGAGTCGAGTTGTGGGTGCATCGGCCATTAGACTTGAACGAGCTATGGCGTCCCGGGGGAGCGGGACTCATTCCCGCTATTTGCCGGGCAGTTCGAGTTCGTCCTTCAAGCGCATGGAGAGCTCGGTAAAGAGATCGGCGAGCATGGCGCGATCGGTTTTGTCGGTGCGCAGGGTTTCCGCTTCCTGTTGGAGTGCGGACTCCAACTCATCCTTGGCTTTCTGAATCTGGTTACTGAGCGATTTGGATTGGTCGAGGATGCGCGAGCGGAGGTCGCCTTGCGCGGAGGAAAGCTGCTCCTCGACCTGCGAGAGCTTCTTTTCGAGAGATTTGGAAGAGTCGCGAGTTTCCTTGGAAAACTCCTTGAGAGTCTCGGAGCGTTCGGATTTCTCGGATTTGAGGCGCTGGTTGAGCGATTCCATCTCTTCGCGAACGTAGCTTTCCAGCGAATCGAAACGCTTCTTCAAGTCTTCACGAAGGGCTTCTGAAGATTTGTTGAGGCGCTCTTCGAGACGCGCAAAACGTTTCTCGTATTCGCGCATGTTGGACCCGAACAAAATGTCCCGGATTTTATCGACATTGGCTCCTTCGCGGAGCTCACCGTTCGTTACAGTTTTTTCCTCATGATCGGCTGACATGGCTTTGCGGACCCCCTTCTTCTTACTCTTATTCGGCTTCCTGGCCATGGGGGGACACTACTACGGGGGGAGTTGGTAGGGCAACTAGCACTTGGCTGGGGAGGGGGGCCTGACCTGGGCCGGGTTGGGTCGGATTGAGCTAGGACGATGCCATAATCGATACGGTACTGTTACCTTAAATATCAGGCATGAGCTGTATGGACTTAAGGCGTTACCGAAGCTACTTTTGCCTCACTTGCAACATATCTCCAATACCTGACAGGGCGAGTTCCGACGCTCGCCCTCCTCTCCCCGCGAGATTCAGCCACTATCCAGCAAATGAACGTAACTCATGGAGTTGGACCGTTGGCGG
>Ga0210409_10003449_pt1 | contig 17642 bp, 15 predicted proteins | sample IncBWH17MmetaG_FD_161649 | JGI IMG/M metagenome (GOLD analysis project Ga0210409, IMG submission 161649) | Forest soil microbial communities from Barre Woods Harvard Forest LTER site, Petersham, Massachusetts, United States - Inc-BW-H-17-M | ecosystem: Environmental > Terrestrial > Soil >... | reverse complement strand
CCTCGATGTGCTCCACCACCCACGCGTCTGCGAGCAAACGCCGCGCAAGCTCGAGCACAGGTCCCGATCCTCCTACGAGCTCGATCAGCCTGAGCGCCCCCGGCGCCGGCGGCTCACCGACGGGAGCGTTCTTCGTTGCGGCTCCGAGGTCGTGCCCGGCGACCGTGTCCTCCTCGCTCGCGGCGTCGCCGGCGAGCAGCGCTGCCGCGCCGTCGGGACCGGCCGCGTCAAGCAAGGTGCGCGCACCGTCCATGTCTCGCACGAGGGTCGCGTCGAGCCTCCCGCCGAGCGCTGCCGCAAGCGCCAGCTCGTAGCCCGGCTTGACCTGCAACGCCTCACTCAGCGCGCGCGGCGACCCGGCTTGCGCACCATGCGCGCCGGCGTGACTGCGCAGGAACTGGTTGGCTGCCGCCAGCTCGGCGCCGACCTCTGCCGCCTCGCGCCGTGCAGCCTCGGCCTGCGCTTCGGCCTCGCGCAGGCTTCCACGGGCCTGCGTGGCGCGAGCGTCCGCCTGCTCGCGAGCCTCGCGTGCGGCGTGCGCCTCGGTCTGCAGCTCCTGCGCTTGCAGAGCCGCGTGCTCGCGCTCCTTGTTCAAGCCCTCGAGCTCGCGCTCGAGCTCGCGCTCGTGTTCACTGTCTATCTGCGTCAACGCGGCCTCGATCGCCAGCAGGCGGGCCTCGCTTGCCTGCTCGGCCGCCGCGGGGTCGTGCTCGGAGTTCTCGCCGCCGAGCGGCGCTTCGAGCGCGCCCAGCTCGATCTCGATGCGATTCGCGCGCCCGGTGAGCGTCGCCGCGGTGGCCGCGGCCTGCTCCCCGCGCATCTGCAGGCGCTCCCTGGCCGAGCGTGCGTCGTAGGCGCGCTTGGCGATCGCGTCGTGGCGCTCGGTGCGCTGCGCCAGCGCACTCTCGGCCTCGGCACGCCGCTTCACAACGGCCTGCAGACACGACTCGATCTGCTCGCGAGCGGCTCTGGCCGCGCGTACGCCTTCCTCTGCCTGGGCCAGCTGCTCGCTGCTGCTCCTCACAGCCTCGCGCGCCAGATCGAAGCGCGCCTCCAACATCTGGCGCTCGAGGCGCTCGTGCAGCTCGGCTGCCTCGGCCTGGCGCTTGAGCGGGCGCAGGCGGGTGCGCGCCTCGCGCTCCACGTCAAGTGATCTGTCGAGATTCTCCTGAGTGCGCTCGAGCTTGAGCTGCGCACGACGCCGGCGCTTGCGGTGCTTGCCGAGGCCCGCCGCCTCCTCGATCAAGAGGCGCCGCTCGCGCGGCTTTGAGGTCACGATCGCCTCCACCCTCCCCTGGGAGATGACCGAATGCGTCTCCTTGCCAAGACCCGTGTCGGAGAGCACCTCGATCACGTCCACAAGACGGCAGCGCGCGCCGTTCAGCCGGTACTCCCCCTCACCCGAGCGATCGAGCCGTCGCACTATCGAGATCTCCGACAGCGGCAGGTCCACCGTCCCATCGGAGTTCTCGAGCACGATCTCAACCTCGGCGGCGCTACGCGCCTGCACGCCGCGACCACCGCCGAAGATCACGTCCTGCATCGACTGGCCCCTCACGGCGAGCGGAGACTGCTCCCCCATCGCCCACAGCAGCGCATCGGTGACGTTGGACTTGCCAGAGCCGTTCGGTCCCACGACGACGCTCACCCCCGGCCCGAAGTCCAGTTTGGTGCGATCGGGAAACGACTTGAAGCCCTTCAATGTCAGCGACTTCAGGTGCATGTCACGCTTTTGCGAGGCTCTCCAAAGCCTCGTTGGCCGCCTCTTGCTCGGCGTGCTTCTTGCTGCGCCCACGGCCCCTGCCGAGTGGCCTGCCGTCCAGGAGCGCCACGACCACGAACGTGCGGTCGTGCGGTGGGCCGTGCTCGTCGGTGACCTCGTAGGCGATCGTCTCCCCGCGCCTGGCCAGCTGCTCCTGAAGCGCGGACTTGAAGTCGAGCGGGTGCTCGAGCGCGTCCTCCATCTCCGGTGCAAAGGCCTCCACGACGGCCTCGGCGGTGCGCCCGTAGCCGGCGTGCAGATAACACGCACCGATCACCGCCTCGATCACGGAGGCGAGCACACGCTCGGTCTCGAGTAGCCCCACAAGCCTGCCCTCGCCGTTCTCAGGCGCGGCCGCACGCAGGCGCTCTCCCACCTGAAGGCGTTCAGCCACCGCGCGGCACGACCGTCCGGAGACGGCCTGTGCACGGATCTTCGTGAGCCGCCCCGCCCCGAAGCGCTCTGCTTCAAGGCGCGGGTAGAGATGGGTGGTGACGGCCAGCGCGAGCACGCTGTCTCCGAGGAAGGCAAGCCGCGAATAGGAGTCGCTGCGCCGCTCGGTCCATGAGGCGTGCGTGAACACCTGTCGCGCGAGCTCCTCGGGCAGCTCGTCGAGCAGCGACTTCAGCAGCTCCACCCCGCTCGCCCTCTCCTTAAGCATCGCTTGAGTGTGCCATGACGAAATCCACGGCCTGGCCGACCGTATGGATCTCGGCGGCCTCCTCGTCTGAGATGTGCACACCGTAGGTGTCCTCGAGCTCCTGCACGAGCGTGTAAAGGTCGAGCGAATCGGCCTGGAGATCGTCCTTGAAGTGAGTGCCCTCGCCGATCTGGGAGGGCTCCACATCGAGCTCGTCGGCCAGGTGGGCCTGAATCAGGACGAACACTTCCTCGCGGGTCATTCGCCTGGCAGGCTAGCCGCATCGGCGGACAGGGGGGCCTTTCGCAACGCGCCCGCTTCGTCGAGCGCCGCGTGTGTGGCCCCGCTCACGTCCTCCCTGACTCCCAGCTCGGCCCGAATGATCGCTTGCGCGAAGCCGCGCCTGCCAAAGCGCCCGTGCGGAATCACCGCGAGACGACGCAACCCCAACAGGTAGGCACCGCCCTGCCCTTCGGGGTCGATCTCCTCGCGAAAGCCGCGCAGCGAGGGGCGCAGCAGCATCCCACCGAGCTTCCCGCGCAGGGATGACATCGCGGCGTTGCGTACCGCCCCCAGCATCGTTTGGGAGACCCCCTCCATCAGCTTCAGCGCGACATTGCCCGTGAAGCCGTCCGTTACGATCACGTCGGCCGCGCCACCCACGATGTCGCCGCCCTCGACGTTGCCCACCCAGAGCAGATCTCCAGCGCGCGCGCGCCGGGAGAGATCGGCGCCGGTCCTCACCACCAGCTCGCTGCCGCGCTCTGCCTCCTCCCCGTTTGAGAGCAACCCCACCCGTGGACGCTCGACGCCCAAGACCGCGCGCGAGAACGCGGCACCCATGAAGGCGAACTGCACGAGATGCTCGCTGCGCGCCTGCGTGCTTGCCCCCACATCCAGCAGCGTCACGGGACGCTCGGGAACGGGGATCGGGAGAGCGAGTGCCGGACGGTGGATGCCGCGCGCTCGCTTCACGTTGAAAAGACAGGCGGCCAGCGCGGCCCCTGTGCCGCCCGCCGACACGAGTGCCTGGGCGCGGCCTTCTCCGACCGCCCTCGCAGCCTGCACGATCGAGGCCTGCGGCGTTGCGCGCACCGCACGCGCCGGATCGGCGCTCTTGGCGACGGAAACAGGTGCATCGATCACCTCGACGCCCGAGCCCAATGGCGGCAGCGCCTCGATCTCCTCGGCGGGACCGAACAGAAGTATGCGAACACCCTGCTCGGCTGCGATCCGCACGCCCTCTGCGACCTCCCCTGCGCCCAGGTCAGAGCCGTTGGCATCGACGGCGACCACCACCTCGCGCCGAGCGGACCCTCCGCCCACCGTTGAACGCTCAGTCGTGGTCGTGGTCGTGATCGTGGCCGTGCGCTTCAGGGGCCACCACCTCACGACCCGCGTAGGTCCCGCACACTGGGCATACACGGTGCGGCCTGCGCGGGCTGTGACAGCGCGGGCACTCGTTCACCGCGGGCGCCTCGATCTTGTGGTTGGCACGGCGTAGCGCGGTGCGACTGTGCGATTGCTTTTTCTTGGGGACCGCCATCGGCCGGACAGGCTACCAGGACTACTCGAGCTTCAACTCCTTCAGCTTCGCCCAGCGTGGGTCGGGTGCGCGCTCATGCGCGTGCTGCGGGCCGGCTGGGTCCACGTCGTTGAGATCCGCGGCGCACACCGGGCACAGCCCGGCGCAATCCTCGCGGCAGAGCACCTGCGTCGGCAGCGCAAGCACCAGCGCGTCACGCGTCCACGCGGCGAGGTTGAGCGCCTCCTCCTGCAGGTATGGGCTCGACAGCTCCTCCCCCCCACCTGGCCTGTCAACCTCGCGCGCGTCCACCTCGACCTGCGGGGAGGCATCCTTCAGGCAGCGCATGCACGCGCCCGCGAGCGTCGCCTGCAAGCGCAACCTAAGCGCGTATCCATTGCCCATCATGCGCGACACGTCGAGCTTCACAGGCACGGCCATAGGACGCACCTCGTATGGCTCCCCCCCAAGCCTCAGCGGCTCGACATGGACGGTCAACTCGAAGCTGCGACCCTCGCCCGCGCTCAGGCGCAGTCCGCCGAGGTCGAGAGCGTCCGTCACCACAGACATACCCTCAGGGTAGTGGGGGACCCTCTTCAGGCGATCTCGCGCAACTCACGCTTGAGCACCTTGCCGGTGGCGTTACGCGGTAGCTCGTCCACAAACACGACCTCGCGCGGCACCTTGTAGCGGGCGAGGTTGTGCTTGACGTACTCCTTGACGGCCTCCTCGTCCATGCCCGAGCCCTCGCGCGCGACGACGAAAGCCTTCAGGCGCTGGCCGAACTCGACGTCCTCGACGCCGATCACCGCCGCCTCTTCGATCCCCTCGTGGTCGGCAAGCAGGTCCTCGACCTCGCGCGGGAACACGTTCTCGCCACCTGAGACGATCATCTCGTCGTCGCGTCCGTCCACGAACAGGCGCCCCGCACTGTCTATGTGCCCCATGTCGCCGGTGCTCATTAGACCGTCGACGATCTCCTTGCCCCCGCCGCCCGTGTAGCCCTCGAAGACCATCTCGTTGGCGGCGAAGATGCGTCCACGCTGGCCGTGGGGAACCTCGCGGCCCTGCTCGTCGAGCAGCTTCACGACGGTTCCCAGCGGTGGCTTGCCAGCGGTGCCGGGCGCCGAGCGAAGGTCCTCGGGGGTGGCGATCGTCGCCCAAGCAACCTCGGTCGAGCCGTACAGGTTGTAGAGCACGTCGCCGAACGTGTCCATCGCACGCGTCGCCAGCTCGCCCGGCAAGGCCGAGCCGCTGGCGGCGATGATCTTCAGTGAGTGCGTGTCGTACTTCGCGATCGTCTCTCCCGGCAGCTCCAGAATCCGTTGCAACATCACCGGCACGACCGCAAGCGCGGTGGCGCGGTGCTGGGCGATCGCCCGCAAGGTCTCCTCGGGGTCGAAACGACGGCGCAGCACGATCGTCGATGACAAGGGCAGAGCCAGCGTGAAGTGCCCATAGCCCCAGGAATGGAACATAGGAGCGGCGATGACGGTCGTCTCGCGCGCCTTCAAGGGGATCTTCGAGAACAGCGCAGCCAGCGGCTCGACGGAGTCTGGCTGTTTGCGGGCCGCGCCCTTGGGCGTGCCGGTCGTACCTGAGGTGAGGATCACGACACGCCCCGGCTCACCCGGAGGGGTCAGCTCGTCGGTGCTGCCTTTGACGATCAGGTCCTCCAGCAGTGGGTCGGCCGGCTCTGTGCCGGGCTCGGTCCAAGCGACAAAGCGCTTACGACCCTCGCCGCCATCGCCGACGAGGTTGGCAAAATCCGCGTCGTAGACGAGCCCGGCCGGGTTCTCGCGGCGCATCACGTCGGTGATCTGCGGGCCGGCGAAGGCTGTGTTCAAATACAGCGCGCTGGCCCCGAGCTTCGAGCAGGCGAGGGTCGCCTCGATGAAGCCGCGGTGGTTGCGGCACATGATCGCTATGCCATCACCTTCTTTGATCCCGGCGACGCGCATTTCGCGGGCGAGCGCGTTAGTGCGCAAATGGACCTCTTCGAAAGTGAGCGTGCCGCGCTCGTCGATCAAAGCTGCGCGGTCGGGGAAGCGCGCAGCCGAGCCGGTGTAGGCGGCGGCCGGCGTCGGACCCCAGCGCTTGAGCGCCACCACGGAGCGCACGGCGCGATCGGGCCTGACCGGCGTGAGGATGCCGGTGCCCAAAAACACCTTGGCGACTTCGAGTCGATACTTCAGAGGCGAGCTCACCGGCGCCACCCTACCCAAAAAATGTGCTCATGCTGTTCCAGTCGGCGCATGCGCCGACTGGCCTGGCCGCGCATGCGCGGCCAGGGACCATGCCGCATGCGGCATGGTCTTCCACGAACGGACCACTACGAGACTTCGGCAGGCTCGTCCTTGCCCTGCAAGCGCTCGCGGCCGCGCTGGACGGCGGCGATGAACTTCGAGAGGTTGACCTCCAAGGTGCCCAGGATCTCATCGGCGTAGTCCTCTGCACCGAGCCTGATCTCGCGCTCACGCGCCTGGGCGTCCTCGACTATGTCCTCGGCGGCGCGCTCGGCCTGCTTGGTGACCTCCTCCTCGCCGACGAGCTTCTCCTGGCGCTCGCGCGCCTCCTTGACGATCCGCTCGGCCTCCTTCTTGGCCTCCGCGAGCATCTCCTGGCGCTCCTTGACGATCCAGCGCGCCTGCTTGATCTCCTCGGGGATCGTGGCGCGCATCTGGTCGAGGATGTCGTAGATCTCCTCCTTGTCGACCCTCACCTGGTCGGTCAGGGGCACCGGCTTGGCGTTGTGCACCAAGTCGTCGAGCTTGTCAATCAGCACCAGCACGTCCATCAGCGGTCACCTCCGTGGGGCTTCCCGCACCACGACTCATGAGCAAAGTTGTCTCTCAAGATGGGCCTCACGTCACCAAAGTTCGTCAACGCCGCAACTCTTCCTGCAAGCGCTCCGCCACCCGTGCGGGCACCAGATCGTCGATTCTTCCACCGAACGTGGCGAGCTCCTTCACGCCACTGGAGGACAGGAAACTGTATTGCGGTGAGGCCATTAGATATACCGACTCTATCTCGGGATCCTGACGGCGGTTGAGCTGGTTCATCTCGAACTCGTACTCGAAGTCCGAGATCGCCCTGAGTCCCTTGACGATCGCCTTCGCTCCCACGCGCCTGGCGAAGTCCACGACGAGCGTGTTGAACGGCTCCGCCCGCACACCCGGAAGGTCGGCGAGGGCGCCTTCGATGAACTCCATCCGCTCCTCGATCCCAAACAGGGTCTTCTCCTTGCGCACCGAGCGGTTCACGACGGCCACCACCACTTCCTCATACAGCTCCGCGGCGCGGCGGATCACGTCCAGGTGGCCGTTGGTTATCGGGTCGTATGAGCCCGGGCACACGGCTATCGACTTATCAATGCTCATCGGTTCCCTCTGTGGCATGACGGTGGATTGTGATCGTGGTATCGCCGTAGCGTCTGCTCTGCACGACCTCCATCTGCAGCTCGGCGGGCGCGCGTCGATCGCTCTCGACGACCACTCGTGCGCCCGGAGCCAGCAATGCCGGCAGCAGTGCCGACAGCTCGGCTCCCAACTCGGGGGCCTGCCTGTATGGAGGGTCTAGGAACACGAGATCGTACGTTTCGCCGGCCTCTCGTGCGGCGCGCAGTGCCGCGAGCGCGTCCCCGACCCTCAGCTCAGCCTCCTCTCCGGCGAGCCCGAGCCGCTCCAGATTCGCCCGCAACACGCGTATCGCAGCGGCGTGCCGCTCGACGAACACGGCCCGCCGGGCACCCCTGGAGAGCGCCTCGATGCCGAGCGCGCCGGTCCCCGCAAACAGGTCGAGCACCGCCGCCCCATCGAGCGCGCCCAGCATCGAGAACAGCGCCTCGCGAACGCGATCGGAGGTGGGACGTGTCGTGTCGCCGCGCGGGGCCCTCAGGCGCCGACCGCCGAGGCGCCCGGCGATGACTCTCATGGCCGGGCCGTCATGCCTGGATCGGACGCAGCGCCTCAGCGCCGAACGCGTCCTCGAGCGATCGCCCCAGCAGCTCATGCAACGGCCCGTCCAGCGCCGGATCCTGCGCAAGGATCTCACGCGCCTGCCCACGCGCCCGCTCGAGCAGCTCGGCGTCCTCGGGCAAGCTCGCAAACCTGAACTCCTCGAGCCCCGACTGTCGTGTCCCCACCAGCTCGCCTTCCTTGCGCAGGGCGAGGTCGATCTCGGCGAGCCGAAACCCGTCGGAGTGCTCTACGAGTGCCCGCAGGCGCGCCGACCCGGGCGGTGGGTGGGACGTCAAAAGAAGGCACGTGGAGCCGTGCTCGCCGCGCCCCACCCTTCCCCGCAGCTGGTGTAGCTGGGAGATGCCAAACCGCTCGGCGTTCTCGACGAGCATCGCGGTCGCATTGGGGACGTCCACGCCCACCTCGATCACGGTCGTGGCGACCAGCACGTCCGCCTCTCCTGAGGCGAATGCCTCCATCGCCGCCTGCTTCTCGCGCGGTCGCATCTGCCCGTGCAACAGCGCGATCCGGTAACCCGCGAGCTCCCCCTTGCGCAGGCGCTCGAACTCGGCACCGGCCGCGCGCAACTCGCCCGCTCCTGGCGCCACCGACTCCCCGTCCTCGCCCTGCTCGACGAGTGGGCACACCACATACCCCTGGCGCCCCTTTCGCAGCTCTGCGCGCAGCAGATCGTAGGCTTGCGCTCGGCCATCCTCCCCGGTTGCCAGGCGTGTGTCGATCGGCTTGCGTTCGCTCGGCAGCTCACGCAACACGCTGCGATCGAGGTCCCCGTGGCGCGCCAGTGCGAGCGTCCTTGGAATGGGGGTGGCTGTCATATGCAGTGTGTGAGGCGGGCGTGCAGGATCCTTGCCGTCGAGCGCCGCGCGCTGACGCACACCGAAGCGATGCTGCTCGTCCACCACCACCACCGCCAGCTCCTGGAAGCGCACGTCCGGCTCGATCAGCGCGTGGGTACCCACCACCAGCGACAGCTCACCGCTTGCCAGCTTGCCGAGCGTGTCGGCGCGCCTGGCTGCGGCGGTCGAGCCGGTCAAGAGGGCCACCGTGAGCGGCTCCGAGCCAAGCAGTTGCTGCACGGTTGCGAAGTGCTGGGCGGCGAGGGTCTCCGTCGGCGCCATCAGCGCCGCCTGAGCACCGTGCTCGGCGGCGCGCAGCATCGCGTGCAGGGCAACCACCGTCTTTCCGCTCCCCACCTCCCCCATCAAGAGCCGTTGCATCGGGCGGTCCTGTTCCAGATCCTGTCCCACCGTCGCGATCGCCTGACGCTGGTCTCCCGTCAGCTCGAACGGCAGGCCCTGCTCGAGCCAGCGCCTGCTCAGACTCGGTTGCTCGCGAAGCGCCCGTGCGTGCGCCTGTGCAGCGCGCCGGCCGCGGCGGATGAGAAAGACGAGCTGGGTCAACAGCAGCTCCTCGAACGCCATCCTGCGACGCGCTTGGAGCAGCTCGTCTCCGGGACCGCCGAAGTGCATCGCGGCAAACGCCGCGCCACGCTCGGGCAATCGCTCGGCGCAGCGAACGCTTGCGCTCAGCGGCTCGACCACGTCGCGGAAATGCTCCCGGTGCTCATTCACAAGCGTGAGGATCTGCGTAGAGCTGACGCCCTCGGCAGCCGGATAGTGTGCGACCGACCGCGTCTCTCCCACCCCGCTTGGCGCGCCGATGTCGCAGCCGACGGCGTGATGGGAGACCTTGAAGCGCCCGTTCCCCTCAGCCTTGCCGTGCAGCACCAAGCACGTTCCCGTCGGATAGCGTCCCACCAGCCATGGCTGGTTGAAGAACGTCGCGCGCATCGATCCCGTAGCGTCGAACACGCTCGCCTCGACGAGGCCGCGCATCCCACGCCGCCGCACCGCCCGGCCGGCGATCGAGCGAACCTCGACGGCCACGGTCGCCTGCTCGCCCGCGCGCAGGTCGGACACCGTGCGTGCCTCACGGTGGTCGCGGGGCATGTGTTCCAGCAGGTCGCCGACCGTCGCCAGGCCGAGCGTCGCCATCCCATCGGCCATCTTGCCTGCCTTCAACTCGAGTGCCACCCGCAGCTGCGAGGGGCGCGGCCAGCGCACCGGCGCAGCGAGCATCTCCCTCCACTCGAGCGGTCGCATGGCCGCGAAGGCATGCGGGGCCTGCAGTGCGTCCTCCACGGAGCTGCGATCGAGCACTGCGGTCACGGTAGCTGTGGCTTGCGGCATCTCCGATCAATGATGATGACCGGCCCGCCGGTCACTTCAACCATCCTGAGCTGCTTCGCCTGGGCTACTCGGCGGCCAAAAGCCACCAGTAGGCGGGTTGTCCGCCCTCGCGCAACTCGAGCTCGACCTCTCCGTTCATGATCGACCCCACCTGCTCCAGCTCGAGCGGTGCGCCGGTGCCGGCAAGCACGCTGATCAGCTCTGCCTCCTCGGCGAGCGCCTGCAGCACTGCAAGCAGCGTCTCACGGGGCTCGCCCCAGGCGATCACTTGCTCCTCGATGAAGCCGACCGCCTCTCCCTCCGCAAAACGCCCCTGCGCGTCGTCCCGAGCGGCGGGTGCCACAGCGCCTGTGCGCAGCGCAGCAAGCGCTTCGTGCATCGCCTCGGCGTTCTCATGCACGCTTCGGGCGCTCTGCAATGCCACGGCCACCGCAAGGCCGGCCTGCTGACTCGTTGCGGGCACCACGAGAACCTGCTTGTCCGACAGCTCGGCGGCACGCTCGGCAGCCATCACGACGTTGGCGCTGCCGGGTAGCACGACGACCTCCTCGGCCGGCACCTCGTGAATCCCGGCGAGCAATTCATACGTCGAGGGGTTGAGCGTCGGGCCACCGTCGATCGTGTGCACGCCGAGCTCGCGATACATCCGCGTGAGCCCGGCCCCGCTCACGACCGCGAGCGCCCCACAGCGCACGTGCGGAAGAACGCCCCCGCCGAGCACGCCATCGAGTTCGTTGGCGCTGCTCGCGACTCCGTTCGAGTGGGCCTCGCGGTCAAGACGCCGCTCGCGCTCGGCCACCTGTACCCGCATGTCGGCGACGTCGAGGTGCGAGACCTCCCCCACCCCGTCGAACTGAGCGGTGGCGCGCTCAGGCTCGTCCGTGTGAAGGTGGACCTTCAGGGTGGTGGGATCGCCGACGACAAGCACCGAGTCGCCCAGCGCCTCGAGCGCCTCGACAAAGCGGGCGGGAGCAAGGCCGCGGCCGGTGACGGCGAAGTTGGTGCAATAGCGATAGGTGCTCGACACGTGCTCGGGATGGGTGATCTTCGCCGGGGCGTAGTGCTCGAGCTCAGGAGGGGCCTCGTCGCGCAACGCCGCCACGACGCCCGCGAAGATCACCGTCAGCGCGTGCCCTCCGGCGTCCACCACCCCCGCGTCGCGCAAGGCCGCGAGCATCTCGGGCCCGCGCTTGACAGAGTCGGTGCCCGCCGCGACGGCGCTTTCGAGCGTCTGGGCGATCGCAAGGTCCTGTTCGCGCGGCTCGGTAGCCGGCCCCAGCCGACCCGCGTCCTGGCTGTGGGCTACGTCGGCCATGATCCCGTGGGCCATCTCGCGCGCGACGGTCAGGATCGTCCCCTCGGCCGGTTCGCGAACCGACGCGTACGCGCGATCGGCGGCCTTGGCGAGCGCCGCCCCGATCAGGGTCGCATCGATCAGCTGGCCGGGGCGGCTCACGAGCTCCTCGGCGGCTCCCCTGATGAGCTGGGAGAGGATCACCCCCGAGTTGCCGCGTGCGCCAAGCAGGGCCGCGCGCGCGACGGACTGCACGATCTCCTCGCGCCCGATCTCGTCGATCGTCCTCGCGGAGTCGCTGCCCTGCAGGCGATCGAGCTCCTCCAAGACCGCCCTGAGCGTCAGCACCATGTTGTCGCCCGTATCGCCGTCGGCAACCGGAAACACGTTGAGGTCGTTGACCTCCTCCCTGCGCGACTCCAGGTGCGCCAAGGCACCCGCCACGGCGGCTCTGAAGCGGATCAGGTTGGTGTCGGTCAACGGCTGACGCCGCCTATCGGCCCTACAGGGCCTTGGTGACCTTGCCCGCCTTCAGACAACGAGTGCACACATATACGCGCCGGGGGGCCTTTCCCACGAGGATCTTGACCTTCTGCAGGTTGGGGTCGAAGCGTCGCTTGGTGGCGACCATCGAGTGGCTGCGGCTGTTGCCGAACGCGGGACCCTTCCCGCAGCTGTGACATATCTTGGCCATGAACGCGGGCAGTTTAGCCGCTCGCGGGCTCGCTCGCCGGCACGGGCCTCAACTCGCCGTGCTGCGCGTCGGCGTCGGCGGCGCGTGACCCCAGGCAAAGCTCTCCCCGCAGGGCGGCCATCCTGAGCACCGCCTCGGCGGCATGGCGTCCCTGGTCGCGCTTGCCTCCGCCCGAGCGCGCGAGCGCCTGCTCCATCGTCGAGCACGTGAGTACCCCGAACGAGCACGGGACACCGGTGCTCAATGCCACCTGCTGGATGCCGCGCGCGGCCTCCGCGCAGACGTAGTCGTAGTGGTCGGTCTCGCCCCTGATCACCGCGCCCAGGCAGGCGACGCCGGCGAAGCGACCCGACTGTGCCGCATAGCTGGCGGCCAGCGGCAACTCGAACGCACCCGGCACCTCGAAGACCTCCACGCTTGCCCCCGCATGCGTAAAGGCCTCGCGCGCCCCTTTCTCCAGACGCTCCGCGAGCTCCTCGTAGAAGCGCCCTATGGCTATCGCGTACCTCACTTGCCGTGCCTGCCGTGTGCCCCTTGGGTATGCCCTCTGGGGTGCTCGCGGTCCTGCTCGCGCTCGGCGTGCAACAGCTCGGCGTCGAGGTTGAGTCCCTGGTGGTGGAGGATGTGGCCCATGCGCTGTGCCTTCGTGCGCAGGTAGGCCTCGTTGTGCTCGTTGGGGGCGTGCTCGATCGGGATTTGAGCGCTGACCGACAGGCCGTACCCCTCGAGGCCCTTGATCTTCTTCGGGTTGTTGGTGAGTATCCGGATCGAGCTGAGGCCGAGATCGACAAGGATCTGCGCCCCGATCCCATAGTCGCGCAGGTCGGCGGGCAGCCCGAGTCGCTCGTTGGCTTCGACGGTGTCGAGGCCGTCCTCCTGCAAGCGATAGGCGCGCAGCTTGTTGAGCAGGCCGATACCGCGGCCCTCCTGGGAGAGGTAGAGCAGGACGCCCTCGCCCTCGCGCTCGATCATCGAGAGCGCCGAGGCGAGCTGCTCCCCGCAGTCGCAGCGCAGCGAGTGGAAGACGTCGCCGGTGAGGCACTCCGAGTGCACCCTCACGAGCACGTCCTCGCGGCCGGCGACCTCGCCCTTGACGAGCGCCACGTGGTGCTTGTCGTCGACGAGCGAGCGGTAGCCGACCGCCTCGAAGTCGCCGAAGGCGGTCGGCAGGCGCGTGGCGACGACGCGCTCGACGAGCCGGTCGTTGCGCCGGCGATAGGCGATCAGGTCGGCAATCGTGATCATCTTCAGCGAGTGGCGCTCGCAGTAGCGCGTGAGGTCTGCCACACGCGCCATCGAGCCGTCCTCGTTCATCACCTCGCAGATGACTCCCGCCGGAATCAGGCCGGCAAGCCGCGCCAGGTCGACGCTCGCCTCGGTGTGCCCCGTGCGCTCCAGGACCCCGCCGGCCTTTGCCTTCAGAGGACTGACGTGCCCGGGTTGCACGAGATCCTCCGGCTTGCTCGCCGGATCGATCGCGACCTGCATCGTGCGCGCGCGGTCGTGGGCGGATACGCCTGTCGTGACGCCCTGGCGAGCCTCGACCGTGACGGTGAACGGCGTCTGCAGGGCAGACTCGTTCTTGGCGGTCATCAGCTCCAGGTCGAGCTCGTCGCAGCGCTCGGGGGTGAGCGCCAGGCAGATCCACCCGCGTGCCTCCTTGGCCATGAAGTTGATCGCCTCGGGGGTGACGAACTGTGCGGCCATAACGACGTCGCCCTCGTTCTCGCGATCCTCGTCGTCGCAGACCACCACCATCTTGCCCTGCCTGATCTCCTCGATCGCCTCCTCCACGCTCGCAAAGGGGCTTCCCCCGCGCGTGCGTGGGGCAGCCGCTTGCGTTGCATCTACAGCCTTGGACTGGCTCATACGGGCGCCTCCGCTTTCAAGAGTCGATCTACATGCTTGGCGAGGATGTCCACCTCGATGTTGACCCGATCCCCAACCTGTGCCTCCCCAAGGCGCGTGCGATCCAAGGTCTCGGGTATCAGCGACACCGAGAGCCCTTCGTCGCGAAGCTCGCTGACTGTGAGGCTCACCCCGTCGATCGCCACCGAGCCCTTCTCCACGAGATAGCGCGTCAGATCGCCCGCCTCGCCGGCGTCGATCGCAATGTCGAGCACGCGCGCAAAGCCCTCCTCGCGCGCTGCCTCGATGGTGCCGGTGCCGTCGACGTGACCCTGCACGATGTGGCCGCCGAGTCGGGCGTCGGCGCGCAGCGCAAGCTCGAGGTTCACGCGCGATCCGGGCTCCAAACGCTCCAGCGTGGAGCGCCGCAGCGTCTCGGCCATCGCCTGGGCATGGAAGCCATCCGAGCTGACGTCAGTGGCCGTCAGGCACACGCCGTTGACCGCCACCGAGTCGCCCTCGGCGATCTCGCGGGCGAGCTGCGTGGATATCTCGAGCGTGGTCCCCTCGGGATCGCGCTCGACGGCGCTGACGGTGCCGAGGTCGCCGATCAGGCCTGTGAACACGATGACCTCATCCAAACCCCGGCCGGCTACCACTCGCGCAGGCGGGCCGATATCAAGAGGTCCTCGCCGACGCTCTGACAGTCGAAGGAGAGGGCGCGCTGGGCCTCAGCGATGCGCTCCACGCCTTCGCCCTCCAGGGGGTCGCGCGCGGTACGCCCTCCGAGCAAGATCGGGGCGAGAAAGAGACGGATCTCGTCGACCTCGCCCGCGTCGAGGAACGCCCCGGCCAGGTGCGGCCCCCCCTCCAACAGCACCGAGGCGATCCCGCTCGCACCGAGCTGGTCGAGCGCTGAGCGCACACGCGCCGGCTCGTTCTCCCCGGTGGCGACGAGCACCTCCGCGCCGGCTGCCTCCAGGGCGTCTGTGTCAGAGCGCGCGGCGGCGCGCGAGACGCAGACGGTCAGGGGCACGCTGTCGGCGGCGCTCACGAGCTGGGATGAGATCGGCAGGCGGGCGAGCGAGTCGAACACGACGCGGCGCGGCTGGCGCGGGAGCTCGGCGGGGATGCCGTCCGGCCGCGCGGTCAGCTGAGGGTCGTCGGCGAGGGCAGTGCCGATTCCGACGACCACTGCGTCGACCGACGCGCGCCAGGTGTGTGCGAGCAGGCGGCTCTCCTCGCCGCTGATCCATTGCGAGTCGCCGGCCCTGGTGGCAACCTTGCCGTCGAGGGTCATCGCGGACTTGAACAGCACCCATGGGCGCCCGACGCGCGCGTGCTTGCGAAACGCCTGGTTGAGAAGGCGCGCGCGGGCGGCCAGCTCGCCGTCTGCTACGACCACCTCGACCCCCTCGTCGCGGAGGATTCCAAGGCCGCGTCCCGATGCCTTCTCAGTCGGGTCATCGGAGGCGACGACGACGCGAGCGATGCCGGCCTGCATGATCGCGTCTGTACACGGTGGCGTGTTGCCCTCGTGGCAGCACGGCTCCAGCGAGACGTAGAGCGTCGTGCCGGTGAGGTCGGCCGCTCCGCATGCCTCGATCGCGTTGACCTCGGCGTGTGGGCCGCCGTAGCGCTCGTGCCAGCCCTCGCCGAGCATTTCCCCGTCGCGCGCAACCACGGCACCCACGAGCGGGTTTGGCTTGACCTCGCCGGCGCCGTGCTCGGCGAGCTCGATCGCTCGCGCTAGATGTACGCGGTCGGTGTCGGTGGTGATCGTCATACGCCCATCAAGAATAGGACCACACCCGCCCGGCACTAGCCGCCGGTGGCGCAGCGTCCACCCAGCAGGCGATAGACGGTCATCTGAGGACCGGGTCGCACGTAGGAGAGCGGGTAGTAGTCGAATGTCCAGTCGAAGTTGAACCTGGATGGTTGCGAGCCCCGTGAGTAGGGCGAGATGCCATAGGCAACCTGGGCTTGCGAGGCGAGCGCGCGGTAGTAGGAAGTGGCGAGCGGAGCGGCGCGGGGGTCGGCGAGCGCGCGGCCAGACTCGGTCGAGCCGCTCACGACCCAGCAGTAGCCTTGGCGCTCATACCAGCCGAGCAGGGCGGGACTGAGCGTGGTCTCGTAGTCCTCGAGCGCCACCGAATGGGCGCTTTGCAGGGCGAGCATGCCGTTGGGCGCGATCACCGATTGCAGCGCGGGGTACTTCACCCAGCGCCTTGCGCCGGCGCCAGCGCCTTCCTCGATCCACGACGCGAGCACGACCGGCTCCAGCACGATGCGAGCGCCGCGCGGTACGTGAGCAACCATCCAGGAGCGCGTCAGGTTGCGCGTGTCTGCGCGGGCGAGCACCGCGTCGTCGTGAACGCTGTATACGAGCCCTTGCGCCAGTAGGAGCGCCGCCACGAGGCCGGTGGCGACGCTCGCAAAAGGCCTGCCCCACGCGCGCGCACGCGCAACCTCGAGCCCGAAGAAGGCCGCGAGCAGGCACGCAATCGGGAAGATCGGCAGAAGCCAGCGACCGAAGTAGCGGTCCTGGAGGCCCATGAACGCGAGGAAGAGGATCGAGGCGGGGACGAGAAACCAGCCGAGGCGGGCGTTGCGCCGCCAGATCGCGATTGCCCCACCGAAGGCGGCCAGGGAGGGGACCCAGCCGAGCCCCCAGGTGAGCGACCAGAGGTAGTAGAGCAGGCCGCCCTGCCGGGGCGCGCCGAGCTTGCCCTGAGCTTCCTCGGAGAGGCTCGACTGGTGAATGAGTTCCATGTGAAAGCGAGGGAAGTCGAGCAGGGCGTAGGGATTGGCGAGCAGGAATGCTGCGAGCGCGCCGACGCCCGCAATCGCGATACCGCCAAGCACGCCCCGCCCGCTGGAGCGGGCGGGCATCGCATGCATGGGCGTTGGACGGGTGGGCACCGCCTGCATGGGAAGCCGGTGGGCAGGCATCCCATCGATTGATGTGAGATAGCGCGCGGCGATGGCCGCCGCGAGCGGGACGATGGCGATGCCGGCCGTGTACTTGCTTGCACAGGCGAGCCCCAAGCCGGCCCCGGCAAGCGCATAGTCGCGCATGCGCCCGCGGCGCAAGACGCCGGCGCTACCCAGCAGCGAGAGCGTGAGCGGCAACAGCGTGGCGGCGTCGTTGAGGGCGAAGTGGCCATAGAAGACGGGCAGGAACGCGACCGTCTCGAGCGCCGCCGCGAGCAGGCCCACACGCCGGTCGAAAAGGCGAGTGCCGAGCAGGTAGAGCAGCCACACTGCGCCGGCGCCGAGCAACGCGACGGTCACCCGTGCGGCGAGGAAGACCTGGTCGGGGTGAAGCTGGTATTCGCGGATCACGCCGTGGGCGCCCCCGAACCAGACGACGAACACAAGGTGCAGCACATATGTGAGCGCGGGCGGGTTGACGAAGTAATGGGGATTCAGGCCGTGGGCGGACATCGCGACGGCCTTCGGCACGAAGTGGCCGGCCTCGTCGATGTTGTAGACGTAGGGCAGGCCCTGACGCACCCCCCACAGGCGCAGGAGGAGGGCGATGGCCAGCACGAGGCCGAGCGCCGGCCAAGCCCACAACCGCGACAGGCCCGAGCCACTCTCCCCCACGAGCAGGGTCGCACCTGTCGAATGGGGCGGCACTTGCTCGGCTTTCGCTCCCAATCCGGCTGACGCGGCGCGAGCCGGCTCAGCAGTTGCCATAGACCGCG
>Ga0210409_10003448_pt1 | contig 17643 bp, 8 predicted proteins | sample IncBWH17MmetaG_FD_161649 | JGI IMG/M metagenome (GOLD analysis project Ga0210409, IMG submission 161649) | Forest soil microbial communities from Barre Woods Harvard Forest LTER site, Petersham, Massachusetts, United States - Inc-BW-H-17-M | ecosystem: Environmental > Terrestrial > Soil >... | reverse complement strand
CTGCTCGCTGTGTCGCGCCGTAATAAAGAAGCGCAATCGGGCCAGGTGTTCCTCGACCGCGGGATGAAGAATAGGCTGCACATTGACGCCGCGGCCCGACATGGCCCGGCTCAGGCGCACGCAATCCAACGAGTTGCCGACAATGCAGGGAATAACCGGCGTTCCTTCGCTCGAACCCGTGTTGATGCCGCGCTTGCGGCTGAGTTCGAGGAACATGCGGCTGCGCTCCCGAAGAGTTGTCACCAACTCGGGCGACGCTCGAAGCTTGCGCAGAGCCGCCAGTGCTGCCGCGGCATTGGGCGGAGATATGCCAACGCTGTAAACGAATCCGGGGTTGCAATATTTCAGGTAGCGCACCAGTTCTTTGGATCCGGCGATGTAGCCCCCGCAGGAAGCGAGGGACTTGGAAAGCGTGCCCATCCAGAATTCCACGTGGTCTCTGGCGATGCTGCAGTTTTCGCCGATTCCGCGGCCGGTCTGGCCCAGCACGCCCAAGGAATGGGCTTCGTCCACGAGCAGCAACGCGTTGTGCCGGCGCTTGATTTCGATAATCTTTGCGAGCGGCGCTATATCGCCATCCATACTGTAGACAGCCTCGACCGCGATCAGGACGCGCCGTGCGGTAGGGCGCGCTCGGCGAAGGATTTCGTCCAGCGAATCGGGATCGTTGTGCGCGAAGGCGTGTCGCTTGGCCCGCGACAGTTGAATCCCTTCGAGGATCGAGTTGTGCGCCAAACTGTCATGGATTACCAGATCCTCCGGGCCGAACAAATGTCCAATGACGCTCACGTTGGTGGCGTGCCCGCTGACCATGACGATGGCGTCCTGGCAACCCAGAAAATCGGCGATCTCGCGCTCCAACTCACCGTGCAAAGGTTTCTCCCCGGAGACGAGCCGGCTGGCGCTTACCGAGGTTCCGTAACGATTCAATGCTTCCACGGCTGCAGCCGTTACGTCCGGATCCCCCGATAGCCCAAGGTAGTTGTACGACGCGAAATTCACGTATTCGCGGCCGTCGATGAGCGAAGTCTCGTTGGTAACACGCTCATGAACCGAGAAGTACGGGCTCTGGATTCCAAAGCTACGTGCGGTGTCGATTAGCTCGTGAAGCGCCTTCACTTCCGGGAATTCCGCAATCTGCCAACTCGAGGAGTCGATTTTCTTGGCCTGTGCGCCATGGCCGTCATTGTCCCCGCTCGACCGGGGTTTGCGTTGGACCAACCTGCAGCGCAGGCCGCGAACCTGCAGAAGCGGGCGCTTCTCCGAGTCGAGGAGATCGAGGTCGCCAATCAAGGCGCCGTCCACTGATTCCCTGACAAGTCCGATGGCAGTTAATTCCGCCCCTGCCTGAGGACGCGCCAGGACGCGAACCTCGTCGGCTCCGACCGGCAAACCAGTGACGCCCAGATTGGCCAGGGCCCAGTAGGCGCAGAGCTGCATCATGCCGTCCAGGGCGAGCACGTCAAGCTTCGCTCCTTCGGGACCGCCCTGTTGGCCGGACGCTCGCACCTTTCCAACGGCGTGCGTCGGGCCTATTTCGATCATGGATGTGAGCGCGCGAAATCTGGGGCCGTGGAAATTGAGGCGCTCGTAGAAATCGGCAATTGACAATTCAGGGGTCGTGCCGCCCGGCGGGGGCACAAGCACCGGCAAGGAGTCTGAAGCGCTCGTAGCGCACAGTTGCAGGGAGGGCTGGCGCTTCTTATGGCCTGAGGAACCGACTCCAATTTCCACTGCCCTTCCGTTTCGTTCCGCGGTGATTTCGAGCCGGGTAGCACCCGTATCCGGGACGGTGATAGCTTCCGATGCAATGACGTTCGAAAGCACGAGCCCGGGTCCCAATCCTAAGCGCACCGCCGCGGCGGCCGCGTAGTCCAGAGTGACTGCCATCGGCACGAGGATCCGGCCATCAAATCTGTGATCATCCAGCCATGGCTGTTCCGCTCTAGAAACCGAGAGGACGGAACGGTCAATGGTTTGTTCCTCTTCAAGTCCGGCGCCAATGACAACCTCACCAGACGCCCCCTCAGCGCCCAATTCCGCAAGGACATGGGCGAGGCCTGTGTCATCATTCAGGAAGCGTACGCGGCTGCTGAGGACGCGCCTGACGGGCTCTGGCAGTTCGTTCACCATCCCGCTGCCTTCCCAGGGCGGCAGGTCCAGGGTGATTACACGAACCTCCGGACGGTCGGCGCCAAGCACCGATGCCAGCCTGCCGAGGAGATGGTTCGCTGCTGAATAATCGGACTGGTGCGCATTGCCGAAACGTCCGGCCCAGGACCCATACATGAGGAATGTGCCCAACGCGTCAGTCTTCGCTGCTTCCCACAGCGCCAGACCGCCGGCAACCTTGGTATCGAAAACGGCGCCAGCAAGGTCAAGGTCCTTGTTCTCCACGGACCCGTCCGCCAGAATCCCTGCGGCGTGGACGACGTGTTGAATGCTGCCGAAAGCCTCGCGGCCCCGCTGAAAAGCCGCGGTGACTTCGGAAGCGTTGCGGATATCGCATGGGACATAAAGGGCCTCGCCTCCGGCCTCGAGTACCGATCGAACCGTTTCCGCAGCGTCCGGAGAGCGACCGAGCAGCAGGAGTCGCGCCTTGTGGCGCCGCGCCAGTTCAATGGCGAGTTTTGCGCCAAGGCCTCGCCCGCCGCCGGAGATGGCCACCACGACGCCCTCGGGCAGTGGGCGATACCCGACCGCTTGCTTTTCCAAAGCCATCGCCCGCCTGGTTCCGGAGACATAGTTGACTTCCACAGGCTCCCTTGGCCCGTCCAATTCCCTGAGAACCCGTTCAGCGATCACGTCCGCTGCGGCGTCTGTTTCATTATCCACGGATCTAACAAAAGCTTTGGGCCATTCGTGTGCCAGCGCCTTGGTAAGCCCAGCTATCCCGGCATTCCGCATGCCTGTGAAAACCGTCAGGAACGCGGCCGGAGCTGTTTCACCTACGGCCATGGAGCCGGCCCGCCGGAGCGTCGCCATTACCGTTGATCGCATGGCTGAAGCTTCGTCGGCGCCCTGCGGCGTGTCCAAGCCCGAAAGGTCAACTAAACTCTGGGCTCCGTTCCGCACAAAGGGATCGGTCGGCAAAACTGTTCTCACTTCGCAACCAATTTCCTCCAGGCGTTGCGACAGAATCGGTGCCACGCCTCGCGAGTCTGCGACGATCAGGACCGGGCCGGCTAATGGCAGCGCTCTGGGCGGCTCCGATGTCAGCGGCTGATCCACCTGGACCACCACATATCTTTGGATTTCGCTTTTGACGGGTGCGCTTTCCGCCGCCTGCGCGGACCGGCTGGCCGCCGCAGTTACCTCACGTATCAAATCCCCGACGGTGGTATCCGCGCTGATCAGAGATTCAGGAAGATCTTGCGCCTCGGGGATTGCCGCTATCAGGCTGTCGTAAAGATCCATCCACATGAGAGAGTCGAAACCCAAGTCAGCGCCAAAGCGCGACTCGGGCTTTAGGCTCTCCACCGGAAACCCGGTCAATTGGAAGATCACATTGAGGACTCTATCCGAGGGGGTGCCGGCGGCTCCGCTGGCGGCCTGCGCGGCGCTGGGATCGTCGACGATGGTTTCGTCGTCCCTGGGTTCGGCTACTGCTTCCGCGGCGACTTCCGGGGCTACCACGGGTGAGCCGCCTTTGCGCTCGGACCGGCGTGACTTACTCACGACCCAATAGGAGCGCGAAGGATAGAGCGGGCCGGGAAGGCTGGTTAGCCGCGCATCACCAAAGAGCGAAGATAAATTCAAGGACATGCCTTGAACCACTAGTTCGCCAAGCGCTGCCAACAGACGTTCACAGGGTTCTCCTTCTCCGGCAAAGGGGTTGGTTACATGGGGAATTTCAGTAGACTTAGGTCCGGAAATCCGGCGCGCCAAATCCGCGGGCATGTGGTTGCCGCCAATTTGGACGAATAAGTTGGCGCCCGTGCGCCTAAGGGAGCGGATTTCTTTTTCCGGATCGAGGTCCTCGGTGCAGGCCTGCGCAAGAATCTTCGTGACGCCGGTGGGATCGCCCGGATACAAACCAGCCGTGGCGCTGGAAACGACGGGAATGCGCGGAGGAGAAACACGCAAAGTGGCCAGGCGAGCGCTGAGTGCGCCGTTAATTGCAGCCGAGGGAGAGGAGTGTAAGTCAGAGCTAAGTTGGGCCACGAAGCGCAAGGCTTCCTGCTCTTCCAGAATTCCACCGGTCGCTGCCGCGATTAATTCTCCCAGCCTTCGGCCAATCGCCACCTGAGGCCGGAGATCCAGACCCGAGAAAAAATCAACCAGGGCAAGCTGCGCTGCCGCAAACTGCGGTTGGCCATTGGCAGGCGCGGCGCCCACCGAATCGGATGAAGCGCGCATCGCGTCACCGTTGCTTGGAGGATGGAGATACGAGTGAGACGGAAATTCGAGGAATCCATCCATCTTCGCGGCGATTGCTTCCAGCCGCGCCCGGAACGCGGGAAAGCGCCGGGAAAAATGTGAATCGTAATGTGACCAGAGATCCCCGTGCTCAGGGAAAAGGAATGCGATTTTGCGCTGGCTGTCCGGGACGGGTTCGGGGGCGTAAAAAACGCCGTCGCTCGGAACCTTGGCCACGGCCGCAATCGACTTCTTCAGCATGTCGAGGAGTTGGGTGCGGCTGCGGGCCACGAACGCCACGCACGCGGATTCGCGGCGCCGCCCCACCGTCAGCGTATAAGCCAAATCCCGGATTAGTGAAGTCGAGTTGCTGACCACTTCGGCCAGATCGCAGAGGTGTTTTGTCAGAAGGTCGGGCGTGGCTGCCGAGATCACGAATAGCTGAGGCTCTTCAGGGGTGGAGACCGCTACTACCGTATTTCGTTTCAACGACTCAGGTGCTTCCTCGAGCACGACGTGGACATTCGTGCCTCCGAAGCCGAATGCACTGACGCCCGCGCGACGCGGCATTCCGCGGCGCGCTTCAAACGGCTGGGGCGACACAGGCACGTGGAATCCCGATCCATTCAGGCCGAGCTCGGCCCGGACAGACTGCAAGCCTGCTTGTGGGGGGATGACGCGGTGATTCACCGTCAGAACGGCCCTAATGAGGCCGGCGATGCCGGAGGCCGCCAGGGAATGGCCGATATTCCCCTTAACCGAAGACACAGCACAATGGACCGGGCCCTGTCCGTTGGCCTTGACGTTCTCTTTGAGCGCCGCGATTTCCGTCAAGTCGCCCACCGGAGTGGCGGTGCCGTGCGCCTCAATGTAGCCCACCGTGTCGGGCGAAATATCCGCGTCCTTGTAAGCGCACGCAAGAGCGTCCACTTGCCCGCTGAGCCGCGGAGTCATGGGCCCCTCGCCGCGACCGTCATTGTTGAGGCCTACGCCTTGCACCAGGGCCCAGATATGATCCCTGTCGCGCAAAGCGTCCTCCAGACGCTTGAGCACGACCACGCCGACGCCTTCTCCCAGCACAAAGCCATCCGCTTTTTGGTCAAAAGGCCTGCAAACGTCGTTCCCAGATAACGCACCGATACGGCTAAAGCCTATTAGCAAGTCGGGCGTGCAGATCGTGTACACGCCTCCAACGATCGCGGCGTCGCAGATGCCGGTTCGCAAGTGCAGGACGGCCCCGTGAACGGCCAACAACGCGGAGGAGCAGGCGGCGTCGGTAACGAGGGCGGGCCCGTGCAAATCTAACGCTCCGCTCACGTTGCAGGCGATCATATTCATCAGCAGCCCTACCATCGTGTATTTCTGGGGAGCGGCCACGTTTCGAACGGCTCCTGCGGCCGCTCCCGCCGGCATCGGCGGAACGCGGCCCCATTCGCCTCCCAGTAATTGTTTGGCGCGGAGGCGGCTGACCACCAGGTCCCTGTATTCCGCCGCGGAGGCGCCGACGTACACACCCGTCGCCTTGGGCAGGGCGCGGCCGCGATAGCCCGCGTCATTGAGAGCAACACGTGTTTGATCAAGGAACAAGCGCTGCTGAGGATCCATCGGGTAAGCGCGCCGTGGCGGCATGCCGTATTGCTCTGGGCCGAACGAGCGGATGTCGTCAAGGCAAGCGATTTTCCGGGCATACGTCATATCGGTGCTGCGCCGGTCAGGGCTATAAAATGCCGCATGGTTCCAGCGATCTTCGGGAACGTCGCGGAGATACGAACTCCCTGCCAGCATGCCTTGCCAGAACGAATCCAGGCGGGAGGAGCCGGGAAACAAGCAACTCATGCCTACAATAGCGATGGGGTCGCGCCGGGTCATGCGATGTGTCCCTCTTGTTTCAGCCAGGCGATAGTCGGCGCAAGAGTGGCGCGGGCGTCACGAAACTTGACACCCAGGTCCCTTTGCGCTTTGGAGCCATCTACGAACCAGTAGCGCGTGGCGTAGGGAATCACGCCGGCATTGTAAGGTAAAGGCAACTGAAGCTTAGTCGCCACGCAAGTCAAGGCGCGAATCAAATAGTTCGGCAGCGTCACGACTTTTGGCCGCCGGCCCGCCAATTGAAGGCAGAGAGCGGCGAGTTGACGAATAGTCAGATTTTCTCCGGCCAGGATGTATCGTTCTCCCGGACGGCCTTTGGCAAGGGCCGCGACGATCCCCGCAGCAACGTCGTCCACGTGGGCAACACTGGTGCCGCCGGAACATACCAATACCGGTTTCGAACGAACGAAGTGAATCAGATTGCCCGCGGTGACGAACGCAGTGTCGGATGGTCCATAAACCTCGGCAGGATTCACTACGATCACGGGCACACCTTGGGCCAGAGCTTTCCGGCATTGCAACTCTGCGTTGCGCTTGGCCAGCGCATACTTGAGTTCGGGATCGTCGAGGGTGAACTCCGAAGACTCGTTGAAGACCTCAGGCTGATCGGAACCGTTCACCGCAGCCACGCTGGAAACAAAAATGACGCGGTGGGCCGGAAGATCCAGAGCGGCCTGAAGAACGTTCCTGGTGCCGTCTTCCACAACCTGCTTCAGAGCGGGCGAATCGATTTCACCCCAGGAAGAGAGGCCTGCAAGGTGGATGGTTGCCTGGCAGCCCATCATGCCATTTCGAAGCGAATCGGCATCGCGAACATCGCCTTGCACGCGCTCCACGGGTAAACCGTCGATGCGCTCCGTGCGGCTGCTGGGACGAAGCAGACAACGGACTTCATAACTCGCCTGGAGAAGCATCCGAACGACGACCGAACCGATAAACCCATTGCCTCCAGTGACAAATATCCTCAAGGGTGCCGGACCTCACGCAGTGGATGAATGTGTTCCCTCGCCAGTCGAAGCCCAAGATGCAACGCGACCCGGCGCAATGTACCACAAGTTAATACCCGCTGCACCCGTCTTGTAGAGACTCAACATTTTGTTCCCAGACGGCCGGGCTGCTCTGAATCTATACTGGACCTGCGGAACTCCAAATTATTCAGATTCGCACGGATTCGCCGCCCTCGACGGACGGGGCTGAATCCATGAACGTCAGCGTTTCGGACCCTCTGGGAAGGGAAGGTAATACTGCGGCGACAGCGGCAGAATGCACTTCGGAGGAAGGAGCGCGACCCGTGCCTTGCCGGAACGGCTCCCACCAGCGTTGGGCCGCGGACATTACTCCGATATACAGGAAACCCCAAACAAAAAGAAGCAGGAACGGTGCGGTTCTATAGTTCTTATCCTGGATCATAAAGCCAAACACATACAAGAAGTAAAGGCCGAAAGCAATTTCAAGATAAGCCATCCAGCCGCCGCGCTTCCTGTATTTCTTGCCATGCCAGGATCCGGACTGGCCATTAATATTGTATTTCGGCGTGCGCACAAAATCCGACTTGACCCCAAACAAGGCTTCCAGCACGGCTTTGGCGTTGGACAACGACAGACCAATGCCCAACGCAATCATGAGGGGCAAGCGCACCATCGATTTCTTCCAGCCCTGAGGATACAGCGCGCGCTGCGAAGCCATGTAGAAGGCCGCGATCGACACGCTCGATAGAATGCCCGGCAGGTCGGTCAGTATCGACTGAAACCATCCTTGATTGAGGCGCACAATCGAGGCGGGCAGAAGCAGCGCCGAAAAGACGACCATCAGGGGTGAGCTGATCCCCGCAGTAAGATGGAAAAAAGCTTCGGCCTTGACGCGCACGGGCACGTCCGAACGCAACACTTGTGGCAGGATTTTCTTCGCTGTCTGGATCAGCCCTTTGGACCAGCGCGCTTGCTGCGTCTTGAAGGCGGTCATCTCGACGGGCAACTCCGACGGGCACTCCACGTCCGGCAGATAGAGGAACTGCCAGCCGCGAAGCTGGGCGCGGTAAGAAAGGTCGGTATCTTCGGTCAGCGTGTCATTCTGCCATCCGCCGGCATCTTCAATGGCGGCGCGGCGCCAGACGCCGGCGGTGCCGTTGAAGTTGAAAAACACGCCGCTGCGCGAGCGCGCGCCCTGTTCGATGACAAAGTGGCCATCCTGCATGAGCGTCTCCACCTCAGTCAGGTCCGAGTAGCCGCGGTTCAGGTAGGTCCAGCGCGCCTGGACCACCGCGACTTTCGGATTACGGAAGTAAGGCGTCGTGCGCCGCAAAAAATCGGAAGTGGGCATAAAATCCGCGTCGAAGATGGCCACCAGTTCGCCGGTGGCCGAATGGAGGCCTTCCGCCAGCGCGCCCGCCTTGAAGCCGGTGCGATCGCTGCGATGCAGATAGCGAATGGGCAGGCCACGCGCCTGATACCGCTTGACGCAGGCATGCGCCACTTCCTGGGTCTCATCCGTCGAATCATCCAGTACCTGAATGTCCAGCAATCTGCGCGGATAGTTGATCCGCGACACGGCATTCAAGAGACGTTCGATCACATAGCGTTCGTTGTAGATGGGAAGCTGTATGGTTACCGCGGGCCACTCGAATGGGTCAGATTCCTTGGAGGGCACATTGTGGCGGCACTTCAGGTAGGTATAAACCAACCAGCAGCGATGGATTCCATAGAGACTCAGGATCAACAGGACAGTCAAGTACGGGATCAGGATGGCCAAGTCAAATGAATTGAACCTGTAAAGCCCTTCGAACGGACTCGGCGCTTGCCCAGCGAGAATCAAATGAATTTTAGCTAACATAAAGTGCAATCCCACTATTCGTACCGGAGTGATTCACATGGATCGACATTAGCGGCTCGACTGGCTGGCAAGTAACCGAAAAACAGACCAAACAAACAGGAAACGAACAAAGCCAAAAACGGCGAAATCCAGGACGACTGCAGCGTAATGGCCTGGTCCAGCATGGGCCTGATAATCACCGGTATCGCCAGCCCCAAGGCAATGCCGGCCAGCGCTCCGGTCAAACTGATGACCAGCGCCTCCAGGAGAAACTGGTGCAGGATCTGAATGCGCCGGGCGCCGAAGGCTCTCCGAATCCCGATTTCCTGCGTGCGCTCGATCACCGACGTGAGCATGATGTTCATAATCCCCACGCCGCTGCTGACCATGGCGATCAAGGCGATGACCAGCATGACCAACCTGAGCGCAAAGCCAATATGGTCGGCGAAGTTGAGCATCGGCTCCAAATTCTGCACGCGATAGACGGATGGACCTGGATGCCGGCTCTTGAGAACGCGGGCCACACTTTGTGTTACGGAACCGACATCATTCGGCGTGCGCGCCTGCACGTACAGCAGCGCCACCTTATCTTCGCCGGTGAGGTACTTCATCAGTTCGAATGGGACCAAAACGGACTCGCGCTGGATCTCGGCCATGCCGAAGCTCGTGACGCGCTCCATGAAGACTCCGATGATGTCGAACCGCAGGTCGCCCAGACGGATGCTTTTGCCTACCGGGTCTTCGCTGGGCGAGATGCGCTTGGCGAGACTCGAAGTGATCAGGCATACCTTGCTGCGCGACTGGGTATCGCTCGGTTCGAAATAGCGCCCTTGCAGAATTACAAGTTTTCGAATCTCCTGGAATCCCCGGGTGACGCCAACCAGGTTGGCAGGGGCCTCATTTCCGTCCAACTCCGCTCCCACGGGCATCCAGCGGGTGCCTGCCGTCTCGGTCACTTCGGGAATGCTTTTTTCCACGGCGTCCACATCGTCCAGATTAATATCCTCGCTTCGAATAGGCGGATGGCGGGCGTCATAGTCGTAATTGGCGTAAATAATGTTCGAACCGATCCCTTCGATCTGCTCCATGACGTAGCGGCGCTCGGTCAAGGAAACCGTCACCACCAAAACGATGCAGGCGCTGCCGATCATCACGCCGAAAATGGCCAGGCACACGCGCAGCTTGTTGCTCCGCAGGGAATCGAAGGCGATAGAAAGCGCCTCGTTGCGCAAGATAGCGTTATCTTTGTAAGCCATTGCACACATACTTAAATTTCACAAACATGTTCCGTGAACGAATCCAATCGCGATGCGCAAGCCCCTCGTTGTCAGGCGAAAGTTTTGCGAACCTCTGGCTTCGTGACCAGAAACTAAGACGCCCCACCGACCGTAGGTGGCCTACGTCTGAGACTCTGCCTGCGGCAGTACCATTGTCAAGGCGGAACTTTCGCAAACGTGTCCTCCCATGGAATATTAAGACGAAGGAATTAGCCCTTGCGTTGTATGGCGAATCTCTTCCTTGGTGCGAAATTTCGATGGGTGCGAGCGGCTTCCTACAGTATTTTCTGGAGATTGCCGCGGCCCGAACAGCTAAACGAAGACCGGAGAATTCCCGATCGGCAAAAATGATCGGCGGCCTTCGGCGCGACGCCGCGCGAAGCGGCCGGATCGCAGACGCCGGCAAATTTGCACTGGCCGCAGGGGCGGAGATAAATTCGCAAACAAAAACGGCCGCGTGGCGCATGGCCACAGAAATGGTTTTGAAACGGGAGCAATCATTCTTCGGATGCCCGGCCCGAAGAGGTTTTTCGGAGGCAATCCTACAACGGGGCATGCTATCGTGAGGCCATGATATCCATTGTAATTCCCACCTATTACGAGGAAAAGATCATCGAGTTCACTTTGCGCGCGCTTCAATCGCAGCTCACCATCCCCCATGAAATCATTGTTTCCGATGGCGGCAGCAAAGACAGAACCGTCGCGGTGGCCGAAAAATACGCCGATAAAGTGGTGCTCTTCAGCGGGGCAGAGAGGCAGACCATCGCGCAGGGCAGGAATGAAGGAGCCCGGGCCGCACGAGGCGAGTTTCTTGTGTTTCTGGATGCCGACTGCGTGATTGGCAATCCCGATTCGTTCTTTACGGCCGCCCTTGCCGATTTTGAACGCATGGACAGCCTGGTGGCCCTCACCGCATTGCTCCGCGTTTTGCCGGAAAAGGAAACTTTAACTGACAGGATAGTTACATCTATAGTTAACACTGTCGTGGTGTTCAAGAACAACGTCCTGCACAAAGGGGAAGTCCCCGGGGGCGAGTTTCAGATGATTCGGAAGAAGGCCTTCGATCAAATCGGCGGCTTCAACGGGAAGCTGGTCACTCGCGAAGACCGCGATATATTTTTCCGCCTCTCAAAAATAGGGCGGACGTTGTGCGATCCGCGCCTGACCGTCTTTCATACCGGAAGACGCGCGCACATCGTCGGCTGGGCCCGTCTGATCGGTCTGTTCCTCGTCAATACCCTCTCGTTCCACGTGAGAGGAAAAATTCGGTCTAAAGAATGGACGCCCGTCCGGTAAGAAGCGCCCGCAAACGAATTTATTCAGATGCGCTGCAAATAGCGAGAGGGAGCGGCGGTCGATGGCGTGGTTTGGCGCCGCAGCATCAATTCCATTGGCGGCATCGGCGCTCGGCTATTTTGCGGGCTGCTCGCCGGCCAATTCCGGGCGGACATAAACTTCGATCCATTGACTGTGCCGCTGCCAGCGAGCGGCGCGAACCAAGCCAAGTCGTTCGCGGATTTCCATGGCACTGATTTCCGGCTCGTAATCATAGTACTTGCGTTGAATGGCCATCAGGGGCGGCCATTGTAGTACCGTCCAGGGGCGATCCCACGGGCGGGCATAGACCACCAAAACGTCGATCTTTCCCGGATCGATGGCCTGGACATGCGCCAAATGGAAATCCGGGATTTCGAGGGCCGGCAAAGGCTGGCGCACATAGCCAAAGAACGGATCGGATACCTCTTCAGAGAATGGCCAAACGGAGGTTACGCGGTGTTGCGCCAGTCGCACTTCCAGGAAGTTGGCGGCATCCTGCTGCACGCGGACGAAATCCACCATGGCCAAATCGTCTTCGAGCGAATAGACGAACGGGGAAGGCGGAAAATTCCAGAACAGGCCGGCGACGAGGCCGGCGAGCCAGAGAATCAAGGATGCCGCGCGCCACGGCTGGGGGCACAAGGACCACGCGGCGGCCGCGGAGATGTAGACGAGGGGAAGGGCCGGCAGTAAGTAGCGGTCAAGCGTTGCGCCCCCAAAAAGGCTCATGAAGACCACATGAGCGGCGACGAACAGGGCGGCCAGCGCCCATTGCGGCGTGGCGAACAACCGCGACTTGCGCCACGCGAATAGGATCAAGAAAGTGCCGACCCAACGGAATTCGGCGACAAAAAGGTAATAAAATCGCCGCACAAGGGCGCTCCCGGCGCGCGCCGGCTCCAGCGAATAAATCAAGTTGTAGGTTGCGAATTCTTGATTACCAAGCCAGTGCCCTGTCGCGCGTCTCAGCAGGAATAACCATATTCCTAGCGCCGCGAACGGCGCCAGGAAGTAGCATGCCTGCCGTAGCCGGCGTTCGCGGATCAAAAGCCAAAGGAAAAACAGTCCCGCGGCGACAATGCCGGTTTCTTTTACCAGCACGAGTAGCGTGCACACGAACGCAGCGGCCGCATAGCGCCGCCGCAAGAATAGAAGCAATGCCAGCGCGGTCAGCACCATCGCAGGCATATCGAGCTGCGCCAGCATTGACTGGGTGTAAAACAATGGCGAGAACAGAAGCAAGGCCGGGGCGAGCAAAGCCGGCACTGCGGGCAGCGAACGGCACAATTCGATGCCTACCTGGAACACGAACAAAAGACCAAGCGCCGCGAGGAGCAGCATGGCCACGCGGGTGGCGAGAATGGAGCGGCCGGCCACGCTCCATACCAGGGCCACGTAGGCCATCACTCCGGGCGGATGAACATTGGGCGTCGCGGAATGAGGTATCCACGCGCCATCGCGTACAATATCCAGCGCGGCCGGCACGAATTGGCCCATTTCATCCCAGAAATAGGGCAGGCGCAAATAAGGCAAGTGCAGCGCGAGAATGATTCCCGCAAAGACCGTGAAGACGAACAGGCAGGTGATTGTAGAAACGGGGCGGCGCGTGTTGTTCCCGCGAGGGCCAGGTAAAACGACCTCATCTTCAACCGCAAAAATATCCAGATCGCGGAAGAAGAGCAGGGATCGAAGTAGACCGCGGGAAGAAGACGTGGGCATAATGACCGGCTCGAATCAGGGTCCGGGCGCGGCAGGCCCAGGTTAGATTCAGGACGAGACTTTGCTTGCGTTGCCACCCGTTGTCAAGACGCATCGCGGGCCGGACGTCCTATGGTCAAGGTTGACCTGTGTTTGATAAACTCGCGCCCTTTAACGAGAGATTCGCCGAGCGCGGGCAAGCTGAGGGCAATTGATGGCAAACACGAAGTGGACGGACCACTGGAGAATATGGGCGGGCGTATTCGTGGCGATCACCCTCTTCACCATGGCGTACGTTTTGTTGTCGAACCGCAGAGCGATTCCAACCGTGCAGATTGTGCGAGCGGCGCGCACAGGGCTCTCCGACTTCATCACCTGCAACGGCAAGATCGAGCCCGTCGACGCCCATATTTTCAGGGCGCAATTTGAAACCTTTGTTACCGGATCTTTTGCGAAGGAGGGACGGCCCGTCCGGCGCGGGGAAACGATTCTGACGCTCGATGCCAAGCAAATCCGCGCGGACCTGGCACAGGCCAGAGTTCAGCTTCTAGCGGCACAGGACAATCTCCGAAACGCTCGTGCCGGCGGGCCGCCGGACGAAAAGGCGCAATTAGCGGGCGATCTCAAGCGGGCGCAGGTGGATGTCGAGCGCCTGCAGCAGAGGCAGGAGGCATTAGAGAAACTGCTTGCGGCTCACGCCTCCACGCAAGACGAAGTCAGCCAAAATGCCGCGGCTCTAGCCCGTGCGCGCGCGCTGCTCGACGTGTTGCAGAAGAAGCAAAATGATTTCACCGACCGCGCGAGCCTGGATGAAAAAAGTGGTTCGTTGCGGGCGCAAGAGGCGGAAGAGGAAGTTCATCTCCTGGAGAACAAACTTCGGTCCGCGACGGTGACTTCGGACGTGGACGGAACGCTTTATTCGTTCCCATTGCGCGAGGGAGACTTCGTGCGCGTGGGAGACGTGCTCGCGGAAATTGCCGACTTGCGCAAGGTGCGCTTGCGGGCCTTTGTTGACGAGTCCGACCTCGGTCTATTGAAGCAGGACCAGGACGTGAAGATCACCTGGGATGCGATCCCGGACAGGCAATGGAACGGAAAGACCCAGCAAATTCCCCGGCAGGTCTTGACGCGGGGAACGCGCAGTGTGGGCGAAGTGCTTTGCTCGGTGAACAACGACAAGCTCGAGCTGCTACCTAACGTGAACGTGGACGTCCAGATTCTGGCGCAGGAAAGCCACAACGGCCTGGTGGTTCCGCGGGGAACTGTCCGTACGGAGCAGGGAGCGCATTACGTTTATGTGCTCGACGGCGATCGCCTTCGGCGGCGCGAAGTGTCCCTGGGAATCGCAAATTCCACGAGTTACGAAGTGGTTTCCGGTCTGAACGAGGGTGAGCTTGTGGCGGTGTCAAGCAACGCTGATCTCCGCGACGGCTCTCAGGTTCGCCTGTCCGAATTAAAATAAGAGTCAGACAGTTTTTTCCAGGAATTGGCAGAATGCCGCGGGTTTCGCAGGTGCAGCCGGACTTCGCAAGAAGATCTCAATGAACGGACATCCATCCTTATGAATACTACAAAGTTATTTATCACGGCGGGACTTGCCGGGGCCATAATGATTTGCGGTGCAATCACCGGCCGCGCGCAAGATTCGACGCCGCTTACCCTGACGCAGGCCGTATCGCTTGCCGTACAAAACAGCCGCGATCTGGCCGTGGCGCGGGTCAGGTACGATATCGCCAAAAACCAGGCGCGCGTTTTCCGCTCTCCATTCCTGCCCAATGTGGACACGGGCTCGAACCCGGCCTACAGCAACGGCTTTCCCGAGGCCATCAACGCCCAGCCGCCGGCCGTATTTCAGCTCACCTATTCGCAGGCCATTTTTGACAAGCCGCTTTGGGGCCAGTACCGCGCCCAGCAGGAGCGCGTGAAAAGCCTGGAGATTGAAGTGATGCGCGCGCGCGACGGGATCATCGTCCGCACGGCGACATCGTATTTGGAACTGGCGAAGGGGCGCCATTCCCTGGACCTGCTTCGCAATGAAAGCGCCAGCGCGCAGAAAATTCTTGAATTCACCCGGGAACGCACGGCTTCCGGCATGGAACTCCCGATCGAAGTCACTCGCAGCGAACTCACCGTGGCGAAAATTCAACAACACATCGTGCAGTTGGGGGGCCGAATTCAGGTGCTCACTGAGCAGCTCCACAATTTAACGGGGGTGGCGACGGATAGATTCCAGGAAATCTCGACGGAAGGACTGCCAGAGACCGGCCCGCCGGCGGAGGATGGCGCACAGCTGGCGGTTGACAACAGCCTGATTCTAAAGGAGATGAAATTCGAGCGAAGCGCGCGCCAGGACGTTCTGAAAGGGGCGCGCGGGGGCTACTGGCCCGCGGTGGATCTCGTCGGCCAGTACAATTTGCTGGGGAAATTCAATAACTACCAGCAGTTCTTCAGCACCTTTCAACGAAACAATGTGGAAGTGGGAGTCTTGATCCGGATTCCTGTGTTCAGCCCCAAAACGTCCGCGAACGTCGCTCTCGCTAGAAGCCAGTTGTCGGAAACTGATTTGAACCTCGAAAACCTGCGCGACGATGCAACCACTGCGGTGAAGCAAGGCATGATCAACGTGGCGGATCAAAAAGCCGGGCTGGATGTCGCCAGGCTGGAGCTCAAGCTGGCGCAGGAAAATCTCGCGCTGCTGCAGACGAGATTCGATCAAGGTCAAGCCACCGTGAAAGACCTCGAGCAGGCTCGCCTGGAGGAAGGCGAAAAGTGGCTGGCGTTTCTGGACGCGGATTTTACCCGCCAGCAAGCTGAATTGGCCCTGATGCAAATCACCGGTCAATTATCCCAAGTCTTCAAATAGTGGAAAGTAGTCGAGGAAGCCCGGGAGGGGACCGGAACGAAAGGCAGCCTGTGCGCACTGCGCGGACACTAAATCAATACGGAAACGAAGCTATATTACAAAGATGGCGGCTTCTCACGAAATGGGATCATCGGTGACTTACTTTCCCCGCCGGGTCGCCTGTGCTCCACCCTTGACACGGCTCGCTGTCTTGGTGATTATCATGCCGCATTTTTAACTGAAGGAGAGTGCCATGGCCGAAAAGGCAGGCATCGAGACGAATAACAACCTCTCGCGGCGCACTTTCCTGGCCACGGCCGTGACGGTGGGGCTCGGCAATATGGCGTTTGCGCAAAGCGCGTCCGCGCGGCCCGACATCGTGCACACTGATTTTTCGACGCTGACAGCTTACGGTAATGGCACGATCCCCGCCGGCATCCGCTCGCGCCAAATCGCAAACGTGAACGGCATGACCGTGCATATTTTGGAAGCAGGTTACGAAACGCCGGGACGGCCGGCAGTGTTGCTCTTGCATGGCTTCCCGGAACTCGCCTATAGCTGGCGCAAAGTGATGCCATCCCTGGCGGCCGCCGGCTATCACGTGATCGCCCCCGATCAGCGCGGCTACGGCCGCACCATCGGCTGGGACGATTCCTACGACGCCGACCAGGATCCGTTTCGCATACTCAACATGACGCGGGACGCCATCGGGCTCGTCTACGCGCTGGGCCACCGCTCGGTCGCGATGGTCGTCGGACACGACGCCGGCGCACCCATTGCCTGCTGGTCCGCGCTCATCCGGCCCGATATTTTCCGTTCGATCACGATCATGAGCTCGCCGTTCGAAGGCCCGCCCTCGTTGCCTTTTGACACAGCGAACGGCGCGCCCCTGCCGCGCCCGGCCATGACGGACGACGCGCTTGATGCCGAACTCGCGAAGCTCAACCCGCCGCGGAAATACTATCAGAACTATCAGCGCACCCGCGGCGCGAACGATGACATGCTTCATGCGCCGCAAGGCTTGCACGCCTTCTTCCGCGCCTATTACTTCTTTAAGAGCGCCGACTACAAAGGGAACAAACCCCATCCCCTGAAGGCGCGCACGGCCGAGGAGATGGCACAAATTCCGAACTACTACGTGATGGAAAAGGACAAAGGCATGGCGGCGACCGTTGCACCGTTCATGCCGCCGGCGGATTACATCGCGAATTGCAAATGGCTGACCGAAGCAGAGGTCGATGTGTACGCGACCGAATACGCCAGGACTGGTTTCACCGGCGCGCTGCAAGGGTATCGCGTGCGGCGAGGCTCCGATCCGAGGAGCCTCGCCGAGATGCAAATCTTTTCAGGCCGCAGCATTGACGTACCAGCTCAGTTCATCGCCGGGAAAAGCGACTGGGGCGTCTACCAAACGCCGGGAGCGGTCGACAGGATGAGGAATAGCGCGTGCACGCACATGTCCGGATTCCATCT
>Ga0210409_10003447_pt1 | contig 17655 bp, 19 predicted proteins | sample IncBWH17MmetaG_FD_161649 | JGI IMG/M metagenome (GOLD analysis project Ga0210409, IMG submission 161649) | Forest soil microbial communities from Barre Woods Harvard Forest LTER site, Petersham, Massachusetts, United States - Inc-BW-H-17-M | ecosystem: Environmental > Terrestrial > Soil >... | reverse complement strand
CTCTCTGTGGTGAAGCATATCAGCGACCGTATAGCGGTGATGTACCTTGGTCGGGTAGCAGAACTGTCCAATAGCGAAGAGTTGTACGAGTTGCCACTCCATCCATACACCCAGGCGCTCCTTTCAGCCATTCCAGTACCTGATCCCGAGAAAGAGCTGCGGCGCAAACGTATCATCCTGGAAGGCGATGTACCAAGTCCGGTGAATCCACCTCCCGGCTGTAATTTCCATCCACGCTGCTGGAAGGCGCAGGAGATCTGCCGTCAGGTCATTCCACCGCTGGAAGAAAAACAGCCAAATCACTGGGCAGCCTGCCACTTCCCAGGATAAGATTGACTGCTCAATCATACTGTTGTTCAAGATTCTTCATACGCGCTAGCAATCGGATGCGTGCCATCAAATGACGCGCATCATATGGCTTTACCACATAATCGTCAGCGCCCGCATCAAATCCCGCAATTTTGTCCTGGAGAGTCGTAAGTGAGGTCAGAAGCATGATAGGGAGATAAAGAAGAGAAGGGGTATTGCGAATAAAGCGGCAAAGTTCAAGCCCGCTTTCCTTTCCAAGTAAGACCTCGCAGATTACAAGGTCGGGAATATACTCTTTGAGGTGCTGTCTGGCTTCTATGAGAGAGTGAGCATGATAGAGATGAAAATCACTTCCTAAAGCCTGTTGAATTCTATTGCATGCATCTGGATCATCGTCTACCAAAAGAATGTGTAATGTACGCAGTCTTTGTAGTTCATGCACAATTATTCTCGTTCAGCATGTGTCTGTAGTAAATAATCCATTCGGCGTTGCCTATCCGCCGGTGTCAGGAGTAATACTCGTTCTATGGCTGCGTTAAGTGCTCCTGGTTTAAATGGTTTTGTAAGATACTCATCAACTCCCGAAAGTAAGCCGGTCATCTGATCTTCTTCACGTGTCATTGCACTTAAGATGATCAGAGGTATATTTGCCGTGCGAGTATCACCACGCAAGCAACGAACAAGTTTATAGCCGTCCATGCGGGGCATCTTTACATCGATAATAACGCAAACAGGATTTTCGGCATAGACGCTTTTTAATCCCTCTTCACCGTCATAGGCGACGATAACCTGAAATGCGCTCTGCAGGTTTACGGCATATTTTATGAGTTCTACTATTGTGGGATTGTCATCGATAACCAATACTTTTTTCATGATATCCCTGCGCTAGAAGACTATATTGTACAACGTACAAATTTCTAGAAATCTTCGGTCCCCTTTTTGCATTGTAGCATAGTAATAGGTAACTGCCAACCTTTTCTAAGTATTTTGTGCTAGAATGGAACGTGAAAGGAGCTAGTTTGATGTCTAGGATGTCTACACTCGACCGCTATTCACGACAAACGCTGTTCGGACCAATCGGTAAAGATGGTCAGGAACGGCTTGGAGACTCATCAGTAGCCATTATCGGCTGTGGCGCTTTGGGAACAGTACTTGCCAACAACCTCTGCCGTGCAGGTATTGGGAGATTGGTGATTGCTGATCGTGACTATATCGAATTGAATAATCTGCAGCGGCAGATTCTTTTCGATGAGGACGATATTGCGCGACGGCTACCAAAAGCAATCGCCGCTGCCGAAAAACTGCATCGAGTGAATAGCACAACGAAGATTGAGGCACTGGTAGAAGACATCAACGTCGACGGCATAGAATCTCTGGTACAGAATGTAGATCTGGTGCTTGATGCTACAGACAATTTTGAGACACGCTACCTGCTCAATGATGTATGTGTTAAATATGCACGACCGTGGATCTACAGCGGGGTAATTGCTTCGTATGGTGTGACGATGAACATTGTACCTGGAGACACTCCCTGCTTGCGCTGCATTTTTCCAGAGATGCCACTACCTGGCACGACCCCTACCTGTGATACCGCCGGTGTACTTAACGGAATAGTAGGCGCAATTGCAGGCGTCGCGGCTACCGAGGCTCTCAAATTGTTGCTGCAAAGCGACAAGGTGAGTCGCGCTATGTTCTGGATGGACGTGTGGGAAAATACCAGTGAACGCATAGAGTTGCCACGCCAGCCAGATTGTCCATCCTGTGGGCTACACCAATATGAATTCCTCGACTCCCTCAGCGAAACAAGCAGCACAAGCCTCTGTGGTCGCAATGCAGTGCAGGTGCGAGGTGGAAAAAAGGGTGACAGGATTAAGTTACCAGACCTGGCTGAGCGACTGCGCCCGGTTGGTCAGGTCTCTTTCAACGAGTTTTTACTGCGCTTCATCGTCGATGGATATGAACTGACCATTTTCCCCGACGCGCGTGCGATTATCAAAGGGACAGACGATGAGCATGTCGCGAAGTCAGTGTACGCGCGATACATTGGGATGTAGCCTTGTACTCCTCCTAACCTATGTTATAATACCCAAGGTTAACTATAACCTTTCTTCACCTCTAACATTTTGGGAGATTCATTACTTTTATGAATGAACATATTCTTGTGTGTGTAGCATGGCCGTATGCGAAAAGCTCAACGCATGTTGGCCAAATCGTTGGTGCCTATTTACCTGCTGACACCTTTGCGCGCTATCATCGTATGGCAGGAAACCACGTTCTTATGGTTTCTGGGAGCGATGAACACGGCACACCCATACTCGTTGATGCTGAAAGAGAGGGCATCAACCCGCGTGAATTCGTGGCACGCTATCACCGTCAAATTTGTGAAGTATGGGATAGACTGGGTATGTCCTGGGATTTATATACTGAGACAGGAACAGAAAACCACTATCGCATTACGCAAGATTTCTTTTTAACGCTCTACGATAAGGGTTATATCTTCAAAGATTCAATGGAATCCCCTTATTGCCCGACGGATCGCCGCTTCTTGCCCGATCGTTACGTTGAAGGCACCTGCCCGCATTGCGGTTATACGTCCGCGCGCGGTGATCAGTGCGATAACTGTGGTCGAACGCTCGATCCTGTTGATTTGATAGCTCCCCGCTGCCGCCTATGCGGCAGTAAACAAGCCAGTCTGGAAATTCGCACGACTGAGCACTTCTTCCTGGATCTGCCTAAACTGCAAGAGCCGTTGATGGCATGGCTTTCAGATGGTAAGGATTACTGGCGTACCAATACCCTGGGATTTGCCATGAACTGGCTCAAAGAAGGACTGCGCCCACGAGCAATCACTCGCGACCTGGATTGGGGCGTTCCTATCCCGATTGATGGTTACGAGGATAAACGCATTTATGTGTGGTTTGATGCCGTCATTGGCTACTTCTCTGCTTCAGTTGAATGGGCAGAAAGGCGAGGCACTCCAGAAGCATGGAAGACCTGGTGGGTACCCGGCCAGGCAGAGCCACGAGTAAAGTCCTACTACTTTATCGGGAAAGACAATATTCCCTTTCATGCAATTATCTGGCCTGCGATGCTGATGGGCTATGGCAATCGCAATTTACCGTATGATGTACCGGCAAACGAGTTTATGACCATGAGCGGTGCAAAGGCATCGAGTAGTCGAGGCAATGTAATATGGACAAAAGATGTATTGGATCGCTATGATGCTGATACACTACGCTATTATCTGTCGGTGACTGCTCCTGAAGGACGCGATACCGACTTTACCTATGAGGAATTGATTCGGCGAAATAATGATGAACTGTTAGCTGCCTATGGAAACGCGGTACACCGTACGCTCACTTTTCTACAGAGTAAGTTCGGCGGGATTGTGCCGCATCCACAAACCCTTCACGAGGCTGACCGCGAGATCCTGCAAGAAGTGGAACGAGGCTTCACAGTTGTAGGGCATAACATAGCCAATTGCCATTTGAAAGATGGCATTCACGCAGCTATGGCGATTGCACATGCGGCGAACCGCTATCTGGATGAGCAGGCACCATGGAAACAGATTAAGGTAGATCGCGAGGCGGCAGGAACGACGATTTATGTAATGCTTCAAGTATTGAGCGGCTTGCGAGTGCTATTCTGTCCGTATCTGCCATTTTCATCTCAAAAGCTACACCATTTTCTGGGATTTGAGGGTCAAGTGGACACAGTCAGTTGGAGGCTTGCAAGGGTTCCTGAGGGCATGAGATTACCTGTACCAACGCCATTGTTCCCGAAATTAGAAGAGTTCGCAGTCGTCGAGTAGGATAGTAGTCCCCTTCCTACCCTGCAGATGTTGCTTGCCCACCACCATCTGAGGAGTGCTCGTCGGCTTTTGTACTATGTTTATGCGGGTGACTATGGCCTACAGGTGCTTTCTTCTTGTGATCGACGATAATATGCGTAATCTCATCGAGCTTTTCAGGCGACCATTCAGCAAAATGATCCCAGGCGCTCGTCTGCCAGTCATCGACCGTCTTTGTCTCCGGAATCCAGGGAGGAAGGTTCAGCAGCAAGTGCTCGGCTATTGCATTTACAAACGGCTCGTACATCCGTCGTATATCGTAGAGGCGTTTTTCAGCATCCTCTTGATGCTGTAGCGTTAACCCCACTTCGGCAAGAGCATCGCGCATGCGTTCAAAATCCTCGTGCGAGAGGCGTCCGAGTTTAGGATTCATCGGCGGCGTCCCATAGACCTGTGCAAGGTCGACTGCCGCGTGACGCGCGATAGCGAAAGTGAACCGTATCGTTGGAATTGAAATGTCTTCGAAACCAATGATAAGCAATACACAGGTATCCAGGACTGTAGTAAGCGCTGCTAGCCAGGACTGTCGTTCATGCTGGGAGCGATAGTATGTAAGGACCGGATAGGAAAGATGACTCTCCAGCAATTCAGCACACCATCGTTCCCATTCACGCATGAACCGGACAAGTTCGTCCATGTTCCGGTCTCGATAACTCCTGCGCAATAATTCGGTCGCGCTTGATGGTGATCCAGCACGCGCATCGAGGAGGGAGATATTGATTTCCCGGCGCGAAAACGACTGGTAGATCACCGGGATATAGCCAATAATCAGGGCGAGTAAGCCAAAGCCAAAGCCAGCCTCTGCAAAGACGAGGAATCGTGCCAGCCCTGACATTGGTGTGACATCGCCTAACCCGAGGGTGACGAATGACGTCCCACTCATGTAGAGATAGGTTCCAAAAGTCACATCCTTCTCCGGCGCATTCAGAGGTGAACTTAGCCCCCATTGGATAAGTGCGAAGGAGAGGACGATGACTAATGCCCAGACAATAAGCATGAGGATGAGCGAAAGCGGGCCAAAGTAACTCAGATAAAACTCCCGTCGGTTCCCTGAGTGCATCTTCCGTCCAATTGACGACCACAGCATCCAGGTTGAAGTGTAGAATATGCGTGACAGTCTGAAGCGCCGTGATACCCTGCGCGGCAGGACAATCGACTCGAAACTGTCTTGAATGACAAGAAAGATTAAAATAACGCCGACGATGACTGCAAGAATTTTCATAGATGCTCCTTCGTTTTCATCGCAGTTTCTTCCCCATAAAAATCGCCACCTCGTGCTCAACCGAGCCGGGGGGATAGAAGTGCTGATTGATACTCCACACTTCAAAGCCATTACGTAAATAAAATTGTATGGCCGGGTAATTGACGTTTTGGGCCTCTAATACAATTGCCCAGCAGCCGCGATTGCGCGCCCAGTCTGAGGCGCAATTGAGTAGCAACGAGCCGATACCGTAACGCCGGAACTGGCGACCGACGATGATATCTTCAATTTGCACTATGGAACGCCATTGTTCCACGTTGAGCAAAACCGCTCCGGCTATCTGCCCACCAGCCAGGGCAACATAGCCGCCTTCAACGCTATTCAGCCTGGTTTCGACTTCCTCCAGTTTATGTTCGTATTCGCGAAAGCTTTTATAAATAGGCGGGTCGACAGGTGTTTCCCAGAGTTCGAAGGCTAATGCAGGTCTATCCTGTGTTTGCATGGTGTCATCGTTTTGCGCCAACTCTCCATTCACACGCAAGGTATAGATCCGATCTGTCTCAAAACTGTAGTCTAGTTTGTGCAGAGCAGGCGCATCTGTGATGGCTACAGATCGTACATCAATTGCGGGCAATGTTCCATCCATAAACTTCCCCCATTCCCAGGGCTATTTATAAGTCCTTTTCCTGCTGGGTCCCACCCAAAGGCTCGCCGCCCGCTGCGGGACCTGGTATGCGTCCTGTCAACGACGCTGACGCTTCTACCTCTAGCCAGATATGACACAAGGAGGCGAGGGAAAAAGGGCTTCGTGCCGGGTCCCCAAGACTCTGTGTCCTTTGCACTCCTGACCCACTAACTACTGGAGGGGAAATGTAAAGCCTGCTGCTTGGGCCCCGAGACAAGCAGCGCCTACGACGCCAGAAAAATCTCCCAGCTTTGCTCGGATCAATTTCGTTTTGCTGCCTGGATCCGCCAATGCTGTGATGCGAGCGCGATGCACTGCACGCTCAAAGAGCAGGTCAATGGCTTCAATCACTCCCCCACCTAAAATAATGCACTCAGGATTATAGAAGTTCATGACTGAAGCCAGGCCATATCCCAGGTAGTCAGCTGCTTCCGTGACAATTTCGGTCACCAGGGCATCACCCTGATTGATCGCATTTGCCAGTAATCCGGAACGAATAATCGTTTCCCCTTCCGTTAGTTGGAGTTCTGCTTCCCCGGTGAGCACTGAGCTACGCCCATGATGTATTTCTGCCATGATGGCTGTGGTGATAGCAGTACGAGATGCATACGCTTCTAAACAGCCACGACTCCCACACGGACAGATGCGCCCACCTGCCTGAATCGTCATATGTCCGACTTCACCAGCAGTACCTGTCAGGCCAGAATACAAACGACCGTTCTGGACAATGCCACCACCAATGCCTGTGCCAACGAACAGGACGACAAAGTTCGCATATTCTCGACCCGCACCATACAAGTATTCTCCCAGGGCTGCCACTTCGACATCATTGCCAACCGCGACGGGCTTACCAAATTGCTTGCCGAGTATGTCAGCCACCGGCATATTTTTGACCCCAAGATTCGGTGCATCTACAACAACTCCATTTTTGCGATCAATTTGCCCGGCTGCTCCAATACCAACCGCAACAATTTTGGCCCCAGCTGGCAATTTTACAGATTCGAGTGCTGCTGTTGACAGGTTTATGATGTGCTGTGACATATATTCTTGCCCCAATTCGGCATGCGTGCGTTTGCGTTCTGAACCAATTACTTCACCAGTGCTTATATCAACAACCGCAGCCAGGGTTTTCGTTCCGCCCAGGTCAATTCCAAGGGCATATACTTTTTGTTTTGCCATACGATAACCTCACTCTTTTGAAAATGGGAGGCTCAATCCTGGTACAACATCCAGGTCAAGACCATGTTGCTCGCCTCTAAGCAGGTGAAAGAAAGCAGCACTTGCAATCATTGCAGCATTATCCGTACAGAACTCAATCGGTGGATACTTGAGACGGATATGAAGTGGAAGCAGTTCCCGCTCCAGACGGGTTCTCAGACTGACATTGGCAGCTACTCCACCCGCAAGTACTACTTGCTTTACATGATACTCCTGTGCTGCAAGACGAGTCTTAACCGCTAATACATCTACAACAGCTTCTTGAAAACTCGCGGCCAGTAACTCAACATTCGCGCCACCTCTCTGCGCTGCCTGCACTCCCATACGCGTGTATTGACTGACTTGCTTCCCTGTCGTCCCTGCATTTCCCGATGAGCGATCGTGAAGTATATTCTGATCTCCGGCTGCGCCCTCAGCGAGGTGAAGCATCGCTGTCTTCAGACCACTAAAGCTGAAATCATAGGTGCCGCGTAACCAGGATCGTGGCAAACGATACGTGTTAAGTGCCTGTGTAATTGATTTACCCTGCTGTTCTAATTCCTCCTGAGCGTGTTGGGCTGCTTTCTGAATAGACGGTCCACCTGGATAGCTGAGACCTAAAATACGTGCTACTTTGTCAAAAGCTTCCCCAGCCGCATCATCGCGGGTACGACCCAACAATTCGTATTGGCCATGGCCACGCACAAGTACAAGCTCACTATGAGCGCCTGAGATGACCAGGCACATTAAAGGAAATATGGGGTCTCCCTCTTGATACTCCCAATCAGAGTCCTCCATTTCCTTTGAAACAGCTTCAGTTCGCCCTCGCAGCCAGTTAGCATAGATATGCGCTTCAAGATGATTGATGCCAAGAAATGGGAGATTGTGCGCCAGGGCTATAGCTTTGCCGACAGTCAGACCAACTAGTAGTGATCCAGCCAGACCAGGACCATAGGTGGCGGCAATAGCATCGATGTTTTCCCAACTACACCCAGCCTGGTCAAGCGCCGTTTCTATTACTGGAATGATGGTAGTAAGCTGTTGGCGTGAAGCAACTTCTGGTACCACCCCGCCATAGCGATTATGAATTTCAGCTTGCGAGGCAACCACATTTGAGAGCAGATAACGGCCATCTTTGATGATGGCGGCTCCTGTTTCATCGCATGAGCTTTCGATTCCTAGTATGAGCATAACAGCTATTCCTGATTGTTTTTACCATCAATATCAATAAATCCAGCCACTACTGTGCTTCAAGTTTTTGCATGAGTGTGAATTTCAATTCCTGGAATTTTTGCTTATAGGTAGGGGATTTGATCTCATCCGTCCACATGATCAAAGCATCTTCCTGGTTGTCGCTATAATAGCGATGACGCAAACCTGCTTCCCGGAATCCATACTTACGATAGAGATTCTGCGCATTGTGGTTGGAGACTCGAACTTCAAGGGTAACCCACCTGGCATTGATGTCATACGCAATATCAATCAGGCTTACCAGCATAAATTCTCCCAAACCACGGCGGCGGAAATCCGGATGCATTGCTATGGTAGTAATATGCGCTTCATCAACCATTAACCACAATCCCGCAAAACCAATGATTGACGCCAAACTCGGCGTTGATACAGTAGAAGAGGATCGCACAGGCAATAGCGTGAGTGGAAAGAAACGGCGATGCCGTTCTGGCTCTTGCACAGGGACAGACATGCGCTCCTCGGCAATTTGTTTATTGCGCAATACAATGTAATGTGCCCAACGATTTTCCTGTAACTCTTTGCGGTAGGCGCTTGGAGGCCAGGTCGATGGATAGGCTAGACGCTCGATCTCGATGACACGAGGCACGTCTGACATTGTCATGCGATCAATGACGTAACGCACCTTCTTCCCTTTCTGTTTGACTTAGATCGGACGACCGATTCGGCTTCTGCCCCAGGAGCGGCTGTTTACGAGTACTGGTTGTGATTGAAGGACGACGTACATACAATGGTTCAAGTAACATGGGATCTTCAATCCTACCTTTATTCAAACGTTGAAGCGCAAGGAAAGCCAGGGAAGAAGCGTGTCGAGTCGCTTGCAAGTTATCGATAAAAAGGCTTTTTCCCGGCATTTGCTCGTATAACACCTGTCGAGCTGCTTCGCTCAATTCGCCACAAAAGAGAATTGGCGAGAGCTGACGCTCACCCGGTACTCCAGCCCATTGATCCAGATGTTCGTTCAAATAGCTAACTAGATGTTGTGGACTGAGTATAAGATAATCACTGAGCTGCCGCATATGATATGTGATATCACCATTATTTTCTACCTCATCGAAGAGATAGCAAGCTGCATAAAGATCGGACCGTCCAGCTTCCAGGATAGAACACACAGGACCCTGCCATTGCTGCTGTTGAGCAGCAATGATTTCAAGAGTACTGACTCCTACAAGCGGCTTTTGTAATGCAAACGCAAGGGCTTTTGCAGTTGCTACTGCAACTCTTACTCCATTGAAGGATCCAGGCCCTATAGCAACTGCCACACAATCAATAGCTTGCATGCTGCTGCCACACTCAACCACCAGGCGCTGAATACGTTCCAGCAACTCTACACTGTGGTTGCTTCCTATTTGCCAGGTATATTCGCCCAAAAGCGTTTGCTCATCGCAAAGCGCAACACCCGCCTGGCGGGTAGTTGTATCAAGAGCCAGTAGTAACATAAGCGTTCTTCTGAAATTGTCGCAGTAGTTCGCAGTAGCGCTCGCCAGTTGCGATAAACAACAAACCTCGTTTTGTTTCAGACATTATTTTCAAGCGGATGTTCAGGTGTTCTTCCGGCCAGAACAAGACAGCTTTCTCTGCCCATTCAATTACAGAGACACCTTTACTGAAAAAATAGTCCTCAAAACCGAGATCAACTATTTCTTCGGGATTATCCAGTCGATACAAATCAAAGTGATAAAGCGCTGGCCCTCTATGCGATAGAGCGCCAGTTGAATTACCAGTGCGAGGTTGACCTGTATATTCCTTGAGCAAGGTAAAGGTGGGGCTATTGATGTTCTCAATTATACCCATCCCTTGTGCCAGACCTTGTGTAAAAGTTGTCTTACCAGTTCCCAGTTGTCCGTCGAGCAAGATGAGTTCTCCCCCTTGCAGTAGCTCTCCCAATCTCATACCCAGTCGCTGTGTCTGGGCCGCACTGTGACTGATACAGTCGAGGGTTAAGGTCATTTCTCCCTGCGAACGTCTGGTCAATATAGCACCCTTCAAGCTTGTTACCTATCCACTATGATTACACCTGCTATACCACACAAAAAGCTATGACGTTGAATTACGATAGCCATAAGAGGTAACAACCATTGTAACACACAGTTATATACCAATCAACGCAATTTTGTACCACAACTACGACAATAGAGGGCATTCGGGCGTATAGTAGTACCACATACCGGACAAAGCAGAGATTTCCCTCCTGCTTTTGAGGTTTGAGAAGCTGAAGGTGTCGACGATGAGACAGGTGGTGTATAATCTGGAGTCGATGCTGGCGCGAATTGATTTGCCTGGTAGGCTTCGCTCTTAATCTCCCGCAATTGCGTTTCACGGTTCTCTACATCGTGATCCAACTCCTGCATGCTGGCACATAAGCGTGATAGTTGCTGGTCGGTCAATTTCCCTTGCTGGTAAAGGTTCATTGCTATTTGTCCAAGTTCGTCAAGTAAGTGCTGACGTTGATCTAAAAGTTTCTCAATTTCGGTTTGCTTACTACGAACACGCATTTGCTTCTGCGCTTCCCAGCTTGTGCGGCTTACTGCCGCATTCACCATACTTTTTGCGGATTCTAAGAAGTCTGCCATGAACTACCTCCCGTTCTGGTATCTATGTGTAGATTTTTGGTATGAGCTAGTATATTCTATTCGATATCTGTAACGGCATGCTCATAAATTCGTATCTCTTCGAGTTTACCATTGCTACTAAACTGCACCGCTACCACATCGATTCTCCAGGAGCGATCCGAACAAGTGTGAAGGTCCAGGTAATAGGATGCCACCTCCACTAACTTGCGACGTTTATAGATCGTAAGCGCATCCTCGGGTAGACCAAAAGAGACGCCGCGCCGGGCCTTCACTTCCACAAAGATGAGATCTTGCTCGTCCTCAGCCACCAGGTCAATCTCGCCTTGACGACAGCGAAAATTTCGCTCCAGGATGTGATATCCTTTGCTCATGAGTGCTTCTGCCGCAAGTCGTTCACCTGTACGACCGAGACCCTGACGCGCCGTTGGTTTTGGCTTATTTTTAGCAGTAGTATCTTTCTTCAAGAGAATATACTTTCATCAAGTAATACGTTCTATTTTAGGAACGAGTTGTACCAGGACCTGGCTATGTAAATGTCAGGAGTGCAACGGGCAACAGCCCCTTGAAACACTGCTCTGTGACAAGGATATATCAGAGCGCATGTGATTACAAGAGATTTGATGGTCAAAGTAACCCCTCGACGCTCTGAGGACATTCATGTTACAATGCTAGCAACGAGATTTCTCAAAACTCAAGCATACAACACGCATATTTTTGTACTTGTTTATCCTAAAAACAACCAGGGGGCGATAGTATGTCAGGTCATTCTAAATGGGCACAAATACGCCGTGCCAAAGGCGTTAACGACGCCAGAAGAGGCCAACTTTTTACGCGGTTAGGACGTGAAATTGTAGTAGCCGTGCGCGAAGGCGGTAGTGGAGACCCTAATGCAAACTTCCGGCTGCGTATGGCTATACAAAGAGCACGTGATGCCAACATGCCCATGGATAATATCGAGCGTACGATCAAGCGTACATTGGGAGGAACCGATGGCAACACGCTTGAAGAGATTACCTACGAGGGTTACGGACCAGGAGGCACAGCAATTTTGGTGCAGGCCTTAACGGAGAATCGAAACCGTACCGTTGCTGAAGTGCGTAACGCCTTTAATCGCAATGGCGGAAACATGGGTGAAAACGGTTGTGTTGACTGGCTCTTCGAGGCAAAAGGCATCATTGAAGTAGAACTGAAAGGGCACGATCCCGATGAACTCACCTTGGAGGCTATAGACCTGGGTGCCGATGATGTTGACCCGGTAGGCCCTGACGACGAGGCTCTTACTATTTATTCCGATCCCTCGGATCTCGAAACAATTCGTCAGACATGGGAATCAAAAAAGTATAAAGTAGTGAAAGCTGAGAGTACACTGCTGCCAAAAACCAGAATTGAACTCAACGAAGAAAAGGTAGCGCACCAGGTAATGCGCCTGGTAGAGAAGTTCGAAGATCTGGATGATGTGCAGAATGTGTATACAAATGCTGACTTCCCGGAGGCCTTTGCAGCTTCATACGAGGGTTGAGAGATGGGCAGTCTAACTAGCCCATCATCCACTTCTCCTTCGCCTCGCGTTGCACTGGGCATAGATCCTGGCACAGCTATCGTTGGCTATGCCGTAGTGGAGGCTCGGGGTAGCGAGTTGAATATGGTTGTCTGCGATGTTATTACAACTTCCTCAAGTATGTCAATGCCTGAACGACTACAACACATCTACCATCGATTAAACGAGATTATTACCACGTATCGTCCAAACGAAGCTGCAATGGAAGAACTCTTCTTCGCCAAAAATGCGCGCACTGCCTTGACGGTAGGACAGGCGCGTGGAGTGGCAATGCTGGCATTGGCAAACGGGGGTCTTGCAGTTGCTGAGTATACTCCTAAGCAGGTCAAGCAGGCCGTGACAGGTTATGGTGGGGCTAATAAAGAGCAGGTGGGAGAAATGGTACGTATTCTTCTACATCTCAAATTAATTCCGCGTCCGGATGATGCAGCAGATGCTGCGGCAGTAGCGATCTGCCATTTGCATACCGCCTCGTTTCTCACCCGTACCCAGACCTTCTAATGAGAATGCGATTTTTTAATACCATATATTTATCTTTAATGATCTATACAGCAAGAGGTAAGGAAAGTAACTATGATTGCCAGTATTCAGGGCACACTAGAAGCACGTCGGGCAGGTTATGTCATCATACGTACCGGCGGCTTTGGTATTCGTGTCTTCGCTCCCACCACAACGTTGAGTCACCTGGGAGAAGTCGGCTCAGAGGTGTCTCTCTACACACATTTTTATGTGCGTGAAGATGGAATGGCCCTCTATGGTTTCTCCAGTGAAGAAGATCTGAACGCTTTTGAGCAACTGATCGGTATCAGCGGGGTTGGTCCAAAGCTAGCACTGGCATTGTTATCAATGATGGATGCGCAATCTTTTTATAAAGCGATCGCGGATGAGGATCAACAACGCCTCGCACTGACTCCAGGTGTCGGCAAGAAGCTCGCAGCCAGGTTAGTGCTTGAACTCAAGGGAAAACTTCCATCTCTGGGTACACTGGGAAGCGGTGGAGCGCTCTCACCGTCAGGTCAGTTGCAGTCAGAAGTTCTGGAGGCATTAATGGGATTGGGGTTTTCCTCGACGGAAGCGCAGGCAGCATTAAGCAAGATTCCGCAAGACCAACCCATGACACTTGAAGAGCAGATTACTTTTGCTTTACGCTCATTTGCACGTGAACATTGACAAAAATGAAGGCCTATGTCATGCTACGGAACGAGAATTTCTATAGAAAACAGGTAAAGTATGGAATTACTGGTCGCAACCCTGGCGCATATGGCGTTGGGCAAAGACGATGATGGCCCAACACGCCTGCGTTTCATCTCGGAAACAATACAAAATGCGCCAGGGTTAGTGAATGCACGTTTTTATCGCAGCAGGGAACCTGAATCATACTATTTCATACTTACCACTTGGGAAGATGATGATTTTTGGTACAAAGCACAGGATCGGTATAATCCAAAGAACCTGTTAAGAGGATCGACAGCAGAGCTACTTACGGCTTCTCCTGAGCAATGGTTGATGCGCTACCTCTGGGGCTATAGTCGCCCCTCAGCCCAACCTGCGATTGCGGCGGCACATATACTCACCGTCCGACCTGACCAGGCCGAGCGAGTAGAACAAAGTTGGTTAGAAGGACTACGAAGGCAGGTAACGCAACCAGTCGTGGCTTTCGCGTTCCTGGCACAGGGCAGAAACGAGGATAGTGCATTCATTCATAATCATTCTACCTTAAATAATAACAATGTTACGGAAGATACGGCGAACAACCACAGTTCAAACTTCTTGAATTTACTCAGTTGGCCCGGTGAAACACAACGCAAAGATTTCTATGCTGACCAAAACTATAAAGCAATCAGTGGTTTCCTTAGAAGTGTGGGTGTTGTGCGGGTACTTGCACTTGATCCATTATAGACCAGGTAACTGGTGATAGGTGTGGTTAATCGGATGAGGTCTCAGCTATGGGCCTGGCATAATATTTATTCAGTTCATTCAACAAGAGTTCCCGATCTGCCCACATAGCGCTGGTAAACGTATGATATTCACCATCACAGATTGGCGCTGTCATGGCGCACTTACGATGAGGAGCGAGCCTGAAACGAATAGTATTCCCCCTAACTTCAACCCAAACATGGCGACGAGTGTAACTTGTTCCCCATTTGAGGAGAATCATAGAGTCGTACTCGTAAAAACTGCCTCTACCCTTGAGTGCATTTTTGTTGAGTGTCTTGAGCATTTCGGCAAGGCCGCTCTCCTGTAAGACCTGCTTTGCATTCTCTCGTAAAGCCAGACGCTGTGCTTCATCTGCTTCGCTGCTCAAGATGCTATCTAAGTGTTTTTCTTCCTGGGTCGTAACATTCACCACTTTCAAGGATTGCAGTGGCTTTGACTATACTTTTTGCTCATACTCTTCGAGTATATTCTCCTCTTCTTCGATGCCAAATAGAGAATAGTGATGGGCATGACCTTGCGCAATCTGAGCAAGAGTAGGAGGAAGAGGAGAAGAAGCTACATAGCGTGAGGGAGCATAAGAAGAGGCATCATGGCCAGCAAATACACGCCGGGGCGGCATATGGTACACTTTGTCGTCTGATTGCTTGGCGTAGTTCTTTGCTTCAGCCGCTAAATAACTCACTTCCTCTATACTGTGAGGTTGCCATATTTGATTATTGACCACACCGATAGAGAGAGATACCAAAGGAAACTGGTATGATCGTCCCTTACGATCAACACCACTAATCGATCCACGTCTGAGGTCCTCTGTGCGGTAAAGATCGGTACTTTCCTCTTTATAATGTTCGCAAATATAACTGCAAAGAGTATGTGCCCGCTCTGGTGTTGTTACCACAACAAAATCATCCCCTCCAACATGGCCAACAAAGTCATCGGGATTGCCATACTTACGCACCACGCGTTGGCAGATTCGTCCTACCAGTCGAATCATGTCGTTGCCAGTCAGAAAACCGTAGACATCGTTAAAAGCCTTGAAGTTGTCGAGATCAAGGTAGAGTAAACTCCATGGTTCCATACTGCTCAGCTTATACTTGATGGCTAACTCAACCTGAAAGCCACCTGGCAGGCCGATAAGAGGGGAAAGGAAGTTCTGTTGTACTCGACGAAGCTGGGCACGAACGCGAGCTAGCAACTCATCGGTATGAAAAGGCTTGGTAATATAATCATCTACACCAGTTTCAAAGGCGTTAACTTTATCCTTTGGCTCCCCAAGAGAACTGAGTACAATGATGGGGATATGAATGGTTTTAGGGTATATATGTAAACGTCGAACCACCTCGTAGCCGTCAATCCCAGGCAACATTAAATCTAAGATGATGAGGTGCGGTGTTTCGCAGAGTGCAAACTGGACGGCATCTTCGCCGTTGAGGACGGCCACGACATTATAACCCTCGGTTTGTAACATTTCCTTTAATAACCTGGCGATTAATTGTTCGTCCTCAACAACCAAAATATCGGCCATAATCGCTCCTGCCTCTACAGATGTAGTACTAACTCTAACTTCTCTACTACTAACCTCAACCAGGTTGCAACGTAAATCTCGAAAACTACGCTTACCCAGATAGGATAGTACATTTTATACCATAGCATCAGGGACATTCCCTGCAAGTAGTGAGATATGAGGTATGCCTTGAAAAGCTTCATCATTGAAGCAAAGCCTACACCTATACATCACCAAGCATTCCTGGCTGGTGGAGTTTCCCGATTTTTGATGAAATTTTCAGTTAGAAACTCAGCGATCTCCATCCCCCGAAAGGATTTCGCAAAAGCAGAAGCCGCTTTGAGAGGTTTTCCGTAAAATAAGGAAAGACACTTGACACGCTGTCCACACCCACATTTACTGCAAGATAACGCTTGATTACCTCTCGTAGCTACAATGAAACCAAGATAAGCCAGCGAAAAATAGAAATTTAGTTTTTGACTGAGTTGCACTAATTAGCCGACATGACTTTAAAACCTCAGTTCAACTCATTACTATTCAGTATAACATCTACTGACGCATATGCAAAGGGTCTACAGATATTATAACAAAATTGTACATTATTCGAGGCTCTATAAACTAAAACGTATTACATTTGAATACATAACTCCTGCGATGTCAAAAAGTCTCTCAAAAACACTGTTGACTCAGTGCACGGACTGCGATAAGATACAGGTGCAGTGCATGACCTGGGCTAATAGAATGAAAGGGAAAAATGACTTCAGAATCAGCGACCGCTGAACGACCTATCAGTTTTTCCAGCCGTGGGCAACCTTCTTTGCTTTTAGAGGGTGTGTTCCATGCTCCAACAGAAGCAGAGCTTGTTCCCATTATTATACTCTGTCATCCTCAACCAGCGAGTAGCGATATGCACGATACATTGAATATCGCCCTTGCTCGCAGGCTAGCTGAATCGGGAATACTCGCATTGCGATTTAATTTCCGGGGAGTTGGGAAAAGCCAGGGTCAACAAACTGATGGACAGCTCGAGCCACTAGACCTTGCAGGAGCTATCGACTATGCACTGTCGGAGTCTGGAGGCAATCCAGCAAAAATCTGTGTGATCGGTCACGGTTTCGGCGCTTATATCGCCCTTCTCTACGCCCCTTTTGATACAAGAATACGCACTGTCGTAAGTATAAGCCTGCCACTTTTCCGCGCTGCAAGTGGATTTCCAAAACCTTTCGAACGCCCCAAACTATTTGTCACGGGTGAATTCGACGAAATTTGTCCGTTATATAAGCTTGAACCTTTTGTTGAACAGCTCAAAGGCCCAAAGGGGATTAAGGTGATTGTTGGTGCTCGTCACCTTATGCGCGGCTATGAGGATGCCGCCGTTACCACCATTGTAAAATATGTCAAGAATTGGGCGGAAATGCCAGGAGTATAACAGGGAAATATGAATCCAAGTAATCCATTAATTGTTCAGAGCGATCGCACAATTTTGCTTGAAGTTGATCACCCGCTGCATGCTGAAGCCAGAGATGCAGTCGCCCAGTTTGCAGAACTGGAAAAATCACCAGAACATATTCATACGTATCGCCTTTCTCCACTTT